>Ga0209490_10004812_pt1 | contig 12381 bp, 10 predicted proteins | sample MAT06_FD_187209 | JGI IMG/M metagenome (GOLD analysis project Ga0209490, IMG submission 187209) | Freshwater microbial communities from Lake Fryxell liftoff mats and glacier meltwater in Antarctica - MAT-06 (SPAdes) (version 2) | ecosystem: Environmental > Aquatic > Freshwater > Ice > Liftoff...
TGAGCCCGACGCCCACCAACCGCCGTCAGGCCCCCTGCATCCCGAACGCAATTTCACGCTGCGCTTTCCCGACGGGCCACGTGATGTCGAGGCTTTGGTAGTCAGTCAAACCGCATTGTGGCTGCTCGATAAGCGCGTGGGCGGTACCACGATCTGGCAGGCGGATCGCAATGGCCCGGATGAGCAATTGCTCCGCGAAGTGCATCTCACTGGTTTGGTGGGACCTATTCTCGCCGCCGATCTTACGGCTAACGGCGATACACTGGCGGTCGCGCATCCGTTAGGCGTACATTTTTATCCCGTGCAGGCCGGCGATCTGACGACCATTATTCCCAGCCAAGCCACCGTCGTCTTGCTGCCCTTGGCGGCGCAACGTGAAGCGTTGGCTTTTTCGCTGGATGGTTCTGCAATATTGTGCGGCAGCGAAAGCGGTGTGTGGTGGCGCCTGCAACTAGCACCCCATCCGTGATAAGCGCTAACCTAATGGTGAAATTCCCGGCAGGCGTTGCGGACTTTATTGTCGTTGGTGATACAGCCGCTCTGCCAACAAAAATAGGGGGCCTGGATGGGGATCTGGTCGGGCATAGTCCCAATGGCGCCCCCGCCATTCTGGTGGTGGCGCAACCAATCATTTCCGTCATGAATTGAATAAGGCCCCCATAATCTTGCTTAAAAAGGGCGAACGAGTGACCGTGGGCTTGCTAGCTAAACAAACATGTCCTGTTCGCGCACCTCGACATCCAATGCCGCCACCCTGGCCAATCGATAGGAATAGCCCGCGTTCGCCAACCCCACCAACGACAACGCGACCATGGTGGTGACGGTCACTGTCCGCGCCCACGTCGTGCCCCGCGAGGAATGGTGCTGGCGGAGAAAAATGTATTCCGGCGTCAGGCTGTCAGGCTAAGGCATGGCTGATTTGCTCAGCGACAAATGCCCCCGCTTCGCTCATTGGCATGTCGCTGGCTGTGCCCTGGCGGGATTTGACCTCGACCACGCCGGTGGCCACGCCGCGCCCGCAGACAATGCGCCAGGGAATGCCGAGCAGATCCCAGTCTTTGAATTTCACCCCGGGTTTAAGATCGCGGTCATCAAGCACGGCTTCGCAGCCCGCGGTGAGCAATTCCTGGTACAGGGCTTTTGCCGCATCCTGCACCGCTTGATCATCGGCCTTGCCGATCGGCACCACCACGACGTGGTAGGGCGCGATGCTCAGCGGCCAGACGATGCCGTTGTCGTCGTGATGTTGTTCGACCGCCGCCGCGACCACGCGCGACGAGCCGATGCCGTAGCAACCCATGACAAAGGGATGGCGTTTGCCGTCTTCGCCGGTGAATACCGCCTGCATCGCGGCGCTATATTTGGTGCCGAGCTTAAAGACGTGGCCGACTTCGATGCCGCGCCGTTCCTGTAAGGCACCGTCGCCCGTGCGATAGACCAGGATGTCATCGAACAGCAGCGTCACTTTTGCATCGCGGGTGATATCGAAACCGACCAGATGATGATCGTCCTGATTGGCGCCAGCGATCAGCGGGCCGGCCGCTTGTAGGGTCGCATCGGCGACGGCGACCACGACTTTCATCCCGGTTCCGGGTCCAGCAAAGCCTGGTCGCGCGCCGGAGGCAGCGGTGACTTCTTCAGGGGTCATCGGGCGCAGGCCGAGCACTTGCGTCTCTAAGCGTCGGGTGACGACATTGGTCAGTTTGACCTCATTGACGTCGCGATCACCGCGCACAAAGGCGGCGATGGGCAATTCTTTTTTCGCGGTGCGGGCCATGAACAGCACGCATTTCAAACCATGCGCGGCGGTGACCTCGGGGTAGCCATTAGCCTGCAAAAAGCCCATCACCTCGGCGATAGCGCCAACGCCGGGCGTGTGCACCAGGGTCGCCTCGCGCGGAGCGCTGGTCCAGGCGGGTGCGGTAGCAATGGTGCCAATGGCGCGTTCGACATTGGCGGCGTAACCGCTAGCTGTATCGAACAGAATCGTATCTTCACCAACATCGGCAGCGACCATGAATTCATGTGAACCACTGCCACCGATTGAACCGCTATCGGCTTCAACGGCGAACGCCTCAAGTCCCATGCGCCGGAAACAGCGCTGATAGGCCACGTGCATGGCCTGATAGGTGGCATCAAGCGACGCTTCATCGGCATGGAACGAATAGGCGTCCATCATGATGAATTCTTTGACCCGCATCAGGCCGAAGCGCGGGCGGATCTCGTCGCGGAATTTGGTGTGTTGCTGGAAAAAAGTGACTGGCAGTTGTTTATAGCTCTGCAAGACCGCGCCGGCGTAGTCGGTGACGACCTCTTCGGCAGTCGGGGCCAAGCCAAAAACCTGATCGCCGCGATCGGTGACAGTCAGCATGGTGCGTGAGGCCTGATAGGTCGCCCAGCGCCCGCTGCGTTCCCACAGCCCTTGTTCCTGCAAGATCGGCATGGTGACCTGGAGTGCACCGGTAGCACTAATTTCTGCGGCAATGATCGCCTGCACCTTGCCCAGGACGCGCTGCAGCAAGGGCCCGTAGAGATACAAACCAGCCCCGGATTTATAGAGAAATCCAGCCCGGGTGAGCAGGCGATGACTGGCGATCTCCGCGTCGGAAGGATCTTCGCGGAGGGTGACGATATTGAGGCGGCTGGCGAGCATGCGGGATGTTCAAAGCCCCCCTCGCAGGCGCAAGGGCGTCAGCGGGGGCGAACGTAGACCCGCGCCCCCGTTTGTTTGCGCGCTGCTTTGGCGAGCTTGGCGTTACTGCCCCGAGCACTGATCATCATGATGGCATGCGGGCAGTCGAGCCGGTCCACGACCTGCTGGAGCAGCAGGCTTTCTGCCGCGGTGTCTTGGCTTTTCCAGAACGGGACCTTGATCTGCACCGCGAAGAGATGATACGGTTTTTCGTCCGCCAGATGCTGGCACGCCACTGCCGCACAGTCGACCACGCGGATGGTCGGGAAGTCGCTGAGCACCTGCCGCAGCCGTTCCAGCAGGACTTCATTCATGGCATGTGGCAGCAATTGCTTGGGTTTGGGCAATCGAGAGCGTTCCTCGCGCGCTTTGGCTTCCACGGTGGCGCGCGTGGTGGCGATGGCTTCCCAGTGCTTGGCTTCGGTCGGCCGCCGATTGCGCGCATGCCACGCGGACAACAGCCCCGCCGCAGACACGATCGCATCGCGATCCATTTCCATAGCTGCAAGCAGATGTGCTTCACCTGCCTTGCCATGTGCTGCTGCCGTGGCCTCGTCGGTTTCCATCGCGAGGAGAATGCGTCCCAATGCAAAACGGGCGGGCGCGTCAGTCGGATCGTCGGTCACGAGACGCTCGAGATGAGCTCGGGCTGCTTCCGGTCCGTTCAGTTCGTCCAGCAGGCGCACCAATTCCCAGCGTTCCTGCGCCGAGAGCGCGTCGGCGCCGACCAGCAACGCATCGCGGCGCGGCACCATCTCGCCACCTCGGTGGTGCTGTTCCCGCCACATCGGGGTAATCGCCCCAGCCCATTGGCCATTGAGCTGTTCCACCACGTCGCTTTCAAGGTCGCCCAGCCACGCTTTGACGGCGCTACGGCTGGGTGGATTCGGCGGCGGCACCACGCCACGCGCTTCACTGCCAGTAATGGCGTGCAGGCGTTCGCGCAGGCAGGGATGGGTGTCATGATGGCCGTTGCTGGCGGCCAAGGATTCAGCCAGCCAACGTCCCGCCTGGGGATGTGGCTCAATCAGGGCGCGGTGGTAGATGCCGAGCAAATCTGTGGGCGGCGCTGGTTCACGGTAGGCACGACGCACCAAGTCCTGCCAGAAACGTTCTTGTCCAGAACGGGCGGCAATGGTTACCCGGACCAGGGCGCGGGCGGCAGCCTCTGGGCCGGCTGCCTCGACGGCGGCGGAGTCGGCTTCGCGTTCTTGCTGCCGCGCGAGGACAAAAGTGTAGGCGTTGAAATAGGGCGCGTACCAGCGCAAGAAACGGGCGGTAATGCCTTGGGCACCTTCGGCGATCGCGCTATGCAGCGAGGCCCACAAGCGGCGCACCGTGTAAATCCAACGACCGAAACGCCCGTGGTCACCGCGCGCGTGCCCGAGTTCATGCGCCAAAACGGTGCGCATTTCTTCAACGCTGAGCAGGCGTAACAGCGGCAAACCCAGTACCAGCCACTGCGAGGTGACCGGGAGGATGCCCCAGCGTCGGGTCAGCAGCGCGGCGTTGAGTTCATTATCGATGAGAATGCGGCGGATGCGCGGAGCACCCAGCGCAGCGCGCAGGCGATCGACTTCGTTCCACAATTCCGGTGCCGCGGTACGGCTGACCGGAACCCCATCTGGACGCGGATCGCGATACAGAAGGGCTCGACTAACCGACCACAGGAGTGGCCCGGCGACGATCAGGGCGAAGATCGCCAATTTTCCTGCTCCGGCTGAGGGCTTGAAGAAAAGGGCTGCTGCTCCGGCGGCCAAGAGCAGCAGCGCCCCCACGACCAAGCTGGCCGCAACCACATAGCCCAGCGAAGCCAGCAGGCGTACCTTCATCCGATAGGCGGCCGGTCGGATGCTGGATTGGTCTTCCAAGCGGGTGATCAAGGCATCGTAGGTGGTCAGGTCCATGCGCGCACGACGCTATGCAGGAGCGTCACCAGGGCTACCGGGCCGTAGCATGGGCGGCCGGTGCTGCTACGGTCCGCGCCATGCCTGCGGCCTTGGATTCTTTGACCGCGACCATTCGTGGGCGACGCACGGTCAAAGCCTTTACCGGCGCACCCATTGCCAGCGATGTCCTCTCCCAGTGTCTCGACCTCGCTCGTTGGGCGCCGAACCATCGCCTGCATCAACCGTGGCGTTTCGCAGTTTTGGACCAAGCCGCGATCGCCCGCTTAGCACTATTTCTGCGCAGCCGCGACGACATCGCCGCGGTCCCCGATGCGATCAAGGGACCAGCCAAGTTGGCCAAGCTGCTCGCCCACCTGCCGAGTCTCGGCGCGATTATTCAAGTGACATGGGTCCGCGACGCTGATCCCACCATTGACTTGGAAGACCACGCTGCCGCCGCTGCCGCCGTCGAGCATATTCTGCTGGGCGTGCACGCCGCCGGCCTCGGCGGATTCTGGTCATCCAGCGCGGCCTTGGCGCATCCGGAAACGCTGCGCTGGTGTGGCTGCGATGTGCAGCGCGAAGCATTCCTCGGCAGCTTGTGGCTCGGGCACCCGCAGCATATTCCGGAGCCGTCGCCACGCCGCCCGCTCAGCGAGGTCGCTCGATGGCTATGAGCCGCCCCCCTGCGCATTTGGGCCTACATCATATCGCCCTGTTTGTGGCCGACCTCGCGATCAGCCGCCATTTCTGGGTTGATCTTCTCGGTTTCCAGGTCGAGTGGGAACCCGATGCTGAGAATCTGTATCTGAGCAGCGGCAGTGATAATCTGGCCCTGCATCGCGGGCCAGCAGCGACCGGCGCGCAGCACTTGGATCATGTCGGCATCTTCTGCCGCAATCCGACCGAAGTCGACGCGTGGCATGCGTGGCTGGTGGCGCACGACGTGCGCATCGTCGCCGCGCCGCGCTTACATCGCGATGGCGCCTACAGTTTATATTGTCTCGACCCCGACGCTGTGCGGGTGCAAATTATCCATCATCCCCCTATCACTGCGGCTCTGGAAAAATTCTCCTCATGAAACAGGCACTCCTTATTGCGGGTCCTTTCGTTCTCGATGACCTTGGTGACCAAACCAATCTCCTTGGTGGTGCTGGGGTGTATGCCGCCATGGGTGCACGCCCGGTGACGCCGACCCAGTTGTGGTCGCAGGCCGGCGTCGAAGTCGACGAGCGCCTGCGCGGTATCCTGGAACACCGGCGAATCGATCTGGCCGGGGTCGACTGCACCGGCGCGGTCGCGCGCTGGCGCCCCAGCGGTTTTCAACCGGGCCGTAGCGTCTTGCCCGAACGAAGCCCGACCAACCCAGAGAACCTCGGCGCCGTCCTGTTGATCGACCTGCCCATGGTGGAACTGCGCCGCGCCCTTGAAGTCATCGGCCGTTTTCCCAAGGCCGACACCCGTCCGGTGGTCATCGCCCCGCGCGCGGCGGATCCGGGCGAGGCCGATCTGGCGACCGCAGCGGCCGCCGCAGATGTCCTGATCCTGCCGCTGACCCTGGCGGCGGGCGATCCCCTCGGTTTCGCTGCGCGGCTGCAGGCAAGCGGCGCCAAATGCGTCTGTCTGACCGCGGGAATGGCCGGCGGTATCGTCGTTTATCAGCAAAAGGCGACCACCTGGCCCGCCTTGCCGGTCGAGATCATCGAGGCCACCGGCATTGGCTCGAGCTTCGCCGGAGCCTTGGCTGGCGCCTGCGCAGAGCAGGGCAAAGCGGACTTTTCGACGATTAAGCGCGGCTTGGCCGTCGCCAGCGCGGTGGCCTCCATCACTGCCCAGGGCGTGGGTCCGAAGAAGCTGCTCGCCGCTGATGCCAAGGTGTATGAAGAACGTTTCAATCGCCTCCGGCGTACCCATAAGTTCTGATCCGATCCCCGCTTCCGCGTTGACTTCATCACCACCTTCCGCCAGCCTAAGCCGCTAAGCCCTCCGGAGTTATCGATGCAGGAGATTCAGTACCTCACCTCGTATCAGATCGTGCGCAAAGTCGCGTCTGGTGGGATGGGTTCGGTCTATCTGGCGGAGCAGTTGGGAGCCGACGGCTTCCGCAAGATCGTGGCCATCAAGACGATCAAGAAGGAATACCTCAAGAACAAAGAGAACGTCGATTTGTTCGTCGGTGAGGCCAAACTCGTCGCCGACTTGATCCACGAAAATGTGCTGCAGGTCTACCAGCTCGGTCAGACCAAAGGCATTTATTATATCGTCATGGAATATGCCCATGGCAAGAACCTCGCGGATTTTATCAAAGAGCATAAAACCCGCGGCAAGGTCACCAACGTCGAGATCGGCGCCTTTGTCATCTCGCGCGTCTGTCGCGCTCTGCATTATGCGCATGAGGCCAAGTCGATGTCGGGCCAGCCGCTCAATATCGTCCATCGCGATGTGACCCCCTCGAACGTAATCGTCACCTATGGCGGCGTGGTCAAGCTGACCGACTTCGGCATCGCCAAAGCCGTGTCGATGGCGACCCCGGATGAACAAGAAGTCATCATGGGCAAGCTGCCCTACATGAGCCCCGAGCAGGCGAAGTTCGTCGGCACCACCCGCCAGAGCGACGTGTTTTCACTGGGCCTAGTGATGTACGAATTACTGACCAACACCGTGGTCTACAACGTCAACGACATCGACGACTTGGTCGACAAGATGGACAATTATTCGATCAAACCGCCGCGGCGCCTGAATCCGCACATTCCGGAAAAGCTCGAACAGATCATGATGCGCGCGTTGGAAACCAACGCCAGCAATCGCTACACCTCGGCCAAGGAATTCGGCCAGGCGTTGGAACATTACATGTACGACGGCGGGTACGGCCCGACCAACGAGAAGCTGCAACGCTACGTTGGCCGCTTGTTCCCCGAAGACAGCCAGCTGCCGATCGCCAACCACGACAAGGTAACGTGATCCCGCGGCACACGTCTTGCGCTGGCGGTTCGCCCTGTAAGGTGCGCCGCACCAGCGACACCAACATCGGTGCCCGTAGCTCAGCTGGATAGAGCGTCAGCCTCCGAAGCTGAAGGCCGTTGGTTCGAATCCAACCGGGCACGCCACAACGACACCCCTGACTTTCGGTCAGGGGTGTTTCGTTTCCGGGGTGGCTTCTGCATCGGGATCGACTGCGGGTGGAGCGGCTGGCGGTGCTGGCCGCGGTGGCTTCGGCCGCGGTGGCGGTGGGCGCAAGGGACCATTGAAACCCAGCAGCCCCGCCATGCCTGTGTCCAGCCACGCCTGCGCTGCGTCAGCAGCCTTGACGATCATAGCCTGAGCATCGTCGCGTTCGTCCGGGTGGAACCCGCCCAACACATGCGCAATCTGATCAGCGTCGGCGTTGGGTGCGCCCACGCCCAGGCGCAGACGTGGATAGGTCTTGCCGAGGCGGGTTTCGATGTCGCGCAGGCCATTGTGGCCGCCGGCACTGCCTTCTGGGCGAGCCCGTAGGGTTCCCACCGGTAAATTGATGTCATCGACGATCACCAACAGATCCGTCACCGCGAGTTTATGAAACGCGAGAATCGCCTGCGCGGCTTCGCCACTGCGATTGACGTAGGTCCGTGGCTTGACCAAGAGAACCCGATCCGCGTCGCGACGCCAGTCGGCCACGTCGCTTTGCCATTTACGCGCCCACGAGGCCACCCCCGCACGCTGCGCCAGCAATTCAATCACCGCGAAGCCGACATTATGTCGGGTACCGGCGTATTCAGCACCGATATTGCCAATACCAAGAATTACCGGCATGGCGGACACCAGTTCTGTGCTGGGCGCATCGACAGGTCGGCAGCAGGGCGCGGTAAGAAAGCAGACATCGTCACCACTGTCAGCATGGCCACCACTGTGCCAACCTGGCTGCGATCTCCAATCGGGTTGCCTCGGAGAAAGTCCGCAATCACGGTGTACCATCTCCCCTAATTTCCCCCCAGACCCCCAACCACCAAAAACACCCTCCTGGTTCGGTCAACCCCGAAAGATCGTCGGGAATCATGGCCGAGCGGTGTCGCTGCATGCGCGGTGTACACCAGGGGAAAGGGCTCCTGTCTCAGATGCCCGACCTGCCGGTCGCTGAGTCGAGACTGGACCTCCCTGGAAGCGCTTTCACACTGCCAGCCCATCGGAAAGCTTCTCTCCGTGCACCCTCCTTCCCTGGATCGCCCGCCCATGCCTGCCAAGCCTGTTTTGAATGTCGCTCTCGTCGGTTACTCGTTCATGGGCCGTGCGCACTCCAATGCGTACCGGCAGGTAAATCGGTTTTTCGCCGACTGTCCGTACCAAATCGTGCCCAAGGTTTTGGTCGGCCGCACCGAAAAGCCCCTGCGCGAAGCCGCCGATCAACTCGGCTGGGAAGAAATTTCCACCGATCTGGATGCCGTGCTCAAGCGCGATGATATTGATCTGGTCGATATCTCGACGCCGAATGACAGCCATCATCCGCTGACCCTGCAGGCGCTGCGCGCGGGCAAGATCGTACTCACCGAAAAGCCCTTGGCGATGAATACCAAGCAGGCCAAGGAGATGGCCGACTTGGCCACCAAGCTCAAGCGCCCGTCGCTGATCTGGCACAATTATCGCCGCGCACCGGCTGCGAGCACCGCCGCCCAGCTAGTCCGCGATGGCAAGCTCGGCGAAATCCGCCAGGTTCGCGCTGTGTACTTGCAGGATTGGCTCAGCGATCCCAAATCCCCGGCGACTTGGCGCATGAACGAAAAGGTGTGTGGATCCGGTGCGCATGGCGATCTCAACGCCCACCTCATCGACATGACCCGTTTTATCACCGGCCTGGAATTCGACGATGTGGTGTCCCTCCGCGAGACCTTCACCAAGGAGCGCCCCGACGCAGCCAATAAGGGCAAGAAGATGACCGTCGATGTCGATGACGCCTTCTTGTTTCTGGCCCGCTTGTCGAATGGCGCCGTGTCGTCGTTCGAGGCCACCCGCGTCGCCGCCGGACGCAAGAATTACAACCGCATCGAAATCAACGGCACCAAGGGTTCGCTGGTGTGGAATTTCGAACGCATGAATGAACTCGAATTCTTCAGCTTTGAAGACGACGCCCGCGTCCAGGGTTTCCGCACCATCATGTGCATGAACGGTGCGGCGCATCCCTACGCCGGAAACTACTGGCCCGACGGCCACATCATCGGCTACGAGCACACCTTCGTGAATGCGCTCTACGACTTCCTGGTCTGCCTCAAGACCGGCAAAGAATACCGCCCCGACTTCCGCGATGGCGTTGCCAACCAGGAAGTCCTCGACGCTGCCCTGGCCTCGGCCAAATCCGGCAAATGGACCTCGATCAAGCATTCGCAGACCTTTGCCAAGCCCGCCGAACCGGCGCGGGTGAAGGGCAAGAACGCGGGCCTGTAGGCCGGCGTTCAAATCCTCGTTTATTTCGAATCACCTGTTCGCGAGCTGGCGTGCCAGTTCCGGACCTCCGAAAGGACCTCTCCCCATGGCCAAACAGAAAAAAGCGATGAAGGGCCCCGGCATCTTCCTCGCCCAATTCATGGGCGACGCCGCGCCCTTCAATTCCTGGAATTCCGTCACCGCTTGGGCCGCCAGCCTGGGCTATCTCGGCGTGCAGGTCCCCTCGTGGGATGCCCGCTGCCTAGATCTGAAAAAGGCCGCCGAGTCCAAAGACTATTGCGCCGACATTGCCGGCGTCGCCAAGCAGAACGGCGTCGAGATCACCGAATTGTCGACCCACCTGCAAGGGCAGTTGGTTGCCGTGCATCCGGCGTATGACGAACAATTCGACGCCTTCGCGCCCAAGGCCGTGCAGGGCAATCCCAAGGCGCGCACCGAATGGGCCGTGCAGCAGGTGAAATACTGCCTCAAGGCAAGTCAGAATTTAGGGCTCAAAGCGATGCCCTCGTTCACCGGTGCCTTGCTGTGGCACACTATGTATCCGTGGCCGCAGCGCCCCGCCGGTTTGGTCGACGAAGGTTTCGCCGAGTTGGCTCGCCGCTGGCTGCCCATCCTGGATTACGCCAATGACTGCGGCGTGGACATCGCCTGGGAAGTCCATCCCGGCGAAGACGTGCACGACGGTGCGACCTGGGAATTGTTCCTCAAGCACCTCAAGAACCACAAGCGCGCGAACATTTTGTATGATCCCTCGCACTTGGTCCTGCAAGGCATGGATTACCTCTCGTACATCGACTTGTACCACGACCGCATTAAGTGCTTCCACGTCAAGGACGCCGAATTCCGTCCCGATGGTCGGGTCGGTGCGTACGGTGGTTATCAGAACTGGGTCGACCGCGCCGGTCGCTTCCGTTCCCTGGGCGATGGTCAGACCGACTTCGCCGCGATCTTCAGCAAGCTGACCCAGTACGGCTATCAGAGCTGGGCCGTGCTCGAATGGGAATGCTGCCTGAAATCGCCCGAACAAGGTGCCGCCGAAGGCGCCCCCTTCATCGAGGCCCACATCATCGAGCCCGCCAAAAAGGCCTTCGATGATTTCGCCGCCGGCAGCGTCGATAAAGACCAACTGCATCGGATCCTGGGCATTGGCGGAAAAAAAGCCAAAGGCTGAAAACTACCTTGGCCTGCGCGCCTATTTGAAACGAAAATCCCCGCTGTTCATTGGAACAGCGGGGATTTTTTTATTCAGGCTTGGGTCGAGTCAGAGCGAACGCGGAAAAACTGACGACTCCAACCAAGAGGCCGGCCAAAATGGAGATGGGATACCATTGCGTGAATGAATAATAATATTCGGGGTTGACCAGAATATGCTTCCAAACCCAGGGCAGCAGATGAGTGGTGCGGTCGAGGTATCGGCCCAAGTCGAAATAGTAGGAATAGGTACCCAGGGCGCAGAGCACCACGACGTGGCCCACCGGCACCGCCAGAGCTAGACCGAGGGACTCCATCGTGCCAAATCCATCCTTCACCCTGGCCCCTTGCGGGTTCGGTCTCATGCGGGAATCCGAATTAATAATTTACTTCTGCCTATCTGCGGCACCGGCCCCGCAGATTCCCCGCACTGCAAAAGCCGATTAACTTTTTCCGCAGTCCAAGGTCCGAAGTCCGAGGTCGCACCAGCCTGTACAAGACGAGCCTTTGCCACGGGGTCTGTCCGTAAAAAATAGCACACGCATTCAATTTCCGCTCCGCAGACAAGACTTAGGACCTCGGACTTCGGACCAGTGGCAATGACCACACCAGTGGCAGTGACAGCCTCACTCACTCCGGCCGCAGCAAAGACCGATCACCTTTTCCGCAGTCCGAGGTCCTAAGTCCGAGGTCGCACCAGCCTGTACAAGATGAGCCTTTGCCACGGGGTCTGTTCGTAAAAATAGCACACACATTCAATTTCCGCTCCGCAGACATGACTTAGGACCTCGGACTTCGGACCAGTGGCAATGACGGCCTCTCTGACCGCCCCCGACCGCAGCAAAGGCCGATTAACTTTTTCCGCAGTCCAAGGTCCGAAGTCCGAGGTCGCACCAGCCTGTACAAGACGAGCCTTTGCCACGGGGCTATTCGTAAAAATAGCACACGCATTCAATTTCCGCTCCGCAGACAAGACTTAGGACTTCGGACTTCGGACCAGTGGCAATGACCACACCAATGGCAATGACAGCCTCACTCACTCCGGCCGCAGCAAAGGCCGATCAACTTTTACCGCAGTCCGAGGTCCGAAGTCCTAGGTCGCACCAGCCTGTACAAGACGAGCCTTTGCCACGGGGTCTGTCCGTAAAAAATAGCACACGCATTCAATTTCCGCTCCGCAGACAAGACTTAGGA
>Ga0209490_10004816_pt1 | contig 12376 bp, 11 predicted proteins | sample MAT06_FD_187209 | JGI IMG/M metagenome (GOLD analysis project Ga0209490, IMG submission 187209) | Freshwater microbial communities from Lake Fryxell liftoff mats and glacier meltwater in Antarctica - MAT-06 (SPAdes) (version 2) | ecosystem: Environmental > Aquatic > Freshwater > Ice > Liftoff...
ATGCCAGGCCGGGCAGCAGGCGGCTCACCTGGGCTTCGGGCAGCGCCTCTACCGTCTTCAGGCGGCGCTGCATCGCGCGTGTTCGCGTCGTGGCGGCATCGATGGTGGAACTGGCTTCGTCCAGCTTTTTCTTTGTTTTGTCCAGCACGTCGCCGAACTTGCCGAACTCTGTCTTCACCGCGCCCAACACCTCCCAGACCTCCGCCGAGCGCTTCTCCAGCGCCAGCGTTCGAAAACCCATCTGCAGGCTGGTCAGCGTGGCCAGCAGCGTGGTCGGGCCCGCCAGCATCACCTTGAATTCACGCTGCAGCGCCTCCAGCAGCCCGGGTCTGCGCAGCGCCTCGGCGTACAGCCCTTCGGTAGGCACAAACAGGATTCCGAAGTCGGTGGTGTGCGGCGGTGAAACGTACTTGTCGCGGATGCTCTTCGCTTCGAGCCGCAAGCGTGTCTCGATGGCCTTGGCGGCAGTTTCCACGGCCACGGGATCGGCTCGTTCCTGCGCATCCAGCAGGCGTTCGTAGTCTTCGCGCGGGAACTTCGCGTCGATGGGCAGCCACAGCGGTTCACCATCGGCACGTTGGCCGGGCAGGCGGATGGCGAACTCCACGCGTTCGTTGCTGCCCGGGATGGTGGCCACGTTGGCCGCGTACTGTTCGGGCGTGAACACCTGTTCGAGCAGGCCGGCGAGCTGCATCTCGCCGAAGATGCCCCGCGTCTTCACGTTGGTCAGCACGCGGTTCAGCGAGCCCACGTCGCGCGCCAGCGTCTGCATCTCGCCCAGGCCCTTGTGCACCTGCTCCAGGCGGTCGGCCACCTGCTTGAAGCTTTCGCCCAGGCGCTGCTCCAGCGTGGCGTGCAGCTTTTCGTCGACCGTGGCCCGCATCTGGTCGAGCTTTTTTTCGTTGCCCTCCTGCAGCGCGTTCAGGCGTGTCTCCACCGCAGCGCGCACCTCGCCCATGCGGCGGTCGTTGGCCTCACTCAGGCTGCGCAGCTGCTCGGCCAGGGTTTCGCCGAAACGGCGCAGCGCGCCGTCTTGCGCCTCTCGCGCGGCCTGGGTCTGCTGCGCCAGCCCCTGGGTGGCCTGGGCCAGCGCCGCGCTCACGGCCTGCTGCGTGGTGGCAAGCTGGCCGCGAAAGCTGTCGATCTGCTCGTTCTGCGTACGCGCCACCTCGCCGCTCTGCGCCAGCAACAACTGCTGGAAGGTGCCGAGGTCGCCGCGCGTGGCCTGGCCCTGGCGGCCGAGCTCGTCGCGCAGTTCACGCTCCAGGCGCTCCAGGCGGTCAAGAAGGGCGGCGCTGCGATCGTCCGGGCGACGCATCAACAGCGCCAGGCCCAGCAGCAGGTTCAGCGCCAGCAGGGCCAGTGCGGTGTAAGCAATCCAGTCGGGCATAACCGGCAATTGTCGCCCGCCTCGCAGGCCGGCTCGCACGCCGGCTTCAATGCCGGCTTCAATGCCGGCTTCAGGCCCGGGGGGTGAATTGCCCGGCGTTGATGGGCGTGAGCGGCTTGCCCTTTTGCTCGGGTCCGGCCAGCACCGCAATCAGGTTGTCTGCGGCCAGCTTCGCCATCGCCATCCGCGTGGCCACGGTGGCGCTGGCGATGTGCGGCGTCAACACCACGTTGGGCAGCGTCAGCAGCGCGGGGTTCAGCGCCGGTTCACCTTCGAACACGTCCAGGCCTGCCGCGGCAATGCGGCGCTCGCGCAGCGCCTGCGCCAGCGCCGCGTCGTCCACGATGCCGCCGCGCGCGATGTTGGTCAGCGTGGCCGTGGGCTTCATCTGCGCGATCTCGGCCGCGGCGATGCAGTGGTGGTTCTCGGGCGTGTGGGGCAGCACCAGCACCAGGTGGTCGGCCTGTTTCAGCAACGCGGCCTTGTCCACCCAGGTGGCGCCCACGGCGGCTTCTGTTTCAGCCGGCAGGCGGCTGCGGTTGTGATAGATCACCTTCATGCCGAAACCATGGTGGCCACGCTTGGCAATGGCCTGGCCGATGCGGCCCATACCCAGGATGCCGAGCGTGCTGCCGTGCACGTCGCTGCCGGCGAACATGTCGTAGGCCCACTTCGTCCACTCACCCCGGCGCAGGAAATGTTCGCTCTCGGCCATGCGGCGCGCGGCGGCCATCATCAGCGCGAAGCCGAAGTCGGCGGTGCTCTCGGTCAGCACATCGGGCGTGTTGGTGGCCCACACGCCGGCCGCGTTGAAGGCCGGGATGTCGAAGTTGTTGTAGCCGACCGCCATGTTGGCCACGATGCGCAACTGCGGGTTCGCGGCCAGCACCTCGGCGTCGACACGGTCGCCGCCGGTGGTGAAGGCACCCACCTTGCCGCGCAGGCGCTGCGTCAGTTCGGCCTTGCTGTAGATGGTGTCCTGCGGGTTGTCTTCCACCTCGAAGTGCTGCCGCAGCAGGTCGGTGATCTCGGGGAAAACGGCGCGGGCCACCAGGATGGCGGGGCGCGGGCTTGGCTGGTTCATGGAGAGGTCTCGTTCTTATTCAAGGAAGCGGGTGAAGCCGGCCACCGGCTCGCGCTCGGTGACCAGGGTGTTCTCGATGGCCGCCGGGTCGGCATGGCCCATGGACATGCCGCAGACCAGCATCTGCGTCTCAGGCAATTGCAGGTGCTTCGCGATGATGCGGTGGAACTGCGTGAAGGCCGCCTGGGGGCATGTGTCCAGGCCGCGCGCGCGCGCCGCCACCATCACGCTCTGCAGAAACATGCCGTAGTCGAGCCAACTGCCTTTTTCCATCACGCGGTCGATCGTGAACATCAAACCCACCGGCGCACCGAAAAAAGCGTAGTTGCGGCCGTGCTGCTGGTGCATGCGCGCCCTGTCGGTCTTCTCGATGCCGAGCAGCGAATACAGATCCCAGCCCACCTTGCGGCGGCGGTCGATGTAGGGGCTCTGCCACTGGGTCGGGTAGTAGGCGTACTCCTCGCTGTGCGAAGCGCGTGCTTCGGCGTCGTTGTGCACGGCCACGATGTCGTCAGACAAAGCCCGCAGCGCAGCGCCCGTCAGCACATGCACCTGCCAGGGCTGGGTGTTGGTGCCCGAGGGCGCACGTGCGGCCACGGCCAGGATGTCTGCGACGGTCTCGCGCGGCACCGGCGTGGGCAGGAAAGCGCGGATGGAGCGCCGCGAGACGATGGCGGCGTCCACTGCCGCGGTGGTCTCGGGTGTGACGTCGGCCGCCAGCGCTGCGGCGCGGCTCGGGATGCTCATGCGGTCTCCTGCGCGTTCAATTCAAGGTTCAGAACGAGCGGGCGCAGCACCGCTCGCAGCGCCTCTGGCAGCGGCACCGGCCGGCGCGTCGTGCGGTCAACAACCACGTGCACGAAGCGCCCCACGGCAGCCGACCAGGCAGCGTCGTCCGCAAACAGCCCCAGCTCGTAGGTGACGCTGCTGCGGCCCAGTTCCGCTACAGCCAGGCCGACGTGCACGGTCTGCGGGAAGGCGATGCTCTCGAAATAGTGGCACTGCGTGTGCACCACCAAGCCGATGACGGTGCCGGCATGGATGTCCAGCGCGCCGGCCTCGATGAGGAACTTGTTCACCGCAGTGTCGAAGTAGCTGTAGTGCACGACGTTGTTGACGTGGCCATACACGTCGTTGTCGGCCCAGCGCGTGGTGATGGTCTGGAACTGCGGAAAGTGGCTGCGTGGCAGCGGCTGCTGGCGTCGGGTGGGCTCACTCATGCGCCCGATTCTTCCACTGCCGCCGCCCTGGCCTGCCCGTTCCACACCTGCCAGGACATGAAGGCCTGCTGCAGCGTCTGGCGCTGGATCTCGACGGTGGTGTGGATGTCGCGCCCGTAGCCCCCCGCCATGCTCAGCGCCACCGGAATACCGCGCTCGCGCAGCGCTGCCAGCACCCGGCGATCGCGCTCGGCCAGGCCGGCGGCGGTGACTTTCAAGCGGCCCAGCCGGTCGTCTTCGTGCGGGTCGGCGCCGGCCAGGTAGAAGGCCAGGCCCGGCGGTGCGTCGGCGTGATGGGCCCAGGCTTGGGCCAGTGCCGTGTCCAGCGCGGCCAGGTACTCGGCGTCGCCGCAGCCGTCGGGCAGTTCCACGTCCAGGCTGCTGGCTTCCTTGCGAAAGGGGAAGTTGCGTGCGCCGTGCAGGCTGAGTGTGAAAACGCTCTCGTCGTCGCGAAAGATGGCGGCCGTGCCGTTGCCCTGGTGCACGTCGAGGTCGATGACGATCACGCGCAACAGCCGGCCCGGGCCGCTTCGGTGCCGACGGTGTCGATGCCACTCGGCCTGCATCAGCCGCGCCGCCACCGCCACGTCGTTGAAGACGCAGTATCCCGAGCCCTTGTGAGCGTACGCATGGTGGGTGCCACCGGCCAGGTTTGCGGCAACCCCCTCGGGCGCGCCGCCGTCGAAGCCGAACAGTGCCGTGCGCGCGGCCCCGATGGTGGCGCCCACCGAACGCCGCGAGCGTTCCACCATGCGCTCTGACCACGGAAAGCCGATCTCGCGCTGCTGCGCCGTCGTGGTCTGGCCTTCGACGACGGCGCTGATCCAGGCGGGTTCGTGCGCGAGCGCCAGTTCACCGTCGCTGGCCGGCAGGGCCTCGCTCAGGCGCACACCAGGCAGGGTGGATTCGACCGCCTCACGCAGCAGCCGGTATTTGGGCATGGGAAAGCTGTGGCCCTGGGGAAGCGGCAGCACGAACTGGTCGGAATGGAAGGCACGCACAGTGACAGATTTTAGGAAGCGACCCCTAGAATGTTGCAGCGCAGCAAAAATGACTTGCATTGAGCCGGCCAGTGTCTATACTTCAGTCATGTTGCAGCGCAGCAATTCAGGCCGAACCAGCGCGGCAAGGTTTCCCACCTCACTTTTGGAGCACACCATGACCACGACTTTTACCCCTGACCAGTTCATCGCCGCCCAGAAGGCCTCTTTCGAGACGCTGTTCGGCTTGACCCAGAAAGCCTTCGAAGGCATGGAGAAGCTCGTCGAGTTGAACATGCAGGTCGCCAAGACCACGCTGACGGAAGCTGCAGAAACCGCCCAAGCCGCGATGGCAGTGAAGGACGTGCAAGAGCTGATGAGCCTGCAAGCCAGCCTGCTGCAGCCCGCTGCCGAGAAGGCCGCCAGCTACAGCCGCCATGTCTACGACATCGTTGCTGGTGCCAACGCCGAAGCCACCAAGGCCGCCGAAGCCCACATGGCCGACAGCCAGAAAAAGGTGCTGGCCCTGGTGGACACCGCCGTGAAGAACGCACCTGCGGGTTCGGAAAGCGCCGTGGCGATGATGAAGTCGGCCGTGACCGCCGCCAACAACGCGCTCGAGACCGTGCAGAAGGCTGCCAAGCAAGCCACCGAAGTGGCCGAGGCCAACTTCACCACGCTGACCAACAGCGCTATGAAAGCCACGCAGACCGCCGCCAAGGGCAAGAAGGCCGCGTGATTTCGAAGCGGGTGCACGTTCGCGGAACTTCTTGCGGCGCGCCCCGCTCTACCGTGGGCCTGGGGGACTTCTAACCTCAGGTCTCTCGTGTGGAAGGTTGTTTTGGGCCCGGTGGCAACGCCGGGCCCTTTCTTTTTTTCGCCCGCCTGGGCGCCCGCATCACTGCGGCGCACCGCCGCGCTGCGTCCAGGCTGCGATGCGTGCGCGCAACTCGGGCAGCACCTTCAGCGCAGCCTCACGCCCGGCGATGATGGCGCGGCGCCGTGCCGTGAAGTCGGCGCTGGACACGCCTGCCAGCGCCGGTCTCAGCACGAAGTCGGCCTCGCGCAATTCGAACTGGCTGATGCTGCGGCTCATGATGGCAAACGTCTGCAGCAGCATCTTCATCAGGTCGCTGGTCACCGCGCCCTCGGGCGGGTTCGAGATGTCCACCGCCAGCACCAGGTCGGCGCCCATCTGGCGCGCATAACGCACCGGTACCGGTGACACCAGGCCGCCGTCGACATACTCGCGCGAGCCAATCTTCACGGGCTGGAAAACTGCCGGCACGGCGCTGCTGGCTCGCACCGCCACGCCGGTGTCGCCGCGTCTGAAGAGCACGCCGGCGCCGCTGTCCAGATCGGTGGCAACGATGCCCAGCGGCATCTTCATCTGCTCGATGCTCAGGCCGCGTGTTTGCTCGGTGACATAGCGTGCCAACGCCTCGCCACGGATGAGGCCCCGCGAGGGGAAGGCCCAGTCGGTGATGGCGCCTTCGTCCATCGTCTGTGCCAGCGTGCCCATGTCCAGCCCGGTGCGGCCCGAGGCGTAGAGCGCCGCCACCAGGCTGCCGGCCGACGTGCCCACCACGAGATCGGCCTTGATGCCGTTCTCTTCCAGCACCTGGATGACGCCGATATGGGCAAAGCCGCGCGCCGCACCGCCGCCCAAGGCGAGTCCAAGGCGTGGCGCGCGCACCGCAGCACTGGCAGCGGCAGCGAGGGTTGCTGGCGTGGGCGGCGCGCCAATCAGCGGTGGCGCCGCCGCGCCAGGCGTCTGCGCCGTCATTCCGGGCGGCGGAGGCAAGGGCTTGGTGGCAGGCGATACGGGGGCCAAGGTCTGACAGGCTGCCAGCAGGCCAGTCAGGATGGCTAGCAAGGGCGCGCGGCAGTGGGCTCTGAAGTTCATGCCTGCAATTCTAAATCGCTATCTTTTTATAGATTCAGAAGCAATAAGCAATGCACGTTTGTGTAGTTCCAGGAAATATCAGGGATTACTAAAGTGCGCAGCTTCGGCCTCTCCGCTTCATCTTTCAACCCTCCCATGGACCCACTTGCCATCCTTGCCGGTTTCGGTGTCGGCGTCATCGTCGGCATGACAGGTGTAGGCGGTGGCTCGCTGATGACGCCGCTTTTGATGGGCGTGTTCAAGATGAGTCCGGGGCTGGCCATCGGCACCGACCTGTGGTTTGCGGCGCTCACGAAGTCGGGTGGCAGCTGGGTCCATTGGCGCCTTGGGCATGTCGACACCCGCATCACGGTGTTGATGCTGTGCGGCAGCGTCCCCGCCACGCTGGCCATGGTGGCGCTGATGCATCTCACAGGCATCACCAAGGGCGTCGACCAGGGCTGGGCGCAGCTGCTGACAATCACTCTGGGCGTGGCGCTGCTGCTCACTGCGTTGTGCGTAGCCTTCCGGCGCAAGTGGCAGGCCCTGGGCCTGCGGCTGGAGGGCGCATTCACGCATCGCCAGCGTGACGCATGCACCGTGGCCAGCGGTGCGCTGCTTGGGGTGATGGTATCTCTCAGCTCCATCGGCGCAGGCGCCATAGGTGCCACGATCTTGCTTCTGCTCTACCCGCGCCTGCCGGCACACCAGGTGGTCGGCACCGACATTGCGCATGCCGTGCCGCTGACGCTGATCGCCGGCATCGGCTACGCCACGCTGGGGCTGGTGGACTGGGCGCTGCTTGGCGCCCTGCTCGTCGGCTCTCTGCCCGGCATCTGGCTGGGCGCCCACCTCACGCGCGCCATGCCCGAGGGCTTGGTGCGTGGTGTGCTTTGCGCTGCGCTGCTGGGCGCCGGCCTCAATGTCTTGACCTGAACCCCTGATGTACACCTACACCGAGTTCGACCGCCATTTCGTGCGCAGCCGCGCCGCCCAGTACCGCGACCAGCTGCTGCGGAACCTCTCCGGCGAGCTTTCCGACGAGGAGTTCCGCCCGCTGCGCCTGCAGAACGGCTGGTACGTGCAGCGCCACGCGCCCATGCTGCGCGTGGCCGTGCCCTACGGCGAACTCAGCAGCCGACAGCTGCGCCAGCTGGCCAAGATCGCGCGCGAACACGACCTGCAGGACGAAGGCAAGCCGGGCCAACGTGGCGCGAGCGTGGGAGGTTTTGGCCACTTCACCACGCGCCAGAACCTGCAGTTCAACTGGATACCGCTGACGCACAGCGCCGACGTGATGGACCTGCTGGCGGAAGTGGACATGCACGGCATCCAGACCAGCGGCAACTGCATCCGCAACATCACCACCGACGCGCTGGCAGGCATCGCACCCGACGAAGTGGTCGACCCGCGGCCCTACTGCGAAATTTTGCGCCAGTGGAGCACGCTGCACCCGGAATTCGCCTTCCTGCCGCGCAAGTTCAAGATTGCCGTGACCGGCGCGCTGGAAGACCGCGCAGCCACGGGCTGGCACGACATCGGGCTGAAGCTGGTGAAGAACGAAGCGGGCGAGGTGGGCTTCCACGTCGCGGTGGGCGGCGGCATGGGCCGCACGCCGGTCATCGCCAGCGAGTTCAGCGCGTTCGTGCCCTGGCAGCAGATCCTTGTGTACATCGAGGCCGTGGTGCGTGTCTACAACCTCTACGGCCGGCGCGACAACATGTACAAGGCGCGCATCAAGATCCTCGTGAAAGCCGAGGGCCAGAAGTTCGTCGATGCCGTGCAGCGCGAATTCGAAGCCCTGCTGGCAGACCCGGGCACGCCGCTCATTCTGCAGGCCGAACTCGACCGCGTGGCGGCCAGCTTCGTGAACCCCGTGCTGGCCACGGCCGAGACGCTGTCAGCAAAACCTGCGGACACCGCTGCCGATCCCCTGCCCGGCTACACGCGCTGGTTGCAGCGCAACGTGCAGCAGCACAAACTGTCGCGCTACCGCGCCGTGACGCTGTCACTGAAGCGCGCTGGCCTGCCGCCTGGCGATGTGACGGCCGAGCAGATGGACGCCGCAGCCGAGCTGGCCGAACGTTTCAGCCAGGACGAGTTGCGTGTCACGCACGAACAGAACCTGCTGCTGCCCTGGGTGCCTGCGGACGACTTGCACGCGCTGTGGCTGGCGGCACGCGAGGCCGGTTTTGCCACGCCCAACATCGGCCTGCTGACCGACATGATTGCCTGCCCCGGCGGTGACCTTTGCGCGCTGGCCAATGCGCGCAGCGTCCCGGTGGCCGCAGCCATCACCGAACGCTTCGACGACCTGGATGAGCTGCACGACATCGGCGACATCGACCTGCACATCAGCGGCTGCATCAACAGCTGCGGCCACCACCACAGCGGTCACATCGGCATCCTGGGCGTCGACAAGGACGGCAGCGAGTGGTACCAGGTGACGGTGGCCGGCGCCGATGGCAGCACGCTCAGCGGCAGCGCCGTGGCCGGCAAGGTGATCGGCCCCAGCTTCGCGGCCGAAGAGGTGCCCGACGTCATCGAGGCCGTCGTAGGCACCTATCTGCGTGAACGCCAGCGTGGTGAACGTTTCATCGAGACCGCACGCCGTCTGGGCACCCTGCCCTTCCGCCACGCCGCCGATGCTGTGCGCCGCACAACCGCATCTGTCCCGGCCTGACACGAGAGGTCTCACCATGATCTTCTTCGCCATCGACCACGTCCTGCCGGGCGACACGCTGATGCTGGACAACAACGCCGACGTGCTGAGCCTCGGCGCCACGCTGGCGTGCCACAGCACGGTGCAGCTGCATTTCCCGAAGTGGACTGACGGCCGCGCCTATTCGCAAGCGGTGCTGCTGCGCGGGCGGGTGCGTTACGCGGGCGGCATCGTCGCCACGGGCGATGTGCTGGCCGACATGCTGCCGCTGCTGCGCCGCTGCGGTTTCACCGCCGTGCAACTGCGTGCCGACCAGAAGCTGGAGTCCGCGCAACGTGCGTTGGGCTACTTCGACACGCACTACCAGACCGTGCCGCCCGAGCGTGCAGGCGCTGGCGTCCAGCCGTGAGCGCCGTCGACCTGTACGCCCGGCTCACCCCGGGCCACGACGAGCGTTCGGCGCAGACCGTGGCACTGCTGCAAGATGCCGCCGCGCGCCACCCCAGCCGCATCGTCTTCACCACCAGCCTGGGCGCCGAAGACATGGTGCTGGCCGATCTCATCGCACGCCACCGCTTGCCCATTGCTCTGGCCACGTTGCAGACCGGCCGCCTGCATGCGCAAACCCTCGCGCTGATTCCGCGGCTGGAAGCTCACTGCGGCTTGAAGGTCGAACAGTGGCAGCCGGCGCCAGAGGCTGTGATCAGCTTCACCGCACGTCATGGCGAACTGCCCATGCGACAAAGCATCGAACTGCGCAAGGCCTGCTGCGCGCTGCGCAAGCTTGAACCACTGTCGCGGGCATTGGCCGGCCGCTCGGCCTGGGTCACGGGGCTGCGGCGCGAACAGAGCGACGCGCGCGCCGAGTTGCCCGTCAGCAGCACCGACGAACATGGCCGCGAGAAGATCAACCCGCTGGCAGCGTGGAGCCAGGCCGACGTCTGGCACCATATACAGACTCACTTCGTTCCCTACAACAAATTGCACGACCTCCATTTCCCCAGCATCGGATGCGAGCCTTGCACGCGCCACGTGGCCGCAGGCGAAGACATTCGCGCGGGGCGCTGGTGGTGGGAGCAAGGAGATGCCAAGGAATGCGGGCTGCACGTCGGCACGGCCCTCAACGAGGAAACCGCATGAACGCGCCAGCCCCGCTCGAACAGTTGCTGCCCGGCCTGGACCCACAGCATCTGGACGGCCTGGAAGAAGAGGCCATGTTCATCCTGCGCGAGGTGGCTGCGAGCTTCGAACGCCCGGCGCTGCTGTTCAGCGGTGGCAAGGACAGTTGCGTGGTGCTGCGCCTCGCAGAGAAGGCTTTCAAACAATCCACCAATGACGGCCAGTTTGCCGGCCGCCTGCCCTTCCCTCTGCTGCACGTGGACACCGGCCACAACTTCCCGGAAGTCATGGCCTTCCGCGACCAGCTTATGGCCGACAAGGGTGAACGCCTGCTGGTCGGCAGTGTGCAGGACAGCATCGAACGCGGCACCGTGCGCCTGGCCCACCCTTTGGAAAGCCGCAACGGCCACCAGAGCGTGGCCCTTCTCGAAGCCATCGACGAACACCGCTTCGACTGCCTGATCGGCGGTGCAAGACGCGATGAAGAAAAGGCCCGCGCGAAGGAACGCATCTTCAGCCACCGCGACAGGTACGGCCAGTGGCAGCCGAAGCACCAGCGGCCGGAACTCTGGACGCTGTTCAACACGCGCATCAGGCCAGGCGAGCACTTCCGCGCCTTCCCCATCAGCAATTGGACCGAGCTCGACGTGTGGATGTACATCGCCCGCGAGGCCATCCCCCTGCCCACCCTCTACTACAGCCACCCGCGCGAGGTGGTGCGCAGCAAAGGTCTGCTGGTACCGGTGACGACTGCCACACCACCGGCTGCTGGCGAAGTGGTGGAGACCGTGGCCGTGCGCTTTCGCACCGTGGGCGACATGACCTGCACCTGCCCGGTGGAAAGCAATGCCGGCACGGCGGCCGAGATCGTGGCCGAAACGCTCACCGTCACCCTCAGCGAACGCGGCGCCACACGCATGGATGACCGCTCGTCCGATTCGGCCATGGAACGGCGCAAGAAGGAAGGGTACTTCTGATGTCGACAGTTCTGCAGGCGCCGGCCTTGGCGCCGAGCGTCGGGGCCACCGCGCCCGCGCGCCGCGCGCTGCGCTTTCTTACCGCAGGCAGTGTCGACGACGGCAAGAGCACGCTGATCGGCCGGCTGCTCTTCGACAGCCGCGCCATCCTGGCTGACCAACTCGCGCAACTTCACCTGCGCGCGGCCGGTGCGCCCATCGACCTGAGCCTGCTCACCGACGGGCTGGAGGCCGAGCGTGAACAGGGCATCACCATCGACGTGGCCTACCGCTACTTCGCCACGCCCGCACGCAAGTTCATCATCGCCGACGCGCCTGGCCACGAGCAGTACACGCGCAACATGGTCACCGCGGCGGCCGGCAGCGACGCCGCCGTGGTGCTGGTGGACATCACGAAGCTGCAACTCGACCGCAGCCCCGTGCAGCTGCTGCCGCAGACCCGCCGCCACAGCCTGCTGGCCCAACTGCTGCGTGTGCCCAGCATCGTGTTCGCGGTGAACAAGATCGACGCCGTGGCCGAGGCCGGGCCGGCGTTCGCAGCTGTCGCGCAGTCGCTGCTGGCCTTTGCCAACGAAGCAGGCTTTGCCGTGGCCGGCATCGTGCCCGTCTCGGCCCTGCGCGGCGACAACGTGGCCACGCCGCTGAAGGCCGACTGGTACAGCGGGCCCACGCTGCTGCAGCTGCTGGAGGGCCTGCCGAACGTTGAAGACGAAGCGCGGCCTTCGGACTTCAGCCTGCCCGTCCAATACGTGGCACGAGAAGGCGACGGCATTGGAAGTACGACGCGTGTGATCTGGGGCCGGGTGAGCCAAGGCGCCGTGCGTGTGGGCGACCCCGTTCAGGTTTTCCCCGGCGGTGAACGCGCCGTTGTGGCCGCCCTGCGCCGCAGTGGCACCACGGTGGCGGCGGTGCAGGCAGGCCACTCGGCCGGTGTGGTGCTGGACCGCCAGATCGACATCTCGCGCGGCGACTGGCTGGCTGCGCCGGGCACTCTGGCGCCGGTGCATCGCTTCACCGCGACCCTGGCCTGGCTGGACACGGATGCCGCCACGCCCGGCC
>Ga0209490_10004818_pt1 | contig 12376 bp, 13 predicted proteins | sample MAT06_FD_187209 | JGI IMG/M metagenome (GOLD analysis project Ga0209490, IMG submission 187209) | Freshwater microbial communities from Lake Fryxell liftoff mats and glacier meltwater in Antarctica - MAT-06 (SPAdes) (version 2) | ecosystem: Environmental > Aquatic > Freshwater > Ice > Liftoff...
TGCTGGCAAAGGTTGATATTGATCAAAGCCCCGATTTAGCGCACACCTACAAAGTTGAGGGCGTTCCTGATATACGAGTGGTCACCCAGGGCGATGTCAATCCTGGATTCGTCGGGGTTTTGCCCGAACCGCAGCTACGGGAGTTTCTACGTAATTTGAGCCTCAAGTCTGAGCTAGATTTGGGGCTAGAGGCGGTTAAAGCCGCGATCGCCCAAGGCGATCTAGAGCAAGCCAAGGCCTTTTTGGGTCACCTCATTAACGAATTTCCTCAAAGCCAGAAACTAGCGATCGCTGCCGCCAAATTCCTGATCAGCCAAGGCAGCTTCGAGTCAACCGAGAAGATCCTTGCCACGGTTCCCGAAGAAGATAGAGAATACTATCCTCAAGTTAAAGCCCTGCGAGAGCTAGTTTCGCTGAAGCAAGAAAGTGTCAACCCTATGACTCATGAACTCGACGAGCCATTCTTTGCCGCGATCGAGCAGATTTTGGGAGAAAATTATGAAGCGGCGCTGATCCAATTGCTAAATCTGGTGAGCCGCAGCCGCAAATATCGCAACGATGGAGCGCGAAAAGCAATGGTCATGGTGTTTGAGTTAATGGGCGATGAAAACCCATTGACCAATCAATATCGGCGAAAATTGACCTCAGCGCTTTATTAAAGGGCAAAATCTAGCCCTTTCACAGTTGCTTACATAAGTCAAAATGGAAGGTCAAAATGATGGGTAGCAAACGCTTTGGATGGCTTCGATCGCTCCAGTATCAAACACTAGGAATGGCGATCGCTCTGCTTTTAGCTTTCAGTTTGACAAGCTGTGGCATTACCCCGGTTAAAGCCGAAGACCGTATTTTTCTTGACCTTAGCCTCGACTTTTTAGGAGAATATCGGCTACCCAAAATGCAGTTTGCCGAAACAACTGTGGGCGGATTGTCGGGCATTGTTTATGATCGGCAGCGCGATCGCCTTTACGCGATTTCGGATGATCGGAGTGAGCGGAATCCTGCCCGCTTTTACACTCTCAAGCTTAATCTTAAACCTGCTGCAACTTCACCCGATAGCCTCATTTCATCTATTGAGGTCGAAAAAGTGACTTTGCTCAAAGATATCAATGGGGAGCTTTTTGCAAAAGGCACACTCGATCCTGAAGGCATCGCGCTAACGCCTCGCCATTCAGTGTTTGTTTCTAGCGAGGGCGTTAGCCGCGATGGAGTTGATCCTTTTATTAATGAGTTTGATTTAGAAACTGGACAGCAGCGATCGACTCTGCCTATTCCACAGCGATTTCTACCTAAAGCAGATGGAAGAGTGGGCATTAGAGACAATCAGGGCTTTGAACCCTTAACCTTGAGTGCTGTTGGGTTTGCCAGCGGTCAACAGTTAGAGCCATTTCGCCTCTTCACTGCAACAGAATCGGCGATCGCCCAAGACCTGCCTCCCAACTTCCCCCTAGATACATTGCCCCCCGTGTCGGCTCCCGTTCGATTTCTCCACTATTTAATTGGAGAAGAGACTTCATCGAACCTGCTGATATCAGAACACATTTACTTACTAGATGAGCCGCCAGCAAACACTAAAAACAATGGTCTAACAGAAATGCTGGTGCTAGATCAAGGCGGACACTTTTTAAGCTTGGAGCGATCGTTTGGTGCCGCAGGCTTTGGGGCAAAGCTATTTCAAATGGCAACGGGTGGCGCTACTGACACTTCTAAGTTTGACGCATTTCAGGGAAACATTGGCGAAGCAACTCCCATCTATAAAGAGCGATTGCTAGACTTAGCGGAACTAGGCATTCCATTAGACAACCTAGAAGGGATGACCCTAGGGCCCCAGCTTCCCGATGGGACACAAACGCTATTGCTAGTCAGCGACGATAACTTTAATGATCTGCAAGCAACACAGTTTTTGCTGTTCCGGCTGCGAGGAAATTCGGTGCAATGATAAAGATGGTAGTGCTCTAGACGTGTTGTTAGGTTCTGTAGAAAGCTTACCTGGTCAATCATCTAGTGCATCTGGCAACATCTCTGAAACACCACACAAGCAAAGCTAGACTGGTTGCTTATTGCGACCCAGAAATCAAAGAAAAACTTGAGCGATTGGCAGACTCTCGCTTGCAGAGCCTGAGCAATCTCATTGAGTCTGTATTGGTAGAAGAAGTTGCCGAAGCGGAAGCGAATGGAGAACTGAGTTCAGAGCCAATGGGCAAGAACAAATAAGGGAAACCGCCATGATGCAGTTACTCACAAAAACCCCTGACCAACGCATTGTTCATCACGGGCGCACCTGGGAGCAGTTCAAGCACATCCAGTCAGGCTTTGAAGGCTCTTCTGTGGTGCGGCTGTTCTACTACAACGGCACAATAGAAATTCTGATGCCCGGAGAAAATTACGAATTCTTTAAGACAATCATTGGGTTCCTGATTGAACTCTTTCTTGCAGAACAAGGAATTGAGTTTATCCCTGCTGGCTCCATGACGCAGGAACGGCAAGGCGTCGCATCGGCTCAGGCTGATGAATCTTACTGGGTGGGAGAAAAACGAGCTGTCCCTGACCTTTCCATCGAAGTCGTGCTCACCAGTGGCGATGAAAGTAAATTGGAGCGCTATCGAGCCTTGGGTGTTCCCGAAGTTTGGTTTTGGGAAGATGGCTTATTTACGCTCTATCATCTGCGGGATAACGGTTATGAAAGGATTTATCGAAGTGAGTTGCCGACCTTAGCCGACTTAGATATTGAGCTGCTGACTCAATGTGTCTTGATTGCTCAGACTTCAAGGGTTGAGGCGTTTCGAGAATTTAAGAGGGCGATCGGGAGTGGAGAAGATTAGAATCAGTTGAATTTTATCCAACATTCAGAAAGCCCCTCTCTCGTGACATAAGGCGATTTCCGGTAAACAAAGTACCCGCTGTCTTCGACTCCGCTCAGCCAGCTTGCACCCTGAGCGGAGTCGAAGGGTAAAATCTTTGCCGGGAATCGCCTAACAACAGGAAACAAGCATTGCGGCGAACTACGATAAGCCTTGGAAAGCTGCTCTAGATCTGTATTTTGAGGCATTTCTTGACTTCTTTTTCCCACAAGTGCATGGGGCGATCGGCTGGGAACGAGGTCACATGGCTCTGGACAAAGAGTTTCAGCAAATCGTCCGAGATGCCGAATTGGGAAAACGGGTAGTGGTCTAGACCTGTGTATACTGAGCTTTCTAAAATTGGCGATCGCTGCACGCTGCAATTTCGATCCACAGGTTTAGACCACCACCGGAAAACGCTTCGTTGATAAGCTAGTCAAAGGCTGGCTATTAGATGGAGAAGAAGCATGGCTCTTGCTTCACGTCGAGATTCAAAGCCAGATGGACGCTGACTTGGAAAAAATAATGGGGTGCGACCTTCACTTGAATTTAGCCAATAGATACTGATATAGCTTAGGAGTGCCAATCGTAGAGGCAAGGATGAGCGCTCAATTACTTAGTGTTGAGGGGTCGCAGGTGAAGATTGTGGTGAGCATGGAGCTGAGTCGTTCGATGCTCACCAGTGAGGCAGCGATTCAGGAAAGTCTGAATGAGGCTGGGTGTCTTGCCACCGCAGCAGCCCTGCAATATTTGCACACAGACGGCTCAGCAATAGAGATTGCAGGAGAGGTGATGCGAACTAAAGGGCAGCAGCCCAAAGCGTATCAAACCCCTGATGGGGAAGTCGTGGTTGAACGCTATGTCTACCAGCGCTCTGGCGGGGGTAAAACCTATTGTCAGATGGAGCGAGCAGCGAGGGTTTTCCTCCACTTAGGAGCATTTTGGGCTGGGCTATCAGCGGGCTGACGGTCGTGATGGGTGCCCCGTTCTGGTTTGAATTAATGGGTAAATTTATCAATGTCCGCAATTCAGGCAGCAAGCCAGCCTCGACAGCTAACCAGACCACTGCAACATCAACAAAGACGGAACGCAACGATTAGAATGAACGGCGTTGTTAGGCAACAGACAGGACGATCGCATCGCTGTCAAAATAAACCTTGAAGTATAGCAAGTCGTTGATTTCTGCTGACTTGAAAAAGACAAGGATCTACGAAGGCTTTATAGTATAAGCAGTGAACGGTCTGGCGTTATGGAGTCGCGTATGGACGCAATGGAGTTTTTTCAGGTTAGTACAGGTAAATGGCGATCGCAGCGAACTACCCATCATCTAGCTTTCAGACGATCGGAAATGGGTGAGTCTGAAATTCAAGTCCAGGCTTTAGGTGCCGATGATCCTAAAGTGATTGAGATTTGTCAGATTCATGAGGTTGATCCGAGCCTGGCGATCGGTGGAGCTTACGTCGCTTGGCAAGGGTCGATGGGTTGGGACAAGGAAGATGAGAATCACGAAGGAACGACGGTGTTTGCCCTAGTGCCTGAAGGCAGCGATCGCCGCCAAGGAATCTTGTTACGAGAGCGTGGCTATGCCGAAATTGTCCCAGTTGCGGGTCAATATCACATGGATGAGGAGGATGCCTTGGTGCTTGTGACTGAGTATGAAACCATGAGTTCGGTTGAACGGTTTTCGTTTGCCAATCCTAGTTTGCGGGTGCGCACCAGTACGGTGAAACGGTTTGGAGGCTTTAGTACTGCTACCTTCTGCACCGAGTTCCGAATTACTGATGCCGACGGTACTCCAGTCGCATCAGAGGCATCTGAACCCACTGAATCGTTCTCTTTCTTAGGTTGGTAAGTTGCGACTCCATAGCCCTGATCCTTTTGCACGGGGGCTAGATTACCTTTATGTGATGCGAAGTCTAACGCTTGACCCCGAAATGGTGGATCTAGTGTTTGACTTGGATACCCGATCGCCTATTTGCACTTGGATAGGCGATCGGATTGAACAGGTCAACGGATCGCTGCAACAGTGTCTTCAAGCCTGTCATCATTGCTTTCATCCTGCCGATCAGCCTGCTATTCAAATCTTTGCAGCCCCTTTAGCGTCCCGTTTTGGCATTGACGGTTTGTGCAACCTAAATACAACGCCCATCACTCTTTTGATTGATGTCGGACGAGTAGTGCCGCAAGATTGGCTGGCGTTGGTTGCCCATGAGTACGCCCATGCCTATGTGGGTTCTCCAGGACATCATTCAGAGTTTGCGCAATCGCTGGCGCACTTATGCTTGGGGCTGGCGATCGCTAATCCTCCTGCCGCAGAAAATCGATTGCGCGTATACCCTCCTTACCGCTCTACTTCAGACCCACTAGCATTTTGGCGGGGGGAAAGTGAATGGCGATCGAGCGTTACGGATTACTACATTTCCAGAGAACCCATAAGCTAAAGTGTCTACTCACCTTATGCTAATTTTCAGTTCCTCATAACAGTTGAGGCAGATATGGCGATTTCTGTAACTGATTGTCCCGCAATTTGTCTCAATCTGAAAAATCAACTTTTCTAGAAAAGTTTCAAAACACCGACACAGTTAAGTTGTATGACTTTTTTATTAGACTAAAGCGAATAATGCCCCCCGTGACCGTATGATGATTGATAAATTTGTAAGAATCCGTATGAAAAAGGAGCTTTTGTAAGCGTGGCAATTCCTCTTTTAGAATATTCTCCTTCTTCCCAGAACCAGCGTGTAGCTGGCTATGAGGTAGGGAGCGATGAACAGCCCAGAATTTATTCCACTGAAAACCTGCTCGACGACAGCGACATTGGCAACTTGATTGAAGCGGCATACCGCCAGATCTTTTTCCATGCTTTTGCAACCGATCGCGAGCGTTTCTTGGAGTCCCAACTCCGGAGTGGTCAGATTACCGTTCGAGACTTTGTGCGGGGTTTGGTGTTGTCTGATACCTACAGACGTAGCTTTTACGACCTCAACAGCAACTATCGCTTTGTCGAACAAACTGTGCAGCGGGTGCTCGGTCGTGACGTATATAACAACCAAGAGAAACTCGCTTGGTCAATTACCGTTGCGACTAAAGGTATCGTTGGGTTTATTGATCAACTTCTCGATAGCCCAGAGTACATTGAGGCTTTTGGGTACGACATCTTGCCCTATCAGCGTCGTCGGGTATTACCCGGTCGAACAGAAGGCGAAAGACCCTTCAACATCAAGTCTCCTCGCTACGATGAGTACACTCGCCGCAAGCTTGGGTTCCCTCAGATTATTTGGCAGTCTACTGTTCGGAGCTACGTTCCTCAAGATCAGAAAGCCAAAACGGGTAGCCCAGCGCTATTCCTCGATATGGCGCGGAGTCTCAATGCGCGGGGAAATACTCCGCAAAAGCTGTCAACCGCAAATATCGATATCTATGGGTCTGTGCCTCGCCGTTAAGGACGGGCTGTAAATTAGCTCTAGATTGACAAGGAGGGGAGAATCGTCATGTTTCTCCCCTCCTTTTGCATTGCTCAATTTTGTACTTTCATTCCTTAGCCCTTAAGCAGAGTTTTCGTTCTCCAATCGTTGCGTTGCTGGCTGCTCTGGCTGAAACCCTAAATCAACTAAAGCTTTACGAATTTTGGCTTTAGAAGGACGCACTTGAGGAGCGGCGAGTCCGAGTTCTCTGGCGGTTTCAAACAGTTCCCGCATGAGTAAATCTAAAGAAGTATCTTGGGCGTCTTCAGGCAGTTTTTCAATTCTGCCTTCGTATGCCAGGGTGTAAAGCTCTAGATGATGCTTACCCATGCCCCGCGCCAGTTTTCTTAGAGTTTCGGGGGTGGGACAAGTTCCTTTAAAGCAAGCTCCCCGCAGACGAGGCTGCGGAATGCCTGACAGTTCTGCCAAATGGTTCATGCTGATAGATTGCTCTTCAAGGTATTGCAGAATCAACCGTCCTAGCGGAGAGCAGTCTTCAGATTTGATTTGCAACCTTGCTGGCATGATCGGATGGTGAGAAAATTGGGGTATTTATAGAATAGCGGTTAGCGAGCGATCGCGTCCCAAACCTGCTAAATCTACGCATTGTGAAAGTTCTCGAAGCACCTGCGGAGCATGTTGGATGAACCGACGATCAGCTTGAGCGATCTGTTCTTTCTCTTCTTCAGATAGATTAGTTTCCACTTTCAAGAGGCGATCGCACACCTGGAGCGTTTCTAGGTGTTCAGCACCACTGACTTCTGAAAATTCTGTATCAATGATGTAACGTTGCAACAATGCGTTCATCATAGTTCTCCTAATACCCCGATATTAGGTAAAGCTCGGATTGCTCAAGATCTTTTCTCGTGCATCAGAGTAGAAGATGGTTACCAATTACCACTGTCATTTTGCAGAGGCTCAATACTCATAAGGTGCATCTGGCTTAGGAATCTTAGTCAAATCAGTCGCCATCACCACCAACTGCCGCTTACCGCTCAAAGTCTGAGTCGCCATTTTTCCCTCCACTCGCAGCCACTGGTCAGGCGCATAGGCAGAACGACTTCCCTTTAGCTTCACCGGAATCCCGATCGGATAGGCATCCGCTGCGCAGCAAGTAATCACAAAGCGAGACAGGATTAAAACGTCATCAGGCTGATCTTTGATGTGAATTACAAACCCCTCAATCTTTGCTTTCTGATCCTTGTAAGCATCCGGCTCCGGATACACATTGAGCGTCCGCACCCATTCTGTTAATGTTCGTTCCTCCGGTCGGCTTTTACTGCGAAACGACTGCGGCTGCGATCGCGTCAACGTCAACGTATCCATCACACCCCGATCGAGCGCCGTCTGACTGGCGAACGGCTGAGGGGTGAAACTTAGCCCAAACAACGCCACACCCAGCATTACCGCACTGCCGAACGGAAAAATCGAGAAGTGTGAAATTGCCTCAGATGACTGCGATCGCTTTACCCGTCGAGAAGAGCGGTTGAGCAATCGCCCTAACACTTGCACCATCTTAAATAATCCCAATCCCATCAAGAAAAATCCTGCGGTATAAGCCAACCACACATAATCAGGATGCAGCAACAGATTAATTTCTTTTGTCCAACAGAACTTTAATAGCAACAGGCTCCAAGTCAGAATAGCGGCAACATCAATTAATGCCATGATGAACGGCAGGTGAGAAGGACGGAGGAAACGAGAGGATGCGGTAGGAGCCATAGGAGAATTAGCTAACGTAAAGATTAACGAGAAATGCAACGAGAAATGTTAGCAACGCCGCCAAAGCAAAAAGATAAAAAATGGCACGTCCCTTGAACACCGACCATAGCAAAGCAATATTCTTTAAGTCAATCATTGGACCAAAAATTAGGAACGCCAATAAAGACCCGCTTGTAAAGATAGAAGCAAAAGACAATGCAAAGAAAGCATCTACCGTCGAGCAAATAGAAATCACGCAAGCCAGCAATAACATCGCCAAAATTGATGTAACATTATTCTGACCTAAATTTAAAACTACATCACGCGGTATCGAAACCTGCACGATCGCGGCGATCGCTGATCCAATCACCAAGATTCCGCCTAGCTCTCGCAACTCCAAGATCACGTTATCTAACATCATTTGAAGCCGCACCGGAATCGGCTTCGACAAGACCGGATTTGCCATTAAAGCTGCCGTCTCTAACGGGTCGCCATCTAGCTGTAGCTTACCCGACTGCCCCAAAATAAACGTGCCAGATTGTAATAAATCTGAAACCGACTCCTCATGCTTTTTCCTGCGCCTACTGCGAGAACGGGGAACAGGCATTGAACGAGCGATCGCAGGTTGTAACAACGGGCGCAAATCCTTCTGAGTGCTAAATACCCACCCAATGATCGTGGCAATTAACAGCGAAAAGCCCACTCGCATAAACACAATTTCTGGCTGATCTCGGAACGCCGTCCAGGTTGCCCAAAACACAATGGGGTTAACCGTCGGAGCTGCCAGCAAAAACCCAATCGACATCGAAATAGGCGCACCCTGTACCATTAATCGCCTTGCCACAGGCACATTGCCGCATTCACAAACTGGAAAAATAAAGCCAATCAAACTTCCCACAAAAGCAGCCAGCAGAGGATTACGAGGCACCGCCGCAATTAACTTCCGCTCATCTACAAACAACAGCAACGCACTAGAGAGCAAAACACCCAATAACAAGAAAGGCATTGCCTCCACCAGCAAGCTGAAAAACAGCGTCAAAACATTATTCAACTGATTCATGAGTCAGCGATCGTCTATATAGAGCAAGAAAGCAGTTCAGAAAAGACATTCTATCCCTCAATGGGGTCAATGATATCAGTAACAGGATCAACAGCGGGATCGAGCATGACTGATTTTTTGGGCATTCTAAGCAGTGAAAACGCTCACTTTAATATCGTAGGCAGCGGATATGGAAAGGATTAGCCACAGTTTAGAGAACAAAACTTTATCTAGAGCAAATACCGAAGCTGAACTAACGCGATTGTTAGACAAACGGCTGGCTCATCCTGAATCCACTGAAACGATCGACGCCCAAATTCAGAAGATATTTGTCGAAACCCACGCCATTTTGATTCTCGATATGTCAGGATTCTCTCGCCTCGTCGAAGAATTCTTTATCATTCACACCCTAGCTCAGATTCAACACATGCGAGGGGTCGTTATTCCCATTGTTGCCGCCCATCAAGGCGAAGTTCTTAAACTAGAAGCCGATAACGTCTACGCTATTTTCCCTCAAGTTCACCATGCCGTAGCCGCCGCCAGTCAAATGATTCAGCAGCTTACTCAAGTCAACATCCACGCCAGCATTGGCATTGGATACGGCGAACTGATTATGATTGCTGCCGATGGTGGCAACCCAGGCAGCAAAGACGCCTTTGGCAACCAAATGAACCTCGCTTCCAAACTAGGCGAAGACCTGGCAAAAGCCGACGAAATTCTCCTCACCGAAGCGGCATTCCAGCAAATTGCCGCTTCTGATACTCACTGGCAACACGAAGAAATGCAGGTTTCCAGCTCAACGTTTCCAGTCTGGCGATCGCTTCAACCACCGCTCACAGGCGGAATTAGCACCACCTCATCCCCGGTTTGAAGCACCGTATCCGGCTCCACAAACTGCAAATTAACGCCAAACCGAGTCGTCGATCGCCACGGCTCTAGCTCAGGATGCTCAGCAATCAGGCGATCGCACACCTCCATCACCGTCGTCCCCACCGGAAACCCTAGCGCCAACTCAGTCGCTCCACAAGCCTCTTGGTAAACGGCAAATAACTTAACTGTGACCCTCACCTGTTCTTCAACCATCCTCACCTTTTCCCCTCTGTATACTAAATAAGAATCACCCGCCATCCCTTCCCCAACCATGCTAGGAACCTTTCAACAAAGTAACCTCAGAATTGAAATCAACGCCTCTCACCAAAAAATAGCCGACAGCCTGCTTTGCCCTGCTCAATTTCAAAAATGGCTTTTCCCTCAAACCTTTTCGGCAGGCTTACCCGATCGCCTCAAATCTGGCATTACCTACACCAGTTGGCTCGGCCCTATTGCCGTTCAGCATCGGGTAGAACTAGCCGACGAAAACGGGTTACGGCTGCTGTTGCACCAGGGCATTGATGGGTTTCATGAATGGCATTGGGGCGATGGTTGGGTGCAGTCTTGCCTGGAAGGGGTTTCGGTATTGCCGCTCAACTTGGGGCAAACCCTAACCCTCATGCGACTGAAGCAATTTTTGGCGGCTAGCTCCGACTAGCAACCCATTTACTGTGGTAATGCAGCCGGAGTAGAGGAATCTGCTGCGGTTTCTTTTTCCTGAGGATCAAGCTGCAAAAGTGGATTGTCCTTGAAGCGATCGACCTGAATATTTTGAGCCGATAGGGGCGCTGTTTGAAGTTGAAAAGCAGGACTAGGACTAGAACTAGGGCTAACAGCGGGGCTAGGCACGCCAGCATCAGAAGCAGACCGCTGAGCCGCTATCGCCGGAGCTAACTCCTGCGCCAACTGGGTCTGCTGCCGAAGCTGCTGCGTCGAAGCCACCAAACCGCTTAAATTATTGACCAAATTCCGCAAGTTCTCCCGAAACGCCGGGTCGCCCGTCAGCTCATCTAAATCAGCCGTAATCTTTTGAGCATTCTGAAAAGTCGATCGCGCTGAATCCAACGTCTGTTGCAGCAACACAACATTTTCGGCACTGCCCACCGCCCTAGTCAGATTCCGCAAATTTTCCGACGCTTCCACCGCATTTGCCGAAAGGGTTTGCAGGTTAGTCACCAAATTGCCATTGCCCCCTGTAATCGCTGGGTCAAGTCCTCCGACCAACGATTGCAGGCGAGCGCTAGTTCGGTTGATATTGTCTAAAGTGCTAACTAACGAAGACCGATTAGCAGAAACCAAACTATTGACTTGAGCCGCCGTCAACCCAAGTTGATCAGCCGCCCGCCCTACAGAAGTTGCCGAAGTTGCCGCCGCAGTCGAAATATTCCCCAACTCCTGCTTCACAGATTTAGTTAAATTCGTCACTTCTCCAGTCAAAGTGGTCACACCCGCCGCCGCCTTAGAGCTATTGCGGGTCAGCGATCGAATCTCTCCAAAAAACGCAGGATTAGAAAACAAACTGGCAAATTGAACTGAAGTATCAATCAACTTTTTAAAACTAACGCCCACTTGTCCTTCCAAGCGCGACCCATTGCAAACAATCTTTTGAGTATCACAATCTGCTGCTAAAGGGTTAGCCGTTAACATTGCCGCCGACACCGCCGCCAGTGGAATAATATCGATCGAAGTTTCACCAATCAACCCCGACTGACTCGCCTCGATCGCCACATTACGAGGCATGACCAGCGTTGCCGGAGCAATCTCCACATCCACCTCAACAGCATTAGGAGTCGTCCGAGCCTCCAGCACCCGCCCGACAGGCACCCCCCGATAGCGAACGACTGCCCCCGACTGAATTCCCGAAACATCAGCCAGCCCACGCGCATCTGCAAACTCTAGTGTTACCCGATAGCTTTGGTTAGCGAGGCTAAAACCCTTCAGCCACAGCACAATACCGCCAAATAACCCTAGCCCCAGCAGCACCAGTAAGCCAACTGAACCTTCTCGAATTGTCCGCGATCGCATGATATTTCCTCACCGCTTTCAAGCTCTACTCAGATTAGCCCAGGTCGCCCATCCCCGACAGGCTGTTTAACTCAAATAGCCTATCCCATGGCATGAATCGGGCCCTCCACACTGCCGCTAAAAAACTGTCGTACCACCGGATTCTCAGTTGTATCAATCTCCGCTACGGAACCTTCCCACTGCACTTTGCCCTGATACAGACAAATCACCCGATCGGCAGTTCGGCGAATGGTGCTGTCTTGGTGGGTCACAATGGCGTAGGTGCTACAGCCACCCCGCGCGTTTTGCAACTGGCGAATTAAATCTTCAATCACCGTCGAAGCGATCGGGTCAAGCCCAGCCGTGGGTTCATCATAAAGAATAATTTCAGGACTATCTGCCGGATTGTCAGGATTATCCATAATTGCGCGGGCAAAGCTGACCCGCTTCCGCATCCCGCCCGA
>Ga0209490_10004822_pt1 | contig 12370 bp, 7 predicted proteins | sample MAT06_FD_187209 | JGI IMG/M metagenome (GOLD analysis project Ga0209490, IMG submission 187209) | Freshwater microbial communities from Lake Fryxell liftoff mats and glacier meltwater in Antarctica - MAT-06 (SPAdes) (version 2) | ecosystem: Environmental > Aquatic > Freshwater > Ice > Liftoff...
CAGCGCGGTGCCAGCGCGCGGGACTACGGCACGCTGCTCATCGATCTCACCGACCATCGCACCGGATTCGGTGCTGCGCTCCCCGCATTTTCCTGCAGTCCTTCACACCTCGAACGGAGACTCGTTGCCATGACCCCGAAGCGTATGCGGTATCCTCTTGTACGTGCCATTTCGGCCGGCGCGCTCGCCTCGCTGGCGTTGCTGGCGGCTTGCGAAGCGCGGTTGCCGACGTCGGATGAAATGGATCGGATGACGGCGTCCACTGCGACGGCGGCGGCAGGGCGCGTGGCGATGATCGACACGGCGACGGTGGCCTACTACGTGAATGATGCCCTCACGACCAAGGCGATTGCGAACAGCATTGCACCTGAGAGTATTGCGAGCATCAACGTCGTGAAGTTGCCCACCGGTGGGCAGGTGCGCATCGTGAGTCGGCGGGAAGCCGACATCGGTGTGTCACAGAGCGTGACATTCACGACGCCGGGATCGGTGCGGATTGTCGACACCGTATCGGATTCGACGAGGAGGGTGACTGCTGAGATCAGGCTCACGCCCGACAACGAGAAGATGAGCCTTCTGCTGCCTGCCCGAATCCTGAACGCCGACACGAAGCCGCAGGCCGTTTTCACAGGCCTGATGATCATCGACGGTGTGATTGTTGACGCAGCGAACAGCATCGATCCCAATCAGGTCGTGAGCGTGGAGGTGATCAAGGGCGTCGCTGCAACGCAGCAGTACAGCGATCCGCGCGCCGCCAACGGTGTCATCAAGATTACCACGAAGAGCAGGAAACTCTGATCGGGATGTCGAGGCACAACGCATTTGCAGGAGTGACACAAAAAGCCCGGCGTGGTCGTGAAGACCACGCCGGGCGATCCACTCTCGAGGTCACTGTACTCGAGCTCCGAAACGGGAGCCCAACCCCATCCTACGGCCGCTGGTTGGCCCGCTCTGTCCGCGAGCCCGGCTGCGCCTGCGGTGTCGCCTGCATCGTTGGCGCCGCCTGCCGGACCATCGGCATCGTTGCCGTGGACTCGGACGCTGAGATCAGGAACGGTGAGCGACCGTCGGTCACGATCAGCTTCGCATTTGGCGACTGTGCAAGTTCGCGGAACGCCTGAATGCTCTGAAAGCTGATCACTGCCGGCGTCAGCCCCTCATTGATGATCATCTGTGCATCGCGCACCCCTTCCGCCTCGATGCGCTTGCGCTGCGCTTCCTGGCGCTCGCGCTCCAGCACGAAGCGCATCTGCTCCGACCGTTGCTCCGCCTCGAGCTTCTGCTCGACCGCATCCGCCAGACCAGCGGGCAACTTGATGCTCTTGAGCAGGACGCTCTCGATCACGAATCCCCGCGGTTCCAGCGTCTGCATCATCAGCTCCTGGATCGCCTTCTCGATCGACGCGCGTTCACCGGAATGCAGATCCTTGGCCATGTACCGCGCCGAGGCGTCTGCTGCGGCGGAACGGAACACCGGCAGGATCAGCACGTCCTCGTAGGACAGACCGGCGGTCTCGAGGATCCTCGGCGCCATCTCCGGCTTGATGCGATAGAGGATCGAGACCTCCGCCGCCACATTCAGCCCTTCCTTGCTTGGCAGATCGAGGCGCACTTCGCGGTTCACCGTGCGAACCGGCACGCGCAGCACCGATGTGAAGCCGGGAATGACAAACTGTCCACCGGGTGCCGACGCTTTCTGCGAGACGCGACCGAGTGTGCGCTTGACGCCCACTTCGTCCTGCCGGACGGTGGCACAGGCGGACATCGAGACCAGCGCCACCACCGGAACGCCGAACCGGGCGTACCGGGCCAACAGCCCACTCGGATTCATCGCCTGGTCGCGCAGGTGAAGAATGGCATCGAACGACATGATTCACTCCAGTAATGCCGAAGGGAGTCACGCGGCACAGGGCGACCGTCTCCGGCGGACGACGAGCGCGCGCAGAATGCACCGCTCGTGTAATGCAATACAGACGTCGAGATAAGGTGATCCATCTCGATTTGTCACAATTTACAACTCCCGATCCGACGGCGCCCGGACCGGGGGAGCTCAGGCCGCGATCGCATCCCGTGTCCAACCTCATGCCGGCCGTCGGCTCTGTCTCCGATGTTCGCGTCTGAATGTCATCGTTCGTCGCCACACGGCTGTTGTGGCAGCACGGCTACCGCACCGGCTGATACCGCGGATCACCGGTTTGCCAGAGCATGAACGACACGGCGGTCGCCGCCCACTGAGGCGACACGCCAAAGAGCGGCGTGTGTCCACCCGCTGTCGGTACCCACAGCACCGGTCGCGTTGACCTGTTCGCCCGCTGTAATCGCGCGACGAACTTGGCCGCCAGCATCCCGGTGGTGAAGTTGTAATCCTCGGAAGCAGAGTGCACGATCACGGCTGGCAGTGCGATCGAGTCCGGCACCTGATGATATGCAGAGGACCGCATCAGAAGCCGAACACCTTCTGGTGTGTCGATGTCGCCGATCTCTGCGATGTTGCGAGCCGCCGTCGGGTTGGTTCTCGCTCCGCGAACCTCATCTGGCTCGCCCACTTCATAGAGCACGGCGCCAAGCAGATCGGGACGCTGCGACAACACCAATCCGGGGATGATCGCGCCAAACGACATCCCCATGAGGGTGACCCGCCTTGAGGACGTGTAGCGTTTGGCGATGAGGTGCTCGATTGCACCAATCATGTCGTCGACGCTGTTCTGCTTTCGCTCGCGGGTTGCCGCCATGTGCCAGGCATCTCCCAGCTCGCCGCCGCCGCGCACGTGGGCCCACGCATACACCACGCCCTGTTCGACGAGGTATCGAATCAGTGGATCCATGCCGGGGTCGGTGGACTGTCCAAACCCACCGTAGGTTTCGATCAGCAGTGGTGCGGTGCCATCGAGGCGCCCGTTCCGCAACGCCGCCTTGCCGTACACCACGGACACTGGCACCATCGTGCCATCCTTCGAACGAGCCTGAATGCGCTCGGTGATCACGTCGGCGGCAGTCATTGCTGCATATCCGTCATCAATGCCAAGCGGGCGCGCAGTATCACCCGATGCGATCATCCAATGCTGCACCGTGGCCCAGGACTCCACCGACATCGTGGCGCCGGCACCTGACTGCGCGCGCGCCAATCTCACGTTTCCCGTCACCGGCAGCGGTATGGGCACGGCTGATGTGGCACCGGGTGCGAGTCGAAGCAGCGAGATCGCACCAGCGCCTCGTTCCGTGAAGTAGATGCCGTCGTCCTGCACCACATAGCCTGTGATGACGGCCGCGCGTTCCGGGATCACGGCCTCCCACGCGGTCTGGGCCACGGCACCAGTCCGCAGGACCCGTCGCACCACCATGCCGCGATCGGCTTTCTTGCGTGCCAATGCATACACCGTATCGCCGTGCAGCTTCAGCGCCGTGATGCGATCGACGCCGGTGGCGATTTGGACCCATGTCGGCGTTTCATTGTCCTTCGGCAACGGCGACGCGTAATACTCGGTCGCATTCTGTTTCGAGCGATACACCGATCCGAACATCCATGACGAGTTCGCCGACGTGCCCACGCGTGAGGGTACATCGACCTTGTCCATCGGTACCGCAGGCGAAACCCCAAAGCCAAACACCGGGATATCGGCCGACTGCGGCGTGCCCATGCGATGCAGGAACTGTCGTCCGCGATTCAGTTGCTCCGTGGGATCGCCACTCGACGTGGCGTACAGTCGCGGGTAGAAGAACCCGCTGCCGTCGGGTAACCACGTCACTTCGTACTGCGTATCCGACTGCGTGGTGAACAGGTCTGGAACGCCATCAGGCAGCAGGCCGCCGTTGACGGCATCCACCACGATGATCGCCGCGTTGCCATCGCCGCGCACCGTCGTGCCCAAAGCAACGAATCGGCCGTCCCATGACGGCACGAAGGTGCGAATCCGCGCGCCAGGACGAAGCCGAGCCATGGCTTTCCCCGAGAGGATTTCGCGTTCGGCGCGCTGCCCCGAGTCGACCGCCATCATCGATGCCGACTCACCCAGATACCGCGTCAGGAATGTGCGGGTCGGCGTGTGCACCACCGTTCCAAGCGTCGGCATGGCGGCGTAGCCGCGCTCGAGCCCGGCTGCGATGGAATCGCGACCAACCAACCGCGCCAGTACGGAGTCGGTGTACGCGGACTGGCTTTTCACCCAGGCGCGTGTGTTCGCTGCGAGCGTGTCTTCGAGCCAGCGCAGCGGGTCGGGCACCACCACGCCGTGCATCGTATCGGCAAAGGCCACGAATTCGGCCGGTGCCGGCGGTGCGACGCCCGACGCCCGGACGAGTGGAGGCAGCACTTCCGGTGAGCGCGTCGCCTGATCGGCCGGTGCAGGCGTGCACGCCGATGCCAGCAACAGAACGGACAGCAGCTGCAAGCCGATGCGGGATGCGGGCTTCATGGACACGTGCACTCACTCCGCTCATTGGTGAAACCCGGGCTCTCGCGGGCATGACTCCACGCTCTCGCAGGACACAGGCTGGCGCTGTGCCGCGAATCTGCGCCATAGACCTCGCGTCGTCGAGTGCGCCGGCCAGTTGCTGGAACCTGATGGCGACAAATGACGTAGCTTTCCCTGTCCGCGCCCCGAGCCCCGAGCCCCCAGACGCCCCAACGCCCATGGCCACTTCGCTTCTCTCGCCGACCGCCGCCCGCTCCGTGGCGCCAGCCCGAGCCATCCCGCTCCACCTCACCGCCGTCATCGTCGGTGCGACCAGTCTGCTGATCGGCCTGATCTGGGACATCTCGTGGCACCGCAGCGTCGGCCGCGACACGTTCTGGACGCCGGCGCACATGATGATCTATTTCGGCGGCACGCTGGCGGGCCTTTCCTGCGGCTGGCGCGTGCTCGCCAATTCGTTCTGGGAACGCGATCTGCACCAGAATGACGGTGTGCGCATCTGGAAATTCTTCACCGGTCCGATCGGCGGCTGGATCTGCATCTGGGGAGCGTTCGCGATGCTCACGTCGGCGCCGTTCGACGACTGGTGGCACAACGCCTACGGCCTCGACGTCGAGATCCTCAGCCCGCCGCACGTGGTGCTCCTCGCCGGACTGCTCGGCATTCTGATCGGTGCGCAGGTCATGGCCGCCTCGGCGCAGAACTCCGAGGGCTATTCCGCCGCGCGCGCGACCGTCGTCGCATTCGCCGGTGGCGTGCTGCTCACGCTCGCGATGATCGCGATCACGGAATACACGTTCATAGAGCGGGCGCACACGGCGACGTTCTACACGGTCACCGGTGGTGTGATTGCCGTGTGTCTGGTTGCCGCGTCACGGGCGTCGAAGTTGCGGTGGCCGGCCACAGTGACGGCGCTCTTCTACATGGCGATCATGGCGGCGCAGGTCTGGATTCTGCCCCTCTTTCCCGCCACGCCGAAACTCGGGCCGATCGGCCATCCGCTGACGGAGTTGGTGCCCCTCGACTTTCCGCTGTTTCTGCTGGCGCCGGCGTTCATGATCGACCTCGTATTGCGACGCATGGCGAAGCGCAGCGACTGGCTCACCGCCATCGTCCTCGGGCTGGTGGTCGTGACGGCACTCGCTGCAGCACAGTGGCCGTTCGCGTCGCTGCAGGCGACGGAGATTGGTCGTCATCCGTTCTTCGGTGCCGGCTACGGCGACTACCAGGTTCCGCCCGAGTGGCTCGTTGGCCCACGCGAATTCTGGAATGTGGATGGCAGCGTGGCCGCGACGCTCCGTGGCATGCTCACTGTCGCAGTCCCGGTCACGATCATCACATCGCGCATCGGCCTCTGGTGGGGTTCGTGGCTGCGTGAGGTGAAGCGATGAGCCTCCGGAATCGGATCGCGACGCTCTGTGCCATTACATGCGTCTGGCTTACGAGCAGCGCGCATCTCGGCAACACGATCGTCGTACAGGACGGGAACGCTGGCCCGTACGGATTGCGAGTACTGGTGCGTCCACCGCCGGTGATCCCCGGACTGGTGGATGTGGTGGTCCGTACTACCACCGCATCAGCCATTCCTGCGTCGGTCACACTGCAGCCCGCGCTCTGGCGCTACGGAACGAAAGGAGCACCCGCGCCGGAGAGTGCGGTGGCTGTCCCCGGTGAACCGGGCACCTTCCAGACGCAGGTCTGGATCATGAGCAGCGGCTCGTACGCGCTGCACATCGCTGCCAGCGGCGCCGCCGGCAGCGGCACATTCATCGTGCCGTATACCAGCGTTGCGACGGCCACACTCAGCATGCCCAAATGGCTTGGGTGGGTACTGGCGGCGCTCGGCGCCTTCCTCGTGTTCGGGCTGGCAAGTGTTGCCGGTGCTGCATCACGCGAGAGCACGTTGCCCGCAGGCGCGGTACCTGACCAACCGCGTTTCCGTCGCGCACGTCTCGCCGCAGGGTTTGCGGCGCTCATTGCATGCACGCTGGTCTTTGGCGGCTGGAATTGGTGGAACGCCGTCGAACAGGACTATCGTCGGTCGCTCGATCGGCCGCTGGACGTGAAGACCACGGTGACCACGACAGGGCCGCGCACACTCACACTCGAAGTCGTGGACAGCGTCTGGCAGTTCACCGTCCCCGGTGCACCTCAGCGTCGTGGCCGACAGACGTTCACGCCGCTGATGCCCGACCACGGCAAGGTGATGCACATGTTCCTCGTGCAGGCCGGTGGGCGCGGCGCCGTCGCGCATCTGCATCCCGTTCGGCGCAACGAGCGCACCTTCACCACCGGCGTACCCGAACTCCCCGCCGGCACGTACTGGCTCTTCGCTGATGTGGTGCACGAGAGCGGTGCCACACGGACCTTTGTCGACACGGTCGCGGTCGGCGGCGGCAACAGTGCACCGAACAGCGACGGTGATGATGCGTGGTCGCTCAGTCCCGCCACGGTGAACACCACGACCGCGACGCTCGGCGACAACGCACGCTTCGCGATTGCAGTCGAAGGCACACCGGACGCGGGCAAGGATGTCGTGATTCACGCTCGCATCACCAACGCCGATGGAACTCCCGCTCCACTGGCGCCATGGCTCGGCATGGCCGGCCACGCGATGCTGCTGCGCACCGATGGCGCAGTGTTCATGCACCTGCATCCGATGGGCACCAGCTCGATGGCAGCGCAGGATCGGCTGGCGCGACGCGAGAAAGGTGACACCGCGATGCACGGCGATTCACAACCCATCGCGATGGACATGGCGGCGATGCCGATGCACGGCGGAGTCGCAACCATCGCCGGGCAGGGCGACGTTCGCTTTCCCGTCGCATTCCCGTCAGCAGGCACCTACCGCGTGTTTGTTCAGGTGCGTCGCGTTGGACACGCCATCGAAACCGCAGCGATCGATGTGACCGTGCGGTGAACCGCTCACCCGGCTCGCCGCATGCCGATGTTGAGCATGCGGCGAGCACAGGGCGAGCGCGTGATGGTTCAGGGCAGCACTTGCTTCGATGATCCCTGAGCGGGCGATTTCCAGACGTTGTTCGCGCGAGTGATGTCGGGTATCCGATACTCCGGATCGACCTCCACCCGCGCCAGCGTCTTGCCGACAAACTCGTACCGTCGCACATAGCGCACCGAGTTCGTGCTCCACACTTCAGCGGGATAGCTGTAGTTCTCGGTGCTGCCATCGCTGAATGTGAACCGCGCCCGAATCGGCAACACACCGCGCTCGCGATTGCCGAATGCCACGATCACGTTGCTCGTATCGCCAGTCTGCCGCGTGACGACCGTGTCCACCGCCTGATCGTAACGGGCGTTTTCGACGAACCACCCGCGCCAGAACCAGTCGAGGCGCCGCCCGCCCGCATCTTCCATCGTGCGGAAGAAATCAGCCGGTGTCGGATGTTTGTACGCCCATCGTTTGATGTACGTCCGGAACGCATCGTCGAACGCCTCAGGGCCCAGAATCTCCTGCCGCAACAGCTGCAGCCCCACACTCGGCTTCACATACGCCGATACGCCGAGCAGTCGCGGATCGATCCGGTCCGGCGAGGTCACGATCGGGCCTTCGATTCCGGCTCGCATCACCTGCTCGACAGTACCCCGTTCCTGCGACGCACGCTCCATCTGATCGCCTTTCGACGGATACCGACGCGCTTCCGAGAACGTGTTGATGAACGTGTTGAAGCCTTCGTCCTGCCACATGTAGGCGCGTTCGTTGCTGGCCACGATCATCGGAAACCACATGTGCCCGATTTCATGCGTCACGACGTTGAACAGATCGTATACATCCTCGCCCTTGTTCTCCATCGCGATCATCGGGTACTCCATGCCGCTGATCGGCCCTTCGATGGCGGAGATATGTGGCCAGGGATACTGGAACCACCGCTCCGAGTACTCCTGAATCGACATCCGCGACATATCGGCCGCATCGTGCCAGTTCGACGCCGCGCTGGGGCGATAGTACGCGAATGCATAGATCCCCTTCCAGCTCGTCGCGTCCCACTGGAACTCCGGGCTCGCCGCCCACACGGCATCGCGCACGTTCTTCGCCGAGAACTTCCAGGTGAGCATTCCAGTCTTCCTTGGCCGAGCCGAGCCCGATGCCAGCTCCGCCGCTGTGATCACGCGAATCACCGTGTCGGATTTCAGCGCTGCTGCGAGGCGTGCCAGCTGTGCCACCGGCAGCACGTCAGCGGCATTGGTCAACGCGCCCGTCGCGGCGACGATGTAGCCCGCGGGCACCGTGACTTCCAGCTCGTAGTTGCCAAAGTCGAGATAGAATTCGCCCTGGCCCAGATACGGCTCGATGTTCCAGCCACGCACATCGTCGTAGACGGCAACCCGCGGATACCATTGCGCGATCTCGTACAGCGATCCTTCGCGACCCATCCGATCGGCGCCATGCTCAGGCACCTTGAAGCTGTATGCCATCTCGATCGTGGCCGTCCTGCCGGGAGCCAGCGGTTCGGCGAGATCGAGTTTCGTGACCGTCTCATTCACGCGGTACTTGAGCGTGGACCGACGCCCGGCCGACGGTACGCCAAGGCGCTGCTCGAGGCGCGTGAACATGTATCCACCCTCGAAGCCGCGCGCGCCAAAGCGGGAATCCTCAGGAAAGATGAAGCTGTTGAGCGACTTCGCCTTGAATGCGTTCTGCTCCGTCTGCAACCAGATGAAGTGCAGCGTATCCGGCGAGTTGTTGGTGTACCGCAGGGTCATCTCGCTCTTCACACTCGTCGCGGCCGTATCCAACGTGGTGCGAATGCTGTAGTCGGCGCGGTTCTGCCAGTAATCCTGCCCCGGGGCACCGCTTCCTGCGCGGTCGTCGTTCGGCGTCGGAAGCACCAATGGCGCAAAGATCGACGTGTCGGTGACTGGCCGCGGCGCGACGCGTTGGGAGAGCACGGGCGAGAACGGGAGCGTCGCGGCGGCCAGCAGCGCGGCGGCGGTAATCCGGTTGGACATAGCGGGGGCATGAGAGACAGAAGCGCAGGCGCCATCGGAAAGACGTTACCCCGTCCGCGGCGGTTGGCTCCGTCGTATACTACACGCCATGAGCGAATCGCCGAGCCCACATCGCCGCGACCAGGTCGTCGCCGAACTCGGCGCCGCCTGGGCCGCCGAGTCGATCGATCAGGTTGAGATGGAGCGGCGGATGGAAGCGGCGTTCGCAGCGCGGGACCCCGCCGAACTCGAACAGCTGGTCGCCGACCTGCCGGGGCTCGCACCGCTCGCCGTGCGAGGTGCACCGCTGCCCGCCACCCGTGGCGCACAACTCGTGCCCTTGCGGCGGGTCGTTCTTGGCAACGTCGAAGAGCGCGTTCGCGGCGTGGTACCACCACGAGTGGAGTTCGGCATACGACTCGGCTCCATCGCACTCGATCTGACAGAGGCGATCTTCGCTGGCGAAGTCACGGAGATCGTCGTCGATGTGATACTCGGCAATATCGAAATTCAGCTGCCGCAGGGCTCGCTGGTGGAGATCGCGGTCAACGGCGTGCTGTCATCGGTGGAATACAAGGACTTCGGCGGAGCCGCTGCGCCGAGTGGACGTATCATCCGCATCACGGGATCGTGCGTGCTGGGAAGTATCGAGGTGCGAACGGTCGCGGTTGGTGGATTTGACGAGTAGTTGATGGCGAGGCAAGGGCGGAAAGAGTCGCACTGGCGCTTCCGGGGCGGCCGCGATGTCACCGATACGCGGCCTCGATCGTCTCTGAGAGGGCCGTGCGCATGATTCGCGACGGCGCCACCTGTGCCGGCTGACCTCTGCCGGTCAACGATTGCGTCCGACCATCCCCGTTCCTGAGGCATCGACGATGATTGCCATCTTGCGAAAGCCTGCCGCCGTTTCCGCGCTCATTCTCGCGTCCTGTGGCAAAGACAGCGTCGGCCCTGGCGTTCCGGTTGCCACTCGTGCGCATGCCGGTGAGGCACAGACGGCATCGGCCGGCACGGCGCTCAGCGTTGCGCCAGCGATTCGGGTGCTCGATGCGGATGGACGCGGCGTGCCTGGGATGAGCGTCAACTTCGTGGTCATCAGCGGCGGGGGCACCGTCGCCTCGCCGAACACCATGACCGACACCAGCGGTGTGGCGCGCTCCGGCGTGTGGACACTTGGTCCAGTCACCGGCCCTCAGATTCTGGTGGCGCGATTCAATGGGCTGGCGGAGGTGGCGTTTACCGCCACGGCCACCGTCCCTCCCTCCAGTGGGGTGCTTGCCACCGTGAGTGGCGCTGACGGACAGTCCGCTGCGACGGCGGGCACTGTGGCGGTACCGCCCGCGGTGTTCGTACGCACTGCAGCGGGCGCACCATCGGCCGGGGTAAGCGTGACGTTCGAAGTGATCGAGGGTGGCGGCACACTCACAGGAGCGACGGCCGTCTCCGATGCCGCCGGTCGCGCTGCAGCGCAGACCTGGCGTCTTGGCCCGACTGCCGGAGCGCAGCGCGTGCGCGCCATCGCGGTCGGTCACACGGCGGTGATCATCTCGGCGACTGCAGTGGCGAGCGGCGCACCAACGCTCGACCGCACGGTCCTGCTCACCAACCTTGGCACTCCGTGGGACATCGCGTTCGCGCCAGATTCAACGATGGTGTACACGGAGCGCGCAGGTCGTATCTCGGCACTGCGACCCGGCAGCACTGCACCGCGCCTTCTTGCCGCTCCAACGGACGTCGGCGCCAGCGATCAGAGCGGCATGCTCGGTGTCGCAGTCGATCCCGCCTTCGCAAGCAATCGGCGCATCTACACCTTCCAGTCGTTCCGATCATCCACAGGCGTGACGGACAATCGCGTCGTTCGCTGGACTGTTGATGCCGCGTGGACCACACTCACGAATCGCACCGATATCGTGACCGGAATTCCATGGGGCAACGGAGGCGCGCACTCCGGCGGGCGCCTGCGTTTCGGCACCGATGGTTTCCTCTATGTGACGAGTGGTGACAACCGACTCGGTCCCATTCCGCAGGATCTCACGCGGCTCGGTTCCAAGGTCTTGCGTGTCACGACGGATGGTGCCGGCGCACCTGGCAACGGCCCGTTCGCAGGCGCTGCCGACGCGCGCATTTTCGCCACCGGTTTCCGCAATCCACAGGGGTTGGCAACGCGTGCAAATGGCGATGTGTTCACCTGTGAGCATGGCCCGGTGCACTCCGATGAAGTCACGCGCGTCGTCGCCGGCGGGAACGGCGGATGGGATCCCATGAATCCCGGCGATCCGACCTATCGCGGTTATGAAGGCCGCTGGCCGATGAGCGACTCGCTCAAGTTCCCGAATGTGCTGCGGCCAACGTGGACCACCGGCAACTCGTCGGAGGGGATGTCGGGGTGCACGTTCGTCCGTGGATCTGCCTGGCGCAGCTGGGATGGTGCGCTGGTCGTGGGCCTTCTCGCCGGCCGACGCGTGCAGGTGCTGCTACTCACCGCTGACGGCCGCAGTACCACGCAATCGGTGCGGGCGCTCGAGAACGGTGATCGCATTCGCGGCGTGACGCTTGGGCCGGATGGAGCGCTGTATGTTGCTACGGATGGTAAAGCGGGCGGCGACGAGATCTGGCGGGTTGTGCCGAGGTAGGCGTGGCTGTGATTGCGCTTTCATCGACTGTGAGTCGCTGCAGACACTCCGGTGCAGCAGTTTCTGAAGACGTCTATTGCGGCAGCGACTTCAGCATGATAAATCCATTGACAAGCATCAGCACGGCAGCCGGCATCGACAGCAGAATCCCATCCCGATTCTTCAGCCGCACCGCAAGACCCAGCAGCATCAACAGGCTCAAACCGGCCGATGAAACTGTCAGGATCAGTGGCCACGACACGCCGACCAGGACTCCGACACCGCCGAGGACTTCGAGCGTGCCGACGAGCAGACGAAAGCGTCCCAATCCCCAACGCTCGAACTCCGTTTTCATCCACCCAGACGCGAGACAGCTCACGCCATACACCACGAAGGCAA
>Ga0209490_10004823_pt1 | contig 12367 bp, 14 predicted proteins | sample MAT06_FD_187209 | JGI IMG/M metagenome (GOLD analysis project Ga0209490, IMG submission 187209) | Freshwater microbial communities from Lake Fryxell liftoff mats and glacier meltwater in Antarctica - MAT-06 (SPAdes) (version 2) | ecosystem: Environmental > Aquatic > Freshwater > Ice > Liftoff...
ATGATTAATTCCCTTCCTCAATATTCGATCGCTCAAGCGCGTGACCAGTTAACCCAACTCGTTCATCAGGCGGAACAGGGAAAACCTGCAGAACTGACTCGACGGGGCAAGCGGGTTGCTGTGATTCTTTCGGCTGAGGAGTACGACCGCCTGTCCCAGAAAGGGGACTTCGGGAAGTCTCTGGCGGCATTTCGAGAGCGATTGGCGATCGAGGAAATTGATATCGATCCAGATGAAATCTTTAAGGACGTGCAGGATCGTTCGCCAAGGCGTGAGGTCTTTCTGTGAATGGAGTTCGGTATTTACTGGACACCAATATTCTTTCGGAGCCGCTGCGCCCTTGTCCCAATCTCACTGTAATTGAACGTCTGACAGATCTCAGCGAAGAGCTATCAACGGCATCAATGGCATACCATGAGATCTGTTTTGGCTGTCGGCGATTGCCAGATTCGAGAAAGCGTCGAGCGATTGAGGCATACCTTCAGGAGGAAGTGAAAGCTAAACTTATCATTTTGCCCTATGACCTGGAAGCGGCAGAGTGGTATGCCGTAGAGCGGGCAAGACTAGTTGATTTGGGACGAACCCCGCCCTATTTCAATGGACAGATTGCGGCGATCGCCATAGTCAATGATTTAACTCTGGTCACAAACAACACTTCAGATTACACAGACTTTCAAAACCTGAAATTACAAAACTGGTTTATCCCCTAGCTTACTTGTCCTCTAATTTTGCTCCCGTTTATGCTTGCTACCAGTGATATTGTTCAAAAATTGTGGAGTTTGTGCCATGTCTTACGCGACGACGGCATCACTTATTTGCAATATGTCACCGAGCTAACCTACCTGCTGTTTTTGAAGATGATGCAGGAAACCGGGAATGAAGCTCAATTACCTGAAAGCTACCGATGGAGCAATCTGGCTGACCGGGAAGGGCAGGATTTAATGAACTTTTACCGGGAATTGCTGGTGCATTTGGGGTCTCAGGCAGCTTCGCAGCGAGTGCAGGCAATTTTTGCCAATGCTCAAACTGCGTTAAAGCAACCCCGCATTCTCAAGAAGCTGGTGCAAAGCATTGATGAATTGGACTGGTTTTCGGAGCATCGGGACGAGTTTGGCGATCTGTATGAAGGGTTGCTTCAAAAGAATGCGGATGAGAAAAAATCGGGCGCAGGGCAGTATTTTACGCCTAGACCGCTGATTGACTGCATGGTGTCGTTGATGCAGCCGCAACCCGGCGAGGTAATTCAAGACCCAGCATCGGGGACGGGTGGTTTTTTGATTGCTGCCGATCGCTACATTCGAGCACACCATGACCCGTTTGAGTGGACGATAAAACAGCAGGAGTTTCAGCAGCGGCAGGCATTTTGCGGGGTGGAACTGGTGCAGGATGCTCATCGGCTGCTATTGATGAATTTGATGCTGCATGGAATTGAGGGAGATGTGCGGCTAGGAGATACGCTCTCGTCGGACGGGCAACAGCTAGCCAAGGCAAATGTAATTCTGACGAATCCACCTTTTGGCACAAAAAAAGGTGGCGGGTTGCCCTCGCGAGATGACTTTACTTACCCCACGTCAAACAAGCAACTGGCGTTTTTGCAGCACATTTATCGGAATTTGAAACCGGGTGGACGGGCGGCGGTAGTGTTGCCAGACAATGTGCTGTTTGAAGGGAACGTGGGTAAGCAGATTCGATCGGACTTGATGGACAAGTGTAATCTGCATACGATTCTGCGGCTACCGACGGGGATTTTTTATGCTCAAGGTGTGAAAACCAATGTGCTGTTTTTCACCCGTGGCAAGAAGGAGAAGGGCAATACTCAGGAAGTTTGGGTGTATGATCTGCGCACCAACACGCCACAGTTTGGCAAGCGTACTCAACTCACCCGATCGCATTTTGCCGAGTTTGAAGCGGCGTTTGGGGACGATTCGTTGGGTAGCCCTGCCAGTCTTGCCGATCGCACAGACACGGGCGATCAGGGACGCTTCCGCTGCTTTACTCGTGACTGGATTGCCGATCGCAATGAAAATCTAGACATCGCTTGGCTGCGGGATGAAAGTGAAAATGGAGGTGAAGAACTGCCCGAACCTGCTGCCCTGGCTCAGGAAGCCATGATTGAACTGGAGGCAGCGATCGCTGAACTTCAGGGAATCTTGGCAGAATTAGGGGAAGAGGTTGTTGCGTTGTAGACAGAAGGCAAAACATGACACTTGAACAAGCCATTTTAGAGAAGGTGCGATCGCTCCCACTCGAAAAACAGCAGGAGATTCTCGACTTTGCTGAATTTTTGGTGGAAAAATCTCATGCTCCAACAAAGTGCCAATGGTCATCAGACTTTTTAAGCACATTTGGTGCCTGGGAAGGCGAATTAGTGAGAGCACCACAAGAAGAACAGACAGAGCGAGTGCCGTTTGAATGATTTATCTACTCGATACCAATACTTGTATTCAGTACATAAATCGTCGTAGCTTGCCTGTTTATCGGCGCATCACGTCATTTTCTCCAGATGATATAGCTATCTGTGACATCGTAAAGTTTGAGCTTTACTTCGGTGCTTACAATAGCTCTCGCATGGAGGAAAACTTAGAGACTTTGCGAAAGTTTTTTGGAGATTTTGTGAGTTTGCCATTTGATGGAGAAGCTGCAGCAATTTGCGGCAAACTGAGGACGTACCTCAAGGCAGCAGGAAACCCGATCGGCTCCTACGATATGCAAATTGCAGCGATCGCCCTCACTCACAACTTAACGCTGATCACTCACAACACTGCCGAATTTAGCCGCGTGAATGGTCTGTCGATCGAAGATTGGGAGGTTGAAGCGTGAGCGAGCTTTCAAAGGGATGGAGTAAAGCTGCGATCGGATCTCTATGTTCCTTAGAAAACGGTCGAGCATTCAAGCCAACTGATTGGAAGCAAGCTGGGCTTCCAATTGTGAGAATACAGAACCTTAATAATCCCAATGCCTCATTCAACTATTTCGATCAAGAGGTTAGTGAGCGTTATTTATTACGCGGAGGTGAACTACTCTTCGCGTGGTCAGGAACACCAGGTACTTCATTTGGTACTCACATTTGGCGTGGTGAAAAAGCTGTCCTAAATCAGCATATTTTCAGAGTTGATTTTAATGCAAACCTAATTGATAAAAGGTTTTTTCGTTTCGCAATTAATCAGAAGCTCAATGAACTAATCGATATCGCTCATGGTGGAGTAGGACTACGACACGTTACTAAAGGAAAGTTTGAGGGAACCGAAGTAGCCATAGCCCCACTCAATGAACAGAAACGGATTGCTGATAAGCTCGATCGCCTCCTCGGCCGTGTTGATGCTTGTCGATCGAGGTGCGATCGTATCCCCCTCATTCTCAAACGCTTCCGTCAATCCGTTCTCGCCGCCGCCACATCAGGAGAACTTACAGAAGACTGGCGGGAAGAATTTAATGAGCCTGTATGGTCATCCTCAAACGCAGAAAGCTTGTGTGAATGGATTACTAAGGGAACTACTCCTGCAAAAGGTCGAATGTATGAATCTAATGGAGAAATACCCTATATCAAGGTTTACAATCTCTGTTTTGATGGAAGATTAGACTTCACAATTAATCCTACATTCATTGACAGAGAGACTCATGAAGTTGCGCTCAAACGCTCTAAGGTATTTCCGGGTGATGTCCTGATGAATATTGTTGGACCACCATTGGGAAAGATTTCCATTGTTCCAGAAACTTATCCAGAGTGGAATATTAATCAGGCTATTGCACTATTCAGACCCAAGGATAAAATTCATAATAAATTTCTAGCTTATGTGTTGATGAGTGAGAAAACTGTTGCTGAAATGGCAAGAAAATCAAAAGCAACCGCAGGGCAATTTAATCTGACGTTAGAAATCTGTCGTGCCATCGAGGTTCCTGTGCCATCGATGCTGGAACAGCAAGAAATTGTGCGGCGAATTGAGAAGCTATTTGCCTTTGCCGATCGCCTCAAAGCCCGCTATAAAACTGCTCGTGCCCAGGTCGATCGCCTCACTCCTGCATTGCTAGAGAAAGCCTTTCAGGGTGAACTCGTGCCGCAAGACCCCAATGACGAACCTGCCTCAGTTTTGCTAGAACGGATTCGGAGCGAACTCACGGTAGCCAAAGCCGATAAAGCCGATAAACGGCAGCGCGTCTCGATCGTCTCCCAACCCTCCGTAGCTCCAGTTATCATGCTTACTCGAAAAGATATTCAACCCGCACATCTCTCCTCCATTCTCAAAACGCGGGGTTCCCTAACCGCAGAAAACCTGTGGGCTGAATCACAACTAGAAATTGACGACTTTTACGACCAGTTAAAAGACGAAGAGATGCAAGGATTGTTGAGAGAAACTAGGGTAGAAGAGCCAAATGCGCTCCGTCTATTGGAGGCGGCATGAGGCTAGATTGGTTACGCATTCCCAACTACCGGGGGCGAAATTTACGCAACTTTGAGATTGACTTTGACGAAGCCCAATCCACAACCGTGCTGATCGGGCGCAACGGGTCGGGGAAGTCGAATCTGATTGAAGCGATCGTCGAGATCTTCTGTGATTTAGAACTAGGCAACCCTCCCGCCTTTGCCTACGAATTGCGCTATGTCTGCCGTGACCAGGTGATTGAGCTGGGTGCGACCTTCATCTGATACTCCTTGATGGCAATAAAAGCATTGCCTAGTATAGCTTTCATCGAATCCCTCCAGAAATTGTGTACTGCAATAGGGAACGCCAGAACGCTTACGCAGTAAGGCTCTATCAGATAGAGGTCGCACCCATTGAGCTAAACGCTGATCCAGAGCGAGGAAATAAACGATTAGAAGTTCGCGTTGACGACAAACCTATTACTCAAACAGCCTTCCAACAAAACTTGGCTGACTATTTGCCTAACTTCGTGTTTGCCTACTACTCTGGCTGGAGCAGCCGACTAGAGAAACACTTCGACGAACCAACCCGCCGCTACTACCGCGAAATTCTAAACAGCAAGCGGAGCGAGATGCCCTTACGTCGGATGTTCTTTTGCCGTAAAGAATACAGCCAATTAGTCTTATTAGCCTTCTTCTTGTCCGAATCAGCAACCGCCCATCAATTGCTAGAACATTATCTTGGCATCCGACATTTTGACTCTGCCCTCTTCGTTCTCAAAACCCCCTGGTGGCGCGGCAGCGGCAAACCCACCAAAACCCAGCTTTCTGACGGAGATCCTCGATTCTGGTATGCACGCGGCGCATTCAAAACCTTTCTCGATCGCCTCTGGAGCCGTGCCTTCGCTCCAATCCGCAACCCTGAAACCGTCGAGCGAGATGTACGAGGGAAAACAGAAAACACAGAACGGCTTTACCTGTTCATCAAAAATCAAGCTGAACTTGCCCAACTAAAGACGGGCGAAGAGGATACAAAGACCTTATTTGGCTACCTCGAAAGCCTATTCCTCTGCGATCTGATGGACGAAGTGCGCGTCACCGTCGAACGCACCGATGGCACACGAGTTAAATTCGCCCAGTTAAGCGAAGGCGAACAGCAACTACTGACCGTACTCGGTTTACTGCTATTCACCCAAAACGACGAATCCCTCTACCTACTCGACGAACCAGACACGCACTTAAACCCAGTGTGGACTTACGACTATCTCAAGCTCCTGCAAGACAACATCCGGGCTGAGAAAGGTCAATTACTCGTAGCAACTCACAACCCCTTGATGATTGGCAGTTTGCACAAAAATCAAGTCCGCATTATTACTCAGCAAGAACAAGCCACCATTGCCGAAGAGCCAGAATACGACCCGATCGGCATTGGAGTGGAAGGGTTACTCAAGTCTGAGCTATACGGCTTGCGATCGACGTTAGCCCCAGAAATCTTAGAGAAGCTTGATCAGCACTATCAGCTGCTTGGTAAGCAAGATAAAACTCCTGAAGAAGAATTGAGACTAATCAAACTTGCCAACGAACTCAATTCTTTGCATGTGTCACGTACACACCCAAATCCATATTTTGAGCAGTTTGCCAATGCAATGGCTAACACCTTACCGACACAGGAAACAGTCCTAACTAAAGAGGAAATTGAAGCTCAAACTAAATTAGCGGATGAAGTTCTGGCAGAAATCCTTGCTGAGGATGCTCTAAAGGAGAACACTCGGCAATGAGACATATCTCCTTAAATGGTCCTCCACCCAATCCAAAATGGCTTGCCAAAGCAGACAGTCTGATTGCAGATCTGAAAGCTGCTCCGGATGCAGAAGCTCGCAAAAAAATTATTGATAAAAATGATAAAGTATGGGGCGAAGTAAAAGACTGGTTATTGTCACTTTCTCATCAAAAATGTTGGTTTTCAGAAGCGAAAGACTGTTTCAGTCATTGGGATGTGGAACATTTTCGCCCTAAAAAGTCAGTCAAGGACGATAACGGCACCGAGTGCGATGGCTATTGGTGGCTCGCTTTTGACTGGCGAAATTTTCGTATCTGTGGAAATGCAGGCAATCGAAAGAAAGGAACTTACTTTCCTTTAAGAACAGGGTCACACCGTGTAGTTAGTCCAACCGATGATTTGCGCCTAGAAGACCCGATGTTGTTAGATCCTGCCGATGCTGATGACCCAAATCTCCTGTCCTTTAACTTTGAAGGCAGAGCAATTCCTGCTCCAGATCTCAACGATGAGTGGGATGAAATGCGGGTGAACTATTCAATTCAGCGTTGCAACCTTGACTTTGGGCCACTAGAGGCTAAACGCAAAATTGTATGGAACGATTGCTGGGGACACATTCAGCAATATCGCTATGAACTGAAACTGCTTAAAGTAAGCGGTGGCACAAATGTGATTGCTCGGAACCAAGTTAAAGAGAAGGCAAGGGCTATTCGAGAAATGATGCAGGCAGATAAGGAATTATCGGCTGTAGCTCGGGCTTGCGTGCTAAGTTCAGGAGATTCTCGGCTCATTGGGCTACTTCAAAGCGCTTAAGTAAGCAATTGTGGTGTGAAACGCCCAAAATCTAAAACACTAAAAAGCTAATTTTATTAAAGGATAACTTTTAACTTATTAGAAGCAGGCGGAGTCTAGAAAGTCCTTCAAGGCATAGAGATCAACAGAGTCCAGATCTTTAGGGTGAATAACCACTGTCAATTTTTCTGTCACAAAATCCTTCTTTGACGCAGCGATAAACGAGATAACGATCAGCTTTGTCAAAGTCATGCGGGGAAGATTTGTCCGCGCTAAATCCGAACCAATCACTGGAATAGCTACCTCCAGCCCATGCCCTTTCAGTCGTACCTGTTCCCACAGACAACTCAGCGATCGCCAAATATCATCAGCAGTCGACTCAACTTTCAAGTCATTCCCCATGTAGCCATAGGCATTTAGAAAATACCGTCTGTCTGGCAACCCTAGTACAAGAGTCGTGCCGATCGGATATCGCCAAAATTTGCCCTTCTTCCTACCAGATTCCCGTTTCCTCTCAGCCTTCAAAGGTTCCAGAGCCACATCAATATCAGTATCCAAGCGCCGATGATCGCCGTGATACATCCGTGTTAGAAACTGACCCTGGACACTGGAGGGCTTGATGACCTCTCCCGGCTCGGTATCAAACACATCGTTCGCACCAATTACCAAATGTCCTGGTTCATCAAACAAGTCACCCACCTTAATCTCTACTGTGGAATCCGGGGAAGATAACGACCTGCAAACCGATTTGCGGGGAAGGTTTAGGGCGATCGTGCACAGCAGCGAAAACAAGGTCAGCCCAATATAACCTCGCCATCCCCAGTTCAACCACTCCGGTAAAAAAATCCCGGCTGGTTCCAGAAACAACCAGATCAAACCAAAAATGCTAGCGAATGTGACTCCTAACCGCTTGAAATTGATGGAGGTCAAAAGTTTGAGGAACATCACAATGTCAGTAGAGGGATTATCTGATCGCTTACGCACTGAGAATACAGTTTCCTACAACGCTAATGGTACTGGAAGCCTGATTCGAGTAAAACTGCTTTCTTCTTCCTCGAAATCGCACAGACATCACTTTATTTTTAATTGGACCAAGTTCCAACTCTAGGACATCCTCAATGACTTGACACATTTTCAGGCAGTACGCCGCCCACAGCCAAGCTTTTGGCAAAAACTGTGACGGCTGTGTTTGCATCTGTGCCCACAGGTCAGGAAAAATACTTTTCTCAAGGGTTACAGGATGGTTATGAAGTCCATTAAATTGGGTCGTGAAAAACCGCCCAAGATCTTTTGGTAGGGGTTCCCCCATCAAAATCAGGCGGGTTCGTAATTCAGCAATCTCATCGGCACTATGTCCATTGAAACTTGTCTCCGTTGCAAACCCGTTATTCTGCGATCGCTGATTTGGAGTTAGAGTGATGTTGAAAGTGTTTTTTCCTGCGGTTGACTCAATTTCCACGGAAGATACCTGCATGATTCCAGCCTCGTACGAGTTAGCAAAGGCAACTTGCTTCCGATTGTAGGATTCCTTTGATTGAAGCGCCTTCAACTCAGCATCTTGCTCCGAATTCTTTGACGAAATTTGAAGGATGATGCTTTGGTCTGGTTGAGTATTTGATTTAGCCTGAAAAAATCTTTCATTTAGCATGACCCAATCCTTTGGACTCTTCATTGCCCCAATGCTTTGAGTAGTGCCGTTTTTAGATATAGGGACTTTTCGAGACGTTGAAGGCTTAGTTGCGGTCGTTGTTTTCGCTGTGACTGCTTTAGCCATAGTTGCTGCTTTTTTGCGATCTCCGGTTTCTGGAAAGTCAGATTTTGCTTTAGCTTCTGTTAATGTTTTACTTTGCTTTACGCCAGCCGACCGAGTTTTTGATACTTTTCTCTGACGCTGATTAAGCCAGAGAGTTAAGTGTTCTCGTAACTGATCGCGAAACTCAGCAGGAGTTTTGTAGTCTCGAAATAGTCCCTTACCTCGAAACTTATCCCTAAATGCTATGACTTCATCTAGTTGCTTTACCTCTTCCCTTGTACTGGGGGCAACTGCCGATAATCGAAAGTAAAACCAGACCTCCGGCTTTTTTTTACGCCTTAAAGCTTGGACTGCCCGCCCAAACTCTTCAGCGGTTCCAGACTTTGCCCGTGGAGTTAGCGTTCCAATCCGGCTCCACATAAGCCCGATGAATATGTCATACTCCTGCATTCTGCCGATTTGCTCATTAAGTATGGCTTGGCCATCTTTACCATAGCCAGGAAAAGCATTCTCTGAACTAGTCACCTCAAGGTAGACTCCCTTATCAGCAGCAACAGTCCGGTTAAGCTCAGCAATTACTTTCCCTACATGCCGACGTTCTGTAGGAACATCACTTGGTGAGGCAAGAAAAATTTTGAGCTTTTCTACTTGCGGCATCGTACCTCGATCAATGCAACGGTTTTCAATCCTTGAAAGTTCTACTGACAACAGTTTTTTCACTTTCTCCATTTAGTTATACCCTGTACTTCCAGAGCTGGAGTAGTCAAATGCTAATGTTACCTATAAATAAAAGTACAAAAAGCTAAATTTAGCTTTTTAATAAAATGTTTTTTAATTGGAGCGATTTTTGATAGAGTCTAATTGAGTTGAAGAGAGACTAGACATGCTAACCATTGCGATCGCGTCACTCAGTGGTGGACAGGGCAAAACCACCGCTTCACTTATGCTAGGTCGGCTACTCTCCCGTAAAGGTCATGCAGTTCTAATGATCGATGCCGACCCGCAGCATAACTTGACTACCTATATGGATATAGAACTCCAGGCAAATCAGCCAACGCTATTGGAATTTTTGAAGAAATCTGTTTCTGCAGAAGACAGTATTTACCCTACCGAGGGTAATGAGAATCTCTTTCTGATTCCTGCCGATGATCAACTGGATACGGTGCAGGATTACCTCTCAAATAGCGGCGTGGGAGCTACCTTGTTAAAGCGTCGCCTCGAACCCGTTGCCGATGCATTCAAAGTCTGCATTATTGATGCCCCACCTCAAAGATCGCAAATTTGTCTCACCGTTCTCGGTGCCGCAGATACCTTGATCATTCCCGCTGAAGCCTCAGTCAAAGGCTACGGCTCCTTAGTTAGAACCTTAGACTTACTACGAAACTTGCAGGATGTCGGCGCAACAGATGCTCAAGTTCTGGGAGTGCTGCCCTTTCGCGATCGGTGGATTGGTAACACCCAAACTCAAGAAAGCCGAGCAGCCGTTGATGGAATGCGAGACGAGGTTGGGGATAACCTGATTCTGCCCTCCATTCGAGAATCTGAACGATACAAGCAAGCGATCAACCGCCGCGCTAGTTTGAGCGACATGGGCTATGGAAAATTGGAGTACCCTTTTGAAGTATTGATTGACAAAATTAGCAATCTGACAACTGGAAAGAAATGAAAAAGCTAACTTTAGCCTTTTAGCTTTCTCCCTAAAACCTGCGTTAAAATCCCTTTCCAACTGTTGAATCTAGCAACGCACCGGATGGTAATGTATAAAAAGCTAATTTTAGCCTTTTAGCTTTTAATAAAATAACTATTTTAAGTCTAAGTCATCCACCCAAACAGCCACAACTACCATGTCTGATAGCGTTCTAGACCGGATTCGCCAGAACCGCCAGCGCCAAGCTGTGCCCACCAGAGACGACACCCTCATCACCAGAGTGCAGCAAACAGAATCAACTCTAGCTCCTGATGTCGCCAAGACTTTACCAGAGATAGCACTAGTTGCTGCTGTCCCCCCCCCCAATGACGCTTTAGAAGAGTTGAAGACAGAACTGGCGAAAATTCCAGAAACAAACCGCCACTCAGCGATCGTTTTAGAGAAAGACCTTGACCAGACACTAACGCGCTATTGCAAAGACAACCGCATCACCATCGAAGTGTTTCTCGAAGCTGCCTGGGTTCATGCCTCCTCTAATCCAGATGTAATGGAGGAAATTCTGGCAGAAGCCAAACGTCGCTATGGCGATCGTAAGCGAGCTGGGAAATTGCGCCGTCTGATTACCATGCTTGAAGGGCAATCCTGAGTTAACGATTCACCGGAGCCGCCTGTGCCTAAACAACCTGAAGACCCTACTCCAGATAGCCGAATCATCGAGCAGCTTGAGATTATAGGCACCGTTGATACGTATGCAACGGTACTGAGTGACGTTACTGAACTGATGGAGGCTGCCCGCCGCGCGGCCGCGCGATCGGTAAATGCCGTCATGACGGCAACCTATTGGGAAATTGGACGGCGGATTGTTGAACTGGAGCAGCGGGGGGAAAGCCGCGCAGAGTATGGAAAGCAAATCATTGAACGGCTGGCTAAGGATCTGAGCGATCGCCTTGGACGCGGGTTCCAGAAAAGCAACCTGTTTCAGATGCGAGCCTTCTATCTCACCTATACCCATCTTGAACGATCTCTGTCGCTTGAAACAATATCACCTGAGATTTTCCAAACGCTGTCTGGAAAATTCCCTCTTCCCTGGTCTCACTATGTGAAACTGCTTTCGGTCAAATCCCTTGAAGCCCGAACCTTCTACGAAACAGAAGCTCTTCGGGGTGGCTGGTCTGTGCGTCAACTGACCCGGCAGATCAACACCCAATATTTTGAACGCACTCTACTGTCCCGCAATAAGTCCGCTGTGTTAGAGCAGGGCGCACATCCCCGCCCCGAGGATAGGGTTACACCGGAAGAGGAACTGAAAGATCCTTTTGTCCTTGAATTCCTCGACCTCAAGGACGAGTATTCTGAAAACGACCTGGAAGAAGCTTTGATCCGCCACATCGAAAGCTTCCTTCTAGAGCTAGGTGGTGACTTTACATTCGTTGGTCGCCAGCGCCGACTGCGAATCGGTGACCAATGGTTCAGGGTCGATCTACTCTTCTTTCACCGTCGATTGCGTTGCCTAATCATTATTGACCTCAAGCTCGGCGAGTTCACCTATGCCGACGCAGGGCAAATGCATATGTACCTCAATTACGCCCGCGAACACTGGACCTACCCTGGGGAAAATCCACCTGTTGGACTGATCCTTTGTAACAAGAAAAACGAAGCGGTTGCCCACTATGCGCTAGAAGGGTTATCTAACATCTTGGCGGCAGAGTATCAGACAGCTTTGCCAGATGAGAAGCTATTAGCTGCGGAGTTAGAGCGCACCCGCAAGGTCATCGAGACTCGGCATATGGATGGAACGAACCCGCTCGACGAGCAGATTTGAATTAGACTTGCCCAATCATACTTTGACCACTAGATCACGAGGATGATCCCGCAGCATTTTCTTAATGCGCCCGATCACCCGTTTATCCCGGATCGGCTCAACCTTCAGCACCGAACCCGGAGCCGGACGATGGGGATTTTCACCTTTCAAAAAGGGCATAGCCATCCCACTAAGTTACATGACCATTCAAAGTATAACTTAATGAAACTTTCTCC
>Ga0209490_10004825_pt1 | contig 12366 bp, 9 predicted proteins | sample MAT06_FD_187209 | JGI IMG/M metagenome (GOLD analysis project Ga0209490, IMG submission 187209) | Freshwater microbial communities from Lake Fryxell liftoff mats and glacier meltwater in Antarctica - MAT-06 (SPAdes) (version 2) | ecosystem: Environmental > Aquatic > Freshwater > Ice > Liftoff...
TTGTGGGAGACCAAACTGAGACGCAATGCGGCTGGAGGATGCTCCACCTTTGTCCTGAGCTACTGAGAAAATAACACGAAACCAGATAGTGAGCGGTAAGTGTGTTTTGTGAAAAATAGTGCCTGCTGTGACTGAAGTCTGCTTCTTGCACAGAGCGCACTGATAGAGACGCAAATTTAATTCGTAGCATTCAACATGTCCGCATTTCTGGCAGATGAAACCATTGGGCCAACGGACTCGCCGTAAATATACTACGCAATCTTCTTCCTCACGAAAGCGTTTTTCGAATTCTAGAATAGTTGTTGGAAGCGTTTCCATTTCTACCTCCTGAGCTTAGCTGAAAAAACACTATATGCTATAGTTAACATACCCCATTAATTAAAAGCTAAACCTGAGCTTTGCTAAAGTGCTAGGCAGATCGATATTGAAACAATAGACCGGTCGGCTAGTGGGTGTCAAGCAACCCCATAAATGGCTAATGAAATAATCAGTGTAAAATTATCATTCATTACAACTCAGGAACGAGCATGCAAAACAAAACCTGGTCGCCATTTTGTCTTCTCGTCTGCGCCATCGTGGCGTTTTCCCAGTTCCAGAGGCTTGGGCTCAGGCTTCAATAGAAAATGATCCTGCCTATATAAAGTTTCAGGGCGGCGACGGTCAACCTTTTCGCGGGCAAGACCCTACTTTCTATCCCGCCCTGATGCAATCAATCATTGGTTTTCCAGGAATAAAATTCACTTTGCCAGATTACGAAGGCAAGCCCCAATGTTTTGTCGAAATTAACGGATTGGACAGATTGATTACCGGTGACCCGTTTGAACAACTAATGATTCATGCAGTGACACCAACAGATCAAAGCAAGAACAAGTATGTTAAACAGACGGCAAACTCAGTCAAAATTTTAGAACAATCAGTTTTAACCAGCGTGGGCAATATTACTCCAGCACAGTTGATGACTATGTCACTTCGTGCGACAGATGGAAATTTTCCCCTGGCAGTCTTGACCGCTCACAACTTTCTCAAAGAGATTGCCTACGGCGGGCGCGCCCAATATCTAAAGCTGCGCGGCCTGATTGCCCAGGGCAAGCCTTATCGATTTCCCTCAAGGTATGGTGACATTGCCGCCAAACTTGCTAATATGCGCACCGCCAAAGGCGACAAAATGGGTATCTGGTACCACAGCTTTGTACCACTGGCAATTACAGCATGGACTTTCGTACCAGACGCCGGCGACAATGCCATTACCGATGAATACACTGCCAGACGGCTGCTGAATATGGGCTCTCCAGTCGATCCGGAAAAACAAGGCAGCGATGAAAAATTTGCTCAAGTAATACATACTCTGCACAAACTATATGCTCTGCAGATAGACAGAATAAAGGTGTGTCACGCTGAAGTGAATCCTAAGTCTGGACCGGTCGGAACCAAATTTAAACTGAGCATCACTTATCAGGTTCCTGATGCTCCTGCGCCTGTCTTTTTGACGGAGTCTATCGAAGTAGTCAGCGATGGCACGCAAGGAACAGCCTCGGTAATTGTTGTTTCAAGATCGAAGCGCACAATCACTCGAGGCGAACGCGACTCAAAGAGAGACTTTGAAAGCAGTCCGCTTAAGGCCGGAAAATACAATTTTAAAGTGGCGCTTGAATCACAAGCGTTTAAAAAAAATTTGAATATTCCGTTTACTGTCACCGCTGGTGCCACCACGGGATATTTGGCGGGAGCTCCAGAAATAACATACCGTGGAGTAACGAAAGACCAGGTTGAAATCACTGATTCGAGCGTAAATATTCAGAGAAAAATGTACAACAACGCCACTAAGGGCTATGACATTTTTACAGACACGATTAACTATTCTGGACCGCCACCTTCGCTGGTGCCAGGGCAAAAAGTTGTGCTCAGGGCTTCTTTCGTAGTACCACCGTACGTGCCACCACGAGCGGATGGAATTGGTCCTAGCTATTCAGCGCTATGGGGTATAGGAGACACTTTTGCAACACCACTGCAAATGGAGCATTTCATGGAAACAAACTCTCAGCAGGGCGATTCTCAGGCTGAAACTGCATTTATTGGCCCCAAGAGCATTGAATACAGCTTTAAAGTAAGAAAGCCGCCACCTGGACACGTTCCTGTTATCCATTTTCAAGCAAGCGGAAAAGATGGAGGAGTGCTAATGATCTGGAGATATAAGCCTCCTCAATAACGTCCTGAAAAGGCTGTCAGGGTCGGTAGCTCCAATATATTGCAGTTTGAACTCGCTACAACCGATGAAATAGCGCGTGAATTTGGCGACAGAATTCGAGCCCACAGGCTGGCGCAAAATTTGCAGCAGAGCGAGCTAGCCGCTCGTGCAGGAATATCACAGCGTTCACTCAGTAACTTCGAGCGCAGTGGTGATGGTTCTTAAATCGATCAAGTCGATGGAACGGGCCAGTCAAAAGCGCCAACGCGCATCGCGGAAATCATCTGAATGAAAAAGTTGAAAGTGATCTACGCGGGCTGGTAAGATCGATTTGACTTGGATCTATTGGCGGATGACGACAATGATCTACTCTTCGAATATACACCACAAGCTTTAAAACGCGGATTGGAATTATCGCCTTTAAACTGCCTTTAGGCACGAAGTCTTTCGGCGATTTTCCCGAGCTGGATCTTGCACGTGACGTTCGTCTGGTGACAAATGATTCGAGTGAAGCCCTGTTGCGCAAATTGATGTTGCTGGGCGGTTCGCCAGACGGGGCGCGACCACGGCATCAGGAGCAGCGCACGCAAATTTCCAGATTCCGCAGCTCGATTATATTGCCCTCCTGCGCTTGATTCAGTTCATGACTCGCGATGCAAGAGAGGTGCTGCAAGCGTTCGAACGATGCGTCTTCAATGTAATTTTTAACAACCGAGATGACCACTCGAAAAACTTCTCTTTCCTGTTGCGTAAGGATGATCGATGGCAGTTTTCACCAGCCTACGATCTGACTTATAGTGAAGGTCCGAACGGTGAGCATCAAATGGATATTTGCGGCCAAACACGTGCTCCCGCTCGTTCACATTTACTGCAGCTGGCAGATAAAACTGGTGTGGCGAAATAAAAGGCTGTAGAAACAATCGATCACAACATTAATTTGCCGTGACGTTGCCATCGTGTACGCCTTGGTAGATTGAAAGCAACCGAAGTTATGCAAGCATCGACCAAACGCGTATGGTGGCTTTGCTTAATCTGCGACTGGTACGGAAAACAAAGGCGGCAAATTAGAATCATTGGCAAAAAACTACCCCCAAGGTAGCCTAGCAATGGCATCCTACGTTGATCGAAGAGCCCGCGCAGTTGTTGATTGTTGGGAATGCCTTGGCAGAAAACCGCCTGAAAAACCCGCTCAGAATAGAGCTTGATATTACCACTTGTATAAGTATGATTGTTAGAAAGCCTTGATGCAGGTATATTGGCTCTTACTATGCGGAAAAATAAATTATGATCGCCTGTCCAAAATGCAGAAATTACATGTTTCCCAGCCGCAAGAAGGGTGTTGAAATCGACTGCTGCACCACTTGCAACGGCATCTGGCTCGATAGAGGCGAGCTTGCCAAAAGCTCGCAGAGCACAAGCGATATTCCCCCCGGCCAGTTGACGACAACTGCAACCGCCTACCCGTGCCCAAGGTGCGGGTCAAACTTATCTGAACAGCCTTATTTGACCAACTCGAATCTTGTAATTGACGCATGCAATCAGTGCAAAGGTGTTTATTTAGACAAAGGCGAACTAGAAAAAATAGAGGCGCTGTCAAAACAAGTTGATGAAGTTTTCAACCCTAGATGGCGGGATCAAAGCACCACGACTTCACAAAGAAGTGAAGCGCTGTCTTCGATTTACAACACACCGTCGCCGGTATCAAAAGCGCCGCTTCTTGACCGAGCTGCTTTCATTCAAAAGGTTTATTCTCTGCTTGGGGCCACACTTCTAGTCACAGCCGGCACTGCTTATTATGGAGTGGTATCGGGTCTGGCAATGCAATATTTTTTGCCGGCAATAATTGCAGAAATTGTCGTATTCCTTATTGCCCTGGCCGTGCGAAGAAAACCTGGAATTAATATGGTCACTCTCTTTGCTTATGCGGCTTTGAACGGATTTACACTCGCCTGCGTTTTAGAAAGATATTTGAGCCGCGGACAAGGAGGCATTATTTGGCAAGCCGCGGCCATCTGTGCTGTGATTTTTACAGTATTGTCGGCCTATGTGCACGTGACCAAACAAGACTTTAATTGGATGGGTGGCTTCTTATTTGTGGCACTGATTGGTCTAATAGTTACCGGCCTCGGTTTTCTTTTCTGGCCAAATAATTTCGCCATATTTATATGGAGCTGCGTCAGCGCTGTTGTTTTTTGCGGCTATATTCTCTATGACACATCAAGAATTATTCTCAAATTCGATACAGATGAGGTTGTCGCCGCCGTACTCGAGCTTTACCTCGATGTGGTTAACTTGTTCCTTGACCTGTTGCGGATTTTGTCATATTTGAGAAGCAAGTAAATCGGGTTTAGAGCTGGGATAGGCGATCAATGGTAAGAAAATTTCAAAAAATATTGTTGCTTTTGCTCTTGTTGGCGTTACAGCTACCTCAACCGGCCTATTTACTTGCAGAAAATCAAAAGGAAAAAGAGATTTTCTTAGGAACCGAGGAGGTGCAGCAGCTTAAATCGGCGAAACAGGAACTAAAAACGGCTAAGGATGCGTTTTCACGCGCAGACTGCCTGTATAGAATTGGAGATTTGTTGCGCACAGATGATAAGAATCTAGAGGCGGTCACAACCTTTAATCAGGCGCTGATGGAATCTAGAAAAAGTAAGGCAGCGGCGTTTTACACCGATATAATCCTCTGGAAACGAGGGCTAAGTTACGAGCAACTGGGCAAGCTGCCGGAAGCGCTCAAGGACATGACTGAATCGATCAGTAACTTCGGACCCGGAAGCACCGATACTACAAGAATTGAAGGGCGCGCCAGGGTATACGCAGGCCTCCATGATTACAAAAAGGCAATTGCTGATCTTGATCAAGCACTGAAGAATAACGAGACGAATCTAAAGAGAGCAAAATCAAGCGTAGTAACTATGGCCAGGCGTGCAGATAAATGTCGCCTCCTTTACGCCAGAGCAAAAATATACAAGCAGCTGGGAAAGACAGCGGCTGCCGCCAGCGATCGCATGGCAGCCGATCTTTTGACCGATGAACTTTAGGAGATGCATCGCTTTCCAGCCCAGCCCAGTCTATGTCGAAGTTGCCTGGTAACGCCATTTAGTCGCTAATGACTTGTCACGCTCAGTGGCGAGCTCGGCTAGCCGTGCTTGCGCTTCCTGGTTACCGTTCATTGCGGCACGTGAAAGCGCAGATGCTGATGCATTTTGTTTGGCTCTATTCATGCAAAACAATGTTCGACGCCCGAGGCGTGCTTGGAGCTTGCTTGTGGCTCTCTGCTTTTCTATTACGCCCTCACTTGCCGATTCCGCGACAACTGAGCCAACTACGATGACGCACGAACAGATGATCTCCCACCTTCGCGAAGCCAACGATGTTGTAAAAGAATGGAAGAGTTTTGGGCATCATCCATTTGGAGCAGTTCTTGTTGCACCAGACAATCAGCGAGTGCTCATGACTCAAGGAAACATTAGCGTGGTACGACACGCCGAGACAGAGCTATCTCGCCGGGCCGCAGAAACTTACCCAGCCGACTACTTAGCGAAGTGCACACTTGTAACCACCTTTGAACCATGCGTGCTGTGTGCCGGGAACATTTACTTCGCCAATATCGGAAAAGTTGTATATGGTGCCACGGAAGAAACGCTCAAGGAGCTGACAGGAACCAGCAAGGTAAATCCGACGATGCACCTGCCTTGCAAACAAGTATTTGCTGCCGGACAGAAATCGATTCAGTTGAACGCAAAGTTTGCTATCTATGAACCGCGTGTTTTGAAAAAGAGGCCAAGCCTCGATGCCTACGTTCCTGGGAGGGATTGGCAATCATGCAAGGCCTAGCCAGACATCATAGTAATCTAGGGATTCCTGTTAGTCAATTTCCTGTATGATATTGTCAGCGCCGATTTGTGTCTCAGCTTGCGGGCGCTTTCAAGAATTCAGCTAAAGAGAGGCTCAAATGATTCGAAACACTGGCGCTCCGCGTGGTTATCTTTCTGCAACTATCGACACAACTGATAGTGGCACGCACATTCATCAGACTCGACTTTTCGAAGATAACATCGCACTCCTCTTGCAACAGAAGGAGCAAATACTAATGACTCCTGAGTACTTTCTCTCACCGTTGTCGTTTTGCTACGCGTCTGTGGGTGTTCCGGGCTTCGGTTCAATTAGCGCCGCTCTCCGGTTGGGTCACTTGCTGTTTGGGTGGGAACAAGGCATCCTGATCAATCAATGCAATCACTGCCAGGGCCAAGCATATATTGTTGCCTTTGGTGGCAATCTTAAGAGTTCCAGCTGTTGGTATCGCATGTGGTGCCAGAACTGCAGATTGTGGTTGCACTTGCCGGCAACAAAAGAAACCACTCGCAAGCGCACCGACTCGATAAAGGAAGTTCTTAGAAAATCGCCAGAATATTTTGAAGAATTAGAACAATACGCAACTTATGGTTTTTCATGGTCAGGCGACGGGTTGATGCCGGCGACAAAATCTCGGCTCACAACACGGATGCTCTTCCCGGCAGTGCTTGGTGTCTACGAACTGAACAAAATAGAATTACTTCGGGACCTCTATTTGTGGGCACATAAACGCTCAGCTGATCGATATGCCGCAGTTCGGCATTCACTGGGCGAACCCGATCCGTTTCGTCTCAAGCATCGGGACGCTCTTCGCCAGGTCATCGGCACTATTGTCAGGGAAAAATTCGATCGTGCCGCAGCTTTCAAATACCTGGAAACATGGACGGCAGAAAATTTAGCAGAAGACGAACGTGACGAGTTCCAACGTGTCTCTGAAGACGAGATCCTTGCTTTGCATGAAGGTAATTTTGCTCGCTACCAAGTGCGACCTTCAGAGTTTGAGGCATGGCGAGTAGTGTGGGATCGGAAGTAATTCCTTAACGAAATCACTTCCGTCCGCCAACGTAGACGAAAATAGCATTTCCTGGTTTTAGATCTCGCGATCAGTTGAGACAGCGTAATCGTAGACACCCGCAATATTAGGATGACTTAAAATCTTGGCAGATTTTGCCTCTCTCTACTGCACGGCAAAGCGGCCGTCACTCACCTTGCCAATCAACTGGGTTTGAATGGGGATTCTCAGGGAGAATCTTCACTGGGTCCATTTTCTCCTTGCGGTCCGGAGTTTCTGACAATTTGATTATCTGAGCCGTGAGGAGTGGAACTATGGTTCTATACCCAGGAATAGAGCGTGGATAGACTTTGTGTCGGCGCTGCATCCGTGGCGACTAAGTTTGTTTCTTCAGTGCCAGCTAAACTATGGGGTCGTCTTCAGAATTTTGACGTAATCACCTTTGAATTCTTTGTCTTGCTCCAGCTTTAGCCCTTCGCCAGGTTCGTTGGTTCTGTGCATTGACCCGATGAGTTTGTATTGGATGCTGTGGCCAATTTTGCTGTCGTCCACCTCTGTAAAATTTACTGTTTGAGTCGGCGTGATGTTCCCAGGCATATCCCATTTGTTCTCGTCTTTGGTTACACCAGCTCCAGTTCTCGGTGCGCCATGAATGAATTTTGACAGGCGGAGAGGTAAGTCTTTGTCAGAAACGAAAAGCCGTACTCTGTCTCCATTATTTGCAATTTTGTAAAAGTAGTTTTTAAACGTTCCTCTGTCTATATCTGGCGATGTAAGCACTATTTCTCTTAAGTGCTTAGGCTCTTGGTTTGATTTGTCGTAACGAGACTGTAGGTACCAATTAACAAGCCTGTTTCCCATACTGTGAGAAACGGTCATTAGATTCTCTGGTCCTATCTGCCTTTCCAGGCCTTGGAAAAATATTTGAAAAGGTCTTGCACTCCACTCTGCGTTGCATTCGTCTACAGTGTAGTCCTTCGTTTTTGCCGCAGATGGCCAGGAAAATAGCACCACAGGCTCGCTAAGCGCAGACTCTAGTCTGGCCGCTGATTTTGCTGCTCCTTCGAAATCGTTGTTGTAGCCGTGGACAAATAGGCAGGTTTCGTTGAACTTTGTGCTCTTTGTAGATGTTGCAAGTCGTTTGTAGAAGTCTTCTCGACTCAGCTTTTCAATTTTTGAGTGTTGTTTCGAGTCTTTCTTCGTTGCGCACTTCCAGGGCAAATTAGCTATGGCGCCATCGCTTGTTGGTTGTTCTGTCGGCGCCGGTATGACACTAGTGACGATGCCGTATTCTAACCCGTGGTCTGTGTGCTCTGGGCTTCGCCTGCCTGAATATATTTGGCGATCTTTATTATATTGGCGACTGGTAACGTAGAAAACCGGCACCGAGATCCAAGTCTTGACTTTTTCATTACATTGGCCAGGCTGAGTCGTCATTGCAGAGGCTACGCAAGTAACAAGAATTAAGAATGGTCGAGAGTAGCGGTGGTGTGTTTTTGGTGGCATAGTATAAACCTTTAAATGTGAAGCGATAGACGCTGAGTTTAATTGGTGCTGTTTTCGGTCTCGGTATTAGTGCATCAGCTGTCACTTCATCGCAGAACTTACGCAACTACTTTTTAGTTGCACAAGGAGATACGTTAGCCAGTGTCTTAGGCGAGATATGCCGTTGCAACACAAAGTTGATTTGTGTTGCCGAGCTGATTTTGTTTTATGAGAGGTTTTTGAGGACCTCTGCGCAAGATTTCGTTATGAATAATCTACTACCGGTAGTGCCTCGTGCGCAACAGGCTATATGCTGTTCAAAATCTACTCAAAGTCTAGAAACTATTGTGCAGCTTAGGTTTGCGCCTTAGATAAAATGTCAAACTGGAGTCGCTACCGGTAGCGTGTGCACTGCTATATATAGCGTGGGCCTCGGCCTTGAAACGAAGCGTTCGTGTCTGTAAACCCAGGCTGGGCTTGATGTCCAATGATCTGGTATCACCGCTGTATATCCGCCGTGGTGGTGGCATGTGCGGTGGCTGTATATGCAGAAGGATGTGGTGTTATAACTGGTGCGCTTGGTGGCGTCAGCGGTGATTAGTGACCACTCAAGCACACCCTTATCCGGATGCATGACTGCGAAATGATAAGCCTGAATGAATTCATGCTGGTTCTCATCTGTTCTAATAGATCATTGTTCATCTACTGTTCGACTGCGAATTTCTCCATGGGCATGGGCAAGCAAGCGCTCTGTGGACCGTGGTGAATAACTAGGAAATCACATTCCTCGTTAAAGCCAAAGAATTAGTACACCACGAATTGGTGATCATTTTGATTCATTTATTCTCTTCGTTGCTCTCCATAAGGAATGGCGATAAGAGGCTTCAACCCAACCCCCTCGGTATACTCGAGGGGGTTCAATATCTAGAGGTTATAAGCCCAACTCACTGTGCGAGCCCATTCTAATGAGTTCTAAATTTTCTTTATCCGGTTTGCGATAAATCAAAACCAGGTCAGGCAAAATATGGCAATCATTGAAATCTTGCCATGGCCCTGACAGTGGGTGGTCTTTAAACCGCGCCGGCAGAAGCTGGTCGGCCTCCAGAAAATGTAAAACCTCGCGCAATTTTTTACGCAGAATTTTTTTGTGCTTCCCGCGCTCTTCCCGGCGGAAATCCTTTTTAAATTTGCTTGAGAATTTTATAAAACGCATAGCGCAACCTGTCATTCAATGCAAAAGACATGGATTCCCGCCGTAGTTATAATCCGCACTGAAAATTTCAGGAAGTTGGCTAAGGGTTTGGCTCGTCGTCTAGTGCAGCGAATAAAGCATCGATCGAAGAAACTTTGGTAAGACGTCCACTGCGTGCTTCTTTCATTGCGGCGATGGTCTCGTCATTCGGATTCAGTGGATCAAAAGGCAGACGCTTTTCCACAGCAATGCGAATCATCAGCATTCGATAAGCATCAGACGCAGTCAGGCCCATGGATGCTAAAACCGCTGAAGCATCTTCCTTGATTTTCTTATTAATCCTGGCTCTCACAACCGCATCTTGATTCATTTATACACCTGTCGCTACATTGTAGCCCAAAAGCGCGAAACGGTCAATTTAGCTACTTTCTTGACAGCTGATACGTCAACGATATATAGTAAATTCACCGCAGAGGTTAATGGTATAGGAGAGTCAGGAGAGGTTAATATCATGCGGGTATTAATGAGCGGTGGAAATTCACTTTGACAATGAAAAATTCAAGCAGTGTTGTAATGAACACAAAAGGCTTGTACAGCGCTACGGCACCCAAATGGCAAAGGTCATTCGCCGAAGGCTGGACGACCTTGACGCAGCAGAAACCTTAGACGACTTGAAAAATTTACCAGGGCGGTGCCACGAACTCCTTCATGATCGCGCGGATCAGTTATCCCTCGACCTTGTTCATCCTAAAAGGCTAATTTTCAAAGCAAATGATAAGCCTGTTCCCCGCAAGCCTGATGGTGGGCTTGATTGGGGCCGAATCAAATCTGTTCTCATACTCGACATCGAGGACACCCATGAATAAAACAAAACAAACTGAATACAAACCTGATTACGTATCAGCACCTGGAGAAACACTTCAAGAGACACTTCATAAATTGGGTATCTCCCAAGCAGAACTTGCCGAAAGAACAGGCAGACCTAAAAAGACCATCAACGAAATTATTCAGGGGAAAGCGGCGATTACGCCTGAGACAGCGCTGCAGCTGGAGCTCGTTTTGCGAATACCTTCGCGATTTTGGCTTGCTCGTGAGGCCGCTTATAGAGCATGGCTTGCGAGACAGGAAGAAAATTTACGAATTTCAAAAGATGTATCCTTTTTGAAAAACTTGCCTGTTAAGGAAATGATTGCTAATGGCTGGCTAGAAAAAGCTGAGGACAAATGCGAACAAGCAAAAGCTGCTTTAAGCTTTTTTGGAGTTGTTAGCTCCGACAAAATCCCACTTATTGAACCGGTTGCTTTCCGTCAGTCACAGGCATTTGCAGTCAATCAGTGGGCATTGGCCGCATGGCTAAGACGAGGTGAGCTTGAAGCACAAAGGCTGCCAAACACACCGTATCACCGGGAGCATTTTTTTAAAGCTTTAGTTGAGATTCAGACTATTACCACTGAAAAGCCAAGCGTCTTTGTACCGCAGATGCAAGCCTTATGCCTGAAGTCTGGAGTGATTCTTATATTCGTAAATGAGCTTCCGAAGACATCTGTGAGCGGTGCTACGAGATGGCTCGGACAGACGCGACCTCTCATTCAGCTTAGCTTGCGATATAAAACTGATGACATGTTTTGGTTTTCGTTTTTTCACGAAGCCGGTCATGTTTATCTTGAGCATGCTAAAAGGGAAATTCTACTAGAAGACAAATTTAAAGACACACTTGATCAGCGAGAACTCGCAGCAAATCGATTTGCCATGGATTTGCTAATTCCAGCAGACAAATTTGAGTCGTACCTTGCGAAAAACAATTTTACTCACGACTCAATTAAAAGATTTGCATCGAGCTTGGGGATAGCACCGGGCATTGTTGTCGGTAGACTCCAGTATGAAAGGAAAGTTGATTGGAAGCAATTTCGTGATCTGAAAAGAAGCATTACTTGGGATGATTTTTAAATTTTGATTAAATGCACAGCATCTGCCATGCTGATCGGCTCGCTCTTAGAAGGTCTGAAATTATTGACCCCTAATTTTTCTCTTTAGCAGTCACCGCTTGAAATAAATCCATCAAAATCTCACGCGAATTCTAGAATCTTCAGTTGCTTCGTAAATAAGTCATGTTCACTCAGTCGAATCATGCCCAGAGCGTCAATTCTGTCAAAATAATTTTTGACAATAAAGCTCGCATGTTGGCACGCGCCTGTATCGCTATGGACTTCGATCAATTTCTTAGTCAGGTCGTGCTCGGTTTTATTCATCATTGCGACAATGCGGTAGGAGTCCATGGCATGATGCCGGCCAAATCCCTTGCCCTGATTTTGCACCTGGTCGAAAAAGGCATGCAGTTTCATCATCAAATACGTGAATGAGTTTGGAATGAAAATGGTGGCACTATGCTTTTTGCCAGACGTTAAAGTTCCATCTAACTTTATTAGAGTTGGATCGGATGCCAGCGACAGCGCTTCTTCTGTCAGATGAGCGTGAATCTTTATGTCTGGCGTCAATATGTTTTGCCGGGAGCGACAGTTTAAATTTGCCGCTTGAGATCCCGGTGATTTCAGTAGATTTTCTCTTTTCTGGTTTTTTCTAATTGACATGGCCCAATGACCATAGCCAACGCGGTCGTAGTAGGCTTGGGCCATG
>Ga0209490_10004829_pt1 | contig 12363 bp, 9 predicted proteins | sample MAT06_FD_187209 | JGI IMG/M metagenome (GOLD analysis project Ga0209490, IMG submission 187209) | Freshwater microbial communities from Lake Fryxell liftoff mats and glacier meltwater in Antarctica - MAT-06 (SPAdes) (version 2) | ecosystem: Environmental > Aquatic > Freshwater > Ice > Liftoff...
AAATTCGCTTTAGAATTAATACCAACCGAGTTTAGGCTTACGTCAGAAATACTCACATTGCTGATATTTTTATATTCAGGTGTGGCATTGTAAGTGCAAGATTTGTATTGGGAAGTAGCTATCATTAGGATGAATGCTAAGGAGAAATACGTATTGTTGGATTTCATGAAATATTCTATTTTGGTCACAAATGTACATTCATTCAAACGATGTTCTATTCAAAACCAGCTACAAAATTTAAGTTATAACTGCAAGATGCTAACACTTGTTATTTCACAACAGATTGTTAAACGCAAAGAATGGACAGTCTATTATTGGTAATATCGCTATTTAAAGACTTACCTTTGAGCCATGAATTCATTTGAGTCTCTGGGACTGGATCAAGATATAGTTGATGCGGTAATCAAAATGGGATATGAGACCCCATCACCAATACAAGAAACAGTTATTCCGCACCTACTTGAAAAAACTGTAGATGTAATAGCACTTGCACAAACGGGTACAGGAAAAACCGCAGCTTTTAGTTTACCTCTCATTCAAATACTGGATAAACCTCAGAATGTAGTGCGTGGTTTGATATTGAGTCCTACTAGAGAGCTGTGTATGCAGATATACGAGAATATTACAAAATTCTTACCATCTGGCAGGAGATTCAGATCAGTTGCCGTTTATGGTGGGGCTAGTATTGTTCCTCAAATTAAGGATATCAAACGTGGTGTAGATATCATAGTGGCAACTCCAGGGCGCTTGATGGATCTCATCGACAGAAAGGTAGTTGACCTGAATAATATTGAAGTGGTAATCCTTGATGAGGCTGATGAAATGCTGAACATGGGATTCCGTGAAGATATTGAACATATATTAGGCTTCACACCAGAAGAAAAGAAAGTTTGGTTATTCAGCGCAACAATGTCAGGTGATATCCGACGCATTGCTGACAAATACATGAAGGAGCCATTGGAAGTATCCATTGGCAGAAAAAATGCGGTTAATGAGAACATCAGTCACCAATTTGTGGTAGTTGAAGAGAGGCATCGTTTTGAAGCTTTAAAGCGAGTTGTGGATTTTCATCCGGATATCTTTGGTTTGATTTTCTGCCGCACCAAAATGGACACCCAGGAAGTTGCAGAAAGATTGGGGAAAGAAGGCTACAACGCAGATAGTTTGCATGGAGATTTAAGTCAGCAGCAACGTGACCGGGTTATGGCACGATTTAGAAATAGAGATTTAAAGTTATTGGTTGCTACTGATGTTGCAGCTCGGGGTATTGATGTAGATGAAATTACACATGTTATTCACTACAACTTGCCTGATGATGCTGAGTATTACACACACAGAAGTGGTAGAACTGCCAGAAAAGGAAATAAAGGAATTTCAATATTAATAGCTAATCCTCGAGATCTTGGAAGAGTTACTCAACTAGAAAGAATTTCTAAGATTAAGTTTGAACGAATTCCTGTGCCTTCTGGTATGGATGTTTGTCAAAGACAGTTGATGGAACTGATAAAAAGAGTTCAAGACACTGAGGTTCAAGAAGATCAAATTGCAACCTATTGGGAGGATATATTTATGCCATTTGAGCAAATGACCAAAGAAGAAGTTGTAAAGAAATTTGCTTCATTGGAATTCAACAGATTTTTAGATTATTACAAGAATGCCCCAGATTTGAACAAACGTGAGGTTCGTGAAAGAACTGAACGCAGTGTTGTAAGAGACACAGACTCTCGAGAAAGTGGCAGAGGTCATAGTGAAGCAGTATACTTTAACATTGGCCGAAACGATCGGTTTGATATTGGTAAAATGGTAGGCTTGATATGCAACCAAGGTGAGATTCAAAACAAGTTTCTTGGAAAAATTGAACTAAAAGATGAGTTTACCCTCGTCGAAGTTGATCACAGATATGTTCGAAATCTACTTGAGAAATTCAATAAAATGAATATCAATGGTAAGCAGGTAGTTGCCAGATTATCTGAAGATAAGATTACAAGAGAAATTAGCCCTTCTAAGAAACATCGCAATTTCGTTGATCAAAAGGCATCAAGCGGATTTAGAGGCCGAAAGGATGGAAAGCGTTCTTGGAGATAAAAAAAAGCTGATCGAAATTTCGATCAGCTTTTTTGTTTTAGGGTTAACTATTTTATGCCTCTTGAAGAATCAAATCTTCTTGCTACATTTTCCCAGTTAATGATATTTTGGAATGCTTCGACATAATCTTTTCTTTTGTTTTGATATTTTAGGTAATAAGCATGTTCCCAAACATCGATGGCCAAAATTGGAAAAGAAGTGAATTGACTTTGGTTGTTGTGTTTTTCGGCTTGAAGGATGACCAACTTGTCAGCCATAGGTTCATGTGCCAATATCGCCCAACCACTTCCTTCAACATTGATGGCAGCGGCATTAAAATATGCTTTGAATTGATCAAAACCCCCAAAGTCTTTTTTGATATAAAAGTCAAGATCAGCACTTCTTTTCCCCTGCACAGGACCCATGGTTTCCCAAAACAACGAATGCAGGAAGTGACCAGCACCATGAAATGACAGTTCTCTTTCCCAATGTTTAATAAGTGAGAAATCATTCCTTGCTATAGAATCTTTTATAGCAGCGGTAGCTTTGTTTAAGCCAGTTACATAGCTTAAATGGTGAATATCATGATGCAACCGCATTGTAGCTTCGTCAATGTAAGGTTCAAGTGCATTATAGCTATAAGGCAATGTAGGCAGTGTATAATCCTCTGGAAGGCCGTTTATCATTTCCTCTAAATTTGAAATGGAATTTCCTGCTAAACCGGTTGCAGTAAACAAACCTCCGCCTGCCAGAACTGAAGATTTGATAAAATCTCTTTTGTTCATAATTTGATTTTAGTTTAATTGTTTCAATTTAAAAAAAATGCAATCGGCCGACTTTGAATGAAATTACAATAATCGACGTGGTTGCTTTAGTAAAGTTAGTCAATTTAGTTAGCCTATTTGTTACATTTCATGAAATTGTTTTTGATAACTCTACTAACTGCTTTCAAAATGTTAGATCTTATTCAACACCACATTCATGAATTAGAAATGCATATTCCAATGCTAAGTCGCGATACCTTGCAAATCTGCCTGAAGCTCCACCATGTCCTGTTGTCATATCTGTGTAAAGTAATAAGCTGTTATTACCTTGTTGATGAGTTCTTAATTTGGCAATCCATTTGGCAGGTTCCCAATACTGAACTTGACTGTCATGAAGTCCTGTGGTCACAAGTAAAGCTGGATAACTCGCATTTTTTATATTGTCAACTGGAGAGTATTGCTTGATGTAATTGTAATAAATAGGATCATTTGGGTCACCCCATTCATCGTATTCTCCAGTTGTCAATGGGATACTATCATCCAACATGGTGGTAACTACATCAACAAAAGGAACTGCTGCTACAACGGCTTTCCATAAAGTAGGTTCCATATTGATAACAGCGCCCATCAATAAACCTCCAGCACTTCCGCCCATTGCACAACAAAGACTTTCATGACAATATCGGTTCTCTATAAGATGTTTGGCGCAATCAATAAAATCATGGAAAGTATTCATCTTTTTCAATTGCCTTCCTTCTTCGTACCAATACCGTCCCATATCTTCTCCGCCTCGTACGTGTGCTATAGCATAAACAAATCCTCGATCAAGCAGGCTGATTCTTGCAGAACCAAAACTTGGATCAATACTGATTCCGTAAGATCCGTAGCCGTATAATAACAAGGGATTTTGTCCTGAAATGAATTTGTCTTTTCTGTAAACTAGCGAAACTGGCACCTTTACTCCGTCGCGAGCAGTAATCCATATTTTCTCGGATTGATAATCGTCAGAATAAAATCCACCTTCAATGAATTCCTGTTTTTTGAGTGTGTATATTTGAGTGTTTATTGAATAGTCATAAATACTAGTAGGCGTCGTCAAGCTGGTGTAACTCAATCTAAGGTAATCAAGACTAGGGTCAAGGTTGTTTCCCAATCCTACAACGTAGCTTGCTTCATCAAACTTAAGTTCCACATGATCGGATGCTCTTTTAATGGAAAGCCCAGTTTGTCCCATTTCTCGCCATGATATTGCGAATCCCCAATCAAAAACGATAAATGATTCAAGCAATCTATTTTCATTGTGGGGAATTATATTCATCCAATTTTCCTTTGATCCGCATTTATCGGTGGTGTTGAGGTCAAAGTTTTTGCCAGCTGCATTCGATTTAACATAAAACTCTCCATTTAAGTGATCTATATTGTATTCATGCCCTCGTTCCCTCGGAAGAAAACATTGGACAGATTCAGATGCATCTAACTTCCAGATATTAACTTCACTTGTCATGGTACTTTCGGATTGAATGACGCAGTATTCACCTGACATACTTTCACCAATTGACAAATAAAATGTCTCATCTTTTTCAGTAAAAAGTTCTTCAGGGTTCCCATCTAAGCTTTCTAATTCGAAAAACTTTACAGCAAATGAGCGCAATGTTTCGGGGTCTTTTTCAATAAAAATAATTCCTTTGGAGTCTTTTGACCATATTAGTTCACCACTTGTATTCGAAATAGTTTGTGAAGTTAACTTACCAGTTTCAATGTTTTGAATATAAATTGTAAACAACCTTCTGCTAATTGTATCAGCTGAATAAGCAAGATATTTTTGATTGGGTGAAACACTGTAGTTGCTTATTTGAAAGTATTCATAATCCTCAGCAATTAGGTTTACATCCAATAGCACAGCAGGCTCATTATAATCTTCACCAAATTCAGAATTCCATCTTCTAATTATAGGGTATTCTTTATTGTCTTTGTATTGGGTCTGATAAAAATACCCATCTTTTTGAAATGGTACTGAGTTGTCATTCTTTTTTATTCGCTTTACAATTTCATCAAATATATCGTCTATCAGCTCTTTATAAGATTCTGTTGATTGATTAGTGTGTATGTTCTCGGAGTTCAGGTATTCGATCACTTCCGGATTTTCTCTTTCTCTTAACCAATAATAGTTATCAATTCTTTTGTCTTGGTGAGAAATCAACTCAATGGGTTTAATCAATGCCTTGGGCGCTTGTACTAACATAGATAAAATGTAAAAATTATATAAATATGGGTCTATCTTGCACGCTGATACAAGATTCGATTCAATATTTGCAATGGAAAATTGAAGGTGTGAAGTTACAAGGAACTTATAAGTATATTCTAAAATTATCATTTCCTATCATGTTGGGCACTGCAGCTCAAAGTATTGTAGCATTAAGTGACAGTATCTTTTTATACCATTTGAGTGAGCAGGACTTTGCAGCGATTGGATTTGTAGGGGTGTTTTACCTTGTAATTGCTGGGATTGGTTTTGGTTTTACAAGAGGTGGACAATTGATGATTGCCCGTAGAATGGGTGAATCTAAGCAGGAAGAGGTAGGTAGGACTTTTTATGCGATGCTGTATTTTGAAATTATACTGGCAACAATTATGTTTTTTTTCTTGAGGTACGGTGCCAGTGCTTTTTTTGAATTGTTTGTTAGTTCTAAAGTTATCTTACTAAAGAGTGTTGAATATCTTCATTACAGGGCCTATGGTCTATTTTTTAGTTTTACAGGTGTTGCCATCATTGCCTTGTACACCTCAGTTGCCAGGCCAAGTTTTATTGTCATTGATACAGTGATATTAGCAGTTTCTAATTTGATATTGAACTACTTATTGGTATTTGGGAAGTTCGGATTTCCGGCAATGGGTATTGGTGGATCTGCATTGGCGAGTACACTGTCTGAGGCTTTGGCGTTTTTTGTTTTTGTTATTTATATATTGTTTGACAAGCCTGCCAGGAAATACCGTCTATTTCATTTGCCCAATATTGATCTTCCACTTATGGTACAACAGCTTAAGCTAGCATTGCCAGCGGTTGTACAAACAGTAATAGGTTTGGGATCTTGGTTTGTTTTTGTAAGCATGATAGAATCTTTGGGGCAAAGACCGCTTGCAATTACCAATCTGGTTCGTATTGTTTATTTGATTCTCATCATTCCATGCTGGGGTTTTAGCAGTGGTATGCACACATTAGTCAGTAATTTGCTGGGGCAGAAGAAATTTGATGAAATACTTCCCCTTGCATGGAAAACTGCTATTCTTTCACTTTCAGTAACTTTGATTTTGGCTATTCCAATGGTGATTTGGCCACATTATTTACTTTACCCATTATTGGGTGAGCATGATAATGGGTTGTTTGCGGATTCGGTGCCAACTTTTAGAGTATTACTTGTCATTATGTGTTTGTATTCCACTGCCAATATCTTTTTTAATGTTATTTCAGGCACTGGTGCTACCTATTTTGGATTGAAATTACAAGCGGTTTTGACTGCTTTTTATTTATTTGGTGTGTTCTATGTAGTCAAATACACCGACTACAATGTGGCTTATGCATGGGGAGTTGAGATCTTCTATTGGATATTTTTGTTTGTGTTTAGCTATTGGTTTCTGCGTTCGAATTATTGGCATACCATTGAAGTTTAGTTGTTTGTGTCATTAATACGTTATAATTTAAATTAATATCGTCAATGGAAACTTTATTATTGGCAATGCTATTGCTTGGATTAAATACACGAAGGAATTTCAAGATAAATCAAGATAAGTCTGGGAAAATCAGTTGTAAAAAGCTTTCAACACTGCCAAGCTTAGCAATTGATGAAGCGCAGAGTTTGGTTTGATTGACGGTTTGCCAAACAGGAGAGAGAAATACACCTGCTTTAAATTGGACTTCTAAAACCAATAAGAGATTATTGATTCGATTTAGGAAGCAAAACAAGAAGGATGAATGTAAATGAAATGGCTAAGTGACTAAAGAAAACCTTAGAATCAAACAGTAGCCAAGCGTATATGGCGGTATTATCTCAATTCATCCAAGGATTCTCTGATTCGATTCAAAGCCTTACTTAAATCAACCTCTGAAGCCGCATAAGAAATTCTAATGCAGTTTGGATCACCAAATCCGGTTCCGGATACCAAAGCCACGTGAGCAGTATTCAATAAGAAATCACAAAGATCATCACTTGTAGCTATAGTTTCTTTTCCATATCGTTTCCCCAAAAGTTGCGTCACATCAGCAAAAACGTAAAATGCCCCTTCAGGAATATTGTATTTGATGCCTGGTATATTGGACAATAATTCGATGACCAGATCTCTTCTTTTCTTAAATGCCTTTACCATTTTTTGGGTAGGCTCCAAAGAGCTTCTTAAGGCAACGGCGGAGGCATACTGCCCAAATGATGAAGCTCCTGAAGTAAACTGGCCTTGTATCTTGGTGCAAGCTGTTGCAATAGCCTTAGGCGCTCCCAAATAACCAATCCGCCAGCCAGTCATGGCAAATCCTTTAGCGAAACCATTTATTGTTACTGTTCGGTCTTCCATGCCAGGTATTGCAGCCAAACTTACATGCTTATCAGTAAAGTTAATGTATTCATAGATTTCATCAGATACTGCCAAAACATTAGGATACTTTGCCAAAACCTCAGCATAAGACTCTAATTCAGCTTGACTGAACACTGTACCAGTTGGATTGCAAGGTGAAGAAAAGATAAGCATCTTGGTCTTATCACTCATGGCAGCTTCAAGATCTGAGGCACTTGGCTTGAAATCTTTATTGATATCCGCATGAACAGCTACTGGCGTGCCTCCGGCCATTTTTACTATTTCATAATGTGAAACCCAATATGGTGCAAAAATTACGACCTCATCACTAGGATTTAGTATAGCAAAACATAAATTGGCGAAACTCTGCTTACTTCCGTTGCTTACTACAATTTGATCAATAGTAAAGTCTAGGTTGTTGTCTCTCTTAAATTTTTCAACCACTGCCTGCCTTAATTCTAATAACCCTGCTACTGGAGTGTACTTGGTGATTCCTGCATTAAGTGCTTCTTCTGCTGCATCTTTAATATGTTGGGGGGTGTCAAAATCAGGCTCTCCTAGACTTAAATTAATTACGTCATATCCTTTTGCTTTAAGATTTCTAGCCATTTGAGCCATTCTGAGTGTAGAGGACTCTTCCAGTTTATTGACAAAATCAGATAGCAAAGATTCAGGTTGAAATGTCATAACTTCTTATTTGAGATTGCAAAGATGATATGAAAAAACAAATTACCTGAGCTAAAATGCAATAAACGGTAAAGAAATCAATTTCTTTGTACCATTAATTGCTATACATTTCAAATAAGAAGTTAGGACAATAGGGATATTATGCTACAACGAAGCAGTAACCATTGTAGATGTGTATTCTAAGGTTAAGACAGTTTTGTCCCAATTAACTGGTGATTCCGAAATAATTATTGTGGATGATGGAAGCACGGACGGCTCAATCGAGTTGATCAAGAAGATTTATACCTATGATCCAAGTGTGCGTCTAATTTTTCATGAAATCAATAAAGGGATTGGGGCATCTATTCGTGACGTGTATTTCAATGCTACCAAGCAAAATGTAGTATTTGTGCCCGGTGACGGACAGTTTGATGAAATGGAACTGATACCTTTTGCAGAATTTTCAGCGGATCATTTTATTTGTTTTTTTAGGCATGAAAACGAAACTTATTCCTTATTTCGGAATGCATTGTCATGGGCCAATAAAATGTTCAACAGCTGGTTTTTGGGTTTCAATCTGAAGGATGTTAATTGGGTAAAAGTTTATAAAAGAGAGATACTTTATAAATTGGAACTAAAATCAAAAAGTTCGATTATTGAAAGTGAAATTTGTGCAAAACTCACTGCGTTAGGGAAGACAGCAGTAGAAGTTCCTTCAGTTTATCATCCCAGAATAGCAGGCCAAAGCAAAGGCGCTTCATTTGGAACTATATTAAAGGTTTATAAAGAACTTTGGGCCGTATATTTGCTCGTCAAAAAATTTAAAAAATCATCAAGAAAGTAGGAATAAATGAATGTAGCGATAATTGGTTATGGATATTGGGGGCCTAATTTGGTGCGGAATTTTATGACAGCGCCAGGGTGTCAAGTTTCCTATGTTTTTGATACTTCTCAAAAAGCGTTGGATAAAGTCACAAAGTCTTATCCTGAAATAGCTATTACCCAAGATTTGAACGAAATTTTAAAGGATTCTGCAACAGACGCTGTTGCAATCGCCACTCCTGTTGGAACGCATTTTGAACTGGCAAAGAAAGCTTTGGAGCAAGGAAAGCATGTGCTTTTAGAGAAGCCAATGACTGCCAAACTTTCTGAAGCAAATGAGTTGATTCGTATTGCAGATTCGCTTGGATTGACATTGATGGTTGATCATACCTATCTCTATACTGAATCAGTCCTGAAAATGCAGCAATTGATTGAAAGTGGCGATATTGGTAACATACAATACATCGATTCAACCCGTATTAATTTGGGCTTGTTTCAACGCGATGTAAACGTTCTGTGGGATCTTGCTCCACATGATATATCAATATGTATGTACTTGATGCAGGAGGCACCCATTGGTGTTCAAGCAACAGGCGTCTCCCATACAGGAAGCACGCTTGCCAATATTGCCTATTTGAATTTGTTTTATCCAAATAACAAGATCGCACATTTTAACTGTAGTTGGGTTTCTCCCGTCAAGATTCGTCAAATGCTCATTGGCGGCGACAAAAAGATGATCTTATTCAATGATCTGGAAACAACAGAGAAGCTTAGGATTTATGATAAAGGATACAGCATTCTTCCAGATACAGATCGTGAACGCATTTTAATAGATTACAGAATTGGGGACATCACTATACCAAAAATTGGGCAGGGTGAAGCATTAAGCGCCATGGTATTGGATTTTAAAAATGCTATTGAAAACAAAACATCCCCAAGGTCTAACTCATACATAGGCAAAGAAGTTGTTCGCATACTTGAAGCAGCTGAAAAAAGTATTTTGAATAAAGGTCAATACATGGAACTCTAAAAATATGGCAATACTCAATATTGATTCCCCAAAGCAAAGCCTAAGAAATGTGGAAGTAGGGGAGAATGTAAAAATATATGATTTTGTAAACGCATATGGTTGTTCAATTGGTGACGGTTCCAAAGTGGGAACATTTGTTGAAATTCAAAGAGGTGCAACAATTGGGAAAAACTGTAAAATAAGTAGTCACAGCTTTATTTGCGAAGGTGTACATATTGGAGATGGCGTATTTGTTGGTCATAATGTAAGCTTCATAAATGATAAATTTCCAATGGCTGTCAATCCCGATGGAAGTATTCAAACAGACACTGACTGGAACATGGTAGAGACGAAAGTAGGCGATATGGTATCCATTGGAACTTCTGTTACCATTTTGTGTGGCATCACAATTGGCAGAAATGCGACTATTGGAGCTGGAAGCGTTGTTACAAAGGATGTGCCTGAAAATGCAATAGTAGCAGGTAATCCTGCAAGAATCATGAAATACAAATCCTAAATTCTTTATTTAACTAACTTATTTTGGCCCAATCTAAAAAATTCAATCCCGCCCCCAAACCAAAAGCAAAATCTGGAAGCCCAACGCCACCTATATTTTCAAGTTGGCTTAAGAATGGACACGCTTTTGATCAAAATTCCGACTTACACAGGAAAATATTTATTGGATTGAGTGGACTCATTCTTGCATTTACTGTCTTTTTGTCAGCCGGATCCGGAATAAATGGCGACGATAAAATGCAAAACGAATATGAGCAGAAACTGATGACATGGTATGGTACAATGGGACAGGATACTGCTGCACTTAATTTGCCTAAAACTAAAATGCATTTTTATGGTGGGGTCTTTGAAGTATTGAGCGGAGTAAGTAATAAAATATTGGGACAAGATAACCCGGATATGAAGGGATATCACACGATAAGGCATTTTTGGTCAGCAATATTTGGCGTTACTGCAATGGTATTTAGTGGTCTGCTCGCAATGGAATTGGGTGGATGGCTTGCCGGAATATTTGCTCTGGTTTTGATTTTTTTAACTCCAAGTTTTACTGGACATAGTTTGATGAATCCGAAGGATATTCCTTTTGCTACAGGTTATATCATGAGCTTATATTTCACTTTGAAGCTGCTTCGATCGCTGCCAAAACCAAAAATGAAAATATTGATTGGACTTGGAGTTGCCCTGGGAATCTCATTGGGGGTGCGGGCAGGTGGATTGATTAACTTCGCCATCTTGGGAATGTTCATGGGGATTCATTTTGTTGCCAGTTATGGTTTTGGAGGAATTTTTACTCAAGGCAAACAAGTCTTAATCTACGCGAAGAATCTATTAATTCCAGCAGCAATCGGATATTTATTTGCTATTATCTTTTGGCCTTATGCATTGCAGGCACCTCTAACTAATGTTTTAAAATCATTGAGTGAACTTACGGATTACGGTGTTAATATTAGGTTGCTGTTTGATGGTACCATGGTTTTTGCTCAAACATTGCCTTGGAATTACTTGCCTATGTGGGTGATCGTTACTGTTCCTATTGCGGTTTTAATAGGCTGGGTTTTAGTTGTGGTTTTTGGTAAATCTATTTGGCATAATCATCAGCCTATTGGATTGTTTTTGTTGGCATTTGGATTTTTATTTCCGTTTCTATATGTGATGTACAAAGGTTCAACCGTATATGATGGATGGAGACACATGTTGTTTCCATACACTGCAGGAACAGCAATGGCAGGTATAGGTTTTAATACATTGGTTCAGAAATTTCACGACAAGAAGTATATCAATATGGCTTGCATCGCATTGCCTTTTGTCTTATTATTGAATCCTATGATATTTATGATTCAAAACTCCAAATACCCGTATGTTTACTTCAATCAATTGGTTGGAGGAACCAAAGGGGCTTTTGGTAAATGGGAGATGGATTATTGGGGTGTATCGGTCAAACAGGGTGTTGATTGGCTTGAAAAAGAGGGTATATTAAGTGCCAACAATAAGGATACGATTACCATAGCAACCAACTTCTTCTACCAGTTAGAAAAATACGTGAAGCCTAAATATGGAGATAAGGTTAAATTAGTTTATGTCCGATACCGGCAACGCTATGATCAAAATTGGGATTATGGGCTTTTTGTCAATCGATTCATTGATGCTTCGTACCTCGAAAAAGGAAGCTTCCCACCAAAGGGCACGCTGCATACCGTAAAAGCTGATGGAGTAGCTTTGTTGGCTATCATGCAGAATAAGTCCAAATTTACCAGTCTGGGAATGGCGGCTACTAAAAAACAAGATTGGGCTGGGTCTATAGATTATTTCACGAAAGCCCTACAGGAAGATCCTAGGAATGATGTTGCGTTAGCAGGTATAGCAAATGCTTACCTAGCTACCAGTCAGTTTGAATTGGCTAAGAAAAATATTGACATCTGTATAGACGTTGATCCAGATAATACAAATGCCTGGAATTAT
>Ga0209490_10004832_pt1 | contig 12359 bp, 9 predicted proteins | sample MAT06_FD_187209 | JGI IMG/M metagenome (GOLD analysis project Ga0209490, IMG submission 187209) | Freshwater microbial communities from Lake Fryxell liftoff mats and glacier meltwater in Antarctica - MAT-06 (SPAdes) (version 2) | ecosystem: Environmental > Aquatic > Freshwater > Ice > Liftoff...
TCGCGACGTCCATTTACTCGCATCGCCAATGCATTGGAGCAACGCAACATGCCCTAGCACCGCCCATTGTGTGCGTTCTTGGGGCTTAATCAATCTGTTTGGTGTCATTGCGTAGCGCCCCTGTTAACATTTAAATGTGCATAAATGTATTGTTAAATGCAATTCTATAAAGGCCTATAACATTGAGTGAAATACGCTTTTAGACATTCAATTCAAGGCTGACTTCTGCATCCTCAAATACAACACCCAACACGTCAATCCTGCGAGCATTAACAGCAACATCGTAATGGCTAGCCACAATGCTGAATGCGATACGAGCGGGGAAATCAAGCCGGCAGTGACCGCGTTCACGATGCCGGAGACAAAGCCTTGCAGTGATGCCGCCATGCCACGCCGGTTGGGAAACATATCTAGTACGATAAGGGAGAGCGATGGCATGGCGAGGGCGCTGCCGATGGCATAGCAATAAATGGGGATGACTGCCCACGGAATAGACGGCGTAAAGAAGATGGCGTAGAGCAAATTGATGATGGCCGCTCCTGCCATGAACCGATAACCTAAGCCGACAGTGGCGGAGAATGATAACTTACCTGCTACACGCCCCGAAATAAACGCGCCTGTCATGATGCCGGCAATGCCAGGAATAAACAGCCAGGCGAATTGTTGTGCGCTTAGTTTTAATATTTCGGTCGCGTAAACGGGTGCGGACATAAAGTACAAAAAGAAGGCGTTGAAATTAAAGCCGACCGCCAACGACAACAATAAAAATGGCACATTCGCGCCGACTTCACGATAGCCTGCCAACAGCGGGCGCGGGCGAAATGGCTGGCGCTTTTCTTTTGGATGCGTCTCATGAATGCTAAAGATGATGACTAACATCAGCGCTACGGTAATGGCGGCTAAAAACCAAAAAATCGATGCCCAGCCAAACCAAATATAAAGATAGCCGCCGATAATGGGAGCGATGGCGGGCGCGATACCAAACCAAAGCGTTACCAGCGCCATCAGTTTTTGCGCCTCGGTTTCATCGAATAAATCACGAATCATCGCCCGGCCGACGACCATGCCTGCGCCAACGGATAAACCTTGCAACGCGCGAAAAAGTAATAGTGACGTTATGTCGTCAGACAACGCGCAGCCGATGGAGCCCGCTAAAAAACCGACGAGACCCGCAATGATGATGGGCTTACGTCCATAGCTATCGGATAGTGCACCGTGAAATAAAAACATAAACGCAAACGCGGCCAGATACACCGAGAGCGTCTGCTGCATTTGAAGTGGGCTTGCTTGTAAATCTGTTGCCATGCTAAAAAATGCAGGCAAATAGGTATCAATGGCGAATGGTCCCAACATCGCCAAGCCCGCAAGTAATAGCGCGAATAGCCATCGAGGTGTGTCGTGGTGACGGTGCGTTGTAGCAGTAGTATTAGACAAAATTACAAGGTCGTTTATTGACGGGATTCTTCGAGCATAAATGCTTGAAAAGCAGTGTGGATATTAGGGTTTTAATTTCTACGTTCGAAGTGATGTTAGAGGCGGCGATTGGAATATCAATTGGCGCGGCGCTCAAACAGTAACGATCATTTTACGCGGCAACCGCTAAATGAAATCGAATAAGTCAGTAATTAACTTGTGAACACACTTCACCAACCCGATAATGAAAGCTTTGCTAAAAGTTGTGATGCCGCCGACATGACCAAACATGACAAAACGAAATGACCAATCTTAGAACCATCCTCAACCGCACGATTGATAGCGGCACCATGGGCCGTGGGCAAATCTACTTTCATCAAAAGCGCATTAAAAAATGGCGTTGGGTAAGCCGTGATGAAACGCGCGGTGTGATCGAATCTAGCGTGGTCGGCGCGGGCGGTGTCATTTACGATCAAACAATTAACATCTATTTTGCGAGCCAACGCATTGATGGCCAATGCTCGTGCCCGGTCGGGGCGAATTGCAAACACGTGGTAGCGGTGGTGTTGGAGGCGGGTATTCATGAGGGTAGCGTTAGCGCAAAACCGGCATCGCAAAATGACGCAGCTCAATTTGCGCCGCAGCCCGCACCACATTGCGCACCGCAAATAGGTATCATCCGTCCCGAACCCGCCAAGCCACTTAAATCAAGCCTAAGGAGCAAAACTAGAACGACCAAATCCTTGATGCCCGCCAACAGCAGCGCCAGCGCGGCTGATGTAAAGCTCACTAGCGATGTAGAGCTGTGGATATCCTCACTCGCGCGCGCCGCCTTAACCGAATCGCAAGAATTTCCAGAGGGTGTTTCAGAACGAATTATTTATGTATTGGTGTCATTGATGCAAGGCAACACGCCCACCATCATGCTCGATATTTGCAAAGCACGCGTGCTTAAAAGTGGCCTTTATAGCGGGCTGACTAATTACACCGCCCTCAGTAATGCCGCGGTATCGCCGCCGCAATTTGTCAGCGCAGCCGATGCGCGTATATTTCGTCAACTCATCGCCGGGCAACGCTTTTCATACTACTCAGCGCGGCACTCGCTAAGCGGTATTGATGCGTCAATTGTCGCCGAAATTATCAATACCAAACGCGCTTTTTGGCATCCTGATCCGGCCGCGCAGCAGTTAAACCCCGCCAGCGCGATCAGCTGGGGGCCGCCTCGCCAAGGTCAGGCCGAGTGGAAATCGTTGACTAACGGCGATCAGATCTTGATGTTCGCCACCACGCCATTTACGCCGCATATTTTGCCGACGTCGCCACCGATTTACGTTGCGGTTGCTGTTGCCGATGCTGTTACTGTTACCGATGAGAGGCAAGTCGCTGCTGAAGTGGCAACGCAAGCTATTTCCGGTCTGATGCCACATGCCATTTGCGGCTTGGTTGAATCCACTATGTCACCCGCCGTTGCTAACGCGATTGCCAACGCGCCGATATTGCCTAAGGCAATGATCGCCCGTGTATCACGCGAGCTGCAAATCCGGCAATTGCAGCATGTGGTGCGCCCACCAACCTCCATGCCGGAGACGGTTTTAAACGATTTTGCGCCGACGTCGATCCTCAACATCAATACCTTTAAGGAGCAGTCACTCGATAACCGCACTTGGCGTTACACCACCAAGCAAATTGATTATGTGGAGATAGTGTTTGACTATCGCGGCGAAAAAGTCAGCGGGAAAAATCCCGCCGAAATTATCCGCATTGAGAATGACACCCTCTTGAGAATCGCTCGCAATATGCGCGTTGAACGTGCGGCGCTGAGTGAATTAAAACGGCTTGGCTTTGTTACCGCAGCGCACGTTTATCCAGGTGCGCTCAATAAAAAATTAAAAAATGCCTTGGTACTTGCTGATACGCAAAATGAGCCCGATGCAATGCTGCGCTGGTTAGATTTTCTTGAGCACGCCGTGCCTCTCTTGCGCCAAGCTGGCTGGCAAATCAATGTACCGAGCAACTTTCGTTTTAATTTAACCGCCATTGAAGGCTGGTATGCGGATGTAGAAGAATCAAAAAATAACTGGTTTGATTTTGAGATCGGCGTAGAAGTTGACGGCAAAAAAATGAGCCTGATCCCGATACTCATCAAGCTCATTCGCGAATCGCCACAAGAGTGGCGGCAAGCGGAGCTCAATAGCAGGGAAGATGCTGAAAATATCGTTGTTGAAATTCAGCCAAAGCTGCGCGTGGCGTTACCGTTGGGGCGGATAAAGCCAATATTGAATGCGCTCTATGAGTTGTACATGCGCGACAAAACGAGTGCGACCGGCGATAGCGTTAGGTTATCCACTTTTGATGCGGCACGCTTGGCCGAGGTTGACGCTGCATTGCAACTGCGCTGGGTCGGTGGCGAACGACTGCTGGCGATGGGCAAGCGCCTCGCCCAGTTTGGCGGTATTGCGCCAGTAGTAATACCGAAAAATTTTCAGGCCACGTTGCGGCCATATCAATTAGAAGGTGTGGCGTGGTTGCAATTTTTACGTGAGTATCAATTAGCCGGTGTGTTGGCTGACGACATGGGCTTAGGCAAAACCGTGCAAACACTCGCGCATATCTTGATTGAAAAAACCGCCGGGCGCATGAAGCAGCCGATGTTAGTGGTGGCACCCACCAGCCTTATGAATACATGGGCAAGTGAAGCCGCACGTTTTACGCCGAGCTTAAAGGTATTGGTGTCACATGGCAGCGATCGTGATCGCGACAGCACCTTATTTGCAAAACACGATGTGGTGCTCACCACTTACGCGCTACTACATCGTGATGAAAAATTGCTGAAGGATCAAAAATGGCACAGCGTGATTTTGGATGAAGCGCAGAATATAAAGAACCCGAAAACCAAAGCCGCACAGGTTGCCGCCACGTTAAATACGGATAACCGTTTATGTTTATCGGGCACGCCGCTAGAAAATCACTTGGGTGAACTGTGGTCGCTATTTAACTTTTTACTGCCGGGCTTTTTAGGCGATGAAAAACATTTTTCGCGTGAATTTCGGAAGCCAATCGAAAAAGAAGGCCTGCTGGAGCCGCGCAAATTCTTAGCCCGCCGCATCAAGCCGTTTATGCTGCGCCGAACCAAAGAATTAGTCGCCAAGGAGTTACCCGCCAAAACCATTGTCACCCGCACCATTGCGCTCAATGCCGAGCAGGCGGATTTGTACGAAACGGTACGCGCGGCGATGGATGAACGGGTGCGCGTGCTCATTGCCCAGCAGGGGCTCGCCAGAAGCCACATCGAAGTGCTTGATGCGCTGCTCAAGCTCCGCCAAATTTGCTGTGACCCACGCCTGCTGCCCAAAACATTTGCGCTTAAAAAATCCAAGCCCGCGCCCTCCGCCAAGCTAGAGTTGTTGCTGGAAATGTTGGAAGAGTTAATCGCCGAAGGCCGCAGTATTTTGGTGTTCTCCCAATTCACCAGCATGCTGGCGTTAATTGAAGAGGCGCTCAATGAACGCAACATCAAATACGTAAAACTCACCGGTCAAACGGTTAACCGCAAAACACCCGTCGAGTCATTTCAATCCGGAAAAGTTAAATTATTTTTAATTAGCCTTAAAGCCGGTGGCACTGGCTTAACCCTAACCGCCGCCGACACCGTTATCCACTACGACCCGTGGTGGAACCCAGCGGTCGAAAACCAAGCCACCGATAGAGCGCACCGCATCGGCCAAGATAAACCCGTGTTCGTCTACAAGCTGGTATCCGAAGGCACGGTGGAGGAGCGTATCGTGGAAATGCAAACCCGCAAAGGCGCGCTCGCAGCAGGCATTCTCGAAGGTGATGGCAAGGCCGTGACAGCGATGACGGCGGAGGATTTGCAGGGATTATTTCAGCCGTTGCCGGGGTAATCCGGCGTAGTTGTCCTTGAATTTTGATTATGCAGAAGGCAATATGCAAGGATGAATCCACCGAGAACCGAATTTATTGCCCCTGAACTATTCTCGCGTGCGCTGTTTGAAACGGTTGATGAGCAGCTTGCGTTTATGCCTGCTGTGGCCTTACTTGGTCCGCGCCAAGTAGGTAAAACCTTACTTGCTCGCGCCATCGCCGCCCACTATCTAGGAGCGATTAGCCTAGATTTACAACACGCAACGGATCGCGCCAAGCTCACCGGCGGCAGCGGCTATTTCAAAGCCAATCGAGATAAGCTCATCGTGCTAGGTGAGGTGCAATACGTGCCGGAAATATTTGCAGAGCTAGGCCCTGAAATTGATGTACAACGCACGCCGGGACGATTCTTATTATTAGGCTCAGCATCCGGTAAATTGCTAAGACGACGTTCAGACTCGCTTGCAGGTCGTGTAAGCTATTTAGAGCTCACGTTGCTGCAACTGCGCGAAGTCATAACACCAGCAGACGACGCCATTTCTACATTACGTACGCTGCAAAAACTATGGCTTCGAGGCGGCTTTCCGGTGAGCTTTACCGCACCCACTGACGCGTTGTCATACACGAGGCGGACAGATTTTATTTCTACATTTTTGAACCACGACATAAGAGAACTCGGCGTCAATGTGCCCACTGAAACACTGCATCAGTTTTGGCGCATGACAGCGCATTCGCACGGCTAATTATTTAATGCCTCCGCCATTGCAGCGTCACTTGGCGGTATATCGCACACCACCGTAGCCCGCTATTTAAATGCGCTAGTGGATACCATGATGCTGCGCAGGCTTGAGCCCTACTATGTGAATATCGGCAAGCGGCTCGTAAAGTCGCCCAAGGTTTATATCCGCGATTGCGGCCTGCTACACGCACTGCTCAATATCCCTGATATCGATACCTTGGTTGGTCATCCGGTAGCGAGCTACTCATGGGAAGGTCTAATGCTCGAACAAATTTTCTCACTTTGCCCAAAGGGTGCGGACATTGGTTTTTATTGTACCGCCGCAGGGGCAGAATTAGACGTAGTTGTCACCCATGGCGAAAAGAAGTATGGCTTCGAGATTACGCTATCAAGCGCCCCCAAAATCACCAAAAGATTTTGGCAGGCGTGTAAGGATGTGGGGGTTGACCATGCATTCATCGTTGGGAATGTCGATGATGGTTGGCCAATGAAGTCGCTTGCCAACCATACGGTCGATGTAATTTCGGCTGGGCAGATTGGGTGGGCGCTAGCACGTTAAGACGTTGGGACGTTAGGGAGATAGTGGGCAGGGACGCCAAGGTTAAGGACTGTTCGACACAGGATTGAGACTTGATCTAGCGCTTTTACAATTTCGCCTGCTTGTAAAAATGCGCCGAGCGCCATGTAATTCCATTCGCAAATTAAGAGCAGGTGTAATTTAGCGATGCCAATCGCAATAATTTGTCGTTCCGACAGCACGCCGTAGTATTTTTAAGCCGAGATTGTCCATCAGGATTTGAAATGATAATGAGGCTATTTTTGCGTTTATTTTCTGTTGACTGACCACTGGATCGCGAGCTATTCAAGAAGAAGAAAGAGGAAAGACGCCAAAAATAGTTCGTTAGCACTCAAACAGTCCCGAATGGACGATTAATGGAAAATCTAGGTCCAATGAGCATGCGGTGAGCGATCTAGCCGACTACCGAGGATGACCATGCGAATAAAATTCCTCACAAAAGCGTTCGGAATCACCGCGCTAAACGCTAAAGGCGTGCAATCATTAGTTGTTACTCGGTTAAAGCATGATCGTACCTAGAAATGAGCGTGCGGCAACATCATAAGCCGTTCACATGCTCGGCGTCAGCGTTGTCTCGGCGTGATGTCGCTTGCGGCTCACACGTCAGTAGCGTTTCGCGAGCGATGTGTCATGACGTGTAATCGTTCAAAGATGAGCCACTTATTTTGGCTTCATCATCGACGACGGCTTCGGTTGCGGATTTTTTGCTAGCCATTTGTCAAACTCGGCGATTTCTTTTGTTTGCGATTTGATGATGGCCGTTGCCATGCTCCGTAGCTTGGCATCTTTGCCATTTTTAAGCTGCACGTTAGCCATGTCTAACGCGCTTTGATGATGCATTTTCATCATCATCGCAAAATCGTAATCGGTGTCCCCAGATGCCTTCATCGATTCCATTCCCTTCATTCCGCCCATCATCGACTTGTGCATTTCCATCGAATGCATCGGCATCCCAGTGGGTTTGTCGGCTGCATAAGCGCCCCCGAAAAATAGTGAGCCCACCACTGACGCACTGGCAATAATTGCCGCGACGGTTCTACGATTGATCAAATTCGCTTTCTGATTCCTTTGGTTTGCAGACATTTCTATTCTCCTAAATGGTGAGGTGGTGGCACGGTGATCGAGCGGACCACATTACTTTTTAAAGCGCGCTTCTTCTGTACGGTAGCGAACGTAAATGCATCGAAAGTCAGCCCAAACATCTTCGAAACAGCCATCTGCGATGCGGTGAACAGCAAATGCCGCACCGTGCAATTGCTCAGGCGCAACGCTAATCTGGCGCGGACGCATCGAGCGATCCTTGACCATGCGCCAACGTTTCGATCAATGTTCGTAAAACTAAGGGGCTAACAGCTAACACTCCAAAAAACTGCCGGACACTTCGTGGTCGCGGTCTTTACTAAGTTAAGTAAAGTCGTTTACTGGCGGGCATTTCCCGGCATATATGCTCTAAAATGCGCGTCAATATTGGTGATTTAACATTAACCAGCATTTTTTATAACAATTCGCTGAATTATCCCCAACACAGACTTGAAATCGTCCTCTTCGCCCCTATAATTAGCACTCACCTTAACTGAGTGCTAACGATTTTGTTTAGCGACAAACGTAGCGGCTCCAGTTGGCAACTTCGTGAATTCGGCACTGGCGTACATTTATTAGCAACAAAAAAAGTCAGCCAGCCAACGATTCTTCCCCCATTTTTGTTTTAACCAACCACTAGGAGTGAGATATGAAATTGCGTCCCCTGCACGATCGTGTGATCGTAAAGCGTCTTGAAGAAGAGAAAAAAACCGCCTCTGGCATCGTTATCCCGGATAGCGCCGCTGAAAAACCAGACCAAGGCGAAGTGCTTGCCATTGGTACCGGCAAAGTGGGTGATGACGGCAAAGTGCGTGCGATGGATGTCAAAGTCGGCGACCGTGTTTTGTTCGGCAAATACTCTGGCTCCACCGTCAAAATTGATGGCGATGAGCTGCTGGTGATGCGTGAAGAAGACATCATGGCCGTAGTGGCGGTATAAGTCGCTAAATAACTAGCCTAATAAGTCGCCAAGCGACTTATTAGACAAGTTGGTCTTCACTTATTAAAAATCAACCGTTCGCAATATTCTCAGATGCACAACCTCGTTGGGCATCGTAAATTCAAAATAGGAGTCATTTATCATGGCAGCTAAAGAAGTCAAATTCGGCGAATCCGCCCGCGCAAGAATGGTCACTGGTGTCAACGTTCTCGCCAATGCAGTCAAAGTTACGCTCGGCCCTAAGGGTCGTAACGTGGTGCTAGAGCGCTCATTCGGCGCGCCAACCATCACCAAAGACGGTGTATCAGTTGCAAAAGAAATCGAGTTAAAAGATAGGTTTGAAAACATGGGCGCGCAGATGGTCAAGGAAGTTGCTTCCAAGACATCCGACGTCGCTGGCGATGGCACCACCACTGCTACCGTGTTGGCGCAAGCCATTGTGGTTGAGGGCATGAAGTATGTGGCCGCCGGCATGAACCCAATGGATTTGAAGCGCGGTATCGATAAAGCGGTTGTGGCGATCGTGGCGGAATTGAAAAAAATCTCCAAGCCAACCACCACCAACAAAGAAATCGCCCAAGTCGGTGCAATTTCGGCGAATTCTGACGCGAACATCGGCAAGATCATTTCTGATGCGATGGAAAAAGTCGGCAAAGAAGGCGTTATTACAGTCGAAGACGGTAAGTCACTGGATAACGAACTTGAAGTGGTCGAAGGTATGCAATTTGACCGTGGCTATTTGTCACCGTACTTCATCAACAACCCAGACAAACAGGTCGCGTTGTTAGATGACCCGTACATCCTTTTGCACGACAAAAAAATCTCCAACATCCGCGATTTGCTGCCGGTATTGGAACAAGTGGCTAAATCAGGTAAGCAACTACTTATCATCGCCGAAGATGTCGATGGCGAAGCGCTGGCAACCTTGGTGGTTAACAACATTCGCGGCATTTTAAAAACCACCGCTGTTAAAGCGCCTGGTTTTGGCGATCGTCGTAAAGCAATGTTGGAAGACATCGCGATTCTCACCGGCGGTACCGTTATCGCTGAAGAGTTAGGCTTAAAGCTCGAAAACGTGACCTTGAAAGATTTAGGTCGTGCGAAGAAGATTGAAGTTGGTAAAGAAAACACCACCATTATCGACGGCGCAGGCAAGGAAGACGACATCAAAGCGCGCGTAGCGACTGTGCGTAAGCAAATTGACGATGCCACTAGCGACTACGATAAAGAAAAATTGCAAGAGCGCGTGGCGAAGTTAGCCGGCGGCGTTGCGGTGATTCGTGTTGGTGCCGCCACCGAAGTCGAAATGAAAGAAAAGAAAGCACGCGTGGAAGATGCATTACACGCCACCCGTGCAGCGGTTGAAGAAGGTATTGTGGCGGGCGGCGGCGTGGCATTTTTACGTGCACGTACCAATGCAGGCAAGATCAAAGGCGACAATGTTGAGCAAGAAGCTGGTATCAAGATCATCATGCGCGCTATCGAAGAACCACTTCGCATGATCGCCTACAACGCAGGTGACGAGCCAAGCGTAGTGGTGAACAAAGTTGTTGAAGGCAAAGGCAACTTTGGCTACAACGCGGCCACTGGCGAATACGGCGATTTAGTGGAGCTAGGCGTACTAGACCCAACTAAAGTCACTCGCTTCGCACTGCAAAATGCAGCTTCGATTGCATCGTTAATGTTGACCACGGACGCCATGGTAGCCGAGTCACCAAAAGACGAATCAGCTGGCGGCGGTATGGGCGGCGGCGGCATGGGTGGCATGGGCGGCATGGGTGGAATGGATATGTAGAGCGATTCGGGCAAAAGTAAACACCTACTTTTGCCCGGCTTTATTTAGGTAAAAATCACTGGCAGAGCCAGATGATCTTTATTAGATAATAAAATCGGAGTGCGCAAATCTAACAAAACAAAAGCCCGGCTCTGCCGGGCTTTTGTTTTCAAGTAAATATCCAAACTATCAAAATATAATTTTCCATATAAACTTAATTAAGCTCCCCTTCTTGGGAAAATTATGGGCAAACAAGCAAAAGCAAATCGAATCAATTATTTCAACGTGCACCCACATTGTATTTTTTGTGGCGGAACTCAGCCTGCAACTACCAAAGAACACTGTCCACCTAAAGCACTATTTCAACTCAAACAATGGCCAGAGGGCTTTGAATTTCCAGCGTGCAACTCATGTAATAACGGAACAAGCGATGACGATATCCTAATTGCATGGCTCGGTCGAATAGCCCCGTATGAAGATCAAGGGGACAACGACGGCAAGATGAACGGGCTAACCTTTAATCTTTGCAAGCAGCACCCAGATTTTCTGCCTCAAATATTTATGTCACCAATTGAGGCTCGTCGTTCAGCGCGCGAGTTAGGACTTCGTCCACCACTTGGAACTACTTATCAGGAGTTAGGAATAATAAACGTTCCAGAGCGTATGCATGATGCGGTTAAAGCTTTCGCGAGAAAGCTTACAAAGGCAATTTATTGGCGCGAAAAAAACAGAATTTTCCCATCGGATGGGCAGATAATTTTTAACTGGTTCACCAATGCGACTGTACTCAAATCTGGATCGATTCCCACATTTGAGGCATTTGAATCATTCATGGGAACGTCGAAAAAAGTTGTGCGGGCTGGAAAAGATTTATCTGGGCAATTCAGTTACAAATATGCGGTACATTCAGATGGCGACTTAGCAGTATTACAAGCACGTATCGGCAAGTCATTTGGTTTCGTCAGTATCGTCAGTCCAGCATCAGGCGTGTTGACAAAAATAATGACAAAGGTAAAACAGAGGACTGGACGAGACGTTATGGCTTTTGAATTCGTTTAGCGGGCAGGTTGTGCAGATTTCGTCTGTACAACATCGGCCGGATCCTAGCGGCCCATAGCTCCACATGAACCTGCTGCCCCAATGCCGCTGCGATGTTAACCAGCGCATCAAGCGAAAATCTATAAGTCTTCCGCGCAATAGATCGTTGATAGGAAAGACCTCCGCACAAGGTAGCGATTGCTCAAAGTTCAAGGCGCACGGAGTGTAGAAACCGCAATGCCCGCGGTTGTGCATGAGGATTTCGAGCATCGCGCAACGCGGAAATTTGGCCGCGCAGTAATATTGCAGAGGTCTCTACGAGGCTGTGTGAAAACGCGCTTGTTGGCTGCTTCAGCCAGTGTCCAACCGCCGGCCTGAATTAGTGTGGTGATTATGTCCATCAGCGCTGAGCGTAGGCGCAGGGTTACGGCTTCAGCTGGACGTGTCGGCGTCGACGCCCAACACGCTAGCAGTACTTTGGTAAACGAGCGTTGCTGTTTAAGAGCTTTTTTTCGTTCTCGCTGATGCCACTTTTTGAACCGGCTTGGCTTTTAGTGTGAGGGTTGTCATCGTTTTGACCGCGCATTAAATCGGCAAATCTGGTGTTGGCAGTCGGAGATAAAAAGAAATAGTCATTGAATCAATGATGCCCCGATTGTGGCTGCAGATCTTGTGACCACCCGAAGCACAAAATACGCACGGCAACCTTTCATATGCCCTTGCTAACGCGTTTCAAGAAACAAATTTGCTAAAGCTTAAATCTAAGCATCGCCGCCGGCGGCAAATCGTGGCCTAAGTTGCTTTGGTCGTTAATTTCTGCAATTCATCGCGCTCCCCTTTCGCTATTTTTTGCCTCGTTGCATCATTCACACATCTTTTTAAACTGTAAAGGTGTGTTCATATGTACGCGCTATTT
>Ga0209490_10004838_pt1 | contig 12355 bp, 15 predicted proteins | sample MAT06_FD_187209 | JGI IMG/M metagenome (GOLD analysis project Ga0209490, IMG submission 187209) | Freshwater microbial communities from Lake Fryxell liftoff mats and glacier meltwater in Antarctica - MAT-06 (SPAdes) (version 2) | ecosystem: Environmental > Aquatic > Freshwater > Ice > Liftoff...
AGCTAATTCTCAAAGAGCAAACGAAACTGGCATATTTTCAGATAAGGGAAATATCTATTGGGTCTCTAATGATGTTGCATTCAATATTAGCACGTTGGGTAATTTAAAAGTTATACGGATAATGCATATGAAAATTTATCTGAAGTGACAGAAAAAAATGATCTTATGAGAATAAACGAATTCAAAATGACTTCCTATGATTATGTTGTTAGGATTGAAAAGATTGACGAAAGCGGGAAAATGTAGTCCTATTTTATAAAGGAATACCGCAATAGTAAAGAATACCTTCCTATTCCTTCTGATGCTTGGATAATTGAATCTGGAGATCTTTTTTTTTCAGGAATGGGAGAGTTTGGTAGTTTCTCCTTTAAAAGACATAATTTTATGAAAGTAAAATTGGCGTAACGATACTTATAGATAAAAATAAACTTGAAATTAAGCTATCGAGAAAATTTAAACTTACTCAAATCAACGTGATCAGTACCTAAACGAGCTAAGGTATTTCGCATCAATTCAGCATGGATTTCAATGTAATCTGCTTGTAAATCTTCATGCAATTTCTCAATGCTTTTTTCCGCCTTTTCTAGGCACCTAAAAATAAATTTTGACAAAGCGGCATATTTAAACTGACTTTTATAATGGGCATGAAAAGAGCTCACTAATTTTAACAACAATTCTACTTCTCCATTTCTGTTCCCGGTAAAACGGTAGTATTTGGTGACTAATCGAAGCGATTTTCGAAGTCCTTTTAATAAATAGTAAGGATGCGTAATCGCTTGTAAATAAGGAGCCTCCATTTCTTCTTTTAAATATTCTGCATAATTCAAAGGGTCATGTGCGTCAAACAAAAGATAACTCAGCAGTTCCTTATTTTCAACTTTATGTTTAGCAATTCTTAAAACTATCTTCAGCAATTCTGGTGGCGACAATGCCTCCAATTCACGCTTCAGTTCCGTTAGTTTCTCTGTTCTCTTCATCTGCTGCAGTGTTTAACCTTTTTGCTTTTTTAAGGGCATCTTTTATCAACCATTCTATTTGTCCGTTTGAGCTGCGAAATTCATCCGTAGCCCATTTTTCAACGGCTTTCAGCATATTTTCATCTATTCGCAATACAAATGGTTTTTTCTTGCTCATTCTTTGTTAACTGAATAATCCTATTAATGGTTCAATGTACCTGCATTTATTACAGGATTGGTAGACTTTTCAGAACATAAAACCACCATTAAATTACTCACCATGGCAGCTTTGCGTTCGTCATCTAAGTCTAATATTTTCTTTTCTGACATTTGCGCTAATGCCATTTCAACCATACTAACTGCACCTTCTACAATTTTGAATCTCGATGCAACCACAGCAGTTGCTTGCTGACGCTGCAACATAGCGCCTGCAATTTCTGCAGAATAAGCCAAATTGCTAATCCTCGATTCAATTACTTCAATTCCTGAAATCATTAATCGTTCTCTTAATTCTTCTTCTAATTGATGGTTAATTTCTTCACCACCCGAACGTAGGGACATATCTTTATGCTCATCGTCAAAGGTATCGTAAGGATACAAGCCTGCTAGTTTCCTAATTGCAGATTCACTTTGTATCCGCACAAACTGCTCGTAATTATCAACTTCGAAAGCAGCTTTAAAGGTATTAGAAACCCTCCAAACCAATACAATTCCTATCAAAATTGGATTACCCAATTTATCATTCACTTTAATGGGTTGCGTTTCCAAATTTCTAGCCCTCAACGAAATTTTCTTCTTTACATAAAAGGGATTCATCCAAAAGAAACCATTCTCTTTTACTGTCCCTTTATAGGAACCAAACAACGTAACTACTAAAGACTCATTTGGATTTATTACTGCAAGTCCGGTTAATAAAAAAAGGCCCAAAAACAAACTCACTCCTCCAAACAAATAATAAGTTGCATACAGTTCAAAACTTCCTAATGCAATAAGTGCCAAACAAACACTTAATAATGCAAAACCAGCCATTGGCTTTTTTGTAATTTCTTTCATTTGATATCATTTTAATATCACAAAGGTATTATAATAATCTACATTTGCAACATTTTTTTTTGAAAATCGAACTTCTCTTGAAATATTCTGTTAGATTTACCATTCTAAAATTATGTTTTTAAAGAAAATCCTTTATTACCTCGACATTCGCACACTATTTAAACCTAGTGCTAGCGGACGTAATGCCAACCTAAAGTTTATGAATGGCATGAATAGAATCAGTATTTTTATGTTTCTATTCGCTTTAATTGTGATGCTAATAAGGTATTCTAGCAGGCACTAATTTCATTTTTTTTAACAGCGCAATTAAGTTAGGTTTGCGGAACCATTTTTTGTGAAGGTTTACCACGATATATATAGTTTCCCTAAACTTATTTTCCCGATTGTTACAACAGGAACATTCGATGGAGTTCATCTTGGGCATGGTACTATTTTAGAAAAATTAAAGAGTTACCGCTTGGTTCCTGGGCATGAAGCCGTAGTTATTACGTTTAATCCACACCCAAGAATGGTGCTTCAACCAAATGATATGCGCTTAGAACTGCTTAATTCATTAGATGAGAAAATTGAATTACTTTCCCAACAAGGCATTGATCATTTATTGGTAATTCCATTTGATAAAAAGTTTGCAGCATTATCTTCTTTAGAATTCATTCAACAAATTTTAGTACAAACCATAGGAACAAAAAAACTAGTTATTGGGCACGACCATCACTTTGGTAAAAACCGTGAAGGAAGTTTTGACCATTTGATACAATATGGTTCTCAGTTTGGATTTGAGGTAGAAGAAATTCCAGCAAAAGACATTGACCATGTGGCAATTAGCTCCACAAAAATTAGGGCAGCACTACACTCCGGCGACGTCGAGACGGCAAATAAATACTTAGGTTACACTTACAGAATGGAAGGTCTTGTTGTAAAAGGACGACAATTGGGCGATAGCATTGGGTTCCCTACAGCAAATCTCGAAATTTGTGGAGAAAGGAAATTAATTCCTCAAAATGGCGTTTACGCAGTAACTGTTTCTTTTCAAAACAGTATATATCATGGAATGATGAATATTGGAAATAGACCTACCGTTGAATCAAATGGTGAAAGAAAAGTGGAAGTACACATCTTAAATTTTTCTGGCAACTTGTATGGTAAGACACTTAAAATCAGTTGCATCAATCGCATTCGTGACGAAAAGAAATTCTCTTCCATTGAAGAATTAAAATTTCAATTAAAACAAGATAAAATTCAAGTTCAAAGCTTATTAAGTAGTGTTTAGTTACAAATACATATTCTTTTTTTTCTTACTCATAAGTAGCTCTTTTGTTTTCGCTCAACCAGAATACAAAGTGGAAGGAAAGGTATTTTCTAGCATCAAAAAAGCAATGCTTCAACCCGATTCTGTGTTTCGATTAAAGTTGCGTAGAAAAGGATATCACGAAATTCCTGTCGAAATATTTAACTTTAAAAATCTAAAAGAACTAGATTTAGGCGGAAACAAAATAAAACAGATCGATCCTAAAATTGGTCTTTTACTAAATCTTGAAATTTTGAAACTTGCCAGAAACCGAATTCAACTTATTCCTACGTCTATTGCCAAGTTAAATGGATTGAAATATTTAGACCTTGGTTTAAATAAAATTAATGCTTTGCCCGAAGAAATGAAAACCATGCAAAGTCTTGAATTTTTACAGATTTGGGGAAATGAGCTTACTATTGTTCCTGAGCCGCTTAGCAAAATGCCTCAACTAAAATGGCTAGACATGAGGGCGATTATTCTTACCGAAACAGAAAAGGAAGACATTTTGAATGATTTCCCTCAAGTTAAAGTGCTGCTTTCTCCTGGCTGCAACTGTGGTAAATAATACCAATTGCATTTATTATTTAGTCCAAATATTTATGGTATTATGCCGATGCAATAGCTGTTTAGGCCAAATAAAATTGGAGGAATACAGATATGCTTTCGGTATAAAGCAGCTTCTTTTGATTTTCATCAATCAAAAAACACTTTCTTCTATTCAATTGTTGATTTAGGAGCATTAAAAAAGCCTTGCAACAATGTTACAAGGCTAAGAAATGCTTGGAAAGTTATGGGATCTTAACCTACTTTCTTTACGTTCACTGCGTTAAGACCTTTTTTACCTTCTTGTAATTCGAAGGTTACATTGTCATTTTCGCGGATTTTGTGCACCAGACCTGATACGTGTACAAAAAATTCTTTGTCTGATTCTTCGTCTTTAATAAAACCGAATCCTTTGGTTTCGTTAAAGAACTTTACTGTTCCGTTTTTCATTTATTCTAAAAATATTATTTGCACAAATATAGTTTTTTTTATATTATGAAATATATTTCCTAAAAAAAATTAAAACTCATATTCAGTAAGGCTTATAGCGGATTTTCTCAATTCTGTCCAAAAATTTGGATACGACTTTTCTATCACTTTAGGATTTCTTATGGCTAATTTGTACACCTTTACCACAAGCGGAGCAAACGCCAACGCCATCCTATGATCGTTATAAGTATCTATCAAAACAAGTTTACTAAAATCAGCAAATCGAGCATCAATATAGAGTTCTCCTTCTTCTGGTTCCGTAATAGTTACGTTCAATTTCTGCAACTCGTGTTTAAGCGCTTCAATTCTATCTGTTTCTTTTCCTCTCAGGGTTTTTAAGCCTGTTAAATGTCCTCTCATTCTTAAGCCCGTTAGCGTTACAGCAAGAGTTTGAGCAATATCTGGTTGATCAATACAATCAAACCTAAAGAAATCCACGCATTGATTAGTTTTCTCTAATTGAATGCCTTCTTCCTGTTGTTTAGTCGCTACTCCTAATAAACTAAAAATATTTGCAGTTAATCTATCCCCTTGCAAACTGGCTAAGTTCAAACCTTTTAAAAACACATTGGCTTTCGGCGCTAATGCAACAATACTATACCAATAAGAAGCAGAACTCCAGTCTTTTTCTACTAAAACTTGTTGGACTGTCCACCTAAACGACTGAATTGTAATCACTTGATTTTCTTGGTTTATTTCTACTCCCATTTGCCTTAGAAGCTTAATGGTCATTTCAAAGTATGGTTTTGAAACTAAATTACCTATAATTGAAATTTCGATACCTTCGGGAAGACTAGCACCCAGAATCAATAAGGCGCTTAGAAATTGACTGCTTATAGAACCGTTTATTTCAATTATTTTACCTTTCAATTGTTTCCCTTTAATTAGAATGGGCAATTGATTTTCTTTTTCTAAATAAGTTAAATCTGCACCTAATTGTCTAAGAGCGTCTACTAATTCTGAAATTGGGCGTTGAGATAATCTGTAGGAACCTTTCAAAATACCTTCATAACCTTGTGTTGCAGCTAATGCAGTAAGAGCAAACCTCGAAGTTGTTCCACCTTCGCCAGCATCTGAAACGGGAGACAACTCTGTTAAAATTTTTCTTAAGTTTTGCGTGTCGTCTGCATCAGAATGTTCCCGTCCCTTAATTATATTTCCAGACAAATATTCGAGCATCAATATTCGATTGCTCAAACTTTTGGAACCAGGAAGTTCAATTACTGCTTCAATTGGCAGTCCAGTATAAATCAATTCTAGTATTTCAGGCATTTTCTAAATAGTAATTCAGGCTATTTATTACTGCCTCATTTTTATCTTCATAAGATAATACAACTTCACTTGGCTTTTTCAACAAAGTAAAGGTTAAATTTGAATGGCTATTTTTTTTATCATGCCGCATCAAGCTAACCAATTCATCAATGTCGCTTTTTTGAAACAATACAGGTGGAAATATTCCTTTTATATATTTCTCTATTTGCTTAAAATAAATTTCAGGTAATAACTGTTGTGTACAAAATGTGGACAAGTGAGATTCAATTACAATTCCAGCAGCTACAGCGTCTCCATGCAATATTGGATTGTTCTTTTGCAAAAACAATGCTTCCAAAGCATGTGCTACAGTGTGCCCCAAATTTAAAGCGGCTCGTTTCCCTCTTTCTTTTAAATCTCCTTTTACAAAATTATCTTTAATTTGAATATTCTCTTCAATAAGCGCATTCCAATCTTTAATTTCGAACGGATTTAATTTTAATAATTTATTGAACGATGCTTCTTCATCTAATAAATAGTGCTTTACAACTTCACCAAAACCACTTCTAATTTCATGCGATGGAAGCGTAGCAAGAAATTCAGGATAATAAAAACTCAACTTCGCTTCCTGAAATACACCAATTAAATTTTTGTAATGATTTAAATTAATTCCAGTTTTCCCGCCAACACCTGCATCTACCATGGCTAATAATGAAGTAGGAACATTAATAAAAGAAATGCCTCTCATAAAAGTTGACGCAATAAACCCTCCAATATCGCAAACAACACCACCACCAACATTAATCAAAAGTGAATTTCTATCAGCGTTTTGTTCTACAAGCGATTCCCAAAGTCCGGCAGCAATTTCTATTGATTTGCTTTCTTCACCCGGCTCAATTTCAAGAATTTGGGCTTCTTTTAAAATTTCCATCTGTGCTATAAAGATGGGTACACAATACCGTAATGTATTGGTATCCGCTAAAATAAAAATAGAGGAAGGACCAATTTTGGTAATTTCAGCAGCTAAGGATGTAAACTCGTTAATTACCATAATTAGGCAAAATATTACTAATCAATAAGTTTAAATTTCTTTGTTTGCTTTGGACCAATTTCCCTTACAACCATATTTTTGTCTGCTTTTCTCTTACCAATTAAATCTAGTTCACTCATCTTTTTGAAAAGTTCACTAATAATTTCTGTAAACTCAGCAATAAGTTCAAAGGAATCATTAATCATAAGATGATTGTAGTTTAAATCGATCACGGCAACTAGCAATTCATCAAATTTACTTGGGCTGATGCCATTCCATTCAGTAAAATAACTTGAAATATCTTCTTTTTCTTTTTCTGGAAGGAAGTCTAACGCCAATTTAATATGGTTTGCAACATTCGTAATTTGTTGCAACAATTCAATTGGAGGCTTATTTTTAAGTGTACTTCGTAATGGGAAATTTAAAGCAGCAACTGTGTAAATAATCTTCTCGCACAAATATTTAATATTAAATGCCAATGGAGAATTTTGATTTTTGTTAATTACCTTATAAATAATATTATAAAGTGAAATCTGCAATGTGTTAATGTTGTTAGAAATATCGTCAGACATTTCCTTCAACAATGCAAAAGAATTTAAGTCAACACAAGGCGGGATGTAGGATTTGTCCCACATTACATCATTACCACTCGAAATAAATCTACCAATAACCAATATATTATCGTATTGAGTATTTAAATTAATCTGCTCTTCAGAAAGTACTTCCAATTCATATTTCGGGTGAACAAATGGCAATCTTGCTGGTGATTCGTCCTGATTTGGATTTCCGTATGGAATTCTCTTAGAATAATCTACATTAATAATCAGAAAATAAGCTTTGTCACTTTGCATTTTCGAGGAATTCCTTTCAGATTGAAAGGTCAAAGATATTTCTCCTGTAATTGCGGGTTGGATATTAATAATGCTTCCGCCAAATGTAATGCCTTTAAATTTTGTTAGTTTAATAAGGTAACTATCACCAATAGATTTTGAAATAGAACAGTCATAAGATTCCCCGAATTTTTGATCGGGACAAAATATTCCGTAATTATTCTCATTTATATAGATAGATACAGTTTGCTGCAATTCTTTCAATTGAGCTATTTCACTATTTTCAAGATGAAAATTATTAATCTTCATCCCATTCATCCAGTTCGTTAACATCTTTTCTTCAATTAATTTTATTGATAATTAATTTTAACCCTTGTCGCAACTATTGTCAATTTCTCATTCAACTTATTTTGCAATACTGATTTGTTCGCATCAATAAATTTCTTTCTTTTAAATAGACTTGGTTTGGTGTAAAAAACCCAGCCCATACTTGTTCCATCCAAAAATTTATATTGTATTGGACTTTCCACATATTTATCATTGTAGTTTACCAAAAAGGATTGATACCAATCACCAAATTTCATTTCAAATGGTGCTTTCACCCTAATATTCGTAGTTTTATTCTGGTTTACATCTTTCATTAAATCAACAGATAATAAGTAAATATTACGAATGTTAACTTTATCAAAATCTGGCTCTTCTGCAAATTCATTTACATACCAGACTTTGTAAATAGAGGTCGGAATTCTTAAAAATGTGTCGAGTGCCAGCATGAAAAAATAAGGAATAATAAAAAAGAAAACAGACTTAGCATAAATTCCTCCAATATCTAAACCACTTGTAAAATCGAATACTAAAGAAAAACCAAAATAAGAAAGAGAAGTAATTACTAAAACAACTAAAATCTCAATCATTAATTTATATTTGGTTATTTCAAAATATTCTTTTTTAAACATAAACGTAATCAATGCACCAAATACCAAATAAAGAACACACAGAAAAAGGTAATAAGAAAAACCATTAAAATTGTCTTCGGAAAAACCATACAGACCACCGCAAATAATTACAAGTGAAAATAATAATGCTCCAATTGCAATTCTATTTGATTTAAAATTGGTTACCGTTTTCTTTAAATACACAATCATAAGTGTAGAAATAAAGAAAATTGCAAATAAAATAATTCGGTCTAGTGAAAAAAAGTGATTTAAACTCATGATAAAATTGTATTGTAACCTATGAAAGACGCATCTTCGTTGCCAAGAACCGTATATTTTTGAAGGTTTGCGAAATTAGTAAAAATCTCAATTCCCATTTGTTCTACAGCGAAAAATCGTAAAATATGTATGATTAAGGAGTGATTGATTTCTCCGGGCATAAACTGATGTACTTCATCGTGATTTAAATTATTAACAGTAATCTGGCATGTCTCAGTACTTTCTGTTAAGTAGTTCTCTACAATACTATCAACACCTAAAGTAGCATCACCAATTAAAGAAAAATAGTTGCAATAAGCATTCGTTTGCTTTCTTTTTATAATACACTTAATCTCCATTTGAAAAATAGAACAAAACATAAATTCTATAAAATCAACTTTCCCCCTAAACTTATATGCTAAAGGAAAAAAGAAATTGAGTTTTGCTTTTTGGATTGGGCTTAGCATTGCAAAGACTTCCTGCTTTTCGAAGAAAGTATGCATCAGTTCTTCGTTAATTGCACTTTCAAAAGTTTGTTTTTCAATTAACTCTAAAGTTGTTTGTATTTCGAAAAATTGATTTTCAAATGGAGCGAAAAACTTTCTTGCATTAACTTCTTGTTCTTTCTTCTTTTTAGTTTTTAAAGAAAATTCTAATTCCTTTTTTTGGGGCTCTTCAAAATGAAATAAATCTTCAGGAAGCATGTCGTAAAATCCTTCCCTATTCGCTTTGATTACAAATTGATTTTCCGTTTCTTTCTGAATTTCTTCTACATCTTTAGAATAATTCCTTTTAAAGATCCCTAATTTCTGCAAAAACACAGAAGTATCTCTCCGCTTGGATTGCAACAATCCAGCAAGTACCTCTGCTCTTAAATCAAAATCTACAGTTAATCCAGATTTTCCCATTTCAATTATTCAAAAAAGAATTTATTCCATTTAGAATTATTATTCGCTTTATTTATCTCACCAAAATTTTTAGTTTCAATTGTTATTACATCAGGTTCTATTTTATCTATTTGTTGCTTTTGGTCTTTACCAATGACAAGATTTGATTTTACCTGTTGCACTAGAACTTTACCCTGAAGGACAGCATCAACAAAATTCAAATCAGATTGTAACCTTCTCTCTAACTCATCTCTGTCAATTTTTTTCTTTCTTAATTCATATGCCTCTAACCACATCATTTGTCCGTTATCACCGTCTTTATTTTCAATCATGAAATAATCAATTGGACCGAAAAAATGTCTTAACTGTTCGCTTGAGCAAGTAGGCAAAAAAATGCTTAAGATTCGAGGGTCATAAAATCTAAAATATAATTCTTGTTTATCTTCATCTTCAACCAGCAAAAATTTACGACAATGCTCGAGTAATTCGTCTATTGATGCGGGCGATCGTAGCATAATTCCCCAACCTTTTCCCCAACCATTTTTCATATACCATTCAGAAAATTCACTTCCGCGGACGTATGAAAAAATGTAAGGAGCAACAAATTCAAGATCAATCTCTGATCTACCTTTAAATAACGACCTATAATTACTGTTTAATTCTTTCGCTTCACTCAACGCTGTTTTCATTCTTGAAGCGTCAAGTAAAAGATAGTTAATGTATGCCATGTCTAATATTATTCCTATATGAGATAAAGGCAAATCTAAGAAAATAATAGAACTTTGACATGTTTTACTCAGCTTATTTCCAATATTTTTTTAGCATTAAACGGAATCATATTTCTTAGAAAATTAACTAATTTATATAAACAATATTTAATTAATTATCAAGCAGTTACGTATATTTGCATTTATTTAACGGCTTAATTTAAATTAATAATTTAATTATTAAATGCCCAATACTTTTGATTTAAGTAGAGCTAAGTCCTTAAATTCAACATGAATATGAGAACTTTCCGGAAAAACCATTGTAGCACCAAGTTCTTTGCATATTTCAACAATTTTCAGATTCTCTTTTCCTTTAATATCCAAAGCACATCCTAAGCCATGCGTACTTTTACCGGGAGGGGCGACACGAGCGACACTCAACCACCATTTCTTTTCTTTTTGAGGAGGATTGGTAAATTCTGTGGCTTGGGTTACAATTTTTGCCTTAATTAATACCATTCTAAAATCCTTTTTAGATTGTAATAAAGATTTATGTCGCGCTTCTATTACTTCTGCGGCGCTAACATCAAGAGTTGCCCCCATTTCCTTATCGTCTTTATAACCCGTTGCTGGAGTGGGAGGATTCGTCATTAGGACTTGTCTAATTGCCCTTGCGGCACTCATCAATTTAGTTTCAATTTTAGGCGTTGCAAGAAACTCATCAATTCTTGCTACTAAAATATCCCAATGATAATTTACCTTCCAATATTGATTTCTCACATCTACGTAACCAGAAATACATTCAGTATCCTTTGGGAAAAATGGAAAAACCAAGTCTATAATTGCTGTAGTTATTCCATTTTCCTTTACCTTGGGATTAACAAAAGAAAGTCGTGTATGTTGGTTTAGCTTTACCATTCTTAGTTTTATATATCATTTAGGGAGCCAAAATAGTAATTAAAAACTGATTTTAATAATCCCATAAAATATCTTACTAAAATTGAAACTAATTAACAGTTAATGACAATGTACAAAACAAAAGGGAGAATTAATTAAATTTCTTTACTTGTGCTTTAATGGCAGTCCAGATTTCATGATCTATTTTAGGCAAGGATTCTAAACTGAATTGAAATTCAAAATATTTATCAAAAGCTTCTTCTTCGAGTGAAAATAATTCTATTGAATTGTTGGATTTAAGAGACTTAAAAATAATTAAACCCGACTTTTCACCCACTAGTTCTACAGTTGAATTTACCAAATTATATTTTCTTGCTTTTGGAGTATTCTTTACTTTGGCTATTGGATTTTCCATTTTAAAATTTACAAAATTATATTCTATTCAAAAAAGAAATCCTTCCATTGAGAATTATCTCTCTTTGGTGGTGTTGGTTTCTCCGTTTTAGAAACTTCCTTAATACTAGAAGGTCCATCTTTTGGTGGACTTGAAACAACTTCTGTTTTGCGATTCAGCTTTGCAATTTCAGGTGTATTTGCCACCAAATCATTTTCTTCATTTTGCAAATACTCAGAAGCCGGAAATCGAATGCTTCTCAATTGATAATTTTCTAGCCAAAACTTTGTTGCAAAAGCTGGATCTTCGTCTTCTACAATAAAATACTGAATAGGACCAAAAAAATCATGAAGTTGCTCTTTGGAGCATGTAGGCAAAAATATCCGCAACACTCTTGGGTCATAAAATCTAAAATACAACTCCATATCGTCCTCTGTGCGAACAAGAAGAAACTTCCTGCAATGCCTATATAGATCAGGAAATGGAATAAATGAAAAAAGAGCAACACCCCAAGCATTTCCCCAACCTTCTTTCTTCACCCAATTATTTAATTCAGAAGTAGTATCGGTTTTAAACAAAAAAGGCCCCACGCCAGCCAATTCAATTTTATTTCTGCCTTCATACAAAGAAGAATTTTCGCCTGGAAATGCCGTAGCAGTTTCCATTTCGTTTTTCATCCTTGCAGCATCTAAAAGTAAATAACTGATTTTAATCATGATTTAATAAACAGTTGACAATAAAGTTCAATTATAACAAAAAAACAAAAGATACACAATACATAAAAATAAATATTATCCTCTGCTATAACCTCTAACAACATTGACATATAGTTAT
>Ga0209490_10004840_pt1 | contig 12353 bp, 11 predicted proteins | sample MAT06_FD_187209 | JGI IMG/M metagenome (GOLD analysis project Ga0209490, IMG submission 187209) | Freshwater microbial communities from Lake Fryxell liftoff mats and glacier meltwater in Antarctica - MAT-06 (SPAdes) (version 2) | ecosystem: Environmental > Aquatic > Freshwater > Ice > Liftoff...
GGGCGTGTCTCGACCGACCGGCCGCCGCCGGTCTCAAGACGAGGTTGTAACGGAAGGGATTCCGATACCACTAATATTCGCCTCTTGTCAGTAAGAGTTGGTGCTGTCTTTTTCAACAGTCTTTCCGTCTCCGAAGTCGTGGCCCACAATGCAGTTGTCGCACCGTCATGGCCGGGGATCAAGCGCACCACCGTGCTCGCGCACCTGTACTTCGGTGTCGTGCTGCGCACCGCCCTTTCGCTACGATCTGGATGACCCGGTCGGCACGCGTGTTTACGTCCCGCCGCGGAGTGGCGAGGTGCTCAGCAGCACGCATTCCAGAAACGACGACACTCACCACTTACGACGACTACTACCGCCATCAGGAGCGGCAGCTCGCGTCGCAGGTGGTGCGCGTCAAGTTCGACGACGCCGACGCAACGTGAATGTACCTCGATCCACGAACGGGGCGATTGCACAGAAACGGGAGCGAAAGAGCCGCCTCGAGCGGTGGCTGCATGCTGGTCTGCATGACGTCGACTTCGCGATTCTCATGTGCCGGCGTCCGCTCCGGGACCTCGTCATGATCGGCGTGTCAATTGGCGGGGTTGTGCTCTCCGTGACCGGCGTGGTGCTGTCCTGGAGGACGGTACGGCAGTGGACTACCGGCACACGATACGGCCCCTGACGCAGGTCGTACGCGACCAGCTGCGTCGGACCCACGTCGGCGGCGCGCTGAGACACTCTCAGCCCGCATCCAATGCGCTTCGACATGCGCAGCCGCGCGATCCGCGATGGCGCAAGGGACACCAACACTCCGACCGCGATGACGACGGGGATGATCCATGCCGACGTCTGCATCGTTCAGGCGATTGGGGGGGCAATGGGTTACGCTGGTGCCATCAGGAATCGCGCCGACGGGCTCAGGTCGACCATCGCGTCGGCCACTGCGGTCGGCATCACGAATGGCATGCGTTTCGTCACCGAAGAATACGCGCCACCTGCGACGTTGCCGGTAAGGCGGCGTCGGACGACAGCGCGGCCAATCGCTTCGCGGTGATTGCCGTGAGCAGGTGTTTCGGTCCCAGCTTCTCCCGTGCCACGTCGGCCGCCTGCTGAAGATCGATGCGCGCGGCATCGCGGCGTCCGTTCGACACATTGAGGTCTGCCGACACCATCAGCAGGTTCGCTTCGAGCGCGGGGCGGCCGGCCTTGACGGAGTCGAGCATCGTCCGTGCACGCCGGATCGTGCGCGCCGCCGCGTCCTTCTCACCCGCCGCCAACTGGTACGCCGCGAGCAGTCGGAGGGAGTAGCTGATCTCCAGCATGCTGCGCGGCGTCGACGCCTCGTGCACCGCCAGCGCGGAATCAACGAGGCCTCGGCCCTCGCTCACGCGCTGCAGGTGGATCAACTCGTCGGCCAGCCGCGACTCGGCCACCGCGGCGACGTAGTGTGTCGGTCCCAGTGTCTTGCGCACGATCTCGAGACCGCGGCGCTTCAGATCTGCCGCTCGCGCATACTCACCACGCCGACCCACCGATGATCCCCAGTTGATCAGGAGCAGACCCAGGTCACTGCCCGTACGCGCCGAATCGCGCGCCAGTGCCGCTGCCGCCCGCTCGAACGCCGAGTCGCTGGCGGCACCATTTCCCGTCAGGATGTGGCCGCCCGCCAGGGAGTTTTCCGCAATCGCGAGCAGCGACCAGCGTGGCTTGGGGCGATCCATCTCGCGTAGCACGGCCTCGCGCAGGTATGACATCCCCTCGTCCAGCTTACTCTGATGCAGCACGAGATTTTGGCCGAGTGCGACGAGGCAGTGCGTGATGTCGCTGTCGGGTGGGGTGGGCATGGCCCGGTAACGTGCCAGCGCATTGCGGAACGCTGCGTCGGCCGAGTCGATCTTGCCCGACTCCTGCAGCATGTTGCCATACGATTCGATGTCACGCGCGACCTCATACGAATCCGGCGAAATGCTGCGCGCGTGGAGAATACGCGCCGAATCGAAGAGGGCGAGCGCCACATCGAGCCGGTTGAACGTGCGATAGCTGTTGCCGAGCGTGAAGTAGAGGTCCGCGCGGGTGCGCGGATCGTCCGGCAACTCGCTGGCCACGCGCAGCCGCACTGAATCGATGGCCTCGCGCAGCGTGACATCCTTGCCGCCGCGAAAGAGGCCCCACCACGTTTGATCGGCCGAGCCGACGATGGCCTGCAGGTAGCGCGTCATGCGCTGCGAGCGCACCGACTCGGCCCGCGCCTCGGCAGCGGCACGCACCGAGAACACCGTACCGCCCACCAGCGCAAGCACGGCCACGGAGACGCCGGCCACGAGCGCCCGCTCACGCGCCGCGAACTTCCGCAGGCGATACCCGAGCGTGTCGGGACGCGCCTGCACCGGCTGTCCCTTCAGGTAGCGGAGAAGGTCCGCGCTGAATGCCTCGACGCTGGCGTATCGCCGCGTCGGCTCCTTGCGCAGCGCCATCAACACGATCGCATCCAGCTCGCCGGACAGCGTGGCACGCAACGGCCGCGCATCGGCAACGCCGCACGACCTCGCGTGATCGTCGGTCACCTCGCCGCTGGGGATCTTCGGCGGCTGCGACGAGAGGATGCGCAACAACTCGGCGGGCGTCTGACCGTCCAGATCGTACGGTGCGCCGCCAGTGAGCAACCGGAACAGAATCATGCCCAGCGCGTACACGTCGGCCGCGGTCGTGATCTCCTCGCCACGCGCCTGCTCCGGGCTCGCATACGCCATGGTCAGCGGGGCGATGCCGCCACGCGTCGTCTCATCACGGGCATCATCCGGCGTGAGCAACTTCGCGATGCCGAAATCGAGCAGCTTCACGGCGCCATCCTCCGTCACGAGGATGTTGCTTGGCTTGAGGTCACGGTGCACGACGAGCTTCGAGTGCGCGAACTGGACGGCCGCGCATACCTGGCGGAACAGGTCGATGCGTTGCGGAACAGTCAGGCGTTGCATGTCGCACCATTCGTCGAGGCGCTGACCGGCGACATACTCCATCACCAGATAGGGCACACCATCCTCGGTCGTGCCGCCGTCGTAGAGCGCCGCGATGTTCGGATGTTCCAGGCCTGCGAGAATCTGGCGCTCCCGACGGAAGCGCCATACACGTTCCGGTTGCTCGACACCGATCGCGAGTGTCTTGATCGCCACGCGCTTCGTGAACTGCGGATCGGTGTGCTCCCCTTCGAACACCACGCCCATGCCACCGCGGCCGATCACGCGGGTGACGAGATAGGCGCCGAGTCGCCGCCCGATGAACGAGGGCGCGCTGGCGTCGAGCTGGGCGAACGCCTCGAACGCATTGCGATCCAGCCGCGAATCCGTGCGGTCGGCGGCTTCGAGCAGCGACCCGACCTCGGCGGCGACGGCAGCGTCGAGGTGGGCCAGCGCGACGAGTTCCTCGCGGCGCCGGTCGGCAGGTACACCGTGCAATCGGTCGAATTCAGTGGCGACGCGTTCCCACTGTGCGGGGTTGAGGCTCACGTCCGTGCTCTCCTGAGTGACTGGCCAGCCAGCGGTTCGACAAGGCGAGCGATCGCGAGGGCCATCGCGAGTCGCTGACTGCCTGGAGACCGCCGTAAAGTTCGCTTGCGGCGCGCCATTTTTGCAGTCTGGTGATCAGACCTGAGCACGATTGACGCCCATCCTGAGCCACCAGATCACCAACATGTGGCGGTTGTCGACGGACCCGCTCGAGGTGCCACGACTCAGCACGGGACGTGCCTCGAGCCATGCTGCGTGCGTCGATGCGGCGTCGGTCGAGGTTGCGACGGGGCGTACCTCTGCAGTGGCGCTGCACAGCGTGCCACACGCCGCAAATGATGCCGTACGGTCACGGTACTCAGTGAGCTCGAGGCCTGTGGCGCTTGCACGAGCTCGCAGCCTGTCGCACCGGTATCAAACATGCATTGCAATGCACAGCAGCCTTTCTAATTCACATGGCACACGGAGCATCAAGTGACGACAGCGACACAGGACGAACGAAACGAATCGGTCAACAGCTATGTCACGGACATGCTCGCGCTCGAGAAGCACATTCATACGGCACTCGCCGGTCAGATCGCGGATCTCGACGAGCATGCGGAGATCAAGGGCGCTCTCATCCGCATCCACGCGATGTGTGAGAGTCATGTCCGGTCGCTCGAGTCGGTCACGGCGAGTCGAGAGCAGAATCTCGGTGGTTTGTCCAAGGTGCTGAAGAAAGCCGCGTCATCCGTGCTCGGCCTTGGCGCAGCGGCGGTCGACTTCATACGCACCGAGAAGTCGCCGAAGGATTTGCGTGACGATTACACGGCACTATCGCTGGCATACATCGGATATGTGATGCTGCAGACATCTGCGCTCGCGCTCGGTGATGAAGAGGTCGGCAAGGTGGCGGGCGTTCACATGGCGGATCACGCGGAGGCAATAATGTCGCTGCAGCAGCTCATCCCCGACGCGACCATCGCGTATCTGGCCGCTGAGCACATGAATCCTGATTCCTCGGTGCTGACCACCGTGAAAGCGGCTATCTCGCAATCATGGAAGTGAGCTGATCCGCTGGGTGTGAGAATCGGGAGCCGTTGAGCTCGGCGATCCTCATCGCCGACACAAGTCGAACCCCTCAGATCTCATGTACGTCGACGAAGAGGCAATTTTCAGAGACGCGCGCTCATGGCTCGTCTGTTTAGCGACCAGTGCCGCGATGATGCGTTGATCTTTGCCGGCGTCCTCGTCCAGAGGAGATTACTTCACCAGCAATGGAAGTAACGTCACCTCAAAGTTGACCTCGCTCTTCAGACAAGCGGACGCGACGTTGCACCTGTTTTTTATTTCGCGAGAGGATCTTTTGCGGCAATCCGCTCAAAAAGAGTGTCAGATCGCTCGTTCGCGGCGCGCGAGGCACCAACCCGGTGCTCTTGCGCGCCGTTTGGGGGGATGGAGGATCTGCCGCAGCGTCGTGTGGTTGTGACGTGCGGCCGTGCCGCGCGATCGCTTGAAGAGAAGCATCGGCCCGCTCACGGCGAGGCAAGGGTCACCCGACCGCCGGCCGCAGCACCTGCCCACGACGTCATCTGCTCCACCGACACGTTTTAACCACAGAGGATTGTGCCGAGGCGCGCTCCGAAGGTGGCGTGCGGCGGCCTGCATCCCGCGCGCCGCCGCGGGGAGGCGCGCGAGGATCTGGTCGATCACCGAGGCCTGGGTGATGCACGCGATGATCCGCCTGAGCCCGCAACATGTCGGGCAGGCGAGCGGGCCGACCTCAAAGAGCTGCGGCAGGAGCGCCGTCTGACGGCGCATCCCGCGCGGGCAGTTGGCGTATCAGCCGTAGCACCGCGTGGTCACGTGGCCTGTGTCGGGGATGTGGACCAGCACCCGGGCCAGGAACTCGAGCGGGTCCACGGTCTCGGTGCCCGCCGTCGGGCCGTCCGACGTGTCGGACCGGATGGTCACCGCTTTCGCCGTCCGGTCGTAGGTCTGGCGCTCCAGGGCGACGGGATCCCGCGCGCAGCAGCGCGCGAGCCGGGTGGCACAGGCCCGGTCGTCCTCCGACACCCAGACGGCCGTATCCACGTGGAAGCCCGAGTGCGGCCAGGTGAGCATGCCGGCGTCCTGATCTTCGTCGAACAGGTCCGGGCGCACGAAGAGCCGCAACACGGCGCGGCGGAACGCCTCCGTCAGCCGCGCGGGGTCGCACGCCGTCACGGTCGGTGATGTTCATGCCAGTAGGAGTGGAGTGGCCGTCGCCCAAGTCAGAGTCAACCCGATGCTCTCAAAGACGGTCATCGAGCCGACGGTGACGGCGTTCGCACCTGAAGACATGGTCTGGTAGAGGGGCTCTGCGGAAACGGCGAGCGCGCGCAAACATCGACGCCGGTCCTCAGTCGGGGCGGGCTGCCATGGTCTCGAAGTGATACGTCGCGGTGTGCGCGATCTGGCCGGATGTCAGTGCCGACACCGCACGCCAACGACGAGCGGACAGCGGCGACCGGCATCCGTCCGAGGCAAATGCGTCATGGAAATATCCGAAAATGACAAAAACGCAAGAAAATACGAACGGTTTTACACTTTCGGCCGCAAAAACGGCAATTAATCCACAGAAAAATGTTAAAAAAGCACAAAAAGCTGTACAGTTTGAAAAAAGATCGTATAGTGATGGAAGATTCGCATTCTCCGGCTGACGCCGACAGTCGGTTCAGAATGTGACGGGCTCATCCATGAGCTAACGTTTGTGCCGGCAGGGTCAGTCGGCTCGCACGTCCCGACTTCGAACCTCTGCCCAAGAGACCCGCTCATGCGTTCCCGCCGCGCTCTGCCACTGCTCGCCCTTGTCTCCGCCGTGTTTGGCGTCACTACCGCCATCGCCCAGGAGTCCAAGCCCGCCTCCTCGTTCACTGTGGCGCTGAACCAGGACAACTTCTTCGGTTTTTACCCGACCTTCGCTGGCACTTATGAAGTGGGCAAGAAGACGGACTTCGCCTTTTATGGCACCCTCTGGACGATTCCGGCCTTTGGGCTCGGCGGCGGTGGCGGAAACCTGTGGACGGAGTTCGGTGCCGGCGCCCGCTTCCGCAGCGCGAGCGACAGGCTCGCGATCAAGCCGCAGCTAGGCATTCTCAGCGGGTCACTGCTTTCCGGGGGCACCGCCGACGACGGTCCGGCTGCTTTCGAGGGCGTCGTACCGAGCCTGACGGTCAACTACTCGGACGAGCAGTTCGAGGCCGAGTCGTACACCGGCTACTACGTTGCCACGCGCCGACCTGCCGGGAACACCACCCTCGACTTCCTGCACTACTGGGGCTCTGCCGGCGTGAAGTTCGCTAAAATCGCATCCGTCGGCGCCCACTACGAGCAACTCCGCAACACGCGGAATTCGAAGACCGGTGTCGCGATCGACAACTACAGGTGGCTGGGCGGATACGTACAGTTCGCGTTGCCGATGGGTGCCGCTGCGCGCTTCACGACCGGTGCCAACGTGCTCGATGGCGGCAAGGGAGACTTCTACAAGCTGGGCGTGTCGTACACATTCTGACCGGTGAGGCCACAACCCACCTGCTGTGCAGCGCGTCGGCTTCGCAGAGCCAGACGAAGTTGCGGGCGACGCGCGTTTCACTCGATCCGACCAATGGGCGGAGCGTGGCGTCGTTTCGGCGCCTGCCAGCACGGTGGCGTCCCTGCGACACCGTCTCTGCCTGACGCCGTCCCTGCCTGACGCCGTCCCTGCCTGACGCCGTCCCTGCCTGACGCCGTCGCTGCTTCGAGATTTATCTGCCCGGCGCCGGCATCGGCTCCAGCGCCTGCGCCGGGAGCTTCAGTCGCTGCGCGAGGCGCGCAAACGCTGGCGCGTCGCACATGCGATCGAACCACCACAACCGCAGCGGAATCTGCCACATGATCGGGTCGCGCTCGGTCACCGCCCGCTCGAGCCGGGCCATGGTGCTGTCGGGCAACGCGTCCCCGGACTTGGCCAGCGCGGTGCCGGTTGCCGAGCCCCGTGCGAGCAGTGCGCGTCGCGCGGGCCATCCCGTCACGGCATCATCCACGCGGCCCAGCGTGTAGAGCAGTTCAGCACGTTTCTGGTGCGTCGCGCCGAGGTCAGGTTGGCGCGCGAGTGCAAGATCGAACTCGCGATCGGCCACCACGGCGCTACCGATTTCGCGCTGCACGGCGAACAGATCGTCGGTGGTGCGCTCGTAACGATCACTCCACAGCGTGCTGCCATCGCGGACGTCCACGAGGCGAGTGGTGACGCGAAGCTGATTCTTCGCGCGCTGCACCGAACCCTCCACCAGTGCCCGCACGTCGAGTCGCGCGCCGAGTTCCGTCGGCGTGAGTGATGAATCCGCGAACGCCCGGACGCTGGTGCGTGTGGCCACTCGCAGTTCGGGCACCTCGGCGAGTTGCGTCATCAGTTCATCGGCGCGGAATAGGAAATTCAATCGGGCTCGGTCGAGTATCCGGCGTACGTACGGCGCGATCGCGGACCCCGCGAGGGCCGGCGGGCGCGCCGCGGCCTGCCCGCCGCCGCGCCTCGGTGGCCGTCCGGGCGGCGTTTTCTGTGGGCGCCCGGTCGAAAGCGGGGACGGATCGGACGCCCCGGCGGGACTGACGCGCACACCAAACGTTCCCGCGCGTGAGCGGGGCGTCGGGGTCAGGCTCAGCGGCCCTGGTGGGCCGCGGCCGGTCGTCGCGTGGCGCCCGGTCCAGATGGTCCCTGGGTCGAGGGCGGACTCCGCGCGGCGGCGTGGGCCGTCGTCGCGGCGCGGGTGCGGAAGGTGCGCGAGGATCTGGTCGATCGCGGACCGTTGCGTGATGCAGGCGACGAGGCGCATCGCGCCATGGCAGGACGGGCACGCGAGGAGGTCTAGACCTCGAAAAACTGCTGCAACACCTCCGCCCACCGGCGGGTGGCCTCGGCGGGCCCGAGCCGTGGCGCGGGGACGATCGCGGCCGGCGTCTCCGCCTCGGTCGGCTCGGCCTGACGGCGCATCCCGCGCGCAGCAGCGCGCGAGCCGGGTGGCACAGGCCCGGTCGTCCTCCGACACCCAGACGGCCGTATGCACTTGGAAGCCCGAGTGCGGCCAGGTGAGCATGCCGGCGTCCTGATCTTCGTCGAACAGGTCGGGCGCACGGAGAGCCGCAACACGGCGCGGCGGAACGCCTCCGTCAGCCGCGCGGGGTCGCGCGCCGGCCACGCCACGAAGGGGCCGTCGGGCCGGAAGCCGCGGTCGGTCACGAGGAGGTGCAGGGTGCGGATGCCAGTTGGCGCGCGAGCCATGCGTCTGCAGGCAGGCGACGATGCCGACGGCGAGCTCGCGCTCACCCGTGAGCGTGCGCATGGTGGCCGTGACGGTGCGGGCGGCCACCCGCGCGATCTCGCCGAGCAGGCGGCGCCGGTAGAGACAAGAGGCGCGCAGCCGCGTCGGGATGGTGCCGCACCTGCCGGTGCGGCACCGGCGCGAGCAGGGTGGTGTCCAGCCACTGCGTCCAGATCGCGAGGCGTTCGGCGTGGCAACTCGGGCAGAAATACCGGCACGTGCACGAGAACGCGAGCAGGATCGCGACCGACGCATCAGGCAGATCGATCGCGAAGTTCGCGACCTTCGACACGATCAACGCGGGGAGCTTTCCGGTACGAAAGGCGGCGAACAGCACATCACGCTTTTTCTGTGGTGTGGTGCCGGTGATCAGCGGCAGGTTCATCTCTCTCGCCAACCGCTCGAGCTGGTCGACATAGAGACCGATGACGAGCGCGGGCTCGCCGGCGTGCTTCCGCAGCAGCGTACGCACCACGTCGAGCTTCAGCGGATTCTCTGACGCGACGCGAAACTTCTCCCGCTGCTCGGCGACGGCATATGGCATTCGCAGCTCTTCAGGCAGCGGCACGCGAACTTCAGTACACGTTGCCGTGGCGATCCACCCCTCACGTTCGAGCACCTTCCACGGCACGTCGGCCTTCTTCGGGCCGATCAGCGCAAATACGTCATCTTCGCGGTGATCTTCCCGCACGAGGGTGGCGGTGAGGCCGAGCCGGCGTCGTGCCTGCAGTGTGGCTGTGATCTGGAACAACGGCGCCGGAAGCAGATGCACTTCGTCGTACACAATCAGCCCCCAGTTACGCTGGTCGAAGAGCGCCAGGTGTGTGAATTCACCGGTGGCGTGCGATCGGTGAGTCAACACCTGGTAGGTAGCCACCGTGACGGCACGCACGTTCTTGCTTTCACCGGTGTATTCGCCGACCAGATCAGCGGGAATCAATGTCTTGTCGCGCAGCTCGGCGATCCACTGCCGTACCGCCGTGACGCTGGTGGTCAGAATCAGCGTCGACGCGCCGACGGCCGCCATCACACCCATGGCGACGACCGTTTTTCCCGCGCCGCAGGGCAGCACCACCACGCCGGAGCCTCCGCGATCGGTGCCACCCGCGTGGAAGGCCGCGACGGCGTCGTTCTGATAGTCACGCAGCGCGAATGGTTGTCCTGAGGACGGTCGCGTCGCGAAGCGTGATCGACAGCGCGCTGCCCGCTGTGTATCCGGCGACGTCCTCGGCGGGGAACCCGACCTTGATCAGCGCCTGCTTGATGCGCCCGCGGTCAGGCGTCCCGATCCGGAACGTCGTTGGCGACACGCGATCGGCGAGCAGCGTGCCGAGTGCGCGCTGATGCAGGAGCTCTTCGGCAAGGACGGCGTCGTCGGTTCGCAAGAGCAGTTGCGAGAACACCGGGCCGCCGGTGTCGCGCTCGATGCGGACTCGTCCGTACCGGCCGGCAAAGTCGCGAATCTACGCGGCGACGTGCGATGGGAGCGGAAATCGCGCGTATTCCGCGAGCGCCCCCACGATCTCGACGTCTGTGGTTCCTGCGGCGCAGGCGTTCCAGATCGAGAGCGGGCTGATCTTGCAGGTGTGGATGTGCTCGGGCGACTTGATGAGCTCGGCAAAGCGCGCCAGTGCGTCGCGCGCAGCGGGGTAGCGCGGCGTATCGACGTCCACAAGGACGGTCAGGTCGCCCTGGACGATGAGGGGGTTGCTGTGCACGGCAGCGTGGACAATAGCGACGCCGGGGAGGATTCGGAGGCTCGGGTCGGCCGCGCTGGCGTGATTCACAGTGCGGGATTTTGGTGACGGTCGGCAAGCCGCGCCGCGCACTTGCTTCCCTCCCGCCAACAGTTCTATCGTATGTCCATGCCTGCCACGCGAACCGATTGGACCGTCGAGATGGTCGACGCGCTCGAGGATGACGGTCAGCGGTATGAGCTCATCGACGGTGAGCTGTTCGTGACGCCGTCACCGGTGGATCTGCATCAGCTCGTGGTCGGGGAGCTGCATGCGCGGCTGCGGGACTATCTGCGAGCATACCGCGTCGGCAAGCCGATGTTATCGCCTTCCGACGTGCGACGTGGCGATCGCACGCGGAACCGGGTGCAGCCGGACGTGTTCGTGGTGCGCGTGACGGAGAGCGGGCGGCCGCCGTATCCGTACGATCTCGGCGATCTGCTGCTGGCGGTTGAAGTTGCGTCGCCGAGCAGCCGGCGGCTGGACTATCACATCAAGCGTGAGTTGTATCTGCGTGAAGGTGTCGAGGAGTACTGGGTCATCGATCCGGATGCGCGGAACGTGTTGCGGTGGCGTGAAAGGAGTGACCCCGGGGAGATTCTCAGCGAGCGTGTCGAATGGCAGCCGGCGGGTGCGCGTGAGCCGTTCGTGTTGACGCTCGAGGAGTTTTTCGACGAGGCGTACAGTTAAGGTATTTGGCGCCGACTCCTGTTGGTCAACCAGGGGCGCTCACACCGCGGTCAGCACCGCGCCATGAAAGTCGCAGTGCGAATCGTGCGGATGATGAAGGTGCCCATCCACCAGATAGTCGATGTGATCGCCATGCGGCACGGCCGGATGGCCGCAGGTTGCGCCGTGCACATGTGACGCATCATGCCCGCCGCAGCGGTGGGCTGGCGTACAGTCAGCCGGATTCGTCACGCTGACGTCGAGTGTGTGCTCTTCCACGATCTGACCAGCCTGATGATGCAGATGGCCGTCGTGGAGATAGTCGGTGTGGCCATTGTGCACGATGGCCGTGTGGCCGCAACCGGCGCCATGGGTGTGTTCGTGGTCTGCGTGTGTGTGTGGCATGCGACGGTCCGTCAAAGGTGAATGGGACTGCAGGAACAGGTGTGACCTGGCCATGGACGGCATCAGCCGCCTTCGGCGGCGTGGCGCAGGACATTGTCGATCAGATCGAGGACGTGCGCATCAGCGAGCGCGTAGAACACATGCTTGCCGTCGCGCCGCGATCGCAGCAACCCTTCGCGCCGGAGCAGGTGCAGGCGCTGTGACACGGTGGGCATCGTGTTGCCTGTCAGTGCGGCAATCTCGGAGACACACCGTTCGCCACCGGCCAGCAGGTCCAGCAGCCGGAGGCGCGCCGGATCACCAGCGGCGCTGAGCATGCCGGCGGCGCGCTCCACGACGTTCGGAACGGCGAGCGTCCGTTCGATGCCGCCGGCGTGACCATGGCCGACATCGTCTGGGAGACAGCGAGCGGGCGACTCCAACGATTCATCACTTGCACGATTCATGGAATGAAGATGTACTGTGATGCCCCCGTCCGCAACACCGCCGGGAAACGGGATCGCAGTCGGGATCAAACGAGAATAGGTTATCGTTAAGTGACAGCGTGATCACGGCTCAGCATCACAGGTAAGCGACGCAGCATTTGGCGGTGCCATCGGCTGCCGATGGGCTCGATCGTCCGGGATTCCCGGTCGGCCCTGCCGTCATCGCTGCCTGTGCTCCCGGATCACGCACCCGGCTCACCTGCCGTTCTCCCCCTCTGACCCGCGCGCGACATGACCACCTGGGACCTCAAC
>Ga0209490_10004842_pt1 | contig 12351 bp, 12 predicted proteins | sample MAT06_FD_187209 | JGI IMG/M metagenome (GOLD analysis project Ga0209490, IMG submission 187209) | Freshwater microbial communities from Lake Fryxell liftoff mats and glacier meltwater in Antarctica - MAT-06 (SPAdes) (version 2) | ecosystem: Environmental > Aquatic > Freshwater > Ice > Liftoff...
ATCGAATTACTACAACATCCCAGTGAAGTATTCTGTGCAGCCCAAAACCTCCATAGCACTCTTCAGGATGTGTTTGATAAATTCCAACTACCCCAAGCTGCTCAAACTCTATTAGCCCTGCAATGGCTCGACTTTTTGCTACCGCCCAATCAACTTTCTTTCTATGCTTGGGTGGCTTTATTCCGGGGCTATCAAGCAGGAGCTTTTTATCCAACTCAGCATTTTGAGCAGGTAATTAACTCCCTTGTGAAAGTGATTGAAACCCACGGTGGGAAATTGTTGCTGAACCATGAAGTGCAGAATTTCAAAGTTGTCGATCGCACTGTTATGGGTGTGGAGGCGATCGATCTAGTTACAAAGCAAACTCAGGAATTTGCAGGGGAAGCCATAATTTGCAATATTGATCCCCAAAGAGCCGCCAAAATGATTGGGCTTGAAAAGTTTTCTAAAACTGTGCAGAAAAAGCTCGACTATGAATATTCAGCATCGAATTTTATGGCTTACTGCGTGGTCAAAGATATTGATTTGCGTGAGCATGGTTTTGGTAAATGGAATCTTTTTCATACAGGACATCAGGATTTAAATGAAGCTTTTGCACAAATGTACGATCGCCATGATTTCTCTAACCCCAGCTTTGCGATTACAACCCCAACTTTTCTAACAGAAGCGAGGGGCGATTGTCCAGAAGATTGTCAAATTGTCGAATTTCTAACTGTTGCTAATTACAACTATTTTCAAAAATTGCTGGAGAGCGATCGCAAAGCATACAATCACAAAAAACAAGAAATCTTTGATTCAATTATTGATGTGGTAGAAAAAAACTATGTGCCTAATTTCAGAAAGCATATGGTCTTCCATATCACAGGCAGCCCGACAACTAATGAACGCTTTTGTTGGTGTCCCAATGGCAATTCCTACGGCTCTAGTCTCACACCGCACAACATGGGTTTAGGCAGGCTAAATCACGAAACTTCCCTCAACCACTTCTATTTCTGCAATGCCTCCTCAGGCTATCCCGGCTTTGCACCGACTTTCTGGACAGGAGCCTTGCTCTACCAACGCTTATCTGGTGACGCACTTTTGGGCAACAGCTAAACATATTATCCATTGCATCAACTTAGAGGTTAGCTATGAAAATTGCGATCGTCGGTGGTGGAGCTAGCGGTATGGCTACAGCTTATTGGCTCGATAAACAAGGGCATCATGTCACAGTATTTGAAAAGCAGCCCATACTGGGGGGACATATTCGGACACTCAACCAAAATGTGCAGCCAAACCAAGCCGATTGCGATCAAAGATTGGAATGTGGAGTACTAGAATTTCCGACTGTATTTCACAATTTTGTTGCACTTATGAAAGAGCTAGAAGTAGAACTAAAACCTATCAGTATTGGTTCATCTTTATTCCCAAAAAATGGCAGTCACTTTCTATCTGGGGTCTCGATCGACAAGAACTATAGAGGTCTCCAACGCCTAATTGAATATCTAAGGTTCGATTTAGTTCATGCTAGTTCTATTGGACTGTGGATGGAAACACGATTTGCCGAGATGGAAGATTTTTATAACCAGCCATTATCGCAGTATGTATCAAGCAAGAATATCAGCCAGATTTGGCTAAAGTTGCTAACAATGTATAGCTACTCAATCCCTTTTGAACTAATTGATAACTTTCCTGCCGAACTTGCCGTACCGATGTTACGTGATTATATTTCGGTTGACTGGTTCAGGATTGAAGGTGGAGTCTACTCTTATATTGAGAAGATTTTAGAACGCTTTAAGGGCAAAGTTATCCTAAGTGCGGAGATTGCCAATATTTACCGCAACCCAGATACGGTGAAAATTACAATATCTAATAGTGAAATCCAAGAATTTGATAAAGTTGTGTTTGCTACGTCACCTGATCAAGTAATGGCCCTATTAGCCGATCCCACTGATGCGGAAATTAAGCGTTTCTCTTCTTGGAAAGCTAATTATATTGAATCCCAAGTGCATCAAGATATGGCTATGTATGAGCGTCATAATATCCAAAATCCCTCAGAATTTGACTTCTTCCAAACTGATAACCAATGGGGATATAACAGTCATCTAAATCAGCTTTGTGGGGTCTCATCATCAAATCATTATTTTTTATCATTTCAACTAGAAAAGTTGATTGCCAAGGATCGCATTATTCATATTCAGAAGCATCATACGCCGTTATACACCACGGAGGCTTTTCGATATCGTGATGAGGTGGTTGCCACCAATGGCGAGAATCATACTTACCATGCTGGAGCTTATCTAGGAGATGGTTTACACGAAGGGGCGATCGCCTCTGCCCTTCAAGTGGCTCAACTAATCGGTTAAATAAACAAGGCACAACGATCGCCCTTGTCACCCACGATCGCAACGTAGCCGCTCAGACAAAGCGAGTAATTAATATGCAAGATGGTGCGATCGTGAAATTTTGATAGATTTGATCGCCGTGTTGTACCATTTCATCAATTCACTCTACAAAATTGGCGATCGCACTGAAAAATTTAAACGGGACTCTTTCAATTGAAAAAGGTGCATTACGTTGCATTAACGCACCCGACAAGATCGGCGATCGTATTTGGCAAGTATCTTGGCATCGAAATTGATTAAAAATGAGCCTTTCACGCTAATCAATTCATCGAGTTAAGACCAAACATATTGCCCTCAGTGTCTACACACAGAGTTACCCAGCCAGATTCCCCGATCGAGAACTTTGGCCTGACGATCTTGCCTTTAGCAGCAATGACTTGAGATTCTTCTGCGGCGCAGTCTTCAACACTGAAGTAAACCATCGTGCCACCGACTCCTGGGCGCAAATGTTCCGATTTCACTAAGGCCCCAGATGCACCATATGCTTTCATATTTGCAGGAAAGCTCATCATCTGAGTCTCGCCAGTCGGATCAACAATCTTCTCTAGTTTCTGTTTAAGTACGCTCTCATAAAACACAACAGCTCGATCCATATCATCTACATAAATATCAAACCATCCGATTGCATTAGGCTTTTCCATGACATTCTCCAAAGTTGTTTGTGTAACAGCCACTATAGCCAGCACATTGCTTGTTGTATTGTAGAAATCAGACATCAAACTTGGCGGTGTACTTTGCGGGCGTGTAACTTGTGACTTTGCGGAACGAATGAATGTAGTGCGACTGGTCTGCGTACAACTCAAGGTAGTGCTTTTTGAACGACTGCTGCACGCGCAAGACTTTAAGCAGATCGTGCGGCGAGAAGCCAGTCATTCGGTTCAATGTTCGTTGAAGTTGGCGAGGCGACAGTTCTGTAAGTCTTGCCATGTCCATTACAGTGTGAATTTCATCAAGGTACGTAAGGATTTTCTCTGTCACAACATTGACTGCTACTAGCTTCTCTTTGATAAACCACTGAACTAAGTCTGAGAGGGCTGGCAATTTGGAATTGAAATCCATTTCTGCGATTTTTTCGCTTGTTTGGATTAGAGGCAAATTTCCCAAATAATTTGTCCCTACGTAGCAATCGACTATCTCCTCTTTTTTACCCTGCCATACCCCAGGGTAAAACTGAATGCCAACATAGTGAAATGATTTGCCAAGATTTAACACTTCGGCCTTGGTGCGAAGTGCCGTTACTCCTGCTATGTTTGTCTCTACTTGGTTGAGCAAGATATTCACGCAAGCATCGGGTAACGCATGGTAGTTAAAATCTTCTGGCAGATCGGTGACTGTTTTGAGTTCCCAAAAGCAATGTACCAGTCCAGCGAGGCTGCTGTCAGGCTGTGCTTCTGAATACTGTACGGATCGAACCGATTTGTCTATGCCGTCATGTATGGGGCTGTACATCGCAACGGGCCTCATGAGTTCTAACGGTCTGCGCTTCACCGAACGGCGATGGAGTTTTTGCTACATAACTAATAGCATACGCCACCGTTCCGCGTGCAAGCGCTTGTTATGCTTGGTGCTGAGTTTTGTTGCTCTCTATGTATTGGCGTAAAACGTTGTTAATTAGAGTTTTATACTGTTCTCCTTGAGCCTGAAACCACTGCTTCACATCTGGATCGAGCTGAACTAGGTCTTGGGCTTGGTTTGCTGGAATACGTAAAGTCGCTCGTTCAAAAAATTCACCTGTCAGAGGGGGAATATCCGAGTAGTCAATATTCTCTTCTGACCTTGACTCTAAAGCTGCCCAGTTAGTACGAGAGGTGCTGTTCAAATCGTTTCTGCTCATGACGGTTGGCTCTTCGTGCTGAAATGATTCGGATTACATCTTTTCGACGTTCTGTCCAGACTACTACCGCTATACCAAAACCGAGAAAACCGATCCCGAACCAGCGATCTTCGCCATAATCAAAACGATCATCTAGCTCAATCAGCATTTCACCATCAAACATTACGGAGACATCAGCAAAATCAATCTCATGTTTACGAATGTTTTCAAGGTTTTTCGCTTCATCCCACTCAAATTGCATGAAGGATTGGGGTATGCCAGATAAAACTAACTTCTTTCATTATTACGCATTTGTCTGAAATGATCTCATTCTGTGGTATCGATTTATGATTTACCTGCAATAAATATCGAAGCATAACGGTGAAGTTGAGCGGCAGTAGATCACTTTGAACTTAGCACCAACGGTATCCTTCAATCCGCTGCAACACAATTGTTAGACAGCACTTAATTGTCACTGTCTTATTTTTATCGAGATCACTTAAATAGGCTCCGCACAAAAGTTAAAAACTGATCTACTATACCTGTTGAGAGAGCAGCAATAAACCCAATCATAACTCCTAAAATCGCCCATATCAAATTAGACACTAAATTTACTTTAATGCCTTCAAGAAAAGGGTCTGGCACCTTTCTTTTAATAACTATTTGACAATATCTAGATCTGGGAATAGAAACTTTATATGGACTTGGCAATTCATTGCTTAAAATCCACATTCTTTGAGCAAGTGTTGCAGGTTTTAAGTATTTATCGAGATCAAACACAAAATCCTCAAACCATTCAAGATGATCTGGAGGCATTTCGCAATGTATTGTGGCTTGGTACTGAGTGAATTCAACTTTAACTGATCTAATTAATATATCTGGACCATGTATAACTCCACTGCCTCGAATTATGGATATACTGTTCTGGTTTTTAGTTGCATCACTTTCAGCTTGAGTTTCATTATCTTCAAATTGGAAAGTTTTAGTTCCTGACTCGTACTCAGCACCCTCAACCCCAAAAAGATCAAGTCTTTCCCTTTTTGAGATAGCTTCTAAAAATATTTCTAAGCTTCTTTCGTTATAAATCTCCCAAAAGTCTTCTTGTGCAGAGAAGATAACTTTGGGAAAGTGCTTTTCTACCAACTTACAAATATTCTTGATACTGTTAAAATCTAATACGCAAGGCTCAAGCTTGTGTATAGGCTTAATGCGAATAGGCATCTAAAGTATTGCCTCACAAGAAATCTTCAATTATCCTAGCCCAAACTTTGAAGCTGTATGCCGTCTAACTATATATTGTACGGAAACTTTCTGCATAACCGCCAAATACAAGGTAGTTATATCCCACATTCCGCTCGTAATGGAAGAGGAAAATAATTAAAATTTAAAACAACCGTTTAGCAATGGTTTCAAGGATCTACCTAAAAATATATGATTCTCAATAAATTAGCATTATTGAGAATAGAGTGAATTTTGATCGCTGAGATCCCTATTGCCTCGTTGTAATTATTTCTGACCTCTTTTACGAGCGGAATGTCGGTTTAATCGCTGTGTGATCTTCAATACTACTGACTTTTCATTTCATGGTCATCCCAATCCTTTAACTTGCCCACCAGGATGGACGAGAAAATTGATCGCAATTTGCTACTATTCCAGTGGTAGATCGATCGAAGAAGTTAATACCGAAGTCTCCAATCTGCCTCATACGACTTTATTTCGCGATCGACCCAACGAAAAGCAAACTCTCCTGCCTAAAATATTGATCAAAAATGCGATCAGAAAGTTTATTCCACCGATCTTAATTGACCTAAAGGAGTACATTAGACGGCAGCTTTTTCAGTCCTGATCGATTGATCGATCAAACTCGCTGAAAAGTTGGTATAGTTCTAGGCGATCCCTAATTTGGATACTTGCCAATGTTGGTCTACGACAAAATCAAGCAGGCTTACCACAAAGTCAAAACCACAGCCAAAACTATCGTCAAATCTGGTGAGACAAATCGATCAACTGCTCCACTAGATTTTTTTCATGCTGATTACTATCTGCGCCATAACCAACGACGGCAGGAGCATCTCGCGACTTTGGGCTTAGATCTAGTCAACAAGACTGTATTGGAAGTTGGGGCTGGTATCGGTGACCATTCAAGTTTTTTCTTCGATCGAAACTGCAATGTCTTGATTACAGAAGCAAGGCAAGAAAACTTAGACATCATCAAAACTCGATATCCTCAAGCTCAGATCGCAAATCTCGATCTCGATGATCCGAAACTAGAATTACATCCGCTTGAGATTGTCTACTGTTACGGACTGCTCTATCACCTTAATAATCCTGCAAGGGCGATCGAATATATGGCAGGGGCTTGTAAGGATCTGCTCTTATTGGAAACCTGTGTCTCATTTGGTAATGAATCTCGAATTAATCTCTGTTCAGAACTCGTCATTGATCCAACTCAAGCTGTTTCTGGGACTGGATGTCGTCCCACCAGAGTATGGATATTTGAGCAACTCAAGCAGTATTTTGAATTTGTCTATATGCCCGTTACTCAGCCATATCACGATCAATTCCCGATCGATTGGCAACCCCCACCCGAAGCGGACAAATTAACCCGTTCTATTTTTATCGCCTCCCGACAGCGATTAGACAATTCGCTTTTGTTGGCAGAGGTTCCAATGCAACAAAGACGTGGCTGAATCTAGCTGAGAGAGATTAAATTGGTGAGAGGAATTAGCTTTGGGATGTCTATCGAGCCAAATGGGAAGCATGATTACAAGACTAAGAAGAAGACTGCGAAAAAGTTCAAAACTCCGACCAGGCTTGCAGGTTTTGAACTGTAGGTCGATACAATTTTTGCTGGGTTTTGAGAAAAAAGGTGAGATCGTGACTGATTATCTCAATGAAATTGAGCTTGAGTATGATTATCTATCCGATATCGGCAGTCAGATCTATTTTGAAGGAACCTTTGAAGATGATGAAATTGACTTCTTTCAAAAGATCCTTGTAAGCGATCACAAACCGATTATTTTTGATGTTGGGGCAAATATTGGGATACATACGATTAAGTGGTTAAAACAGAACCCTAAGGCGATCTCATATGCCTTTGAACCTTCGTCCGAGACAAGAGCGATGCTAGAGCGTAATATCGCTAGGAATCATCTGACTGAGAGAGTAAAGATTTTAAAGCAAGCGGTTTCCGATCGAGAGGGAGTAGCAGATTTTTTTGAATGTGAGGATAATGCTTTTAGTTCGCTCAAAGATACTCAACGCAAGCAAGCGATTCGATCGATCTCTGTCCCAGTCACAACGATTGATCAGTTTGTCGAGACAAATCATATTACCAAAATATCTTTACTTAAAATCGATGTTGAAGGATTTGAGACAGAGGTAATTGCTGGAGCTTTAGAGACTCTCAAGCATCTCAAGCCAGATTTATTTGTGGAGATATATGGAGGCAGTAACTCTAATCCAGATCCAGAAGCTACGATCTCGCTGATTTGCGATCAAGGATATCAGTCATTTGTTTTAGTCGATGGTAATATCATCCCTTACCAAAAGCATTCAGACTCTCACTACAATTACTATTTCACATACAAAGATATAAATAAAGATATAGGCAAATATCTAGATTCAGATCCCAGTAGAGACAGGAAGCAAAATCATGATTAAATCTATCATTCAGGGATTTCTCCGCCGACTTAATATCCAGGTATATACTGTTTCAGGGGTGGAACGGCTCAAAGAATTCCAAGAAGAGCAAAAACGGATCAAGACATTATGGTTGCAGCACATGCAAATCAGGACGATCATCGATATTGGTGCTAATACTGGGCAATTTGCGTCGCACATCCATGAAATTATCCCAAATGCTATGCTTTATGCGTTCGAGCCTCTACAAGACTGCTATGAAGAGTTGGTGATTAACCTGACAGGTGTAATGCAATTTAAAGCTTTTAACCTCGCCTTAGGCAATGAGAGTGGCACTACGGAAATACATCGCAGTGAATATTCTTTGTCCTCATCTCTGTTACCAATGGCGGAGTTGCATAAAGAATCTTTCCCCTTTACTAGGAATGAAACGATTCAGGTGATCCAAGTTGCTAAGCTCGATGAAATTGCCCATGAGATGGAACTCCAAAAGCCTCTCATGATCAAAATTGATGTGCAAGGATTTGAAGATAAAGTAATTGCGGGAGGATTGCAGACAATTACTCAAGCAGATATTATTATTGTCGAAATGTCGATCGAGCCACTATATGAAGGACAATCTCTTTTTTATGATATTTACAAGACTCTTATAGAGCAAGGATTTCAATATCGTGGCAACTACGATCAATTATGCAATCCCAATGATGGCAGAGTTCTCCAGGTTGACGGCATTTTTGTCAAACCCTGAGCATCCTTAAAAAATGAGATATCAGTAAATATTCTTAAGCTCATGCTAACTAGAAATCCTCCTTTAATTCTCAGTGATTTACCCCTACCGCCACCAGGGCGAACTGGATATCCTTGGACTGAGACAAGTCAGTTACCACCTGAATCTTTGCCTCATATCCCGCACATTGCGATCGTGACTCCTAGCTACAATCAGGGACAATTTATTGAAGAAACCATTCGTTCGGTTTTACTGCAAGGTTATCCCAATTTAGAATACATAGTGATTGATGGCGGCAGTACCGATAATTCGATCGACATTATCCAAAAATACGCTAAATTTTTAACTTATTGGGTTAGCGAACCCGATCGTGGTCAAAGTGATGCGATTAATAAAGGATTTGCTCGATCGACTGGTGAGATCATGGGATGGTTAAATAGTGACGATTACTTAGCCCCGTCAGCTTTATTTAAACTGGCATCCTACTATCAGCCTGGTTTGCATTGGTGGAATGGGAATGCGCTCAACCTTGAGCCTGACAATAGTTTACACAGCTATCCTCAGCTTAAACACCAGATTTCTCAAAATCATATTCTCCATGCCAGAATAATTATTACCCAAGTTTCGACTTTCTGGACACGCGAATTATGGGATAAGGTTGGATCTGCTGTGAGTGACATCTATTTGGCAATGGATTACGATCTCTGGCTTCGTTTCTCATACTATACGGCGGCAACTGTGTTACCCGATACTTTAGCAGTTTATCGAACTCATGCCGATGCCAAAACAGGTGGTGCAGACGGACAATTATCTTACGCGCAGGAATGTGATACTTTAAGGCGAGTAGAATACGATCGATTGGGATTAAATATCTTGACAAGATCGGTATTAATTAACTTCTGGGCGCGCTCGTTGCTTGCTGAGCTTTATCATGATTGGCGGAGCTGGTTTGGTAGACGTAAGATTCCATATGTTTAATTAGATAGTTTAACTAGACAAATGATCTAAACAAGTGAGATGAGGTAAGTCATGGCTTTAGTAAAACGGATCGGCAACTCACTATCATTTCGGGGGCGAGGATTTCTCAGATCTTTACTGAATATGAGAACAGGGCGAGTTCGCGATCGAGCTATGCCTCTACTCCGTTCGATCCAACTCAAAACTTCGGCAGACTTTCCGTTTACGCTTGCCACTTTGGTGGGCAAGAAGCAATTACCCGATCTACTATTTGCCCTGGTAAGTTACGAACGCGCTGTTGGAAGTATTGGTAATCTCACTGTGCTATCCGATGGATCGCTCGATCGACAAGATGCTGAGTTCTTATCCAAATGGCACGATCGATGTCAAGTGTTTCTAGATTTCCCATCTTTTTGTGACTACCATCACTACAAACCACATCCCACCTTAAGCCAGTTTTACAAGGCTCACTATCTCGCCCCCAAGGTAATTATTCTTGATGCCGTCCAGTCCGTGACTAACTGTCTTCTGATCGATTCGGATGTCGTGTTTTTTCAGAATCCTCTAACTACGCTACTGCATTGTGTAAAAGCTCATGAATGCACCTGCTTGGAAGACGAAGTTGAAAGCTTCGATCGTAACGTGATTGAGTTCGCCCAAACAAATAGTATTGCGCCAATCGGCAAGATCAATACAGGACTGGTATATGCACCTCAAGGTAGTCTAAATGGCTTGGATTGGGGCAAGATAATTTCGGCAAAATCTCTGGCAAATCCTCACGTATTTACCGAACAAACTTCGATCGCTGTAGCATTAGAAACTGTGGGATATCGGTTTTTTCCCAAAGCAGAATTTGTTGTGGCTCTGAGAGGAGCAGCTTTCCCTTACGGTGACTACAAACCATTCCATGATATTCAGCAACCCTATGAGAGCTTAGTCTGCCGACACTTTGTCACTCCAATTCGATATCTTATGTGGCTCAAAGCCTTTCCAAAATTAAAGGCATCATTAATGTCAATGAGTAACTAATCGCTATGCCATTATGATTTTCCTCTTTTCGGATGTTCTATTTCGGGCAGGTGGGATTGAGACTTATCTCCATGCTCTTGCTTTGCATCTACATAGTCGAAATATACCAGTGCGTGTGGTGGTGGCTGAACTGGAGCATTGCCCGTTAGTCGATGAACTTGTAGACAAGGGGATCGGGGTTTATCGTCAAATGCGGCTGCCTGGCGATCGAATCTTACTTCGACAGCACATTATGCTGACTTGGCTAGGAACGCAACTTAAACCAGGGGATTGGGTATTTTGTGTGCGCCAACCAATGCCTGAACTGTATTTGAGAACGGTACGACTGGTTCACAGCCGAAGGGCGAAGATTGCCGCGAGTTGGATGTTTGCGCCAGAGTTTTTACCACCCATACCACCCTATGGACAAAAGTTTTGTCAAGCAGTCGCAAACACAGATGCCGTGATCTCAGTGTCGCACTGCACAGCCGATCAGTTTCAACAAGTTTACGGTTATAAAGGTAAAGTCCAAGTCCTGCATTACCATAACCTTTTATTATTCTCAGAACCTGTGCCTCTGCCGCCGCCGCCCTGGAAGATCGGTTTCATGGGACGCTTAAACATCAAGCAAAAAAATCTTGATATGCTACTGGAAGTGATGGCAACGGTTTTACAGACGCAGCCAGAGGTCGAACTACATTTGTACGGCGGTGGTCAGGATCAGCCTCGGTTAGAGCTACTCGCCCGTAATCTCAATATTCAGGATCGGATAATTTTTCATGGTAGTTACGATCACCGTCAAGATTTACCGCAGATCATGGCTAACTGTCATTTTTTCGTCTATGCCTCGTGGTTTGAAGGTGGACCATGCTTTACGTTGCTGGAGTTGATGCAGGCCGGGCGATTTTGTGTGGCTTCGATGGTGGGCGGCATTCCCGATTTGTATGAAGGCTATCCTGAAGTTGGATTATTAGTCACGCCAGGAGATCGATCGGAGCTAACTCAGGGCATATTAACTGCATTAGCAGATCTAGCAAAAGGAGAAATTAATGCCCAAAAAATTCGCGATCGATACTTTGATGGATTTGATACTGAATCTGTCGATCGAGTTTGGAACTCGATTTTTGCCGACACCTCAGCTTAACGACCTGAATTTGTGCAAGAATTGCTACAAGAATGATGCGGAGTGATATGAAAACCGATCCATTTACGATCAAGAGATACGCCAAATGGCATCCGATCCGACTAGCTTTTACTGCTAAGGCAAGGCTGATTGAGCAAGAAGCAAAATGGAACTTTGAAAAATATGCTTTGCCGATTGAGGCTAAGCAAGATCTTCCTCCTGCGCAAGATGCCGACTGGTCTAATACTGCGGCTACAGCCACGCAACTCCAGCATTTGCTCTATGCCTTATCCTTTACAGAACATCTCATCGATACGGTAGCTGTAGAGGTGGGATGCTATCGCGGCGTGGTTAAGGGTTATGCCTAAAGGTGGCATTATTGCCATGCACGACACCGATCAGATCTGTTTTGCAGGAACCAGAAAAGCTGTGTTTGATGCCTATAAAAATATGGGTTTAGAGCTTTTTGCCCATGTCGATAATCTGACTCTATTACGCAAATAGTTCGTAGATCAGTCTATATCCCAATCAAACTCAATCCAGCATATGTACCCTAGAAAATTTCTGATGCCGATTTACTTAAATCTTCTCGAACTTTCTTCTGGTAGAGGAGTGCAGACCCTATCAAAATTAGATGCATTTTTATTTAATTTCCAAAGAGAAGTTGAGATTAATGCCGATGGGAGCGTTTCGATTT
>Ga0209490_10004844_pt1 | contig 12345 bp, 15 predicted proteins | sample MAT06_FD_187209 | JGI IMG/M metagenome (GOLD analysis project Ga0209490, IMG submission 187209) | Freshwater microbial communities from Lake Fryxell liftoff mats and glacier meltwater in Antarctica - MAT-06 (SPAdes) (version 2) | ecosystem: Environmental > Aquatic > Freshwater > Ice > Liftoff...
TAGCTGCAACATCAGATCTTGTTGTTTCAGCATTGCTTCTAAACTGTCCTCGTCAGGATGATCCCAGCCAAGTAAATGTAATAGTCCATGGGCAGCCAGCCAAGCTAGTTCATAGGTTAGTGAATGACCGCGTTCTTCCGCCTGACGGATTGCTGTGGTTTGCGAAATGATGATGTCGCCCAAACATGTTGGCTCTACATACTCAGCATCATCATTGGGAATCTCTGGTACATCTGACTCTAGAGCCGCAAAGGACAAAACGTCAGTTGGACGATCCTGCTGACGATATTGCAAATTTAATTGTTGAATTGTCAAATCATCAGTAATTGCTAGAGTTAGCTCGTACTCGCCATCTGCGATCGCAACTTGCGATCGCAGATATGGCTCCCAACTAGCAAACCATTCTTGCCATTTTTCTAAGGAGATTGGGTGGCGATCGGCAATCTCAGGATAAATTTCACAATACAGATCGATACTCAATGGTTTACAACTCCATAAAACAAAAGGCAAGAAAAAATTAAATCTTAACTAAAAAATGAAAAAATGCACCCTACGGGATTAATAAGCGCACCACCCCAAATGCATAAATTATTTGTATTTCATTCATAACTGCAAAATCCGCGTCGATTGATAAATGTACTAATATCTGTATTCTCTATTTCTACAGATTTACAATATTATTCCTAATTTCTGACTGTTAACCTGATTACTTATTTTGCGTAGAGTTTGTGGTCTTAAGCATAGCTCTCAACAAATCTGATTCTTTTGTAGGTATTGATTCAGATTTTAATAGACAAATTACTTCTTGTAATAATAAATCTTGCTCTTGCCTAATAGATTCTAGACGGTTCAAGATCGCAACCAGTTTTTGCTGATCTATAGTTACTTCTGAGACACTTACGGCTTTTTTATTGTCTTTCTGAAAAGATTTTGAAATTAACTTCAATTTAGATGAAATTAGTTTGAATGGGTAAGTAAGAATTAATAGCCAAAACCTTGCTGTTATATCGGATATAGCTTTTAATAATCCTGAAAATAGAAATATCCCTACTAATAATATTAAAAGCCCTTGTAAAGGATGATCTATTAACCAAACTAATCGAGGGTGAGCATTTATCCAACTATTCAAAGATGAATTTATTGAAGCTTGTATTCCATCAGAAAGTGTTTGATTCAGATTATCAATTTTTTCAATGTTTTTCTGTAAAGAATCTTGCAAAGTAATCTTTGCAGTAGTTATCCCATTGACTAACTGATCAGTTGTTTCTGTAACATTACTAAAGGTATTATCAATAGTCTTTGTAAAACTTGTTTTTGCATTTTCTTTGATTTGACTGATGTTTTCAATAGACTGGCTAGTACGCTCTAAAATTACATCTTTAGCTTGACTGGCAGCTTGATTGACGTTATTGAGAGTAAAATCAATATTTTTCCCAAAAAAAGTTTTTGTGCTTTGTAGATTTTTCGTAATATCTTCTGACAAAGTGGTTCGCATAAACTTTAAAAATAGAAAATAGAAATTAGAGCAAAGACTCGAGGTTTGTCTAATGAAAAGCGATCGCTAATCCTAGCAAAACACCAAACACCCCTACAATTGTTAAGAAAAAATGAAATAGTGACGTACTGCCTTTTTTGACCATGTTACGCATGGCAAGTTTAACAAAACTATCCTTTTCTTGAGTTTGAATATTAGATTTCAGCCCTTCAACAGCTTTTTTGTCATCACTTTTTGAGGTTGAGTTAGAGTGATTGTTGATATTACTATCCATGGTTTTATTTGTAGATGATTAATAAATATTGTGATAAAAATCTGGTTTAAACTCAATAATAACGTCTGAAAAACAGTCTATTAAGAAAATTTGCAACAGAAAATACATAATTAGTCTACTGACTCAAAATCGAGCTATGTACTTGTAAATACTACTCTGCTATATCCTTAACCTTATCTTAAAGAAAGTTTATCATCAACATTCTCTATACCTTATAGAATAAAAAGTACATCTTAATTAAAGATGGTCAGTTAAAATAAGTATAAGTAATTTTGCTGTTGTGTAGTACAGTTTGCACAGGCAGAATTACAAAGCCTAACATAATTCAAACTCAGGGAAAATATTATCATGGCAGTCGAAAAAGTAAATTCTTCCTCTAGCTTAGCGGAAGTCATTGATCGCATTTTGGATAAGGGCATTGTCATTGATGCATGGGTAAGAGTCTCTTTGGTGGGAATCGAACTATTAACAATCGAAGCTCGTGTTGTTATCGCCTCTGTGGATACATATCTCAAGTATGCTGAAGCAATTGGTCTCACGGCATCGGCATCAGTACCTGCAGCCTACTAAGTGCTTACGGCTAGCTTTGCTAGTAGTAAATACAAAACAATAGATTATCAGTGTACTGATCTCTTTTCTACTCCCTTCTCCCTAAAAATTATCTTGTCAGTTTATTGCTTACAAGGCAATAATTTTCTGGCAAGGTAGTTATATGGCGGGAAGGGGGATTAATGAAAAAGTTTAAAGCGATTCATGGAAAAGTGTTTTTCAAAGCGATTAAAAACCGAATCTAAAAAAGTGAATTTGAGGGTAATGTCATGGCTTCTTTAATGCAAGAATTCGCGGAAGCAAGGAAACAACGACTGCAAAAACGAGCGGATTTTTTGGTTGATAGTCAGCTAGCATCGGAATCTCGACAAGAAGAAGTCCAAAATCGGTCTAACCAAATGTCGCGGCACTTACAGGATCTATACATTGCCCGAATTGCCCGAACTGCCCAAACTGCCCGAACTGAGCAAGCTATTGAAGATAGTGCTCAACGTGCTCAAGATGTCAGAACTCGTACTTTTAAAACGCGATCGCTACTAAAACATATTCACAAAGCACGCATTCGTACAAGCCAAGCTGACAGTATACTACGTCAACAATTTGAAGCTGATCGTCTTGTCACGGCTGAAGCTGATCGTGAGCAACGTCAACAATTTGAAGCTGATCGTCTTGTCACGGCTGAAGCTGACAGTATACTGCGTCAACAACAAGTGCAAGAAAGAGCCGCTTTTACGCAAATGCAACTGGAAGATCTCACTACAACTCGTCTTGCCAATGCAACTTTTGCGGCACAGCAAAGATTAGAGGTTGAATCTAGTCGCCGTGCAGACGCTCAAGCTTTTCGTTCTAATTTAAGGGATTCAGTTTGGGGAACTTCTTCTCCATCAGTAGGATCAAGTCAGGCTCCTGAAAAATTACCTGCTAAGTCGTCTCCAGATATTTCAAAAAAATCTAGCACCACTCTAAAAACGAAAGTTGCTGCACAAATTAAAGAACCATTGGTCATCAAATCTGTTGAGGCAAAACCACTTGTTGAAGTGACGCAAACTGTTAAAGGAATCGCCAAAGAAGTACCCAAAACTTCTGGCAAAATTGAGCAATTTGTTTTTGACTATGTTGCCCAGTTGTCTACTAGTTCTAGCTTGCTAGAAGTTGTCAATGATCGCGACACTGTGAGAGATTTACTGGCTCAAGGAGCAAATACACTCAAAGTCGATCCTTCCGATATTCTTAATACTCTGCTACAAATGGCAGAAGACTCCTAAACATGACCACAGTTCTCCATGCCAATGCCCGTCAGTTTATTAGCACTGACTTCACCAACCAGATAGTCCGTCGCGCATTACGCTATTTACAGTCAGGTTTTGCAATTCATTTGCGTGGACCTGCGGGTACTGGCAAAACTACCTTAGCCATGCACCTCGCGGGATTAGTCGGTAGACCGATGGTGCTGATCTATGGCGATGAGGATCTGCGATCATCTCAACTTATTGGAGCTAACTCAGGCTATTCCCGCAAGAAAGTTGTTGATAACTATATCCATTCAGTTTTGAAGGTGGAAGAAGACTTACGCCAAAGCTGGACAGATTCGCGTTTGACCTTAGCCGCCAAGGAAGGGTTTACGCTAATTTATGATGAGTTCAATCGATCGCGTCCAGAAGTGAATAACGTCTTGCTTAGTGCGCTTGAAGAAAAGTTAATTGTTTTACCACCTGACAGTTCTCAGATGGAATATGTCCGCGTACATCCATCTTTTCGGGCAATTTTCACTTCTAACCCTGAAGAATATGCGGGTGTACATCCTACTCAAGATGCATTACTCGATCGCATGATCACGATTAACATCGGCGAAGCTGATGTGGAAACTGAGAAACAAATTTTAGTTAATCGGGTTGGCTTAGAACGAACGGAAGCATTGAAATTAATCAATTTAATCCGTGGTTTTCGTCGTCAGGTGGAATGCAGTAAAGCTTCCAGCTTGAGAGCTTGTCTGCTGATCGGAAAAATTTGTCATGAGCATGGAATTCATGTTTCTGGCAAAAATGAGGATTTTCGAGATCTTTGCTTTGATGTGCTGATTTCTCGCTATGGTGATGGTAAGCCTGAGTCAGAACTGGGACTCGCTAAATTATTGGATCAGATACCTTAAATGTCTCAATCGCTTAAACCTCAAGCCATAAAAACTAACAACACTGGCTCCTCTCTAGCTGATATTTTAGAGCGGGTATTAGATAAGGGAATTGTGATTGCAGGTGATATCACAGTGTCTGTAGGCAGTGTGGAGTTGTTAAGCATCAGGATTCGTTTGCTCGTAGCCTCTGTGGACAAAGCCAAGGAGATAGGGATTAACTGGTGGGAGTCCGATCCATACTTGTCGTCGCGAACACAGGAATTACTTGCTTCTAATCAGCAATTGTTAGAGAGAGTAAATCTCTTAGAAAGAGAGTTAGCCGCCACAAAGCAACTGACTGATTAATACAGTAAATTATGAAAAAAAGCCCTGTTTCGTGGGGCTTTTTTTCATAATTTACTGTAGCTCGTCTAGTTTTTCTTTTTAGTACTTTCTTTTTCTTGAATCTCACTTGGCACAGGGAACTGCTCAATCGGCTGCCCGGCTAAAGCCCTTTCCATAAACTTACGCCAGATTGGAACCACATACACACCACCTGTTACACCATTTGCCATCGGTGAATAATCATCATTACCAATCCAAATTGCCACAGACAACTGTGGCACATAGCCCACAAACCAAGCATCACGGAAATCAGAAGTTGTACCTGTCTTACCTGCGACAGGTCGTCCGTCACTCATTTGTGCCTCAGTCGCTGTGCCATTGGTAATTACACCGCGCAAAGTATCGGTCAAATATGAGACTGCGATCGGATCAAGGATTAGTTCAGGCTTTGGTGTGTTATCTAGAACCAAATTGCCATTGCGATCGGTTACCCGCGCAATTAATGTTGTTTTTGATTTATAACCGCCACTGGCAAATACCGCATAGGCTCCCGCCACTTCCATCGGCGTGACATCGGCTGCACCAAGAGGTAAAGAAATCACAGGCTTCATCGGGCTATTGATCCCCATCTTGCGACAAATTGCGATTACATTTTCGGCTCCCACTTCAAGTCCCAATTTAAGTGCGGGAATATTACGAGAAACTGCGATCGCTTGACGAATACTAATTGCTCCTGAGAACGTATTGTCATAGTTGCGAGGAATATAAGGCTCATCGCCATCAGGAATGCTCATCGGACTATCATCAATTACCGAGTCTGGGGTGTAGTTGCCAGTGGCAAAGGCTGCGTAGTAGACAAAAGGCTTAAACGAAGATCCCAATTGTCGTCTCGCTAGAACAGCACGGTTAAATTGATTTTTATCAAAGTCACCCACACCACCTACTAGAGCTTTCACAAATCCAGTGCGGGGATCAACTGCAACTAAGGACAATTGATCGGCATAGGCTCCACGATCAACTAAATCTTTATGCCCTTCAGCAGCTACTTCTTCAGCAATACGCTGCAACTTTAAGTCAATCGTCGTCTGAACGCGCAAACCACCTTGTAGAACGACATCACGCCCAAATTTTTCTTCTAACTCGGCAGTTACAGCTTGAGATACATAAGGCACACGACTAGCTTCGTAAGAAATCCCTTGCTTCCGAATCGTTATTTTTTGTGCTTTTGCAGCTTTAACTTCGGCTGGAGTTGCCCATCCAAGCTCTAATAGGCGATCAAGCACCAGTCCTTGACGTTTTTTAGATTCAGAATAGTTGTCAACAGGGTTAAAGACTGAAGGCGCTTGAATTGTCCCAGCTAATATAGCAGCCTCTCCAAGAGTCAAGTCAGCAGCAGCTTTACCAAAATAATTTTGAGAAGCAGTTTCTGCACCATTAGTGTTCTTTCCCCAAAACACTTGATTGAGATACATCTCAAGAATTTGCTCCTTAGTAAATACTTGCTCAACGCGCATTGCTAAGACGGCTTCAGCAACCTTACGATTAAGGCTACGTTCGTTGGATAGAAATAAATTTTTAACTAATTGCTGCGTTAGGGTTGAGCCACCTTCAACGGTTCCACCTGCATTAAAGTTAGCTAAAATTGCTCGACCAATACCACTGGGATCAATACCCTTGTGGGTATAGAAGTAAGCATCTTCCATGGCGAGAACTGAGCGCTTTAAATGAGGAGAAATGCGATCGAGCGTGACGACTTCGCGGTTGATATCACCATGCAATCTCGCGATCAGTCCACCGTTAATATCGTAAATATAAGTGGTTTCAACTGGTACATAACCTTTGAGGACTCTTACATCAGGCAGATCGCGAAAACTGAGGGCTAATCCGACCAGTCCACCTGCTGTTGCCGCACCGCCAATCATGATAATTCCCAGCAATGTGCCACCAACAGCTTTGAGAGTACCTTTTAAAATACTGCCTGTCAGAGACTGAGAACGCTCTACACTATTCGATGCCACAGCAATCTACCCTTTGATCAATTCATAGGTAATCTTACTTCATTAATTAAGTATTGCGCACTAAAAACTTAATGTCGTGCTTTGCACAACATTAAGTTTTTGAATTTTAACGGCGCTGAGCTAGCTTGTCGTATACCAATTGCAGATCGACATGGTGATGTGCGATCGCAACTAACGTGTGATAAAACAAATCTGCCACTTCACCTGCGATCGCATCAGGATCATTATCTTTACAAGCCATGACCACTTCGGCCGACTCTTCGCCAATTTTTTTTAAAATCTTGTTGTCGCCACCCGCAAATAATTTGCAGGTATAAGAGCTTTCTTGTGGATGCTCACGGCGATCGACAATTACCGCAAATAACTCTGAGAGGGGATCATTCATAAAAGCACTTAAATAAGCAGCAATTGCGCCGCGCTCAGCGCGGCGCAATTGCCTGTTTATAATCATAAAGGCACGCATTGCGTACCTTTATGATTGATTGTTTTTCGCAGTACATTAGCAAGCTAAGTATTACTAACAATTACTTGATGGAAACCTTACCGCCAGCTTCTTCGATTTGCTTCTTAGCAGCTTCAGCATCAGCCTTAGCCATGCCTTCTTTAACAGTCTTAGGAGCAGATTCAACTAGATCTTTCGCATCTTTCAAGCCTAAGCCAGTGATTTCACGAACGATCTTTAGAACAGCGATCTTCTTATCAGAAGGAACTTCATCAAGTACCAAGTCAAAAGCAGTCTTTTCTTCGACTTCTTCAGCCGCAGCAGCACCACCAGGAGCAGCCATCATCATGCCGCCAACTGGAGCAGCAGCCGAAACGCCAAAAGTTTCTTCAATTGCCTTGACCAATTCAGAAGCTTCAAGAAGGCTCAAAGACTTTAGTTCTTCAATAATGCTGTCGATTTTTGTAGACATAGTTTTTCTCTTTAATTGATTAGTGATTGGTAGTAATTCGCAATTCGTAATTCGCAATTGCCTTAAGCTGCTTCTTTTTCAGAAACAGCCTTGATAGCTCTGCCCAGAGATTGAGGAACCTCTTTGATGCCGATCGCGATTTTTGCGGTGACCGCATTGATTGCGCCAGCAATTTGAGCAATGAGTACTTCCTTAGAAGGTAGATCTGCGATCGCTTGCAAGTCTTTTGCAGTCAGAGCGCGACCTTCTAAGACACCGCCACGAAGTTCGGTTTTCTTAGATTCCTTTTGAAAGGCTTGGTAAGCCTTAACAGCCCCACCAATGTCATCTTTAACAAATAGGCAAGCTGAAGGTCCAGTTAGAAAGCCTTCGAGAGACTTCCATTCGGGCACATCCGAAATTGCTTGCTTTAGCAAAGTATTCTTAGTGGTTCTGCACACCGTACCTGTCGGACGGAGTGAGCGGCGGAGCTTGGTAATTTCAGCTACGGACAAAGTTGAGTAATCGATTACCATGACCATCTGAGTTCCTTCAAACTCTTTGGTCATTTCACCAACTAAAACTTTTTTTTGGTCTAGGGTCTTACCCATATGGTTCTCACCTCCTTGTTATTTAGAGCCAATTTAATAATGCTTTACATAATTTAAATTGGCTTTGTGTGGATCTTTAAAGTCATTAAAAAAGCCTTGTCTTTTCGCAGACCAAGGCTTTTAAAAATACTCTCTTAAGAATATTTTTAAGATACCTCGGCAGGAAATTAAGCGATTTGCACCTGCTGTCTATGGAGATATTCAGTTGTCGAAATTTCTTTCTAGGCTTATTACAACAATTAGACTGATTAGACTCGACTTTTGATTTCTCTATAATGAAGTGCACGTCGGGTGATCCATTATAGAGAAATGACTTTAAAAGACTTTAATTAGGCTTCCCCTAATTTGATGTCGCGCAGTGCTGTGACATCAACTTCGATCGATGGGCCCATAGTCGCAGACACATAAACCGATCTCCAGTATCGGCCCTTTGCACCAGAAGGACGATTGCGATCGATCGTTTCTTGCAAAGCTTTGAGGTTGGTTAGCAAGTCTTCGGCAGGGAAGGCAGCTTTGCCAAACTGGATGTGTACAATACCTGTGCGATCGGCACGGAATTCTAGCTTACCAGCTTTAAATTCATTAATTGCACCACCCAAATCAGTAGTTACCGTACCACCTTTAGGTGAAGGCATCAATCCTCTAGGCCCAAGCAATTTACCAAGCTTAGCCACTTGAGGCATCATGTCAGGTGTCGAAATCAATAGGTCAAAGTCCATACGACCTTTAATGATTTCATCAATTAGTTCCTCAGAACCAGCAATATCTGCACCTGCGGCAGTTGCTTCAGCAACTTTTTCGCCACGAGCAATAACTGCTACACGAATTGTTTGTCCCGTTCCTTTGGGTAAAGTTACGGTTGTCCGCAATTGTTGGTCAGCGTACTTAGGATCGATACCTAGTCTGATGTGAGCTTCTACAGATTCAGCAAACTTAGCAGTCGCAGTTAGCTTTAATAGTTCCAGCGCATCGATTGGTGCATAAGGACGTTCTTCAACTTTGCTGAGAGCTTCCTTAAAACGTTTTGAAATTTTCTTTGCCATGATTGCTCCTACGGGGTAATAGCGGAAAAATTAATTTCCTCCCCCAACTAAAATCTTTGATTTGAGTGTATTTGAGTTTGTTGATGTCAAGAACGACAAAAGCTTAGAACTAAGCGCTAATGGTAACGCCCATGTTCTTTGCTGTGCCTTCAATAATCTTCATTGCTGCATCAATATCATTAGCATTGATGTCAGGCATCTTCGTTTCAGCGATTTGACGAAGTTGATCTCTGGAAATGGAACCAACTTTTTTACGATTAGGTTCAGCCGATCCAGATGTAATCCCAGCCGCTTTTTGAATCAAAACTGATGCAGGAGGTGTTTTGAGGATAAAGGTAAAACTTCTATCTTCATATACAGATATTTCGACAGGAATGACCATGCCTGCTTGGTCAGCAGTACGGGCGTTATATTCCTTACAAAACATCATGATGTTGACACCATGCTGACCCAAAGCAGGACCAACTGGTGGAGTTGGGCTAGCCTTGCCAGCATTAAGTGCTAACTTGATAATTGCTGTAACTTTCTTAGCCATTGATTTTAGCCGTTGATTTTAGCCGTTAAAAAAACTACAAACCTGCGTTTGAGTGAGTTAGTTTTGCTTTTGTACCTGATTGAACTCTAGTTCTACAGGGGTATCTCTTCCGAAGATTGAAAGGAGGGCTTTTAGTTTATTGCGCTCTGGGCTAACTTCCACCACTTCCCCTTCAAAGTCTTTGAAAGGTCCAGTAAGCACTTTGATTTTGTCGCCTTGAGCCATGTTGATTTTGAGAACTGGCTCTTGTTCAACTGTGACACGGAAGATTCTTTCGACTTCTTTTTCGGTCAGTGGACGAGGTTTAACATGTCCGCGACCGCGACCGTAGTGACGTTTTTGTTCTGTGCCAACGAAGTTAATTACATGGGGAGTGCTTTTAACAGCAAGCCATGCGTCATCATCAACTTCTAGCTGTCCGATTTCATTTCTGACAGTTTTGATTTGGATCAAAACATAACCAGGAAAAATCTTTTCCTCAGAAGTTGCGCGACTGCCATCCTTTCTAAGTTTGACGGTCGGTGTCTGAGGAATTTCAATTTGCTTGATCCTATCTTCGACATCAAGGGTTTTGATGCGTTGTTCTAGGCTCGACTTAACTTTTTTTTCGCAACCAGAAGCAATTTGAACGGCATACCAGTTAAATAGTACGTCTCCATCTTCATAATTGCTAGATGAGTGGTCGATGTCCTCGGTAAACATTATTGAAACACCTGCAATGCGATCGCCTTAAACAAAGCATCAATTAGATAAACAAAGGTTGCTACTGCAACGATCATTAAAAGAACGGATGCAGATTCACTAATTAGTTGCTGACGTGTCGGCCAAACAATCTTACCGAATTCGGCTTTAGATTCTACAAACAGTTTAGTTACGCCAGTCGGCTCAGATTTGCCATCTGATTCAACTTTCGATACTTCTTTTGGTTGCTCTTTCAGTTCGTTTTTCGTCATAGCGGCAACTCTTGCGATTCCTTTGCAATCTTTGTAAATGCGATACGTTTAAGTGCAATTCTCTAAGAATAGTGAAGCGCGCCCTGGGGGACTCGAACCCGCGGCATCAGGTTTTGGAGACCTGCGTTCTACCAACTGAACTAAGGACGCACGTAGTGAAAACACGATTTTGGTAGGCAACCAGTTATATTTACTGTATCAATTGCTATATCAAAATAGTATTTGATACTTAGTATAACCGTAGATGTCCTTATAGTGGACGATCAAATCGTTGTTTAAGACGAGTTGCTTTACCAACAAGGTCGCGTAAGTAGTAGAGCTTAGCACGACGCACTTTGCCACGACGAATCACTTTGATGCTTTCAATTTGTGGAGAATGTAGCAAGAAGGCTCGCTCAACTCCAATTCCTTGAAACACTCGACGGACAGTAATAACGGTATTAACGCTAGAACCTCGTCTTGCGATGATCACGCCTTCGTATGGCTGAGTACGTTCTTTGCCGCCCTCTTTGATCCTAACTCCAACCTTGACAGTGTCGCCCACATAAATTGTGGGTAGATCTGTTTTGATATATTCCGCTTCAATTGAGCGGATGATTTCAGAAGCGTTCATGAGGAATGCCAAAAAAGTCGCGATCATCTATGTTAAAGCATCAACGGTCTAATGTCTATAATTTTCATCAAAAAAGTTGAGATCTAGTGCGATGTGCTAGATCTCAACTTTTTTGATCTAGCACGCCGCGTTATTTTTTTTGCGAAGGCTAGAGCTTGGGGGAAGTTTGCTATTGCTCTGCTCGGCTTGGCGAGTGGCGATAATTGCTGAGGCTGTACTTGTGAGACTGCGATCGCAATAGGGAATTGCCGCACGAGTTTTTAAAAAAGCTGCTTCGGTTTCAGAGATCGGTGGTAATGGGGTTGGTGGAAAGGCGGCGATCGTGCTGGGGGATTTGCGACCGATGGGGGCGATTGCGCCAATTTGTAAGCCTGCCTTAATCATGGCGGCGCGGACGGCGGCGGATGAGGAGTAAGTAACGAGGTAGCCGTCGGGTTTGAGACAGTTGGCTAAAAGCTGGATAAACTCTACTGTCCAGAGTTGGGGACAATGCGGCGGTGAAAATGGATCGAGAAAGATCGCATCAGCCCATTTACATGGGACTTGACTAATGGTTTGTCTTGCATCACCGATGAGGAGCTGTAAAGATAAATTGTCAGTGGTTACGGTTTGGGTAGCGGCGGCGGTTGTTAGTATTTCCGCGATCGCAGGTTGCCAGATATTTACTAATCCTGCTGCGATCGCCTTTTGTGGGACTTCGAGATTATTTTCGAGGGCGATGATGTGCAGATCAGCGGTGCGATCTTTTAGTTCTGATACGGCGGCGATCGCAGCGGCGCTGTTGTAACCTAAGCCATAGCAAACATCAAGAATGTTGAGTTGCGTTTGAGTTTTGGCTTTTTCAGCAATTTTGGCAGGTATGACAAATTTAGCTTCGGCTTCGTATTTTGCGCCGTGAGCGCTATG
>Ga0209490_10004846_pt1 | contig 12343 bp, 13 predicted proteins | sample MAT06_FD_187209 | JGI IMG/M metagenome (GOLD analysis project Ga0209490, IMG submission 187209) | Freshwater microbial communities from Lake Fryxell liftoff mats and glacier meltwater in Antarctica - MAT-06 (SPAdes) (version 2) | ecosystem: Environmental > Aquatic > Freshwater > Ice > Liftoff...
CATTGCGTTCCTCCGGTCGCATCAGGGACGCCATGCCGATGCGCTGGAGAAGATCGAGGAAGTCCTCGTGATCGGCCGCGCCATCGGGGACGCGCGCTCGGAAGCGGGAGACCTCGCAACGATGGGGAACGTGCTGCGCAATCTGGGCCAGCCGGAGCGTGCGCTGGAAGTGCTGGAGGCCGCACTGGAGCGCACCGAGATCAGCGCCAACGGTGCGCGTTACGGTTACCTGCTCAACGTGGTCGGCACCGTGCACCGGGATCTCGGTCATCTGGACGAGGCGCTGGAGTACTATCGCCGCACGGCGCCCTACATGACGGTGCCGCACTATGCGTCGTTCACGCTGCCTGCGATTGCGCACATCCAGTTGCAGCAGGGACAGACTGAGGATGCAATCGCGACGGCGCGCGAGGCGGTCGAGCTGAACAAGAAGGCGCGCTATGCCGATGGCTCTGCCGGAGCGAATCGCACACTCGGCGAGCTTCTCGTGGGCCTCGACCGCCACGCTGAAGCGCTTCCGTTCCTGAGTGAAGCCGCGTCGCTGTATGCCAAACTGCAGAACCGGGAGAACGAGATCCTGATGCAACGCCGCCTCGCCAGTGTGCACGAACTGCTCGGGCAGTCAGCCGACGCGCACGCGCTCTGGTCGCAGCTCCGCGGACTGTACCTCGACCGCACGGAGTTGGCGCAGGCGGCGGAAGCGGCCGAGGGCATGGCGCGAACGGGCCGCCAGCTCGCAGGCGGTGCGCAGCACTCGATCGCCCAGTACGAGGAGGCGATCAGTCTCTCACTGCGTCAGGGCGACCGCGCACGCGAGCTCTCGGTGCGCAACTCGCTGGGCATCGTGCATTGGGAGCGAGGCGCATACGCCGATGCGGTGCGTCAGTACGAAGCCGCGCTCCGCATCTGCCGCGAGACCGGTGACGACGTGCACGAGGGACTCATTCTCAACAGCCTCGGTGCATCGCTGCACCGGCTGCAGCGCTGGGACGAGGCGCGCACCGTTCTCGCTGACGCGGTGCGGGTGACGTCGGCGGTTGGTGAGCGGCAGTTGCACGCGCATGCGCTCGGTTTGCTGGGCGAGGTCTGCCTGGCCGTCGGACGACTCGGCGATGCGCGCACGCACGTCGAGGAATCGCTCGGCCTTCGCCAGCTGCTGCAGGACCGCCGCGGCGAAGGGTGGATGCTCGAGCGGCTGGCCAGGATTCATCGCGCACAGGGTGACAGCCCTGCTGCCACCGAGGCCGCGTTGCGTGCGGCCCACATTGCGTCCGAAATCAACGAAACGGCACTGCAGGCCGCCGTCGCTGCGCTGGACGTCGTTTCCGCACCATCACCACTTCCCTTGCCCTGAAAGCCGATGCCCCGCTTCATCATCGAACGCAACGTCGGGTCGCTGACCCCCGAACAGCTCCACGCCGCCGGCCGCATGTCCAACTCCGTTCTCGCCGAAATGTCGGACGTGGTCTGGATCAAGAGCTACGTCTCCGACGCGGAGGGGAAGATCTATTGCGAGTACAGCGCCCCGAACATGGACGCGATCATGGAGCATGCACGCCGGAGTGGCATCCCGGCGCACAAGGTGTCGGAAGTGTCGCTGGAAATCAGCCCGGCGATGTTCATGTGACTCGGTGCATGTCGTGCGCGCGGGCGGCCGCGCGCACGGTGCACGACAGTCGCGATTGGGCACTCGCTCTGTACGCACGCGCTTCACCCAGCTCGGCAGGCGTGGCACTGGGAAGTCGATCTCGTTGTTCATTCCTTGGATGGACACGTCACAAGCGGTACCGAGGCGCCCATATACCACACCGCGCGGCCGCTGTGCACAACTGCGCGCCTGCATCTCGCTCACAAACTTCCAGATGATCAGTTTCAAACCAAGGATGCGTTCGCTGGAAATCGCAGCATAGAAGAGTTCGCTCATAATTGTGTTATCGAAGAGTTTGATGTTGACATCATTCAGACAACGCTCATCAACTACTCGTTCTGTGATGAGGGAAACGGCGATGCTCGAAGGCATCTTAGTGTCTTAGTCACGCCACAGCGTAGCGATTCTGACACATAAAAGACCTGCCTGCCGCTAATAGCTAAACTCTTTTGCCGCTGCCACTTCCATTGTTCGGCACGTTGCATGACTCGGCAAAACTTGCCATTATTCTCCCGGGCACACGAATTGCTCAGCTTCGCGCTGTCAGCTATTCCCATTCTCACTTCACGAGGTCGACGGACCATGAAGAAACTCTTTACAGGCATTGCGGCAGCAGCGGTGTTTGCCTTCTCGGCGAACGCGCAGGTACTGACGTTCGAGGGCATCGCGGTCGGTGCGGCCCAGACTCCGATCGGGAACTTTTACAACGGCGGTGCCGGCCCGAACTTCGGGATCGCGTTCTTCGGTAATGCGCTGGCGATCAACTCCCGCGCTGGCGGATGCGGCGGCAGCGGCAACTTTGCCCAGCAGCCGTCCGGCTGCGGGGTGTTGTTCTTTTTGACTGGCGGGAGCACCGGCATGAACCGCGCGGCCGGATTCACGACGGGCTTTTCGCTGTTCTACAGTGCGGTAAGCGCAGCGGGCTCGTTGCAGGTCTTCAGCGGCCTGAACGGAACGGGTGCGCTGCTGGCCTCGCTTGCATTGCCGCCTACCGGAAACGGTTCAGCAATCCCTGCGTGCGGTGGGCAGGCTTTCTGCCCGTTCTTCGCGGCTGGAGTCGGGTTCGCTGGCATCGCACAGTCGGTCGTGTTCGCCGGTGTCGCGGACCAGATTGCGTTCGACAACGTCACGTTCGGCTCAGTGACGCCGGGCGGCGTGATTCCCGAGCCGTCCACCTACGCGCTGATGGCCACTGGCCTCGTCGGCCTCTTCGGTGCAGCGCGCCGTCGTCGCTCACAGAACTGATCTGCATGATGTCAACAGCGGGCAGCGCGGCAGTACGCCGCGCTGCCCGCTGTTGCATTTCGGGGCCGGTTTCGGCACTGCCCCGCAGGCCAGGAAATTTCGGGCACGGGGTCAGAGTCCTTGGCGCCATTCGTGCTTGACTTGGAGGTGTCTTAGAATGCTGGTGCATGACTCGCCTCTGGCTGCAGCCGTATCGCGCGCTCCAGCCTCGCGCGCAGTCCTCTGACCAGGTATGGACTCTCACCCCGTTCTCGTCGTCCGGTAGCACACCGATGGCGGAGAAGTCCCATGAGCGGGTAGCATTGCCGAACGGGTCGAACAAACCGAAACTGGATCCGACGCCAACCGGACATCCAGCCAGCGCTCTGACACCAGACACGATTCAAGTCCGATTGCACCATCCACCGCGGAGTGCGTCACTTCGCAGCGTCGCTGACCTGTTCGGACTGCGTCGATGCTGCGCGTCATCGCCGCCGACTGTGCCTCACGCTGCGCCGGAGAAAATTCATGCCCGATGATGTGCGAGTACGGAGCAGTCGTATCTCTGTATCGGCGCTGCTGGCGTTCATGGCTGTCGGTTGCGGCAGTGATGGTCGAATCGCAGTGACGGAGACGACGCTCGTGAGCAGATTCTCGACATCGCGAGCGGCCGCGTTTCAGCTTGGCTGGCCGCAGCGCCTCTGGGAACACGCAGGGCCGAAAGCGTTGCACGCGTTTGCGAACGAGATTGCCGCATCATCCACGTCGTTGCAGATACGCGATCGTTTGTCGCACATCATCCCGAGCGCGGAGTGCACAGATGCAAGCGTGCGCGTCTCGGCGACGTTTCCTGCCTGTCAGGGCGCGGATACCATTTCCGACCTGGAGATCGATGTGGCGGCGCGCATGGCGAACGAAGCGACACTGTCCCGGCGCATCGACGACCTCGCCGCCGATTCCATGTTGGGACGAGGCCCGGGGCAGCGTGGCGATACCCTCACGGTTGCCTATCTGGAAAGGGAAATGGCCCGCATTGGACTGTCTCCCGCAGGCAGGAACGGTTTTCGCCAACCTGTGACGCTCTTTCGCACGCGAGCTACCGGCCGCGCGAGTTTCCGCGCAAACGGACTGACCGTCGCACTCGATACCTCAGCGATCGTTCTGGCCGCGACCGCACCTGGTGACTTCAGCACGCTCGATGCGCCAGTGGTGCTGGTGGGATTCGGTATCATTGCTCCCGAGCACGACTGGGATGACTATCGCAACATCGACTTGCGCGGAAAAGTCGCGTTGATCCTCGACGGTGAGCCTGGAAGCGTGAGCCTCAAGCGTTTCGGTACCCGCGGCTACGCGAGCCCGCACTGGGCCTTTATCCTCAAGGCGCGTCACGCGCTGGCGCGTGGCGCTGCAGCGGTGGTCTTCGTTCGACTGGGGAGTGATGCCGTGCATCGCGCGCGGCGCCTGTGGTTGCAGGATCAGGAATTGACAGGTGATGTTCCCGATATCACCCCCGAGTCACCAATCACGCTGCATCTTGCGTCCTCCGCCGGCGAACTCCTGGCGCGGGCTGCAGGCACGACGCTCAGCGCGTGGCGTGCTGCAGCCAACGATGCATCAACTGGCCCGCGGGAATTGCCGCTGCGCCTCGATGCCTCCGTTCACACCGAGGCGCGCCGCTTTGTGAGCCACAACCTCGTCGGAGTCATCCGCGGCCGGGATCCGGCACTGCGCGACGAATGCGTCGTGTATCTCGGTCACTGGGATGCGTATGGCATCGGTCCGGCCATCCGCGGCGACTCCATCTACAACGGCGCACTCGACGACGCCGCCGGCGTCTCGGAAATGCTGCACATCGCGGAAGTCGTGCGCGCGCTGCCACGCGCACCGCGTCGTACCATGGTGTTCGTGGCGACAACCGCTGAAGAGCGTGGCATGCGTGGGGCCGATGCCTATGCCGCACGACCCGTCTGTCCATTGCCACGCACCGCGCTCGCCATTGGCATGGACTGGTCGTGGACGTGGGGACTGACCGACACCGTCGTCAGCAATGGTTTCGGCTATTCAACCGTCGATTCACTCGCCGCTCGCATTGCCACACGGTTGGGGAAGACGTTCGCGCCGGGCCTGGGTCAGTACTGGTTGCTCTCCGATCATGCAGCACTGGCATTGCGTGGCGTGCCGGCCTGGTTTGGTGGACTCGACGGTGAGGTGACCGGCAAACCGGAGGGATGGGCTTTACGACAACTTGCCCAGACGCGAACGCATGGGCCCGATGACGATCGCAAACCCACGTGGGATCTCTCGGGAGCAGTGTTCGAGGTGAAGTTCCTTGCGGAGCTCGGCATCCGGGCTGCGGAGAGCGTCGCAGTACCTGTGTGGACCGTAGACAGCGAGTTCAAGCGCGCGTCTGACGCATCGCGCGGCGCGGCTGCCATTCGCAAACGTCCGCGATAGGGTCAGCGGACTACGGGCTCCGATCATGGGGTCAGAGTCCTTGAACCCAAGTCATCCACCCATAGAATCAGAACCCTTGAACCTAAGTCATTGATTCCAAGCAAGCATGAGAGTTTTTTCGCAGTCGATCACGAGCGGAACGCTCGCCTCAACCGAGCGCAAGATATGCCTCTGAGTACAACCATCCCGAGCGCCAGTGACGTGCGCTAAGCGAGGCAAGAAAGGATAGTAATACTCGGCATCCGACTGTAGCGAGCGCGCGACAACCGAAGCAAACCGGACGGAAAATCAAAGCGACCTCTACCGAAGTGCCGATTCGAGCTAAAACGTTTGTCCACTGTCACTTCCGTTGAAAGGCATGTTCCGTAACCCGGCAAATATTGCAGTGTTTGGAAAGGGCATACGAATTGCTCAGCTTCGTGCCGTCAGTCCTTTCTCTTCTCATTGCACGAGGTCGACGTACCATGCGTAAAATCTTTACAGGCGTTGCGGCAGCAGCGGTGTTTGCCTTCTCGGCGAATGCCCAGGTTCTCACGTTCGAGGGTATCGCGGTCGGCCCAGCCCAGACAGCAATCGGCAACTACTACAACGGTACTGGCGGAGCCGCCAACAACTTCGGCATCACGTTCTTCGGTAACGCGCTGGCGCTCAATTCGACGGCTTTCGGTTGCGGCGGCAGCGGCAACTTCGCCCAGCAGCCGTCGGGCTGCGGCGTGTTGTTCTTTTTGACCGGCGGTAGCACCGGCATGAATCGCACGGCCGGATTCACGACGGGCTTTTCGCTGTTCTACAGCGCGGTCAACAACGCGGGCTCACTGCAGGTCTGGAGCGGTCTGAACGGCACGGGGTCGATTCTCGCATCGCTGGCATTGCCGGTTACCCCAAGTGCAGGTGGCGCGGCATGCGGTGGCACGGCGTTCTGCCCGTTCGTTGCGGCCGGAGTCGGGTTCGCCGGCATGGCACAGTCGATCGTGTTCGCCGGCGTCGCGGATCAGATTGCGTTCGACAACGTTACGTTCGGCGCAGTGACGCCGGGCGGTGTGATTCCTGAGCCGTCCACCTACGCGCTGATGGCCACTGGCCTCGTCGGCCTGTTCGGTGCAGCGCGCCGTCGTCGCTCACAGAACTGATCTGAATGATGTCAACAGCGCGCAGCGCGGCAGTACGCCGCGCTGCGCGCTGTTGCATTTTGGGGCCATCGTATGCACCACCCCATGCGTCGAGAAATTTCAACAGCAGTCGTGGGACGTGTGTGGTGCGGGCTCAGGCAGCGGCTATGAGACTTCGGCGTCCCGCGATCCGAACACCCCGCGGTTGGTCCCCGCTAGAATGGCCGACGAGATCTCCAGTGCTCTCAGCAATGTCAGAATCTTTGGCTCCATCCATGTGTCGTTGTGTCGATTCGCGCGAAAATGCTTGCCCACGGTCGAGCATGGACTCTGGCCCCATGGTCGCCGACCCCATGATCGCCGCACCCTATGTATTCCTCAACAGGGCCGTGCATCATTGACCAGTTTGACAGGTCATTTTATACTGACCTGCCATGGCGACCAGACCGATATCCGGGGCGAAAGCCAGACTCGCCGCGCTCGTGCGTGAAGTCGCTGCGTCCGGCGCGGGTTGCGTGATCAGCGTGAACGGCCACCCAATGGCTGAACTCCGTCCGTAGGTGCCGGTGCCAACCCCTGGGCGCTTCAAGAACACGATTCCTTACAGCGATGATGCCTTTGCGCCGCTGTCCGACGCCGACGCCGACGCATGGGGTGCATGACGTCCGTAGACCAGCCAACGCTCCTCGATATTGTTGCATTCATCTTTTGGCATGCCGACAGTCCACGCCTATCGCCGTCGGCACGCTGCGCACTGCTGGAGGCGCCACAGCGCGTCATCTACGTCAGCGCCGCCAGCGCGTTTGAAATCGCGACCAAGGTTCGACTTGGCAAGCTCACAGTGCCTCCGACCATGCTGAACGATTTCGCGTATGTGGTGGAGGCGGACGGTTTCCGACTGCTCGGCATCGACGCGGCATCCGCGGTCCGCGCAGGACAGCTTGCGAGCCTGCATCGCGATCCCTTCCATCGACTGATCGGTGCACAGGCACTCACCCTCAAGGGTGCAGTTGTGACGAATGACAAGGCGTTTGCCGATCTCGGCGTCGAGGTGTTCTGGTAACGTGATGTCGACCCTGTGACTGCACCAATCGATCGCCTCTACACTGCCCTCGCCGACCGCTACCTCATCGAGCGCGAGCTCGGTGTCGGCGGCATGGCGACCGTGTACCTCGCGCATGACCTCAAGCATGACCGCGATGTCGCCCTCAAGGTCCTGCGCGACGAGCTCTCCGCGTCACTCGGAAAGGAGCGTTTTCTTCGCGAGATTCAGCTGGTCGCGAAGCTCAGCCATCCGCACATCCTCCCGCTCTTCGACTCGGGTGAGGTCAACGGCGCGCTCTTCTTCGTGATGCCCAACGTGAAAGGCAAGTCGCTGCGTGATCGCCTCGACGCCGGGGGCATGCTCCCGGTGCACGAAGCGGTTCGCATTGCGCAGGAAGTCGCGAGCGCGCTCGATCACGCACACCGTCATGACGTCGTGCACCGCGACATCAAGCCCGAGAACATCATGCTGCAGGACGGTCACGCGCTCGTGGCCGATTTCGGCATCGGCAAGGCGCTCTCCGAAACGGACAACAATACGCTTACCCAGGCTGGGGCAAGCGTGGGTACGCCGGCCTACATGAGTCCGGAGCAGGCCGTCGGCGAGGCAGTGGACGGGCGCAGCGATCTCTACTCGCTCGGCTGCGTGCTGTATGAGATGCTCGCCGGCGAACCGCCTTTCACGGGACCTACGGTGCAGGCCGTGATTGCCAAGCGATTCGTGCAGGTGCCCGCCGACATCTGCGCCTTGCGGGAAGGCGTCCCGCGGCCGATCGCACGCGCGCTCCAGCGCGCGCTGCAGCGGACGCCGATGGACCGACCGGGTACAGCAGCGGAGTTCCTCGCTGCGCTCCGTGAGGTGGAATCACCGGGTGCGAAGCCGGCGAGTGCCCCACCCGCGCAGTCCATCGCCGTACTGCCGTTCGAGAACCTGAGCGCCGACCGCGAGAACGAATTCTTCGGTGATGGCATCGCCGAGGATATCATCGGCGCGCTGACGCGCGTCGCGGGACTTCACGTGGCAGCGAAGACATCGGCGTTTTCGTTCAAGGGGAAGCACGATGCACTCGCCACGATCGGCGATACGCTGCACGTCGCAACCGTCCTGCAGGGGAGCGTGCGCCGCGCGGGGAACCGTGTCCGCATCTCGGTGCAGCTCGTCTCTGTCACCGACGGCTATCACCTCTGGTCAGAACGCTACGACCGTGAGCTCATTGATGTCTTCGTCGTGCAGGACGAAATCGCAGGCGCGATTGCCTCTCGGCTCGAACTCACGCTGCGCCCGCCCGCTGTTGCCACGGAGCAGGCCTCACCCGCGCAAGTGCAGGCGTACGATCTGATCACCGAAGGTCGCTCGTATCTTGCGAAGCGCGGCGGCGCGGTGATTCACGCCCGAGCGGCCTTCGAGCGCGCCATCGCGATCGACCCAGACAACGCGCTCGCCTACGCGCTGCTGGGTGATGCGATGCGCGTGAACGCCCAGTACGGGTTCATCTCCGCCGACGAAGGGCTGCGACTGGGAAAAGCCGCGCTCGAACGTGCCCTCGAGCTTGACCCTGGCTGCGCCGAGGCGATCGGTACTCTGGGTATGCTGAGCCTCAACTTCGATGCGCAACCCAGGCTCGCGATCCCACTGCTCGAGCGGTCGCTCGCGCTCGATCCGCGGCAAAGCGAACTGCGTGCGCTCTACGCGCATTGGGGTCTGATCAACACGCTGCGGGACGATGCTCGGGGCCTTGCGGAACTCGCCCGCGCGGTGCGCGACGACCCGTTGAGCAGCTTCGTCGCCGTGGTGCACGGCGTCGGCTTGTGCGTCACCGGGCGATATGACGAGGCGAAGGCAGAGGTGCGGCGCGGGATCGCGCTCGACGCGCAGTCGTTTGCGGGCTATGCGATGGGCACGTTCATCTTTGCCTGGGCCAATGATCCCGACGGCGCATTCGAGATCGCCGAGCGCGGGATGCAGCTCTTTGGGCGTCACCCGTGGCTGTTGCAGGAATTGCCGGGCATGTATCTGCTGCGCGGGGATCGCCGTCGCGCCGAGGCGATCTACGATGAGTTGAAGGCTCGAGCGATCACGAGCAACGTGCCACACTACTCGCTGGCGGTCGCCGCGCTGCGTCTGGGGTATATCGACGAAGGGCTGCGGGAAGCACAACTGTCGGCGAAGCTGCGGGATGCGATCGGCCCCATTTGGGCGCGCACGCCCGGCTTCGAGTCGCTGCGAGATCATCCGGGGTTCCAGCAAGTGCTTCAGAATCTTGGGATGGTATGATCGAGCTCCTGCAAGCCGCTCATCACCGCAGCTACCGCAACGAGCGAGAGCTCGGCGGACTGCGAAGGACTTCCCCACCCACCTTGACGGCACTCAAAACTGCCTCCAATTTGGAGGAAAACGGAGACTTCATGGCTATTCTCAACATCAAGAACCTTCCCGACGGCCTCTACGAGCGTCTCAAGGCGCGCGCCGAGCAACAGCATCGCTCGGTGGCTCAGGAGGTCACGCACATCCTCGACCAGGTACTTGGAGGCGCTGAGCCCCTTTCGATTCTCGACCTGCGAGGGCTTGGGAAGTCAGCGTGGTCAGGAGTGGACGGGGCAGCACACGTGGAAGCCGAACGCCGCGCGTGGGACTGACAGAGTCTGTTGGTGACGGCCCCGTGGCCGTCGACACGGCGCTGTTCATTTATTTCATCGAGGAGCATCCGCAATTCGTCGAGTCCGTTCGAGCGCTGTTTGCGCGAGCGGACACGGGTGAGATCGAGATCGTGACGTCGGCGTTGACGCTGCTCGAGGTGCTGGTGGTGCCCTTGCGCACGGGCGACCAACGGTTGGCCGCTCAGTACGATGCGTTGCTCACCCGGTCGCGCGGCGTGCGCGTCGTGGACGTCTCGCGCGATCAGCTGCGGACCGCTGCGCGACTGCGCGCGCAGCATGGCGCCCTTCGCACGCCCGATGCGCTTCAGCTTGCGGCCGCCATCAGCACGGGGTGCGGGTCGTTCGTCACCAACGATCGGCGGATGCCAGCGCCGGATGGCCTGCGCGTGCTGCAGCTTTCGGAGTTCGCATGAACATGCCGGAGAGGCGCCCGTTCCCGTCGCTCAGGACGACGCATGTAGTGACCGTTGATGACATGATGCACGAAGGACGCGTGGGTGAGACGTCAGAGCGGTTGCGAGTGGCGTTGGCCGATCGCTGCACCGTCACGCGCGAACTCGGCGCCGGCGGCATGGCTACCGTGCCGCTCGCGCGCGAAACCGGCCGCAGTACGACATGACGGCAAACGGACAGCGGTTTCTGATGATTCGCGAGACGTCGTCCACGTCACTGGTGTACGTGGAGAACTCGCACGCGGAACTGCTGGCCAAGTCTCGGCAGCAGTCCTACTCGCCGGCGCCGTACGCGCGAATGTAGTCCACTTCCAAACGGAACGGCCCGTCCTTGCCATCCGCCATGTAGAGCCCCACGCCCTGGATGCCCGCGAGGTCAATCGGCGGGGCCTTCACTGCCTGCCCGAAGATGGTGCTCCGAAGTGTGTTGAACGGTATGCGGATCAGCGTCCACTCCGTCGTCGACGGGAACGGGGCCCGACGGGACACGCTTCGCCCGGAGGTCCGCAGGCCATCGTCGACTTCGACTTCGAACCGGCGACCACTTCCGCGGACCCGGAGCTCGAGCCCGACGTGGCCCGTGAGGTCGACAACACGTCGAGCCCGCACCGAGGTGAAGCCACCACCCTGCGTCACGAGCGTGCCGGTGAAGCGGAGGGTGCCATCGGCAACCGTCACGTAGCCCGCGGACCGACCACCCATCACGCCGTCGTTGACGACGTTCCATGATGCTTCGTCGGCGCTGGCGAAGTCGAAGAGCGTTATCGGCATTGGCACGTTTGGTGGGATCGGCGTGGACCACCCGCCCACGGCGAGCACGAGGAGCAGGACGCGCACGTCCCGCCGCGCTGTGCGTGGCAGGCGCCACGTTATCGGGCGAAGAGGCATCATGTCTGATTTGGTCACAAGTATGCTCGCGTGGGAACTACAGAGCGTACCGTGGCCGCGCTGACTGGGTTCCGAGCCGACCATTGGAACCAAGCACTCTCTGCGGCCGCGTCATCCAGAGTGGCCCCGCCTCCTACACCCCAATGTTACATTTTCCGCGTCTCTTTCCCACGGGAATCGTCTATCATCCGTTCTCGACACCCAGACGCACCGCGACCCGAGTCTGCGCTCTTTCGTCGAGAGGACGTGGGACGCAGTGATTTCAGCCGCAGCGAGTAACTCCGCGCGACGTTGCAGTCACGTCTCCGGCTCATCTCGTTCATCTTTGCAGCGTGCCACGGCTCAATAGCGTTCTCGGACCTTTCGTCGAATGCCTCGCTACCGAGCCCCACTGAGGCGCACTTCGCGTTCTTTTCGCTGTGGGTCAACGTGCCGCTGGCGGCTGCCTGGACCATACTTGGGGTCCTGCTTCGAGATAAGCGGCCCCGAAGACTGGGATGGCTGCGCGCGTGTGAAGCCGCGGTGTTCACATTCTCGGTTGGCCTATTCATTGCCATGCTCGAAAGTACCCTCTCGTCTCTCGTTGGGGTCTACGATTTGGCGCCCGTCGACATCACGCTTGGTCGGGCGACGTATTGGGTTTTTCTGGTGGTAGCCTACGGGACCCTGATTCCGAATACCGCGCGCCGCACGGCAGTCGCCATGGTGATCTTGCTCGCGGCATCGTTCATACCAGTGGCGTTGGGACTGGCGGACGGCACCATCCCCGCCGCGCGAGCTCCCTTGGTACTCAATGTCACGCTCACCCTCGTCGGATCGGCGGCAGTGATGGTCTGGTTCGGCTCATTCCGATACGAAACCGTCGC
>Ga0209490_10004848_pt1 | contig 12337 bp, 10 predicted proteins | sample MAT06_FD_187209 | JGI IMG/M metagenome (GOLD analysis project Ga0209490, IMG submission 187209) | Freshwater microbial communities from Lake Fryxell liftoff mats and glacier meltwater in Antarctica - MAT-06 (SPAdes) (version 2) | ecosystem: Environmental > Aquatic > Freshwater > Ice > Liftoff...
AAGAAAATTAATAGGTGACGATGAGCATGGCTGGTCATCGAATTCTGTTTTCAATTTTGAAGGTGGATGCTATGCAAAGTGTATAGACTTATCTGCAGAAAAAGAACCTCAAATTTTCAATGCCATTAGATTTGGTGCAATGCTCGAAAATACTAATTATTTTGAAGGCACTAGAAAAGTAGATTACAGCAATATTAAAAAAGCAGAAAATACAAGAGTTGCTTACCCTATTGAATTGATTGATAACATTATGGAGCCGTCTATTGGCGGAATTCCAAAAAATATTTTTTTCCTAACTGCTGATGCATTTGGTGTTTTGCCTCCGATATCAAAATTAACAAAAGCTCAGGCCATGTACCATTTCATTTCAGGATATACTGCAAAAGTTGCAGGAACTGAAGTTGGTGTTACGGAACCTCAGGTAACTTTCTCTGCTTGTTTTGGAAAAGCTTTTCTTCCGCTGCATCCAACAAAGTATGCAGAACTCTTAGGAAAAAAGCTAGAAGAGACGGATGTTAATGTTTGGTTGCTTAATACAGGTTGGTGCGGAGGTCCTTATGGAATTGGATCTAGAATAAAGTTAGCATATACGCGTGCACTTATTTCTGCTGCTCTAAAAGGCGAACTCAATAAAGTAGAATACATTCAAACACCATTTTTCGGTTTCAATACTCCAGTTTCTTGCCCAGGAGTTCCATCTGAGATACTTTTCCCCCGCAATGCATGGCCAAACAAAGAAATGTTTGACGTGAAGGCTGCGGAATTGGCGGAAAAATTTGTTAAAAATTTCTCACACTATGCAGAATTTGCGTCTAAAGAAATTATGGATGCTGAGCCGAAAATAAATGCAACAGCAGAAGCTTTATAAACTATTTTACTAGTTTGTAGGTGAAGCTTTTCCCTTCTTGAGTTACTCTTAATAGGTATAATCCAGATGATAGAATTGTTGTATCGATTGTTTTGTAACCATTGAAATTAGCAGTGAATAGCAATTTACCTTCGCTAGACAACAATTCAATTGCAACAGTTTTTTGGTTTTTACTAGTAAGTTGAATCCTATCAGAAAAAGGATTTGGGTAAAGTTGGATGGAAGCATTAACAGCTTCTTGAATACCTGTAACGATAACTTGAAGTGGTTCTGAAGTGGCATCACAACCATTTGCATATTCAACATTTAATTGATAATCTGCAGTTTGCGGAGCTATAAAACTATTGCTATTTAACTGCTCCGAAAGAACTCCATCCACAAACCAATTAAAAACAGAAACATTTGTCGCGGTTGTACTAACAGTTTGAGTGGCAGTTTCAAAAGAAATTTGCGGAACTGGAGCTGGCTTAAAATTTAAATCTATCTGTATACTTTCACCTCCAAAATCTGGACAAGTTTCTGTAAAACCAATAACTGAATAAACGCCTGTGTTGGTAACAAATAAGCTATCATTTAATTCATTTTCAATGATAACATTATTCTTAGCCCAAGTTATGTTATTCACATAAGGTTGATTGATTTGCAATAAAACACTGTCACCTTCACATAATTCATCTAAAGGTATTTCAGTTAATGTTGAAACAGTGACTGGAAGAAACACCCATCCATCAACCAAAACTTCCGAAGAACGCTCGGTGCACTCTTGAATAGTAACATCAACGCTAAAATTAGAACCTGCACTGTTAAAGTAATTTACAATATATTGTTGTTGTGTGGCATTTTGAATAAGCACACCATCTTTGTACCATTGGTAGGTTTCTGCTACAATAGTTGAAAGCGTATCTGAAGATTCAGGACAAAGAATTAGGTTAATGGGGCTAATTGAAGGATTGAAGGGGCAATCGACAACAATTCCATTAAAAAGATAAGGTAGAGATTGTTTATTGCAGCCTTGAGAAAGGATTGTTTCAACCTTGTACAAACCATTTATTAGAGGAGTAACTGAGTTTTGATTCGTGTTTGGCAATTCAACATCGTTCAAATACCATTGATAATTCGGTGCGACACTTGCGGTTGACAAACTGAGTGTTTGTATATTTTCAACTATGACAGGGACTTCTGCATTTATAAAAGTCAAAACTGTAGTAGTAGAAAGTCTTAATGTATTGGGGCATTGAGCAATAGCTCCAGAAACAGCATACGAACCAGATGAAACAGCTAAAAGAGAATCTGAAAATTGCCCAGTGAGTTGCACTCCATTTCTAAACCATCTTAAATTGGTATCAAAAGGTGGTAATACATCTAATTGGATTTGATTGCCAGTGCAGGCTGTATTATCAGGAGAATTTACAACTTGAAACCCGATGGTTGGCACACTTATACTTGAAACTTGTATAGTAGGAGAAGGCTCTGAGCATTCACTAATAGTAGAAACTACTAAAAAATTTGCCCCTGCATCTTGCACTTGGTTAATAATTAATGACTGCTGATTTGCTCCAATAATTGGGTTTCCGTTTTTATACCATTGATATCCAGAAGCTATTTGAGTGGTTAATGTATCCACTTGTGAAGGACACAACGCTACGTTACCATTTATAACCGTCGGATTAAAAGGACATTGCGCCAAAATATTGCAACAACTTACGAAGGCTATTACAATCAATACTAATTTTTTCATTCAACTAATTTATGAAACCTAAATTATAAAAAATATCTCACAAAAAAAAGGAAGTTGGGTATTGCACCCTACTTCCTTCCCAACTAGTTAAAAAAGATTATTTTTTTACAACCAATGTTTTAGCTAATTGGTCATGTAAAGCTTGCTTTTTCGGTGTAAATGCAGCCATTATGTACCCTATTAAAAGTATGATAGCTGAAATTATTTTTGCAAAATATCTTCCTGTTGCATTCACAAAACTAATTGGCTCACCTTCTAAGTTGGTAACTTTAATACCTACAACCATTTTACCTAAAGTTCCCTGATTGGATGAGGACTCCATTCCCGCATAATAAATCCAATTCAACGCAATAATTATAATGTAAAATAAGGCAAAGCCAGCACCCATCTCAGCAATTGAATCTGCCATAGCATATTGTAATGCAAGCTGCGGTATATATAAAATTATTGCATCGATAAATGCGGCTGCAAATCGAATCCAAAAACCAGCATATTCTGGTTCTAATGAATTCATTGAGGACTGATCGAGTAATTGTTCTTCCATGATTTTAATTTTTAGTTGTAGCGTTTTGATTTATTTAGTGCAAGAATAAGTAATTAAGTATTAGTTTACAAGTTAATCTTAATGTGTTATAAAATTGTTCTATATATTTTTAAACATATTAAATATTCAACGTGTTTTATTGGTAATTTCGCACCAAATTTGAGCGAAGAAAATGTTTCAACAAAAACAAAGCAGTTCTTGGATTAGTTCGCACTGGTGGAAAGTTACTGGTTCACTATTAGTGTTGTATTCAATTATTCTAGGACTATTAGGTGAAGTTCCAGTTTTACCAATATTACATGAATCTGTGAGAAACCTTTATTTCCATGTTACTATGTGGTTTGGTATGTTGGCAATCTTTAGTATTTCGTTGTATCACAGCATCATGTACTTATCAAACACCAACATTAAAAATGATATTGGGGCCGAGAAATTTGCGAATACAGGAATTTTATTTGGAACTCTTGGGGTAATTACGGGTTCACTTTGGGCAAGATTTACATGGGGCGCTTGGTGGGTGAATGATCCAAAATTAAACGGTGCAGCAATATCAATTTTAATTTATTTTGCATACGTAGTTTTAAGAAATTCGATGGATGAAGAGCAAAAAAGGGCGAAGGTAGCTGCCGTTTACAATATATTTGCCTATGTGTTGATGTTGGTTTTCGTTATGGTTTACCCACGCTTAAATCAAGTTGACAGTTTGCATCCGGGAAATGGAGGAAACCCAGGATTTAGTTCTTATGACTTAGATGAAAACATGCGTATCGTATTTTACCCAGCTGTTTTAGGGTGGATATTGATAGGAATTTGGATTTCCAAATTAGCAGTAAGAGCAGAGGTTGTTGTTTACAATCAATTAAATATTTCCACTGAAAATAATATTGATAAAAATGAAGAAATCTTATAATTGGCTATTAATTCTTTTGCTTACGCTATTAAATAATGTAATGTCAGCGCAGAATACCATTGATATGGCAGATACGATGCGCAGTAATGGCAAGATATATGTAGTTGTAGGTGTTATTAGCATCATTTTTATAGGAATTATCGTTTACTTAATTCGACTAGATGTTAAAATTGGTAAAATTGAAAAAAATCAAAATAAAAAATAAGAAATGAAAAAATCACATATAATTGGGATTATCTTAATTGCATTATCAATTGGTGCTATTTTAAGTACATTCTCAGATTCAAGTACTTATGCATCTTTTAATGAGGCACTAAAAGAACCTGAGGAGGAGTTTCATGTTGTTGGAAAATTGAATAAAACCAAGGAAATGGATTACTCTCCTGAAAAAGATGCTAATTTATTTAGTTTTTATTTAACTGATAGAGAAGGAACTGAAAAGAAAGTACTCTTTAATGGTGCCAAACCTCAAGACTTTGAGCGCTCAGAACAAGTTGTAATTGTTGGTGAAATGAGCGGAGAAGTATTTAATGCAAACAAAATACTTATGAAATGTCCAAGCAAATACAACGAGGGTAAAATGGAAGAAACTACGCATGAAGCTGACTCAAAAATAAGTTTAAACACTAAATAATATAGTATGGAAAAAGTTTTTGTGGGGGAAGAATTATTGTGGGGAACGCTTGGAAATATATTCATTATTGCGGCATTTGTAGGAGCAATATTTTCTTCAATTTGCTATTATTTTGCACATAAAGAAAATGATTTAAATTGGAAGAGATTAGCTAGAATTGGTTTCAACATTCATAGTGTTGGAGTTCTTGGTATTATTGCTGTATTATTTTATCTTTTATTTAATCATCGGTTTGAATATCATTATGTATGGCAGCATAGCAATACCGCAATGCCTATGCAATATATACTTTCGTGTTTTTGGGAAGGTCAAGAAGGTAGCTTTTTATTATGGACTTTCTGGAATATGGTGCTTGGCAATATTTTAATTAGAACTTCGAAAAGTTGGGAATTTACTACTATGGCTATTGTTGCATTGGTGCAAGTATTTTTGTCATCTATGCTTCTTGGAATTTACATTGGCGAAATACATTTGGGCAGTAATCCATTCTTACTGTTACGGGAACATCCTGATTTTGTAAATTTACCATTTGTTCAAAGCGCTACTTACTTAGAAAAATTAGATGGTAGAGGCTTAAATCCGCTTCTACAAAACTATTGGATGACTATTCACCCTCCTACCTTATTTTTAGGATTTGCGGCAACATTATTTCCCTTTGCATATGCGGTTGCAGGTATTTGGCAGAAGAAATACAGCGAATGGATTAATCCCGCATTAAAATGGACTTTTTTCGGTATTAGTATTTTGGGTACAGGAGTGTTGATGGGTGGCGCTTGGGCTTACGAATCACTTAGTTTTGGTGGCTTTTGGGCTTGGGATCCAGTGGAAAACGCTTCTTTAGTTCCTTGGATTACATTTGTTGCAGGAGGCCATGTAATGCTAATAAACAAGAATAAAGGGCAATCCATAACTACTGCTTTTTTTCTGATTTTTATCACCTTTATCCTAATTTTATATTCAACATTTTTAACTAGAAGCGGAATTTTAGGAGATACTTCTGTGCATGCATTTACAGATTTAGGAATGAGTGGTCAATTGCTTGTTTATTTATTATTTTTTATTTGGCTTCCAGCAGCAATCTCCATTCCTAAAGGAAATTTTAAAGTGATCTATTTAACACTTAGTTTTTCACTTCTTGTGTTCAGTTTATTTACTGGTTTTTATAAATTAACAACCGTACTATTTATTGCTGCGTCGCTTGGTTTAATGTTATATAATATTTCAAAAGCTACACAAACGAAAGAGGAAGAAGAGAATTTAAGTTCAAGGGAATTCTGGATGTTTGTAAGTGCTTTAGTGCTATTGATAGCTGCTTTCCAGATTACATTTAGCACATCTACTCCTGTAATAAATAAATTTCTAAGTGGAAATGTTTCTTCGTTTTTTGGCTGGCTAAATGGAATAATGCCGACATCTTTGTTCGAAAAATTAGCAGAGGCCAAATTAGCTACTCCCAAAGATGTAATTGGGCATTACAATGCGTGGCAAATACCTTTTGCAATAATTACAGGTTTATTAATTGCAGTTGGACATTTTTTAAAATATAAAAAAACCAATACTGCTGAATTAATTAAAAGAATATGGTTATCAGTTGCAATATCTCTTGTATTGACTTTGGTTTTATCTTTATTTTTAGAAATAGATAATACACTTCTTATTTTGTTGCTTTTTGCATCCTTATTTGCAACAATCGCGAATATTGATTATTTATTTAGAATCTTAAAAGGTAAGTTAAATAGGGCTGGTTCTTCTATTGCTCATATTGGTTTTGGAATGATATTGCTTGGCTCATTAATTTCTGCTGGCAAAAAAGAAGTCATTTCTCAAAACAACAGTAAATTCGATTTAGGAAAAGATTTTCCGAATAAAGAAAACATTCTTTTGTCAAGGAAAGATACTGTTAAAATGGGAGATTATTATGTGAGCTATAGGGGCGATTCTACTTCTGGAATTAACGTGTATTATAATGTAGATTATCTGCAAAAGGATGAAAGTGGAAGTATAAAAAAACAATTTACTCTACATCCCTTTATTCAAACCAACCCTAGAATGGGCAACGTAGCAGAGCCTGCCACAAAGCATTATTTGCATAAGGATGTTTTTACGCACATTACTTACGCAAAAATGGAAGACCCGAAAGAAAAAAAGAATGGAGGATGGGAAGAAGCTCAGGATTACCAACTTTCTATTGGAGATACCATATTTACGAGTAACGCCATGGTAATTTTAGGAGGTGTAAATAGAAACGTAGATAAATTAAAGAATAAACTACAAGAAACTGATATAGCTATTGGTGCGCAATTAAATGTATTGAGTATGAGCAGTGAGAAAGATATAGTTGAGCCAGTATTTGTTATAAGAGGTTTAACAAGTTTTGCAATAGATACTATACTACAAGCAAAAGGTTTGCAATTAAGCTTGTGGAAAATAGACCCAGAAAAAGAAGCATTTCATATTAGAATTAGAGAGAAAGCAAGTAATGCAGGTGATTTCATAATAATGAAAGCAATTATTTTCCCTGGGATTAATATTTTGTGGATTGGCAGTATTTTAATGGCTATAGGGACAATATTAGCTGTATGGTCGAGAGTTAAATTGCCTTCGAATGCAAAGACATCAGCTTGAAAAAATTGTAATTATTGGCACTGGAGGAATAGCCACTTCATTTGCTGCTGCTTTTATTAAAAGTAAAAAATATAGTGTTTATGCTGTAGGTTCGGATGTTGAGAAAACAGAAGAATTTTGCAAGAAAAATAAGTTAATCAATTATAAAGAATTAGAAGTTAAAAAGGATTTAATCTTTTTATTGGCTGTTCCTGATTCTCAAATTGAGTTTTGCGCGCGAAAATACGGTAAAATTGCAAAATTATTAGTGCATTTCTCGGGAACAACTTCATTAGAAACACTCAAAATAAATTCGGTAAATGCGGCAGTTTGTTGGCCCTTAGAGAGTTTTAGCAAAAACAAGAAAATAAATCTTACTAAAGTAATTTGTGCGGTCGATTCTTCAAATGAATTTGCGTCGCACTTAATTATTGAATTAATTCGTTCATTAAATTCGAAATATGTCTTTCTGAATAATGAAGAAAGAGTGAAACTTCATTTAACTGCCGTTGTTCTTAATAATTTTATGTATCATTTATTTACTTTAATAAAAGAATGGACTAAAAATGAAAAAATAAACAGTACACTTTTGAAAGGATTATTTAAAAATACCATTTCATCCTTTTATACAGATGACAAAGGAGAAAACCAAACAGGACCAGCTAAGAGAAAAGATGAAGAAATCATTGAGCGACATTTAAATTTGTTAAAGGATTATCCTGAGTTAAAATCTATATATAAATTATTTACGCAATCAATAATGCAGAAATACATTCATTAAGATGTTCCATTTCTTAAAATTAATTAGATTTCCCAATTTAGTAATTATTGCATTAACAATGATTGGGGTGAGATATGGATTATTAGAACCCTTATGGAGGACAATAATTAAAGATATGCTCGAGAGAGGATTTTTAGTGCGTGGAATTGGACTTCACATGTCGGGATTTAATTTTTCATTATTGGTAATAAGTACTGTTTTAATTGCTGCAGCTGGATATATTATAAATGATTATTTTGATACCAAAACAGACAGAATAAATAGACCGAATAAAGTTGTAATAGGACGTACCATTCAGCGCAGAGCTGCAATTATATTGCATGTATCACTAAGTACTTTAGGTTTATTTATTGCCATTTACATTGCTTATTATGCAGGAAACATAAAGCTTGCCTTGTTGCAATTGTTTAGCATTGTTGCTTTGTGGTTTTATTCCACCCATTTAAAAAAACAATTGCTTGCCGGAAATATTTTAATTGCACTTTTAGCAGCATTGGTTCCAATTACAACTGGAATTTATGAATTTTCATCTGGAGTCATTATTAATTTACAGATTTTAAATAGCTACGTTCCTGAGATGGGCAGTTATGTTCTTAAAAAAGGAGCATTTATGGTAATTGGCTATTCAGCTTTTGCATTCCTTTCTAATTTGTTTAGAGAAATTATTAAAGATATAGAAGACATGGAAGGAGATATTGCAGATGGTTGCAGAACACTTCCAATTGTTATTGGAGCCGAACCTTCAAAATTTATTGCCATGAGTTTAATTGTATTTACTATTGTTTTCTTAGGTTTAGTCCAACAATATATTTGGAAATTAGATTTTACAGTGTTGTTTTATTTTACATTAATTGTGGTGCAAGTTCCATTATTTTATCTTCTTTATATACTATGGAATTCTTACGATAAATTTTCTTATCACAAAGCGTCGTTGTTATGCAAAATAATAATAACGACTGGTGTTATTTCCATGTTCATTTTTAGATTTATTCAATAAGATGTTGTTACAAGAAAAGTTAAAAGGAAAAAGAATACTTCTCGCTTCAAAATCGCCTAGAAGGTCTTATTTGTTAAAAGAATTAGGGGTAGAATTTGAGTTATTAGATATTGAAGTAGATGAAGATTATCCTGATAAATTGAAAAGAGAATCAATTCCCTTGTTTCTTTCAAAATTAAAAGCAGAAACTGCAAAATCTTCTTTAAAAGAAAATGAAATAATAATCACAGCAGATACCATTGTTTGGATTGGAAATTCCGTATTAAATAAGCCTAAAGATTTAATTGAAGCAAAATTAATGTTAACAAAACTTTCCGGGAAAATGCATGAGGTAATTACTGCGGTAAGTATTAATTCCTCGAAAAAGTCAATTTCATTTTACGCAGTTACCGAAGTATGGTTTAAGCAATTGAGACCCGAGGAAATTGATTATTATGTAGAACAATTTCAACCTTTGGACAAGGCTGGTGCTTACGGAGCGCAGGAATGGATTGGATATATAGGAGTTGAAAAAATAAATGGATCTTATTTTAATGTTATGGGACTTCCCCTGCATGAATTGCACGAGGAGTTATTAGTTTTTTAATTTGTATTAAAGTAATACATTGCATTCATAAAAATTGTTATGAAACGCTGCATATTTCTTCTGCTTTTATTCTTTAATTTTAGTTCTATTTGGGCCCAAACGGGTAATTCTACTTGTGCTTCTGCCATTCAAGTTTGCCCAAATAGCGGCGCCACTTTTCCGGCATCAACATCTTCGCCTGCTGCTGAGTCAGGACCTGATTACGGATGTTTGGGTACCGAACCAAATCCAGCATGGTTCTATTTTCAAGTAAATACACCAGGAACACATAGCATAGATATTACTAATACTGGTTCCAATGATTTGGATTTTATTGTGTGGGGACCATTCTCTTCATTGGCTGGTTATTGCAATCAATTAACTGCTGCAAATACGGCAGACTGCAGTTATGCTGGTGGTGCAAGCGAAAATGTTTCATTTACTTCCACAACGGTAGGAGATTATTATGTTTTATTGATAACAAACTTCTCTAATCAAGCTACTAATGTAAATTTCATACAAACATCAGGTACTGGAAATTTTAATTGTGAATTTACTGGAACTTGTTTAATCTCACTCACAACTGCATTGGTAGGAACTTGCGATTCTTTAACAAACCAATATAATGTAACGGGATTAATATACACCTTTAATCCACCATCTAGTGGTTCACTAACAGTAAGTAGTTTGGGAGTAAATTCGGTTTATAATTCTCCATTAACTTCACCCTTCCCGTATTCTTTAAATGGATTACCTAGCAATGGAGCTGCAGCAACAATAAACTTCCAATTTTCTAGTTTCCCTAGTTGCACGGCAAACAAAAATATTACTGCGCCATCAGGTTGTTTACCCTGTACGGCAAGTATAACTCAAAATGGTCCTATTTGCGAGGGTGAAGATTTAACATTAACAACTAGTTTTCCCTCAACTGCAACCTATCAATGGGTTGGCCCCAATGGATTTACCTCAATAGAACAAAATCCAACGATTTTAAATGCTAGTATCCTTTCAGCAGGAACGTATACGGTTTTAATTACTGGTCAAAATTGTGTGGGAGAAAGGTCGGTTGATGTAGAAGTAGTAGTCGTTCCTAAGCCTATAATATTTGAGGCTGGAACAGAAGTTTGTGAGGGTGAAATACTGTTTTTAGGTGCAGCAGAAATTCCTGGAGCTACATTTACTTGGACTGGTCCGAATGGATTTAATGTAAACGCACGAAATACGCAGATTTTAAATAGCACACCAGCAAACTCAGGGACATATATTGTTCAAATTACATTAAACAATTGCAGCAATAGAAGCGATACTGTGCAAGCGGTGGTTTTTCCTTCTCCTGAAGTTTCAATTATTGGAGATACCATTCAAGTTCCGGGAAGCACGGCAGTATTTCATGTTGATGGTGCCGCTGGATATACTTATTTTTGGATATTTAATGATAATTCTGACTTAATTACAAGTACTCTTTTTACTAGTGATAAAGATAGTGTAGTAGTTTTCTTTGATAATGTTGAAGGTGAATTGAGCATGCAAATTATTGTGGAAGATAATAATGGATGCCAAAGTGACCCTAAATTTATGAACATTCAATTAACAAATTCCACTGGATTAATTCGTGTTAATGAAAATAATATATTCTTATTTCCTAATCCTGCTAAAGATAAATTGTATTTAAATAAGGCTGGAAATAAATATAAAGTAATGGATGTGACAGGAAAAAATGTTATTGAAAGTATTTTCTTAAAAGCTGAAAAAGAAATAAATATAAGTGAATTACAAAATGGTGTTTATTTTATTTGTATTGATGACAGGTATTTTAGCAAATTTATAGTGGAGAAATAAAATCATTTTAAAGAAAACTTCAAAAAATTAATATACAATTATTTTATTGATGGTAGACTTCGTTTTTAAAATATAAATACCAGGTAATTGCGAATAAATTCTACCTTGTATGACAATTGCAATTAATTGCCCATTTATTGAATACAAATTCCCAGTTAAAAGGTTAGGTAATTGATAATCTGAAAATGCTGGAACTAAATAATTCCTTTGATTTTCTGAATTAATCGGATTTACAATTAAAGGTATATCGACAGTAATAAATTGCTGAAAAAAATTGGCCATACTATCTGTTTCTTCATTCCAAAAAGGAAAATAATTAGGATTGTGAAGCCAATGAGAATTAAACTCATTCGTTGTTTGATACTCGTAAATTATATTTGCTGCTGTGATATTATTTTGCTGAAATAATGGAAGCATAGTTTCGATGCCGCAAGCTTGTGGATATGAGTTTTCGCAGGTTCCGAAGTTCCACCATTTGCCGCAAGAAATTGGAATATCGTAGGCATCAAAGGAATTGTTAAACATAATTATTCCTGGATTTCTGCCTGCATTTGTATGACTTGGAAAAAGAAATGCGGCTGAAAAGGTCGATACTGCTTTAACGTTTGAAGAATGATTTCCCACATTAAGTTCGCCTTCTATGGAACCTAAATCTGAGCAAAAAGGTGGTGTTTCAGATTCTAAATCAGAGTATGCTGCACCAATTGCAGCATATCCACCAGCGCTCCAACCAGCTAAAAAGACGTTGTTGGTATCTAAACCGAAAACTGTTGCATTTTCTTTAAAGTAACGAATAGCCCCTTTAATATCTTGAACGGCTCGAAACCAAGCTCTGATTGCTTCTGAAGAATCAGTTG
>Ga0209490_10004850_pt1 | contig 12335 bp, 9 predicted proteins | sample MAT06_FD_187209 | JGI IMG/M metagenome (GOLD analysis project Ga0209490, IMG submission 187209) | Freshwater microbial communities from Lake Fryxell liftoff mats and glacier meltwater in Antarctica - MAT-06 (SPAdes) (version 2) | ecosystem: Environmental > Aquatic > Freshwater > Ice > Liftoff...
TGCCCTCAGTACGAAGCTGCTGACGGAGGAAACGAAGGACCTGCAACTCGCCGCGTGGCTCACTGAAGGCCTCTTGCATGTCGACGGCTATGCGGGATTTGCCAGCGGTCTGACCGTGTTACACGGATTGCTCGATCAGTTCTGGGAATCCGTGTTTCCACTGGCGGAAGACGGCGACGATGAAGCGCGCATGGGTCCTCTGGAATGGATCGGCGCCAAGTTGCCGATTCCCTTGCGCATGGCACGGTTTGGCCCCACCAACCTGTCGTTTCTGCAAATCGACACGTCCCGTGAAATTCCGACGGACATCGACGCGGAGCAGAGCCAAGAGAAGCGCGACACACGCGCGTCCGCGTTGGCGCAGGGAAAGTTTCCGCCTGAGATGGTGGATGCGGCGCTGGCGTCGCTCGACAAAGTGGCGCTGCGCGCAATCATTGCCGACCTCGATGCACTGCGCTTAGCCGCCCTTGCGCTCGAGAAGATTGCCGACGCCCGATTTGGATCCGAGGCGCCGTCGCTCCTGAGCGTTCGCAATACGGCCGACGAAATCAAACGATTCTGCGCCACGCAACTCGCTCGAAAGCTCGAAGCAGATCCTGATCCGGATATCGTCGACGGGGCGGCTGAGATTGCAGATGGCGTCGACGCCGAGGGCCAGCCCATCAGCGTCGAACCTGTGAACCGCGCTGACGCGATGCATCGCTTGGGGGTCATCGCCCGCTGGCTGCGTGCCGATGACGCGACCAATCCCGCACCGTATTTACTGGTGCGCGGTGTGCGATGGGGCGAACTCCGTGCCAACGCGCCAGCGATCGATCCCAAGCTGCTGGAAGCCCCGCCCACGGCGACTCGTTCGCGCCTCAAGTCGCTGCTGCTCGATGGGAAGTGGGCCGAACTTCTCGAACACTCCGAAGCGCTCATGGCACTGGCGGCCGGCCGCGGCTGGCTCGATCTGCAGCGGTACGTCTTGACCGCGTGTGCGAATCTTGGCGGAAACTATGATGCGACCGCGGCCGTGATTCGCAGTGAACTTCGCGCCCTGCTCGTGGCGCTCCCGCAGCTCTCCAGGATGACGCTCATGGACGATACGCCAACGGCAAACGAGGAAACGCGTGCGTGGTTGTCGGCCGATGGGTTGCAGTCATCCGGCGACGTGGTGGCCGACAATGCGGCCAGCGTCGAGCACGCGGCAACGCAAGACGGCTCGACCACCAGCGACACCGCCAACGTGCTGGCGCACGCCCTCGAAGACGACTCGTCGGCGGCACAACAAGGCGGCTTTTTTCGGTCCCGCGCGATTCGTCGATCCACGCCGCGCGGCCGTGATGCCTTCGACATGGCGTGCGGCGAACTGGCGCAGAACCGACCCAACAAGGCGATTGAGCTCTTGATGCTCGAACTCGCACGCGATCAGTCGGCGCGCGGACGCATGGTGCGGCAGACCCAGATCGCCTACATCATGGTCGAGGCCGGCCTCGATGCGGTTGCGCAACCGATCCTGCAGCGCATTATCGAAACCATCGACGAACGCAATCTCGAGCAGTGGGAATCCGGACCACTCGTGGCACAGCCGATGGCGCTCATGTGCCGCGTCCTCGATCGGACCGGTGGCGACGAAACCACGCGTTACGACTTGTATCTCCGGGTATGTCGACTCGATCCGCTTCAGGCGCTGTCGTTGCCGGCACGATGATCGTGAGCCGCTAGCTCATGGCCAGAACAGAGCTCGATCGCGCGGTCCAACCGTCACTCCTGGACCGGCTCACGGACGAAGCCCCCCGCGAGCTGGCCGACCGGGCGACCACACGCGAGGCCTCCGCGCGCGCCTTCCGCGCGTCTGTACACCGCGATGTGGAAGCGCTGCTCAACACGCGCCGCACTATGGTGCATCCGACGGAGCATCAGCCGGAAGTCACACAATCGGTGCATCAGTACGGTCTCCCCGATATGATCGGAATTCCGCTGTCGGTTATGGCGGGTCGTCAGCGCCTTTCTGAAGAAGTGCTCGATACGCTTCGCCGTTTTGAGCCGCGACTGGCCAATATTCAGGTTCTGCTCAGCGATCAGACGGAAGGCTTGGTGCCACAGTTGCGTTTTTCCATCTCGGCCACGCTGCTCATGGACCCTAGTCCTGAGCAGGTCCTGTTCGATACGGTCCTCGAAGTGGCAACCGGCGTCTACGAAGTGGACGACAAGTCCTGATGCAAGACGATCTACTGTTGTACTACGAACGCGAGCTGACCTATCTGCGCAAGATGGGAGCGGAGTTCGCGCAACGGTATCCCAAGGTGGCGTCGCGCCTGCAGCTCGAGGCAAGCAAGACGGAGGATCCGCACGTTGAGCGGTTGCTGGAAGGCTTCGCGTTTCTGGCCGCCCGCGTGCATCGTCGACTCGATGATGACTTTCCGGAGATTTCGGAGAGTCTGCTCGAGATTCTCCATCCGCAGCTCGTGCGTCCCGTGCCGTCGATGTGCATCGTCGATATGCCGCTCGATCCGGCGTTGGGCCGTCTCCCGAATGGCTATCGCGTCAAACGCGGCAGCACGTTGCTGTCACGCCCCGTTCAAGGTGTGCCGTGCGCTTTTCGCACGAGTTACGACACCACGATTTGGCCGCTGCGCGTGTCGTCCGCCGAGTGGACGACGGTGGACCGCGCGGCGCCTGGTGTCCGTGTTCGGGACGCCGTCGGCGCGATCCGACTCGAGATTCAAGCTTATGAGGGCATGAATCTCAAAGACCTTTCCATGGACGCGCTGCGATTGCATTTCGCCGGTGACGCCGCCGTGGCGGACACGACGTACGAGCTCTTGCTCAACAACGTCGCCCAAGTGGTCGTGCGGAATCCCGATCGCCCGTCGCAGTCACCGGTGCTGCTCGGGAGTCGCTGCGTCACGCCGCTCGGCTTCGAGCCTGACGAGCTGATGCTGCCGTATCCGAACCGTGCGTTTGCCGGATACAGTCTGCTGCTGGAGTTGTTCACCTTTCCCGAGAAGTTTCACTTCGCCGAAGTGAGCGGGTTTGGCGCGGCGCTCCGCACGCTTGGCGCCATGTCGCGCGTCGAACTGACGTTCGTGCTCTCGCCGTTCGAACGCGCCGACCGACGACAGGCGTTGGAGCTTGGGATATCGGCAAAGTTGTTTCGCACAGCCGCCGTGCCCGCGGTCAATCTGTTCGAGGAGACGGCAGAGCCCATCCTGTTGACCGAGCGAACCTTCGAGCATGTGGTGATCGCCGACCTGCGGCGCCGGCTCGAAGTCGAGGTGTGGTCGATCGATACCGTGAAGTTGGTCGAGAACGGGGCCACCACCGTGCGCGAAGTGGCGCCGCTGTATTCCCACAAGCACGGTGCGACGGGTTCGGAGAACGAGGTCTTTTGGCATGCGACTCGGCGCGCGTCCGAGTGGCGCACGGATCGCGGCACCGATCTCCATCTCACGTTCATGGACCTCAGCGGCGAGATCCGCGTACCGGACGTCGACGTGGCATCTCTCAAGGTCACCTGCTTCAACGGTGATCTGCCCAGTCGCTTGCCATTCGGCGTCGATGAGCGTGGGGACTTTGAATTGGTGGGCGGTGGACCCATTCCCAATATTTCGTGCATCGTCACTCCCACGCGTTCGGTGCAGCCGGCACTCGGTAGTCCGCTGTTGTGGCGCATGATCTCGTCACTGTCGCTCAACCACCTTTCCATCGCCGACGGCTCGCCGAACGCGCTGCAAGAGCTGCTGCGACTGCACAACGTGAGCAATGCGCTGAGTGCCGACCAGCGCATTGATGGACTGATCGGTGTGCGTGGGTCGCCGGCGTTTGCCCGCGTCTCGAGTGAGCACGGCATTGCGTTCGCACGCGGACGCCGCATAGCGCTCGAATTCGACGAAGAGAAGTATCCGGGTGGCGGCATGTTCTTGTTTGCGAGTGTGCTGGAGCGCTTTCTTGCCCTTTACACCTCGATGAACAGTTTCACGCAGGTCACGGTGCAATCGCGGCAACGTCGCCGTCAGGTGGCCGAGTGGCCAGCGCGCGCTGGGTGGCGCGCGTTGCTGTGAATACGCAGTCGATGGAGCACGCGCTGCCGGAGCCGGTGCCACGTGCTGCCACGGGCCCGGCCGCCGACGCGCTCAAAAAGAGCCTCGAGCGCGATGCGTCCGGCTTCGATTTTGTGCAGGCAATGCGGCTCCTCATGCGCCTCTACCCCGACCGCAGCGCGCTCGGCGCGTGGGAAGATCCGCGCGGTGAGGTGGTGCGCCTCTCCGTGCCGCCGACGCTGTCGTTTCCGCCCGCTGAAATCGCGCGCTTGGAGTTACCGGACGAACCCGACGATGACGATGACGATCCGCTTTCGTTCGGTCGTGAACGACGCGAGCAGGCCAAAATGGCGGTACGATTTTTCGGCCTCACTGGTCCGCAAGGTGTGTTGCCTCACGTCTACACCGAGCACGCGTCATTCCGTGCGCGCGCACGGGATACGGCGTTTCGTGACTTCCTCGACCTGTTTCACCATCGGGCGCTGTCGCTGTTTTACCGGGCGTGGGAGCGGCACCACACGACCGTGCCAGCGGAGCGGGGCGCCGAGGATCGGGTGCAGCATCACTTGCTGGATCTCGTCGGTGTCGGCACCGAGGAAACACGCAAGCGCTCGACGCTGTCAACCGGCACACTGGCGTACTACGCGGGCCTGTTGGCGATGCGAACGCGGCCTGCGGTGGGGCTCGCGCAGCTGGTCGCAGACTACTTCCGCATTCCCGCCGCGATCGAGCAGTTCGTGGGAGAGTGGCAGCCGATTCGCGGGGGCGGCCAGGTCTGCGTCGGGGCGGAAGATCTGGATGGACGGCTAGGTGCCGGCGTGATGGGCGACGCCGTCTACGATCCGATGGCCTTGGTTCGACTTCGCCTCGGACCGCTTACGCGCACGCAGTTCGACGCGTTTCTTCCGGGAGGACGTGATCACGCCACCCTCCAGCAGCTGGCTCGCTTCTACGCAGATGATCAGGTCGGTATTTCTGTGCAGCTCGTGCTCGCGCGCGACGAGGTTCCCGGTGCACAATTGAGTTCCCTCGGCGCGCCGTCGCTCGGGTTCGGGACGTGGCTTCGCGCAAAACATCGGATGCGCGATGCCGACGACGTGCAATTCAAACTGGGCTGACACTTCCCTTCATCGGCACACGCCGCGGATACGTCATGAGTGTGAACCTACGTGGTCTGATCGCGAAGCTGAATGCACAAACGCGCGGCGGCATCGAGGCCGCTGCTGGCGTCTGCCTTTCACGCACGCACTACGATATCGAAATCGAGCACTTCCTGTTGAAGCTGCTCGATGTCACCGATTCCGACCTTGCCACGATCGTCAAGCACTTTGGCGTCAATCGTTCGCGGCTCGCTGACGACTTGTCGCGTGCGCTCGACAAGTTGAAGTCGGGTAATGCGCGAACGCCGAACTTGAGTCCATCGCTGGTGCGGTTGCTCAGCGAGGCATGGTTGCAGGGATCGGTGGAGTTCGGAGCGCCGCGCGTGCGAACCGGGCATTGCGTACTGGCACTGGTCTCGGTGCCGGAGCTGTCGCGTATGGCCTTCGACATCAGCCACGAACTCGAGAAGATCGCCGCTGAGGTGCTGAAGAAGGATTTTCTCGCGATCACGGTCGGGTCGGCCGAAGCGTCGGCGGAGATCGGGTCCATCGACTCGATGGCATCCACCGCGAGTGCTTCGCCAAGCGGCGAGCCGACGAAAGCCGGCGGGCGGACCCCGAATCTCGATCAGTACACCGTCGACCTCACGGCCAACGCCAAGGCCGGCAAGATCGACCCGGTGCTGGGCCGCGACGTGGAGGTGCGCCAGGTCGTCGATATCCTGACGCGGCGGCGTCAGAACAATCCGATTCTCGTTGGCGAAGCCGGCGTCGGCAAGACGGCGGTGGTTGAAGGATTCGCCCGTCGGATCGCCGAGGGCGACGTGCCGCCTCCGTTGCGCAATGTGTCGCTGCGGTCCCTCGATCTGGCGATGCTGCAAGCGGGTGCTGGCGTCAAAGGTGAATTCGAGAATCGCTTGAAGGGATTGATCGCCGAGGTGAAGAATTCGCCGACGCCGATCATTTTGTTCATCGACGAGGCGCACACCATGATCGGCGCCGGTGGTGCCGCTGGGCAGAACGACGCCGCCAACCTGCTCAAGCCGGCCTTGGCCCGCGGCGAATTGCGCACGATCGCCGCTACCACGTGGAGCGAATACAAGAAGTTCTTCGAGAAGGATCCGGCACTGTCGCGTCGGTTTCAGCTGGTCAAAGTGGATGAGCCAACCGAAGACCTCTGTTTGCTCATGATGCGCGGCGTCGTGCCGGCGCTCGAGAAGCATCATCAGGTGCGCATTCTGGACAGCGGCACGGAGGCAGCCGTGCGGTTATCCCATCGATATTTGCCGGATCGCCAATTGCCTGACAAGGCCGTGAGTGTGCTCGACACAGCTTGCGCACGCCTGGCTCTTGGTCACAGCAGCACCCCAGGCGCTATCGAGGACGCGCGACGTACGCTCGACGACCTCGACCTCCAGAACCGTGTGCTGTCACGCGAGCAACGGGCCGGCGCTGATCATACCACGCGCCTCGCCTCCATTGCCAAACAGCGAGAACTCGTCACGGCGACGCTGCTGGCACTCGAAGTGCGCTGGACCACTGAGCGAGCGCTTGTCGAGAAGATCCACATCGTACGTGAGCAGTTGGAGAATGATGCCGCTACGGCGGAACAGGGTAGCGGCGATCAGCCCGTTACGGAGACCCTTCGCTCACAGCTTGCCGCCTACAACCTCGAACTGGACGCGCTGCAGGGCGAAACACCGCTCGTGCGCGGATTCGTCGATGCGTCGATCGTGGGCGAAGTGATTTCCGGGTGGACGGGAATTCCTGTCGGCAAGATGATGCGTGACGAACTGCGTACCATGCTCGAACTCGAGCAGCATCTTGGCGCGCGGGTGATCGGGCAGCAGCACGCGCTGATCGATATCGCACGTCGCGTGCGCACCTCGAAGGCCGGCATCGAGGATCCGGACAAGCCCAAGGGCGTTTTCATGCTGGTCGGTCCCAGCGGCGTCGGCAAGACTGAAACAGCGCTCGCGCTCTCCGATCTCCTGTACGGTGGCGAGCGCAACATCATTACGATCAACATGTCGGAGTTCCAGGAAGCCCACACTGTTTCCACGCTCAAGGGGTCACCGCCCGGGTACGTCGGCTACGGGGAAGGCGGTGTGCTCACCGAAGCCGTGCGTCGGCGTCCCTACAGTGTTGTGCTACTCGACGAGGTCGAGAAGGCGCACCCCGATGTGCTCGAGCTGTTCTTTCAGGTCTTCGACAAAGGGGTGATGGACGATGGCGAGGGGCGGACGATCAATTTCCGCAACAGCGTCATCATCCTGACGACGAATGCCGGCACAGAGACGATCATGAAGCTCACTGCCGATCCGGATACCATGCCGTTTCCCGACGCCATGGCGAAGGCGTTGAAGCCGGAGCTCGATGCGGTGTTCAAGCCGGCATTCCTCGGTCGCATGGTGATCGTGCCCTACTATCCTGTGCGTGACGAGAACCTGCGCCAGATCGTTCGACTCAAGGTCGGCAAGATCAAGCGGCGGTTACGTGAAACGCACGGCATCGAGCTCGAGCATGACGAAACGCTCATCGTGCAGATTGCCGCACGGTGCACGGAAGTCGAGAGCGGTGCGCGCAACGTGGACAACATCTTGAGCAATACCGTTCTTCCGGAGATTTCGCGTCTGCTGCTCGCGTCGATGGCTGAAGGGCTACGCCCGTCGGCGTTGCGCGTGGACGTAGGCGTCGATGGCGACTTCACGTACGCGCCTGTGGTGAACTCTGCGCCTGCATAAGGCGCAGTTCCCCGGGCACTCCCTTCGAGGCCTCGCATGCCAGATTGGTCACAAGAAGGCCGGCCGTTTCGCGTCTATACGACCCTGGGCCCGGACGCGTTGCTGCTCACCGCGTTTCGCGGTGAGGAGCGAATTTCGCAGCTCTACAGCTATACGGTCTCCGCGATCAGCAAACGCGCGGATATCGAGCCCAAAGAGCTGTTGCTCAAGCCGGTGCACCTCACCCTCCGTCTGTCGGACAAGTCGGATCGCACCATTCATGGCATTGTCAGCCGGCTGACACGCGGGAGCACGGCTCCATATGGCTATTCAGCGTACGAGATCGAGATCGTCCCGCAGCAATGGGTGATGACGCTGGATACCGGATTCGCGATCTTCCAGAATAAGAGTGTGCGAGACATTGTCGATGAGCTGCTGAAGGGCACGTCGCACGAATGGAAGATGTTACGCACCCTCGACCCTCGGCCGTATTGCTTCCGGTACCGCGAGAGCCGGTGGAACTTCGTCGCGCGGCTGCTCGAACAAGAAGGGATCTGGTATCGGTTCGAGCACAAGGGCAGCAGTGACAAACTCGTGCTCGCCGACTCGGTTGCCTCGGCGAAGGCGCAGTGGGGCGTGACGAACTTGCAGTATACGGGTCCCGACGTGAAGGAGCATCGTCTGACGGATCTGCGTATGGACGCCGTCCCCTTCGTATCTGAAACGCGCGTGCGCAGCGCAAGTGAGTTTCTTCCGTCACAGAATGTGGCAGGTGTGACGCCTGCATCCGGAGACTTCAAGCCGCCGGCTGATCTGAAAGCATACCGCTTCGAGCAGCAGATGACGGAGCACCGTACCGGCATCGATCATAGCGGTGGCCTGACGCCGGCCGACGTGTCGAAGCTGCAACCGGACACGAACGTCTATTCGCGCCTGCGGCAGGAGCAGGTCGAGGCACATGCGGTACGGTATAGCGGCGACTCGCGTTATGTGGGAATGGAACCCGGTGCGCGGGTGAAGGTCGACGATCACCCCAATGCGAAGCTCAACGTTCCACTGTTCATCACGGGCGTGAAGCACAGCGGGAGTAACGGTTCCTACGACGCCGGGGACACGGTCGCACCCACGTACAAGAATTCCTTCGAGGCGATTCCGGCGGGTGTGCCATATCGTCCAGCGCTGGTGACGCCGTGGCCGGTAGTCGGGGGGGCGCACACGGGCGTCGTGGTGGGTCCGCCGGGTGAAGAGATCTATACTGACAAGCACGGCCGCGTGCAGGTCGTGATGAAGTGGGACCGCGACAACAACACCACGCTCGACTATGCATGCTGGATGCGTGTCGCGCAGGCGTTTGCGGGTAATCGCTACGGGATGGTGTTCCTGCCGCGCATCGGTCACGAGGTGATGGTCGAGTTTCTCGACGGGAACCCCGACAATCCGATCGTGGTCGGCAGTTTGTACAATGCCGACAATCTCCCGCCATGGGAGTTGCCCAAGAACAAGACCCAGACGGGCGTGCGTACCCACAGTTCGTTGAAAGGGACCACGCTGGAGAACTACAACGAGCTGCGTTTCGAAGATAAGAGCAAAGAGGAGCAGATTTACGTGCAGGCCGAAAAGGACCTGGACACGCTCGTCAAGAACAATGAAACGCGCCTCGTCAAGAACAATCGCGCGACCACGATTCACGTGAACGACGAGAAAACCGTCGACACGGGTCATGACTTCACGACCGTAAGTGAGGGCGAGCAGGATATCAAAGTCCTCAAGAACCAGCGGTCGTTGTATGTCAACAAAGACAACAACATCACCGTCGACGGCAGTGAGATCATCAAGGTCAAGGAAGACCGCAACGTCTCGATCGACGGCAACCAGTCTCACCGAATTCAGGGCAACAACTCGACGACGATCGATGGCCAGCAGGATTGTACGGTCGCCAGCAACGATACCAAGACCATTACCAGCGGCGATTCATCGCTCACGGTGCAACAGGGTAGCATGGCGATGGGTGCGTCGATGGGTAGCATCTCGATCAGCGCCGGCATGGGCGCTGTCACGATCGAAGCGATGCAACAGATCGAAATCAAGGTCGGCGGCAGTTCCATCGTGATCGGGCCGGCCGGTGTGACGATCAAGGGTCCGATGGTCACGCTCGAGGGTGATGGACTTGCGCGGGTGAAGGCCCCTGTCACTCAGATCACCGGCGATGGTGTCGTCGTGATCAAGGGTGGCGTCACGCTGATCAACTGAGTGCGCGTCATATGTCTGCGCCAAACGTCATTGCGCCCGACCCACTGGCGTCGCTCCCTGAGATCGCACGCTGGTTGATGGAGCGCTGCAAGCCGGAACCGGCAGCGCTCGAACTGGTCACGCCGAACGCCACACTCGAATCGCTCTACGCGGGGTGGATGGAAAAGCGGTTGTTCCCGTCGGCCATTCGCCTCATTGCGGCGGTGCTCCCGCCGCGCGAGGGCATCTGGTGGGCGTGGGTGTCCGCGAGGCATGCCACGCAGATGATCGGCGGCACGGCCCCAACGGCTGGTGAGCATGCGGCGTTTGGCCATGTCGAACGTTGGATCATTCGCCCCGACGAAGACACGCGTCGCGCCACGTGGGAGAGCGCGAACCAGGCGGGACTCGAAACACCAGTCGGCATGGTGGGCACCGCGGTGTTTCTGAGCGGTGTGTCGGTGGGACCCGCCAATGCGCCGCCAGCACCTCCGCCACCAGGCGCATACGTGTCCATTGTGCCCGGCGCGATCCTGCTCGCTGCCGCATCGAATACCAAAGCGACAAACATCGAGCCCACCATGATTGCGTTCGCCGCGCAAGGGCTCGAAGTGGTCAAGCGATTGGGCGGCTGGGATGAGGCCATGAAGAACGCTCATGAACTGCACAAACGCGCCCAGCAGGACTACGCTCTTGCCACCGAACCACCCAAACGGTAATTGCCATGGGTCAGCCCGCTGCTCGTATCACCGATATGCACGTCTGTCCGATGGTCACGCCCGCGGTCGTGCCCGTGCCGCACGTCGGTGGGCCGATCATCACGCCCGGCGCCCCGACCGTCATCATCGCGGGACTGCCCGCGGCGACCATCACCAGTCTGTGCGTCTGTGTCGGACCGCCTGACGTCGTCGTGAAAGGATCGGCGACCGTTTTTCTCAGCGGTCTGTGTGCGGCACGGATCGGCGACAACACGGCGCATGGTGGTGTCATTATCACGGGCGCGCCGACGGTGTTCATCGGCGGCTAGCCATTGCCGACGCCGGTGGAATCGGCGCGCGAATGATTCGCAGGGAGAGGGGGCCGGCGATTGCATCCGGAGACTGATGAGAACATTCCGTATTGCATTGACGGCAGTGTTGTCAAAAGGATCGTCGACAAAACGGCAGCAGCTCGGCCCCCACATACCCGTCACCCAGGGAGACGTCCGTATGGCTACCATCGCCAATCGATTCAATCGCTACTTCATCTGCGGCATCGACGGAACGGTTGACCATTTTGGGGGAATCAAGAACAATATGGAGGTGAATCAGCGTGACTACGACGCCCAGTTCGCCAAGAGCTTTGAGCGACAGCTCTGCAACGCTGGCGACGGTTCGCGCCACTTTCGCGGACCAACGGCCAAGGCCAGCGGGCTTGGCTTTGCGATGGAAAACGCCGTGACCGCCATCGCCCAGCGGTTTGGGAATGACCGTGCGCAGCATATGCGAACGAGGAAGGATTGTTATGACCCTGACAAGTGCGCTTTCGTCTTGACCGGACACAGCAGAGGCGCCGTTGGGATCATCGAAGGGGCAACACGAGTGCAGGAAAGCCCAGTCCTGTAAGACATGGGTGTCAAGATCTACGCCATGATTTTGTTCGATTGCGTGAATGAGACGAACACTGGTCTGCAAGGCGCCATCAATCGCGGCGACGCGAGCAAAGTGGTTCACGCAGTTGGTTACGCGATAAACAGCCCCAAGCTTGTGAATATGCCTTCCTATTTCAACCCGCGCAGCATTATCACGGGCAACCTGATGATTCCTTCGAATGTGGAGAACTGCGTGCACTATATCCGCAGCGATGACACGAATTCCCGATCTGACACGATGGCTAAGTACAATGGTGGGGCCAGCGACAAGAGTACAACCAGCTACAAACCGTTGTATTTCAAAGCCACCCACGGCGGACTTGGTGGCTTACCGTACTTCACGGGAGCGGGTGAAGGCAACAACATTCCTTTTCTGGAGCCGGGTTCCGCGTTTGCCGCGAATCTAAACATGGCGGAGGATATCAGGGCGTCACGTGACGTGGCACAAAACGCGACGTCGTTCTGCAGCCGACTCGGTATTCCGTGTGCGTTGACTGTCTGACGGGTCTGTCATCGCAACAAGCACCAACGGCAGTGTGCGATCCATCGCCTTCCCATTTACTGCGGTCTGTGGTTGCCTGTATCTGTGCCTTGTCCACGACGGAGCTGAGATTGCCCAACCGGAGCG
>Ga0209490_10004851_pt1 | contig 12335 bp, 9 predicted proteins | sample MAT06_FD_187209 | JGI IMG/M metagenome (GOLD analysis project Ga0209490, IMG submission 187209) | Freshwater microbial communities from Lake Fryxell liftoff mats and glacier meltwater in Antarctica - MAT-06 (SPAdes) (version 2) | ecosystem: Environmental > Aquatic > Freshwater > Ice > Liftoff...
TGCCGGTGGCAAGATGAAGACCACGGGTACGCTCTCCGCTGGCACGGGCCTATGGTTGAGCCCCAATTGGGCTGCTACGAACATCAGCGGATTTTCCGGTCTACCCAGTGGCTACCGCGACTTATTTGGAAACTTCCTAGGTCTGGGATTATCCAGCTATTGGTGGAGTTCGACCGAGGATGCTTCCATTTCCGTCTTCGCTTTGTTCCGGCTACTGCGCTACGATAATGGCAATGTCTTGCGCGGCTCCAACTTTAAGGAAGACGGTAATTCAGTTCGCTGTCTTCAAGATGAATGATCCATAGATCTTTTATCTTTTGATCTTGAGGCGCGGCGCAAGCCGCGCCTTTTTTTGTCAAACCATGTTCATGGCTTCGCCGGGTCCCTAAAGCAGATAAGTATGGCTCCTGCCAACATTAGCTTGGTGATACAATATCAAATCTTATCTCGCTGTAGAGATTCCCTCAAAACTTCAAAACCTCCCCCGCTTTTAGCACACGGCCCCCTTCGCCTTGACGAATCCAGACCTCGCCGTTGTCTTCGGAGTTGTGGATGGCTTTATCGGTGATTTGAAGGTACTCCAGTCGCGAGAGGTATTCCGCCAATTCGCCCTGACTGACATACCATATGTTATCTTGTTGTATGATTTGTTCGCAAAAATTCTGCACGTTAGCCCAGCGGGCCGCGTCCTTGAGCTCCCAGGCGTGGCCCCAGACATAGAGCCCATAAAGCTCGTTTCCTTCGTGGGCTTTTTAGGACGCGGCAAATGGGAGGCACTTGCTGTCGTGAATGGTTGGGTGCCAGAGGAGCAGGTTTTCGGGTAAGTTGAAATGGCGGGTATCGCTGATCGTTCGCGCGCTCTGGATGCCCAGCGTTCCTACGAGCCGGGCGACGTGTTCGTTGCAGCTGCCAAAAGGGTAGACCAAGCTGGGGATGTATCGGCCCGTGAGCCTTGTTAAGTTGGCTACATCGGATTGAACTTCTTGCAGGATTTCGGCATCGCTGATAGCCTTGAAATTTTTGTGATAGGTGCCGTGTGCCGCGATTTCGTGTCGGGCGTACACCCTTGCCACGGAGTCAGGCGAAAGGTATTCCTGGTATACTGTGTTGCCATCGGGCTGAGGCCAGGCGCGGGATTGACCGAGGTAACCAGAGTTGAGATTGAAGGTGCCTATGATGCCACTTTGGTCAAACAGACGCGTCAGTCGGATGTCTTTGATGGTGCCGTCGTCATAGCTCATGACCAGCGCCTTGGTTTTTCCGCCTGGATAGGTAAAGTTATGTTCGGGCGAAGGGCGGCATGCGCTTATCGCAACAGTTGCTGCGAGCAGCAAGGCCATTCAAACTACGAGCAGGCGAAGGCTAGGTTGCGGGTGGTAATAACGGGTGCGCATACTCACCCGATGTTGCTGATAAGCCGGCGCGCGATCCGCATGAATAGTCCCGCAAGTCATAAAACTATTTTTTTTCTTGGTAAACCTTAAACCTTCTATGCAAGGTATTCTGAATCTAATTAAATTCATTGTAAATTGTGGGAACAGATTTTCTTTACCTGCTAAAAGTTTCTGGAAAATGAACTTAAAGATTAAGTATTTATCGTTTAGTATAGGGTTGTTAATCAGCGGTTTAAGTTTAAACGCTCAGGTTTGCGACCCAAGCACCGCCCCGACAGGGCTAGCTTCAACCTACATGCCCGGCAGCGGTGCTTTGCTGGAATGGGATGCTGTTCCGGGCAGTATAGGTGTACAGATTAAGGCGACGTCGCCCTCAGGTAGCAACGTTACGCGCCGGATCATTGGGTTCGAAAGGGATCAATTCCTGGTGCCGGATGCGTTGTTGACCCCTGGCACGTATACCTGGCAAGTGCAGGCCGCTTGTAGCACGACACCGCCGTACAGCGTAACGCCTATTTCGACTAGCAACAATTTCACGGTGGGTGGCGGAGGTTCCTGCCCGACCACAGTGACGGACGTAGACGGCAATGTTTACGCTACGGTGCAGATCGGCAGCCAGTGCTGGACAGCGGAAAATTTGAAGGTGGAGCGCTACAGCAATGGGGAGGCGATACCGACGAGTTTGGGCGATTTCGCTTGGCAAACCACCAATAGCGGCGCTTTTGCAGTCTTTAACAACCTAACGGCCAACAAGGCCATCTACGGCTTGTTGTACAATTGGTATGCAGTAAATGATGCACGCGGTTTGTGCCCCACGGGCTGGCACGAGCCAACGGATGGTGAGTGGACGCAGTTGACGGATTTTTTGGGAGGCGAAAGTGTTGCTGGAGGCGCGATGAAGACCACTGGTACCCTTTCACCAGGCACGGGATTGTGGTTTAATCCCAATACGGCCGCTACCAACAGCAGTGGTTTTTCCGGCCTTCCCGGTGGCAACCGCATCCACTATGGTGTCTTCCCCAGCTTAGGGGCCGACGGCTACTGGTGGAGCTCGAGTGAGAACTTGGCCACAAATGCGTGGTACCGGAAGCTGACTTACACCAATGGCTTTATAAACTCCAACTTCAACCTTAAGCAAAACGGTTTCTCAGTCCGCTGTCTTCGGGATTAATGCCTCTTTGACCCTTTGACAAAATAGCCGCAGTCCACTTACCGTAGAATAAATTTTCTTATGCTCCATGGCTGGGCAATGCGACCATTTCGCCAAGGCTTTCATACGCAGTCCCTCACCCCATCCTCCCGATCAACCACCTGGCCACACCCGGAAAATGCCGGCCCAGAAAAACCAGCAATTTGCCGTGGCCGGTAAAGACAAATACCGCCTGTCGCCTGGCCAATGCGCGGACCATGACGCGGGCTGCTTTGTCGGTGGGCCACATAAGCTTGGCGGGTCTGGGATCGGGACGCTGAGCATCAAAGTGGCCCACATTGTCTACGCGGGTAATGTTGCTTTCTACAAAACCGGGGTGCATGGTGGTGCAGGTCACGCCGCTGCCGCGAAGTTCCAATTGCAGCGTTTCTCCGATGGAATGCACGGCCGCTTTGGAGGCTCCATAGGCACCGGTTTTTGGGCCCGGTAAAAACGCCGCCACACTGCCCACCAGGCCCATTCGACCTTTGCTGGCACGCAAATGGGGAAGGGCGTAGCGCACCGTGAGCGCCAGTCCGGTTACGTTGCCGGCCAGTTGGCGCTGCCAATCGGCAGCCGATAGTTCTTCGATGCGGCCGATGACCCCAAATCCGGCATTGGCCACCGCCACATCCAGCCGGCCAAAGTGCGCCACAACATCGCGCACGCAGGCTTCGATGCTCGGCTCCTGCAAGACATCGCAGGGAAAGGCTTTCGCCTGCCCACCCGCGGCCTGGATGGTTGCGGCCACAGCCTCGAGTTCTTCAGCGCGCCGGGCCGAAAGCGCAACGCTGGCTCCTTGCCGGGCAAATTCCAGCGCCAATTCGCGCCCAATTCCGGAAGAGGCACCAGTAATCCACACGACGCTATTTTTGAATTTCACAGAGGTTGAGTTTTAAGAGTACCCTAAAATAGGGTTTCTGTGGTTACTCCTTGTGTGACCCCGTGCACTGGCACTTAAAACGCTGGGTTGTAGCTTGCCTCCCAACACGACCAACTCTCGTATTTCATGAAAAATAAAATAAGTTTTGCAACCATGTTTGGAGCCTTGCTGTTCACGGTCTTCGGGTGTGGAAGGACGGTGCAGCACGAGTCCGCCGCCGAAGCGGACCTTCAGGCGGGTTTCCAGGTGCTTGAGACCAGTTGCTTCTCGTGCCATTCGCCGGATGGTGAAGCAGCAATGGGCATCGCTCCTTCGCTGGCCGCCATCAAGGCTGCCTATGGTGGAAAAGCGACTTCGCCCGAGCTATTTCGCGACTACCTCGCGGCTTTTCTGCAAAGCCCTTCGACCGAAACTTCCCGCATGCCGGAAGCCATGGCGCAGTATGGGCTGATGCCCAAAATGAGCCTGAGCTCCGAAGAAGTGGCCGCCGTGGCTACATACCTTTTCTACACGCCGCTGGAGAAAAAGGATTGGTACGCGCAACATTTTTCCACAGAGCAGGAGCGTTTTCGCGCGCCCGTGGAGGAACTGCCGCACCTGGAACGGGGCCTCAAATTGGCCATGGCCACCAAAGCCGTGTTGGGCAAGAACCTGCTGCAAGCCATCCAGGCTGGCGGTCCTGAGCACGCCGTGGATTTCTGCTCCACCCGCGCCATTGTGCTCACGGACAGCATGGGGAGCCAACTCCGCGCCGGCATCAAGCGGGTGTCTGACCGCAACCGCAATCCTGCCAATGCGGTCAATGCCGCGGAGCTGGCTTACATGCAGGCAACGCGCGCACACATGGTACAGGGCGAAAAGCCGCTCGGCCAGGTGCAACAGCACGGCGATTCCGTGACCGGTTTCTACCCGATCGTGATGGACGCGCTTTGCCTGCAATGCCACGGCAGCCGCGAGACGGACATCAGCCCTTCCACCTGGAACACCATTCAGGCGCGCTACCCGGATGACCGCGCGTATGGCTTTGCCCTGGGCGAGCTGCGGGGCATTTGGGTGGTGGATATGCAACAGTAAGTTAAGTTGCAAAATATAGTAATATTCTAAACTCTTAAGGATTGTTAAAGTTTATTGAACCCCGCGCTCTGCCAACTATCTTGAGTGCGGTGCTTTTTAGGCTCCACCGCTAAAAATATGCAGTTAACCGTTTCTAATGTTTCCAAAACTTACCCCAACGGCGTAAAGGCACTTTGCGATGTTACCATAAACATAAGTTATGGTATTTTTGGTTTGCTCGGGCCAAACGGGGCAGGCAAAAGCAGCCTGATGCGAACCCTGGCCACCTTGCAGCGGCCTGATTCGGGCTCGGTTCAGTTTGGCGACATCAACGTGTTGGAAGACCCGATGGCGCTGCGCAAGGCACTGGGGTACCTTCCCCAGGAATTTGGGGTTTATCCAAAAATGACTGCGCAAGCCTTGCTGGAATATTTTGCCGCGCTCAAAGGGGTGGAGGGTAAGAAAGAGCGCACGGCGCTCATTGACGAATTGCTGGCGCTCACCAATTTATTGGAGGTAAGGCACAAGAATGTGGACGGATTTTCCGGCGGCATGAAGCAGCGATTTGGCATTGCGCAACTGCTGATGAATAAGCCGCGGCTCATCATTGTAGACGAACCTACGGCAGGCCTGGACCCGGCGGAGCGCAACCGCTTTTTAAATGTGCTCCGAGAAATTTCGAGTCAAAACATTATTCTCTTCTCCACGCACTTGGTCGATGATATTCAGGACTTGTGCAATGACATGGCCATTTTAAACGGGGGAAGGGTGTTGCTCCACGAGCGCCCTTCGGTGGCCGTGGGCCAGTTGCAAGGCCAGATCTGGACAGCGGTTATGGAGCGGACAATGCTGGAACGTGCTGAGCAGCAGCATAAGGTTCTTTCCTCGCGGTACCTGCCTGATTTTTCTGTGCAGGTTCGGGTGCATGCGTCTTCGTCTCCTGGTGAAAATTTCCAGCCTTCAGAGCCCACCTTGCAAGATGCGTACTTCGCGGTGTTAAGCCAGGAACCAATTTCGAACTGAGTGTTCAGCACGATCTTCTTCTTTGAGCTCAGGCAGTGGTTGCAACGCTGGCCATTTTATGGTTATGCAATCTTTTTCTTTTTGATGGCAGCGGCCAGCATGGCAGGTGCTGCCGGCGCGTTTGGTCAGGATGCTGGATCGGCTGAGGGCATGGCCAATTCTGCGCTGAGCCTGTACCAGTTTGGGCTGTTTTTTAATAAGCTGCTGTTGTTGCTTTTGCCGGTGTTTATAGGAACGACGTTGCACAAGGATTTTCAGAGCAACGCACACCATTTGCTTTACGCTTATCCTATGTCAAAGCGTGAGTATCTATTCGCAAAATTCAGCAGCGGTTTTTTACTCACTGCGTTGGTGGCCGCGCTGGTGTTGTTTGGACTTTTCTGTGGTACGCTTATTCCGGGTATTCCATCGGAGAACTTATTGTCAGGCAGCCTGCTGCCTTACGGGCAGCTGTATTTTGTGTACCTCCTCCCGAATTTATTTGTGTTCGGAGTGCTGGTGTTCGTTGCCGTGCTTTTAACTCGCAATATTTACGTAGCGTTTATTATGGTGTTGCTGATCGGATTGCTTCGCGAAGCAGCCATGCGGGCTATGGGCGGCACAGGGGCAGGGTTGCTGCTCGATCCGTTGGGCGATGCACCTACGCAGGCCCTTATTCGCTACTGGACCCTAGAAGAATCGGGCGCACGAGCATTGCCAATTTCTGCTGCCTTGCTCGCGAATCGCTTTTTCTGGCTGTCTCTCGGGGCAATGGGTTTTGCCGCTGCTTACCGCAGTTTCTCATTCAGCCAGGTGGTGGCGGTTTGGCGTTTGCCGCGCCGGGCAACGCAAGCTGGTAGCAGCCCCGTTCGTAAAAGTGAAGGCAGCATTCTTAGTGTCGTATTGCCGCAAGTCAGGCTCAACTATTCCTGGCATGCGCAAGTGCGGACCATCGGTAAACTTGCGTGGCTTGATCTTCAATTCATCACCCGTAGCGGCGCCTTTGTCAGCCTTGTTTTGGCCGGCATTGTTTTTATCGGTGTGCTGCTTTTTCAGCTTAACCCACAAACGGATACCAAAGTATTGCCAGCTACCTGGTTCATTTTGGGCTTTCCGGTATTCTTTTTTTCCTTTTTAATTCAGTTGCTTACGTTTTTGTATGCCGGGGTATTGGTTCAGCGGTCGCAGGCTGCGCGCATGGCCGATTTGGTGGCCGTCACCCCTGTGCACAACATTACCTTGTGGGCGTCAAAATTCCTGGCCTTGCTGGGCATGCAGTTACTGCTGCTGTTTTTGCTCATGGTTCTGGGAATTGGCACGCAGCTCTATCAGGGTTACACTGATGTTCAAGTGCCGCAGTATTTATTTTCTCTTTTTATTTATCAAGGGAGTGGCTTTTTGATTTGGGCGCTAATGGCGCTGTTTGTTCAAGTTCTCGTGGGCAGCGTTTACCCTGCCTTGTTTCTGTTGGTCATGCTGTGGTTGGGCATTGGTGAGCTGCCCTCACTGGGTATTGACGAGCACGTTTTCCGTTTTAATGACGTGCCTTATAACGACAGTTTTCTTTATGCTTCTGACTTGAACCCGCGCGGGTTTGGCTTGCGAGCATACTTTTTATTCCGTGGCTATTGGTTGCTTTTTGGCTGCCTGTTGGCTTGTTTCACCCTGCTGTTCTGGACGCGCGAGCGAAGTCTTGGGTGGCGCGAGCGGATGGCTTATGTGCGCAGGCGTTTTCGCGGTGCTCTCGCCGTTGCTGTTGTTGTACTGAGTGCTGCATTTGTTGCGTTTGGCGCATGGGGCTATAACCTTGAGAAAGCGGAAGCGGGCGAGACTCCGCGCAACGAACAACAATTGTTGGCTGATTTTCAAGCGCAGTTTGGCAACCTGGCCCAGCTTCCCCAACCGCGCATTATCGCGCTCTACGTAGCGCTTGATTTCTATCCGGAACAACAAAACTTTCAGGCGAACGGCCATTTGGTGCTCCACAACCGAACCACCAAACCAATGGACACGCTGCTCGTAAAAACCGGCTACGACGAGCAGACGGTGGTTTGGTTTGATCTGCCGATTCAGACGTTGATTCACGATACCATATTTAAATATACGGTTTATCAATTACATCAACCTCTCGCCCCCGGCGACAGCCTGCTGCTTCATTTTGAAATTCGCAATCAGGCAAACACGCTCTTTGCCCAAAATTCCAATGTGCTGGCCAATGGCACTTTTTTAAAGAGCGACATTTTTCCTGGCGTCGGCTACTTTGCGGACACGGAACCGCCGTTGCCAGAGCAGGCCAGCGCCCTTCGACATTACCAGCGCAACGATGAGGATGGCATCCGCTGCGAAGCTGTGCTGAGTACGTCAGCGGAGCAAACCGCGGTCACTGCGGGCACACTTTTGCGCAACTGGACGCAAGACGATCGGCATTATTTCCACTATAAAATGGCGCAACCGATCAAGTTTGTGCTTGGCTTTCATTCGGGCAAGTTTGAGGTGATGCGGCAGAACTACCGCGGCGTGGAATTGGCCATTTTCCACCACCCAGCGCATCGCGCTTGTCTGGCCTCTATGATGGCGGGCCTAAAGGCTAGTTTGGATTTCAACGTTGCGCATTTTGGACCGTATCCCTACCGGCAGATTAGGATCGTTGAATATGCGCGCTCCCAAGGTTCTTACGCTACCACCTCCGGCAATGTGATTTCCATGTCCGAGCTGCGGTTCATCCACGATACAGATGAGGAATTCCTGGACCTCCCTTTTTACGTGGCCGCGCATGAATTGGCCCATCAGTGGTGGGGAAATCAGGTAATTCCGGCACACGCTTTGGGCGCTACCGTGCTCACGGAGAGCATTGCCGAGTACGTCAGCGTGAAAGTCTATGAACAGGAATTTGGTCGGGCCAAGGCGCTCCGTTTCCTGGAGCAACAGCGCGTCCGGTATCGACAGGGCAGAGCCGAAGCAGGGACCGCTTCTCCAGCCGATGTACCCCTTTATCATGCCAATGCAGAACAAACTTATCTGACGTATGGCAAAGGTGCTTTGGCCTTTTATACCCTCCAGGAAGCCTGGGGAGAGGACGAACTGCTGGCTGCATTGGGTACTTTTTTAGCCCAGCACCGCGGCGGACCGCCTTATCCAACCTCGCTTGATCTGCTGGCGCATTTGAAAGCAACGGCTCCATCATCCCTGCATGGATTGATTCACGACTTGTTTGAGCGCCCCGAGCCGGAGCTGACGCTCAAGCCTGTTGAGGCCTGGCTGGGGGAGTAGTGCGGAAGTTTTCCACTTAGCAGAAAGATTCGATTAAGGGCTTTTATTCGGGTTTCGTTAAGCGTATTTTCGTGGGAATATCACTCTACCTAATGCGAATTCTTCTCTTTTGTTGCCTGCTGTTCTGCGTTTCACAAACCATTCAGGCGCAATTCGTTTTCCTGCAAAGGCCCTCAGAGGCTGTAATCGCCTCAGCTCCGGATTGGGCGCAATTAATGTACAGCGAACAACCGGTGGTGGCAGTAGTAGATGCCGCTTACAAGGACTGGTTTCGGAACCGCGTTTTTGAAAAATCGTACCACACCCAGTACTACAAACGCTGGCGTCGGCAAGCTGCGGTTGCGATAGGGGCAGACGGCAGAGTGGATCAGGCAAAATTAGCTGCTTACTATGACGGCACCCTTTCCCCCGGAAGCGTGCAACGTGAAACCGCCCGCGGCGGCAGTTTGTGGGCACCCATGGGCCCGATGCAGACGTACAACAGCGCAGGCAACAAAGAGAACGACCAGACTAACGTCTACTCCATTACCCAATGTGCAGCTGATCTGAACATAGTGTACGCGGGCACGGAGCCGGGCGAGGTGTACAAGAGCACGGACGGGGGAATGAGTTGGTCGCCGTCTTCGCAGGCCTATTTTTTTAATGGGGTAGAGGCCATTTGCGTGGACCCCACCAATGCCGACGTGGTTTATGCCAGCAACGGCTGGAGCCTGATGAAGTCCGTGGATGGCGGCATTACCTGGAATGCGGTGCTGACCGTTACCTCACTGTGGGTTAAGGAGATTTTGGTGTTGGCGACCAACCCCAACATCGTTTTTGCAGCCGGCAACACCGGCCTGTACCGCAGTACTGACGCAGGTGCCAATTGGACGAACCTGAACAGCGTGGCCAGTTGGGACGTGAAAGCCAAACCAGGGGATGATAACATAATTTATGTTGTGCAGAATGACCCGGCTGAGAAACGGGCTGAATTTTGGAAATCCTCGGATCAGGGGGCTACGTTCAGCCAGCGCTTTGGCGGCTGGTTCAGCAGCACGGACCCGGCGCGCAACGACGGCGGAGCCCGATTGGCCGTAACTGCCGCCGATCCCAACCGGGTGTACGCTTACCTTATTGGAGAGGCCAAAGCCGGCGACTTGGGTTACATTGGGGTGTACCGCAGCAACGACGGCGGTGAAAACTGGACCTTGCCCAATGGCCCTGCCGGAGGTCCGTATACCACTATCCACCCGAACCTGGCCATCGGCTGGCCGGGCTGGGACTACCACCAGGGTTTTTACAATTGCGGTTTCGCCGCATCTCCTACAAATGCTGATGACCTGCTCATTGGCGGTCTTAACCTGTGGAAGAGCAACGATGGCGGTGCAACGTTCAGTGTGGCTGGCGGCTATTTGGGCGGCTACCTGCCCATTCACGTGGACATGCAGGATTTCCGCGTTACCCCTGCGGGCACCTGGATTACCAACGACGGCGGTATCACGTTCAGTAACGATTTCTATGCATCCGATTTTGACGTCCGGATGCAAGGGCTGCACGGTTCGGATTACTGGGGCTTCGGGGTGGGCTGGAACGATGACGTCCACGTGGGCGGTCTGTACCACAACGGCAACCTGGCCTGGCACGAGAATTATGGCGAGGGAAATCACCTGCAATTGGGCGGTGCCGAGCCCCCGTCCGGATACGTCAACCCTGGCCAGAACCGCAAAGTCTATTCCTCCGAATTGGGCACCGTGATGATGCCGGAGATAATCGGCCAGCCTATTTCTTATGGTGCGCTCGGACTGGCACCGAACGAAAGCTATTTTTCGGCCAGCAGCAGCGAAATGGAATTTCACCCTTCGTACTACAACATCGTGTGGGTGGGCCGCGACCAGAACCTTTGGCGCTCGGAGAATGCGGGATCGTCGTTTAACCTGGCGTACACGTTCCCCGGCACGGTCAATGCAGAAGTCCGGTATTTTGAAGTGGCCCGGTCCAATCCGCAAGTCATGTATGTGAGCCAGGCACCGAGCTCCGGAAGCGTTGGGCGGCTATGGAAGACCACAGATGGTGGAAGCACCTTCACCGAATTGACCCTGCCGGGTACCGGCGGAGGAAGAGAGCGCATCCTGTTGCAAGTTGACCCTGAAAACCATAACATAGTTTATCTTGCGTTTCCGTCAGGGGCAGCAACGGCCAAAGTGTACCGCTCCGAAGATGGAGGCACTTCGTGGATCAACATTAGCGGAACGGTTTTTGCCACGCACGAGATTCGGTCTATTCTGCTGACGGGAGCCACAGGCGGCGGACTGTATGCCGCCACCGACAAGGGCATCTTTTTCCGCGATCGCGCTATGCCCGATTGGGATGCTTACAGCGAAGGCTTGCCGGCCTTTGCCAACAGCAACATTCTCAAACCTTTTTACCGCGATGGCGAATTGCGCCTGGCTACTTACGGCAAAGGCGTTTGGGAAGCCCCGATGCGCGAATTGCCCCAATACCCAATAGCGCAGGCCATGGTGGATCGTCAGACCGCCGTGTGCAGCATCGATACCTTCCTATTTGAGGATCATTCTATATTGTTGCATGCCGGGGCCTCCTGGTCCTGGAGTTTTGAAGGAGGAGCGCCCGTAACTTCTACGCAGCGCAATCCCGCGGTTACTTTTAGCGGCGAGGGGGCGCATTGGGCGGTGCTGACGGTGACCGATGCACTGGGGCAGAGCAGCACCGACAGTGTTCGCGTTTGGTTGAACGGCATCGAAGCGACGGCAGTTTCGGAAGCTTTTGAAGGCGCCTTTCCCCCGGCAGAATGGACCACGCAGGGCCTGAACAGCGGCGTAGGCATTTGGTCCAAAACCAATCGCGCCGGGGGCTACGGCAGCAGTGCCAACAGTGCCAGCGCTGACAACTTCTCCATTGACATTCAGGGAGGCTACGGTGATTTGCGCGCGTTCGTGAACCTGCAGGCCAACGCTATGGAGCTCAGGTTTGATGTGGCCTATGCCCCTTACGGTGGGCAGTATTCTGATACGTTGGAAGTGCTGATTTCGCCTGACTGCGGAGTAAGCTTTACCTCGCTCTATTTTCAGGGAGGAGAGGCCTTAAGCACGGCACCGGTTTATACCGCGGACGTCTTTGTGCCCACCGGGGAACAATGGCGCACGGAGACCCTGGACATGACTCCTTATGCCGGGTTGGAAGGGGCCATGGTGGTTTTTCGCAACCACGGTAACTGGGGGCAGATGCTCTACCTGGACAACGTCAACGTAGACGGCACACCCTTGAGCATTGAAGATCCAGGCAAAGACGATTTGCTGCCTCAGCAAGCAGATTTGTACCCGAATCCTGTTTCGCTTGACGGGCAGTTTATCGTCGACGCGCTCTTTGCTGAATCGTTTCGGATCCGCTTTTTTGACGTGCAAGGCAAGGAAGTATCCTACCATGCTGTTCAACGGGGCGATCGCTTTTCCCCCGGATTTAAAACGCCGGGCGTGTACTTTTACCGCATGGAAAGCGACACCTACATGCGATCGGGGGTGATCGTGGTGAAATAGATGCAGGTTCG
>Ga0209490_10004853_pt1 | contig 12326 bp, 14 predicted proteins | sample MAT06_FD_187209 | JGI IMG/M metagenome (GOLD analysis project Ga0209490, IMG submission 187209) | Freshwater microbial communities from Lake Fryxell liftoff mats and glacier meltwater in Antarctica - MAT-06 (SPAdes) (version 2) | ecosystem: Environmental > Aquatic > Freshwater > Ice > Liftoff...
CTTCGCCCCTTCATTGGCAGAACTCCACAGCCCAAGTACATCCTTCTGTCCTTCTTCGTCCACCCCGATCGCCACAAATACGGCTCGGTTCTTCATTCTCCCTTCGTGCCTCATCTTCACCATCAGCCCATCCAAATACAAAACGGGATAGATGTTCTCGAGCGGCCGGCTCTGCCACGCCTTTACTTCTTCCAGCACTCCATCGGTTACTTCCGATATCAGCCCAGGACTCACATCAACCCCATACATCTCCACCAGTTGAGCCTGGATATCGCGCACAGTCATGCCTCGCGCATACAAGGTGATGATCTTTTCGTCCAGCCCATCCCAGCGCGTCTGGTGCTTGCGCACCAACTGTGGCTCAAAGCTCACTTTCCAGCGCTCGCTCCACCAATGCCTTTGTCGTTGCCTTCAGCAATCCGTTCGGCCCTGCCAAATCTCTCTGTGTCTTGATCCCTTTCAACAACTCGTCCAGGACCTCGGGTTTAATGTCCATTGCTTCTCCTCTTTCATTGTCGGAGAACTGCGTTTACACAAACCGTTTTACACCCTCCGACCTCAAGCTCGAAGGCTTGCTCAGTGAGCCTGTCAATTTTCCCAAGTGGTCACACTACGAACCAGCAGGGCCAAGCCAACTTTCGCAACCCCAAACAAGCCCGAATCGCTAAACTGGACATAGCGATGATGCTACTAGTGTTGGAAGTCCTCCGGCTCGTGGTCTCAGCCGAACAAGAGCAAGACAAGATCCGCGACCAATACGCCTACCGCGAAGTCCAGCTTAATCTCCCCAACCGCTTAAAAACCTACGACGTGGTCCGCCTCAACGGCCAGCCCTACCGCAAACTCGTCGAGCGCAACGGCAAACGCCTCAGCGAAAAGGAATCAAAACAAGTCCAGGACAATATGCGCAAGACGGCTCGCGGCATCTTCAGCCGCACCTACCGCATGAACCTTGGCAAACTCTCCGATCTCGAGAACACCCACAACCTCACCCTCGAAGGCAACCTCGTCACAGCCACTCCAAAATCCGGTGGGTCCTACAAACACCTCATCACTTTCGATCCCCAAACCCACCGCATCCTCACCAGACAATCAGAAGTCATCGGCCCAGGCAGCCAGTTCAAGTCTGGCACCACCATCCTGTTCGACTTCTCCTCTGACGGCTTTCTCCAAAAAATGGACATTGATTTCAAGGTCAGATTGGGAGGCGGCAAACAGATCCACACCTTCACCAACTACCGTAAATTCGACGCCGAATCCACCATCAACTTTGAGGATTCCAAATGAAAAAGGCCGTCATTCTCGCCGCTGGCCGCGGCACTCGCATGGGCGAAATCACCCGTGAACTCCCAAAGCCCCTGATCCCCCTCAACGGTCGGCCCATGCTGCTCCACATCCTGGACCGCATCGCCGCCGCAGGCGTCCAGGAAGTCCTCCTCGTAACCGGCTACCTCTCAGACCAGATCGAAGCCGCCGCCAGCACCCACGGTATCCCCGTCACCTTTCGTCGTCAGGAGATCGTCAACGGCACCGCGAAGGCCGCCCTCCTGGCCAAAGACTGGGTGGGTAACGATCCCTTCCTCCTCACCTTTGGCGACATCCTTGCCGAGACAGAGCACTACACCGGCATGCGCGACGCATTCCCCGGCACCGCCGGAGTCCTCGCCGCCCGCCACGTCGAAGATCCCTACCAGGGCGCTGCCATCTACGTCGACGAAAATCGACGAGTCACCCGCATCATCGAAAAGCCTGTCAAGGGCACCTCACCCACAAACTGGAATAGCGCCGGCATCTACGTCTTCGCCCCTCTCGTCTTTGAGGAACTGGAGCGCGTCCCCTTAAGCGAACGTGGCGAATACGAAGCCACCTCCGCCATCGCCCAAATGCTCGACGCCGGCCATCACCTGAAGCTCTTCGGTCTAGACGGCGACTGGCTCGATGTCGGCCGGCCAGAAGACCTCGCCGCCGCCCAACGAATTACCGAGGCATAACCTCGGCTACCCCGCAGCTTCTAGCCTCAGGTCACGCAATCTTCCCCAAGTCAAACCACCATTCACACAAGCCATAAAACCCATCAACAAAAGCGGAAGCGTCAGAACGCTAAACACCACCAATGAGAAGCCAACGGCCTCATTCCTTGGAACCCCGTACAGCGAAAGACCAAGCACCGTTGCGTACTGATGCGTTCCAAGATTCGCTGGCGCACCCGGTATCAATGTTCCAATTCTCACAACCACCATCACCACAAATGCCGCCACCAGTCCAACCCTCAAATGGCTTGCCCGCATAACAGACCAGAACGCAAGCCCCTGTGCAATCAGAAACGCGCCAGAAAGTACAAAAGCTCGCCAGTTTCTAAAACCTTCCACCACGCTCTGTACAAAGGTCCCGCCTCTGGTGCCCAGATACCAGCGGCCGAGTGCGGCCAAACTCACAACTGCAACCAGACACCATATCGCTAACTGCAACCCTTGCGTCAATGGAGCAACAGCCATCGATGCCAATAGGGCGAGCGACAGCCAGACACCATCCATCAAGCGCTCGCACCCCTTGCAAGCCATAGCTCAAAACATCAAACACTACTGCAAGACTGAGCCATCGCCAATCGAGCAGAGGCAGGCTTGCGAGAAAGGGCTCCCATTCAAATCCCGCCAAGGCCACGCGCAATGCAATTGCCGCAACCAAGAGGGACGCAACAGCTAGCCCCGCGCGCACAAACTTTCGATTCATTGAGAATTCACCCATAAAAGGCCCATCTTCAACGCTTCATTCAATTCCTCTCGATGCGCATCAAATCGATGATTAGCGCCAGGAATTTCATAAAACCGCTTCGGCTCCGCGGCCGATTGAAACAGCCTCTGCGACACCGCCGTTGTTGTGTATTCATCATCCGTGCCATGAATCATCCACAATGGCATCGAAGACTTAGTACTCAACAGCGGCTCAACTAAAAACTTGGGCTGATCCGGTTCGCGCCTGGCAATGATCGCGAGGCTCGCCTTCCAATCCCAACCCAACACAGCAGCCTCCGGTAATCCCAATGTGATCACACCTCGAATGTCATCGCGCACGGTAGTGCCCGCAATGGCCGCTATCGACATTGCTGCACCTTGAGACCAACCCACCAGAATCACCGGCCGTCGAATTTGCCGGCTTATATATCGAAGATCTTCTCCCATTTGACTTTGAGTCAACCGAAGGCCATCCCTCGAAAACTCTTCAAGGTAAGCCTTTGTGTCAAAGCCATAAACCTCGTAGCCCAACGATGAAATGCTCTCCGACATGCTGATGGCCGCTCCCCGCCACCCTCCATCCCCGGGTAGGAAAATCACTGTGGCCATCGCTTTTCCCGGCTTCCCGGCAACGCGGATGAGCTTCTGCGATCTGCCTCGAATCGTCAAGGAAAGTGAATCTTCAGCTCCCAATAGACAACACAACCACACCAGCAAAAAGAGAGTTCGTGTCATGCGGCATCCCTTAATTCTGTATTTCCCTCAAGCTGCGCACCCTCACTCACCCTGCGCAAGGCAATGCCCAGCCTCGCCAGATCCAATCGATTTTGATAAACCGAATAGCGCGGCCTCCACTCATCGGCATACTTCGATTTGAAACGCCGCAAGCTGTCGGCCCGAAATAGGAAGGGCAATTTCTTCAGCACCCAGTGGGCCAGTTTCTCGTCTTTGTTTGTGGATCGATCGTCTCCTACGCTCGAAAGCGGAGCCATACCCAAACTGAATCGCTGAAAACCCAAAGTCTTCAAATCCAGCAACACCTTCACAAACAGATAGTCCATCAATCCATTGACTTCGTTTGGGCTCCTGCGCATTAAGTCCACCGTGGCGAGAGAAGGATCATAAGAGGGCACCAGATTTAAGAAAGCCACTGCAAGATCGTTCCTGTCGAACACAACATACACAGGCGTTGATTTCACATACCAGTTCTCAAACCTCCCCAGAGTGAAACGCCTCTCTCGATGCCCCGGAAGCTCCAACCAGCCATCCGAGATCGTCTTCAACTCCTGAAGTAACGGCTCTGCTAGCGGCGGTTCTATTCGCTCCACGCGGTACCCCAGTTTGTCCAACCGTGTCACCGTGTTTCGAAATTCTTTCCTTGAACTCCCGCTCAAGCCAAAATTCGACAGGTTAACAATGGCATCGTCACCCACCTTCAACTTTCGAAACCCCAACGCTTCATAAATGGCTAGCGAATCTGCTTCAACCTGATGGAATCCCACACGCCAGTCGTGCCGCTTGCAGAAAGCGGCAAACTCATGAATTACAGCGCGATAATCACTAATTGGTCCAACCGGATCGCCCAGCACAAGCGCATAATTACCAGCCACCCGATAACTAAGGATGGAGATCCCGCTCTCTGAAAAGAAATAACTCTCGTCCGGCCACTGTTTGAAGTAGTCCTGGCCTGTCCGCCCGTGCTTCATCGCGATTCGTCCAGCCAAAGCCGATTCAACCAGGTTGAAGTGGAATCGATAGGCAACCGGCCGAAACAAAACGAAGCCACAGTACAGAAACGCTGCTCCCGAGATCCAAAACAGCGAGTCCAAAAACCATACAGCGTAAGGAGTTTGCGGCAGGAGTGTCTGGTCGCCGAGAAACAACATCAGCCGTACAGACCGAAGCCCTGCATCCCACCAATTGAAATTTCGGTGAAATTCTTTTGGTTCAAGTAACCAGAATCCAGCAGCCCCATAGCTTCCAGCAATCAACAATGCAGCCGAAGCATGCGCCGTTGCCGTCGCCAATGACACACGGCTCGAACGCACTTCAAAGTGTCTCCTGGTCAGCCACAAGATCACAACTACCAGCGCTGAACACACTGCCTCTTCAATGTCCCAGCCTTTAGAGCAGTGAAACAGCACCGATGCGCCAGCCAACACCATCGACAACTGCAATGCTCTTCGCTTGTTGGCCCAAAGATAAATCGCGGCGAGCATCAGGGCAAATCCGCAAAGTAAGGTCAGAGTGCGCGATAGACCCGCAAAATCGAGTGGAAAGAGGCCTCGTAGCCACGTAGGTTCTTCCGTAGGTACAGGCCCACCCATGAGCGACACCAGATTCGACACCCCACTCCCACCGACGAGTAAGGCGATCGCTTTGGGGGTGCTATTCCAGATAATGTGTCGAAATCGAATGCTACTCACCTTCAATCCTCCAAGGCCAATTCAAACGTAAGCGACAGAGCAAACCCATCTTGAAGGAAGTGGCTCGAAGTGCTTGAGTGGAGGGATGAGCAAGTATCAAGAGCAAGCGGATCGAGGGACGGAGTTGGTGGGGGCCTACCGTGGCGGCGATTTGAGCCGGCGGGCGTTTAGTGAGCGAGCGGGGATCGCAGTTTCGACGCTGGATTATTACTTGAGGCGGGAGAACGAGCGGTTGAGGAAGAAGCAACGATTGTTGCCGGTGGTGGTGACAGTCAAGCCGGAAGAGAGTAAGGTGGCTGAGATCGCGGTGGTGCTTGGGAATGGGCGGCGGGTAGAGCTACGGCGAGGCTTCGAACCGGAACTTCTGCTGCGGGTGCTGAGCGTGCTGGAGCGGGCGTAGCGATGTTTGGGTTGGGACCGGCAACAAAGGTCTTCGTTGGAGTGGAGCCAACCGATATGCGCAAGAGCTTCGAAGGACTCTACGGGCTGGTTCGGGACACGATGGGAAAGGATCCGCTGAGCGGCCATCTATTCCTGTTTGCCAACAAGACGAGAACAAGATTGAAGATTTTGTTTTGGGATGGGAGCGGACTCTGGGTGTGCGCCAAGCGGCTGGAGAAGGGACGCTTTCATTGGCCCCAGGCCGAAGCAGGAGCCAGCAGCGTTGTGCTGAGGCAGGAAGAGTTGAGTGCTTTGGTGGCGGGTCTGGACCTGGGGCAGACGCAGAAACGGCGAGGCTGGCTACGGATCGATCAGGCAAGTTGATAAAGTCTCACAAAGTACTTTGTGAATAAGCGAAATTGATGTAATCTGGTTCTTACCCCACTCGTGAGCCAGTTACTCCACATCCAGCCCTGCGACAACGCGGAACTCATTGCGATCAAGCAATACGCTTCACGCGAGCTGTCTTGGGCACACTTGAAGATCCAGGTGCTGGAGGAGCGGTTACGCAAGCAGCGGATCGACAAGTACGGCCCGGCTAGCGAGTCGTTGACCAACAAGCAACTGGAGTTACTCGAAGACGAGCCCGGCGTCAGCGCCGAAGAAGTAGCGGCGGAGGCGGGCCGCGACCCGCAAGTGTTGGAAGTAGAAGCCCGGCCAGGCAAGCGTGCGCGACGTCCGCACCCTGGACGGCAAGAGTTGCCCGAGGGGTTGCCGCGTGTCGAACGTGTGGTGTCGTTGCCTGAGGCACAATGCAATTGCGGAGCCTGTGGCAAGGTGCTTGCGGTGATCGGGTTTGAGTCCAGCGAGCAGTTGGATGTCGAGCCTGCCAAATACATCGTGCGGGTGACCCGGCGCGAGAAGCGGGCTTGCCGGCATTGCGGTGAAGCAGGCGTGAAGACGGCATCTGCGGCGGCGCGTATCGTCGAAAAGAGCTTGGTGAGTGACCGCGTGATTGTCGACACAGTGATCGCGAAGTATTGCGATCACGTTCCGCTGTACCGGCAAAGCGTGATGCTCGAACGCGACGCGGGAGTGGAGATCCACCGGGCGACGATGGATGGCTGGGTGATGCAGGTGGGCGAGTTGCTTCAGCCGGTGGCGCATGTGATGTTGCGGAGCTTAGTAAGTGGATCATATCTGCAAGCCGATGAAACTCCCGTGGATGTGCAGGTGCGCAACGGTAAAGGCAAGAATCATCAAGCTTACTTATGGCAGTATTCGCGGCCTGGAGGCGAGGCGGTGTTTGAGTTCCAGATGGGGAGGGGGCGAGAGGGGCCGGAGAAAGTGTTGCAGAAATTCGAAGGACTTTTGCAGACCGATGGCTACCAGGTTTACAACAAGGTTGGCGGGGAGAAGCTGGTTCAGGCGGCTTGCTGGGCGCATGCGCGGCGGAAGTTTTTCGATGCCGTCAAGGTGAGTCCGAAGGATGCTGCGGCCATTGGCATGGTGGATCGCATGAATGCCGTGTTTGCCGTCGACGCCGAAGCGCGGGAGCTTTCGCTGACGCCGGAGCAGCGGCTTGAGTTGCGGGTCGCCAAGATGGAGCCGCTGGTGTCGGCGATGTATGTTGAATTGAAGAAACTGAACAAGGGACTCTTGCACGCCAGCGCTCTTGCTCAGGCCGTGAATTACACTTTGTCGCTGTGGGAGCGCTTGAAGCGGGTGCTTGACTATCCCGAACTGGAGCTGAGCACGAACTTGGCCGAGAACTCGATGCGGGGGATTGCACTCGGCCGGAAGAATTGGATCCATGTCGGGAGCCCAGTGGCTGGACCAAAGGTGGCTGCGATTTTGAGTGTAATCGAATCTTGCCGGAGGCTAAGAGTGCCAGTGCGGGAGTATCTGCTCGATGTGCTGCCGGGCCTGGGCCGCGTTAACATCCAAGATCTGCATTCGCGGACGCCAGCCGGTTGGCTGCAGCGTCAAAATGTGGGGTGATTTGCCGGACTGGGGTTGGTCTTACGGATAAGATTAGCCCAGACTTGGCTGCCGACACATCGTGTTCTTCATCCTTATCCCGAGCTTCGCTTTGAAGCCAGAATCCAAGGTAGGAGTCGTATGCGTGAGTAGCGCCCGTACGGATCTGTGCGGGGGGCGGTCAGCGATGATTGTCCCTACTGCGACCCAACTCTCATTTACTCCGTTTCTGGCGGGTTCTCCTGGCTGCGCCTGATGACCTCTTCGACGATCTCGTGCAATCGATTCGCCGCATCGTGGAGGTCTGCCGGGTCAACTACGTCCATGCCGTGCACGACACCGTTGCGAATGCGGCGGATTCGCTCGAATTCCCCCATGTCTGGGACGAACTGTGCCATCAACTTTCCCGTCGGCATGATGACGCGATGCTGGTCTTTGCTGGTATATATGTCCCTTGTTATCCGTTCTAGCCTAGCCCACTCTGAAAGGAGGTGGCCGATAGCCTCGTGCAATGCTGCCGCTGACGGTTCTACAGCTTCCTCCGCACGGACAGAAAGAGGTCGCGCAGTCCTGATCTCCTCATACACCTTGTACCGTGACTCATCCTCGGCTAGAAGCCGATCAATGATCTGTTCGGCGATCGGTCGGCGTTCGGTGTCGTGATGAACGGCTTCGATGTACGGTTTGAGTTGGTCCGGAGTGAGGAGTTCAAGGCGCTGAAGCAACTCGAACAAGAGATCAACCCGTCCGAGGGCTGAGTCAGCGAGGGGGCCGTGGGCTGCGACTGCCGTCGAACTCAATACGTGAGACGCCAGATCAAAGTGATTAACGAACTCCCGCTCGCTGCCAGCTACTCGCACTTCGCCAGCCTTTTGCAGACGTTCAAGCGCGATCTCCCCCGCGATTACGAGACCGTTAAGTTCGTCAAGAATCGCATACTCCTCCTCTGAGAGCGTCCCCTCGAACGGCTTATAGACGAGGTCGTGTTCGACTTCCGACCATGCGTGCATGAGGACGGAAGCGACTTGGATCTCCACGCGCGCCTCCGCATACCGCTGCTGGGCCGTCCCAAGGGATGACTCTTTGAGCTGCACGCGATAGTGCGTTGCCCAATATCCAGAGAAGCGCTTCTGGTAAGACGGCTTCGAGCTAGCCGGGAATTCCTTGGCGGGCCCCAACAGAGTGAAGAGTTGTCTCACCAGTCGGTCCACCTGGTCGCGCTCTCCGGGGAAGTAGAGGGCGACGCGGGCTCCGGCGAGGTCAACAATGTCCTTAGAGATATCTTCTAACGTCGCGTATGTCTTCGTTCGCGCTCGCTGCCGTACTTTCGCTTCAAGGCGTGCTGGGGACTTCGCTCGTGAGGTGACCATGGAGCGGATGCCCGCTGCCTGGAGGTTCGAGTCTAGCGCTTGTGCGATGAGCCGAGCGGTCTGGTCGTAGAAGTCGAACTCTCTCCGGTAGCGGGCAATGAACTCTTCAATTAATCCCATGAAGAATCCTTTAGAGGTACAGGAACGACTGCGGCGGGCGGACGCCGAAGGACTCTTGCAGGTCGAGCGGTTCGTCGTACCGGCGAACCTTGCCGATCACAATCGCGTGACCCACGTCGCGACCGGAGAAGTACGAGAAGAACACCTCACGGTCGATACCGGCCTGCGCTTCAGTGCGGTCCCACAAGGCGTCAACAGCGTCCGTGATGATGTCTTTCACGCTGAACTCGCCCACGACTTGCCCAACGGGGCTGGTGATGTACACGACCACGACTTTGATGTCGTGCTTGAAGATCGATCGGCGGAACTCAAACCGCTTGATACCTGAGAAAATCGCGTCGGCGTAGACCGGCTTAATGGACAAGAGCGCTTTTGTCGGATTGTGCGAGCTTGAGGATCGTGAGGAAGTGGTCTTTGGTGATCGGCTCGAAGCCGCGCGGCGCGGACTGGATGTCGCGGATAATGCCATGCTCGATGAGCTCCTTCATGTTCGGTCGTTTGCTGAATGAGATTGCGAATAGGAACTCTACGATAAATGGTCGGTAGCGCGGGTTGTGATTCCAGTATTCTGCAAGTTCTTTGTCGCTGAACACGCTGCGTTTGCGGCACAAGCTGATGAAGTGCTGCTCGTTACGAATCTGGAGATAAACGTTCTCCACGACGCCCAACGTGGTGACGACACTTTGGTAGTAGCCCCCGGTGCGGTAGAAAACGATGGCGTCACCGCGCTTCAGGTCGCGGTTAATACTTCGACTGATATACACCTTGCGTATCGCGTTCCGATGAGGGAATTGCTCGACGAAGTCCGCCGGTGACTCGTTCCGAAGAATGCTGTCTGGGAGTAGGCTCGTGTGGTAGTCCGGGTAAATCGGCACGAGCATCGCTCTCGTGCAGGTGCTTACGAAAGGGAATGTGAGTGCAGGTGCAGCAAGGTTGAACGCTGGACGCATGTCACGAACTAGCACAGCTTCGTTTCCATACGGACCTCTCTTCGTGCCGTGCTCAGTGAAGCCGAAGTCCTGGAGGAGATGGACGAGCCGCCGCTGTCCTTCGGTGTGCGAGAAGATCGTGACGTACACCTCATCAACCTGCTGCCGAATTGCGTTGTCGAAGATGATCTTAAGGAATCGTTCGCCCAGCTTGAATCCGTTCATCTCGACTTTGAACGTGCCGATCTTTAAACGCCGCTTTGCATTGAACCCTGGGGTGATGTCGCTGTAGTTCTCTTCCAGATCCTCTACCTTCAGGTAGAGGAATGCGACGAGGTCGTTGCCCTCGTACTAGACATAGGCGGTTTCGTCCGCTTTGCGCGCGAACCACTTGTCGAATACCGCTCCACCATAGTCTTGGCGAAAACCGTCGAAGAAGTCGCTGGTTATGTCCACGGCCCCGAGTACTGTCTTCTTGACCGCGAGGACCTTGTAATCCACCAGGGTGGGATTCTCAGCCGTTACCTTCTCCAAGAACCCATCGATCGTGAATACACGGTCCGCAATGCTGAGGATGCTTGCCTTGGTGTGGATGCCGCGATCTTCGGTGATGAGCAAGTCCACGCGTCCCGCGTGGACTTCGTTCAAGATGATCGTGTCATTCCGATCGTTCTCTGTCCTGTCCTTTGCCGCAAACTGCGATGCCTGTTTCGACATCGGTGCGGTGGTCTTGAGGATGTTGTACGACTGGAGTTTGGCGGCGAAGCTGTTACGTACCTTCTCATCTTTATGTTTCGCGATCTCTACAACGCTAACGGGGTGGGCGCATTTATCGTGCTTGAGTTTGTCCAGCCAGAAGAAAACGTTCCCGATATCGCGACGCACCACGGTCGATGCCTCACGGTGAATTAAGATGTTCGTGTCGAGTAAAATCCGCATTGGCTAGTTTTACAACATTTTATATCAAAAGGGTTTTAATGACCTACTGCCGGAGTTGATAGCGGGGAACGTTTCATTGGCGCTCCGGTCGGTTCGATTGCTGAAACTGTGCTTCATCGCGTCCGGATCGTTGGCGAATCGGGCGCAATCTACTCTGCCTTTTAGTCGGCGAGTCGTTTGCGAGGATAATTCAGGCAGGCGAGTTATTGCCATCTTCGGAAGAAAGTTTGTTTTATTTCCGATTTGGCGACGGATTTGTCTATAGCGTCGTGTGGGGCAACGCCACTAAGATTTGATGACAGCCGATTCCTTTGGCCAACTAAGAGCTTTTGCGAATCTAACATCACCGGAGATATGGTGTCTCGGCGGCATGAGCTTGACAGTTGATACCGATGTGATCGTCGCTGCAGTGCGAAGTCCTGCCGGAGCTTCGGCAGCTCTGTTGACGCTATAGATGAAGGGCAAAGGCACGTGGCTTTTGAGCGTAGCTATGGCGCTCGAATACGAGTCGATTTGCATGTTGGCCGATCACCGATTGGCGGCCAGTGCCAGCGAGGAGGATGTGCGGAATCTGCTCAACTCTATTTTTGGCGTTATCGTACCGGTTGAGGTGCACTACCAATAACGACCCCAATTGACAGACGCCAGCGACGAAATGGTTTTAGAAACAGCGGTGAATGGCCAAGCTGATGCGATTGTCACATTCAACTTTTCAATTTCAACCATGCTGACTATAAAGATGCCCCCCGGCGATTTGGAATTCACCTTTGGAAGCCGGCGGAAGCATTACGGGAGATAAGGAAATGACACCCAGAGTATCGACGTTTTCTTTGCGTTTGCCCATTTCGCTGAAGGCAGCGGTGGAGCGGATGGCTGCCGCCGACGGGACGAGCATGAATCAGTTTCTGATGATGGCTGCGGCGGAAAAGCTCTCGGCGATCCAGACGGCGGAAGCCTATTTCTCTGCTCTTCGCAGCCAGGGGGACCGGGGAGCTGCGCTTGCGTTTCTTTCCCGTGACGGTGGCGAGTCGCCTCGTTCCGGCGACGAAATCTTGAAGGCTGACTAGCGGAAGTTCTCGACTAGCGAGATGCCGGAGCTCGTCTCATTCTTGTACCTCGAGTGCGTATCTGACGACAGCTGAACGCGGGGCTTTCGGAGTTCTACGCCCCCGACACTCCAATCAACTCACCAGCAGGGCCCAGATCCATCTTCGTCGCCTGCGAGACCTTTCCGAAGCCAGGCATTCGCATTGTTGTACCCGCAATGGCAACTACAAACTCGGCGCCTGCGGAGACCACGAGATCGGTGATGGGCAGAGTCCATCCTGTCGGTGCCCCCAACCGCTTGGGATCGTCGGTAAACGACATGGGTGTCTTGGCGATGCAGACGGGAAATCCACCAAAACCAAGAGCCGTGAAGCGAGCGCACTTCTCTTTCGCTACATCGCT
>Ga0209490_10004856_pt1 | contig 12323 bp, 7 predicted proteins | sample MAT06_FD_187209 | JGI IMG/M metagenome (GOLD analysis project Ga0209490, IMG submission 187209) | Freshwater microbial communities from Lake Fryxell liftoff mats and glacier meltwater in Antarctica - MAT-06 (SPAdes) (version 2) | ecosystem: Environmental > Aquatic > Freshwater > Ice > Liftoff...
CTGCATTTGTCACTGCTGGGCATTCGTGATATTTCCGTGCTCGCCGAACCTCCGTCTGAACGCCTGGCGGTCGAAACCCGGGTCGCGCCGTGGGATGATCGCCTATTACAGACCGCAATCCGTCGTGAGTTAGAGCGCAAAGGCCAGACTTTCGTCGTGCATAACCGGGTCCAAGATATTGATCGCATCATGCACAAGGTCGCCACCCTGGTGCCAGAACTGCGCATCGACGTGGTCCACGGCCAGATGGAGGAAGGCCGCATCGCCCGCACCATGGATGCCTACAAGCGCGGCGAATTGCAATGCTTGGTGTCGACGTCGATCATCGAATCCGGCATTGATATCCCCAACGCCAATACCTTGTTTGTCAATAACGCACACTTTTTCGGCCTAGCAGAATTGCACCAGATCCGCGGCCGTATCGGCCGGCACCATAATCAGGCCTATGCTTACTTTTTGGTTCCCGGCAACGCCGAGTTGACCCAAGAAGCGCGCGAACGCCTGGACGCGATCCAGGAATACGCCGATCTCGGCGCCGGCTTCAAGCTGGCGATGCGCGATCTGGAACTGCGCGGCGCCGGTAACCTGCTGGGCGGCGAACAGTCCGGGCATATCGATGCCATCGGCTATGAATTGTATACCCGTCTTCTTGGCGATGCGGTGAAGCGGAACCGCAACAAGGCTGCACAGTCGGATACCGCCGCCGGCCAAGCCCCGCGCCCCGTCGTGAAGTCGCGCATCGAAGCGCGCAATACCTTGGGCTTGGCGGTCGATGCCTATGTGCCCGACGACTACGTCGAAGCCGCGGCGCTCAAATTCGAATTGCACAAACATCTCGATGGCTGCCGCCGCCCCAGCGATGTGCAATCATTAGAGCGCACCATCCGCGACCGCTATGGCGCGCCGCCGCCGCCGGTGCGCCGCCTGTTCGCGGTGCGCCTGCTGCGCCTGCGCTGCGCGGAGTTGGGCGTCTTGCGCATTGAAGTCGGCGATCGCCAATTGCGGCTGCATTTAGATGGACCCCTCCCCGCGGTCTTGGCGAAGGCCAACCTGCCCGAATTGGTCCACGTCCAACTCGATGGCGCGGTCTTGGTGTTGTTCGTCAAGCCGGTGTTGGAGCCCGATGTTGCGATCGATCTGCTGACGCGTCTGTTGGGCATTGAGACCGCGGCGCGGAGCGAGCCTGCGGCGCAGACGCCGCCAGCTCCGGTGGCTGCGCAGGCGCCGATTTCGAGACACACAAAGAAACGCTAGAACGAGCGCAAAATTCGGCGACGGGGGGCGGATTTTGAGCCTGGACGGTCCCCGGTGATCCAGCGGGTCGCCATCCAGGGCTGACCCTGCGGGTCCATATCGGCCTGGGTATTGTGGAGCCGATTTTACTGATCACGCATCTGTGGTTGGAACGGCGGACCCGGCCCCCATTTCTTCTCCCTCGGAGGCCAGACCAAAGCAGCCTTGCGTTCGGGAAACGCCTCCTATGCTTCGCCGCCCGCAACCCCGGTATCGGAGTCCCATGATTCGCGTTGAAGCCCGTAATGGCGAACCCCTCGAGAAGACCCTCCGCCGCTTCAAAAAGCGCTGCGAAAAAGAAGGTCTGACCAAAGACATCAAGAAGTGTCTCTATTACGACAAGCCCAGCGAGAAAAAGCGCCGGGAGTCGCGCAAGCTCGAGAAGCGCATCCTGCAGGAGCGTTCCGAAGCGAACAAGGGCTACCAGACCTTCTTCTGAAGCTGGCTGGTACCTGTCGCTGAAAAGTGCCGTCGCCTCATGGACGCCCCTTCTGCACGACGTGACGCAAGACTTGGGACCATGCCAAGCCCTGTTGATACTGCCCATCACCCAGCCCTGCCCGGCTGGGTGATGGCACGTAGCAGCTGCCCCTCGACCAATACCTGGGCCCTGGACCATATTGACGAGCTGCGCCACGGCGACTGCGTGTGGACCGAACACCAGACCGCTGGGCGCGGCCGCGACGGGCGCACCTGGCGCAGTCCACCGGGAGTTCTGACCGCCAGTTTCATCGTCGACGCTGGCTTCCCCGATACGCCCCGCCACGTCCCACTCACCCGCCTCAGCCTAGCTACCGGCTTGGCCGTCATCCACGCCGTCAGTGATTTCACCGACGCCAGCGCGCTGCGCATCAAGTGGCCCAACGATGTCCTGGTCGGGAGCCGAAAATTGGCCGGCATCCTGTGCGAAACGCGGCGCAGCAACAGCGGTCGCCACGCCGCGGTCATCGGCATCGGCTGCAACCTCGCCCCGCGCTGGGACCAAGACGGCGCTAGTCTGCCGTTCGCCCTCGGCCCCGACGCCCCGATCGGCCTTGACGAATTGGGAGCGGAATTGGGAGCTGAGGTGGGAGCTGATTTGAGAGCCATGCCCACCCCCATCGCCTTTCTAATCGCTCTGCGCCGCTATCTGCTCGAAGCCGTGGGCTTATTGGCCGCTGGCACCTGGGATCCTCTGCTCAGCGAACTGCGTCAGCGCGACGCCCTGCGCGGGACGCAGGTACGTCTAGAAACCGGCACCGGTTTAGTCACCGGCACCGCGCAAGGTTTTGCCGATGACGGCGCGCTGCTGATTGAAAACGCCAGCGGCGTGCGCGGCTACGCGAGTGGACATATTGGGCGTGGGTGATGACCACACCGACCACACACCCCGCAGGATACGATTCAATCACCATCGGGTCGACTAGTCGTAGTAGAGCGAGCGTTCGAGGTGCATGGACGCCCAATGTGTGCGGGATGGGGGTGCAAGGCGATGCCGAAGAGACTAGTCTCTTTATATGACGTCTCTTTATCTCTTTCTGGCACATTCGGGAATACCGAACCGAGTCGAGTGTAATCATTGTTGGTCAGAGCAAGGCACGGAAGTGACAGAGCCCGACGGCGAAGAGTACCAATAGCCACTTCACGGCTCGCTGGAAATATACCACTTTCGTTGCAGATCTGGGCTCGCGCGGCTTAAGGCATCGCTAACAAATGGGAGGTCATGAATATCGGCCATCGAGACGTTCCGCGGGAAGCACTCCAAGTGAATCAGGGCCCGGGCCATGGATTGCTCACGTCCACACGCCGCAGCCCAAATGGCATAGGCGGAGTAGGTGAGGTCCGTGTCAGCACTAGCGTAGGCATCTTCGGCAAAACGATGAAGCACGTCGAGACCACTTGCTGCCTGGTGATCGCCACGGGCTCGTGCAGCGTCAGCGTATGTCCACTGCCGAAAGCCAGCCATTGCATAAAGCCCACTGCGGTCCGAACCGACATGCGTCTGGTCGAACCATGCATCGACTCGCGCTAAGAATTGCGCTTGTCGCACATCGTCGGCAAATACACGGGCGACCCAACGGCGCATGGCGTGCGCCTCTTGTGCGACCGGGGAAGGAAATGTGTTAGCGGTTGCCCAAAGTAATAATGTGACCGGATCTTCCGTAAACGGCAGATCGACCCACAGGGTTAATCGGGCCATGGCATCCAGGTCCGTTTCTGTCGGATCCAACCCGTGAGCCCACTCGAGCGCGGCGGAAAGATCGCCGTTCGCCATGCACAGGCGCGCGCGATGCATGCGCCATAAGGGATGAGCATTGAGCTGTGGCGATGCTAGCGAAAAAAATGGCTGCCACGCCTGAGCATCCACGAGATCCCGCAGCAAATACTCGCCATTGGGCTCATTAAACCCCTGAAGCAACCAGGGCTCGATGGCATCATAGGCCTGTGCCTGAAGTAACAACGGTAGTGCTTCTGCCGCATAAGCTCCATGGCGAAAATAATGGCCATCAGGCGCATACCACAGTGCCACTTCCTCCGGTGTTGGCTCATCAGTTATTGGCAGGATTCCCCCCTTGTCGACAAGCTGGTTGCTTCCCCATTCATAATCTTTCACACAGCCCATTTTTGCCCACAGATTGACAATGGTGCGGCGATCGTTCTCAGACAGCTGCTTCCACAAACCCGCGTCTTGGCTCTGGCGACCCCTGAGGAGCACCTGGGGCATCCACGACATGCGGTCGCCACCTGTACGTTCCAACAAAGCTGCCATTCCCTCGCGTCGCACCGTGGCAGCCAGATATCCCACATTGTTCCGGTCATACTCGGCAACAACCCCAGCATCCATAATCGCATCTGCTAATTTCAGATCACCGAGGGCTTCTGCGTGAAGCAATACGAAACTGGCCAATCCTGGATTATCTTGCCAAGCGGTATTTTGGTCATCCACCGCCAGGATGGCAACCATTTCCCGGCTCGTTTCCCCGAATTGATGCCGCCGAGCCATGTCCGCCGCTTGCGCCCATTGTTGCTGCACGATGAAAACGCACAGGCGAAAATCATTGGCCCACCCATGGTCTTCCTTGGATGATACGCCTAGAATTGCGCTCACTTGATCGAGGTCGGCCGCGCGTCCGGCTTGCACCAGTAGGGAATCAGTCCATTCAGGATGCTGCTGGGCCAATTCTGTCGCCGCATGCGCGCGCAAGGCATCTCCGCAAATCGCTCGCTCGACTAGATCTTTTTCGACACCAACCGGCAGTTGCCTGAAAAAGACGAGACCCTGCTCCATAGCCTCCCGGTACGCGCCCCGTCTCCGAGCAGAGACAATCGCTTCCAAGGCCAATACGGGATGACGAGGGTCGATCCGGCGCAGCTCATCAGCTAATGCCAAGCGGGCTTGATCTTCCGCCCGCGTGCTCCACACGACATCCTGTAACGCTAACTCTGCGTAGGATGGAATGGGCCCCTTCGGTTTGACCTCTTCTGCTTTCGCGGTGGTCGCTGCGCACGTAACAACAAGCACCAACGCCAGACCTGCGATCGCATTCCGTTTATACATAGCAGCAAAGATGCCCACAAAGCGCTGCGGGTCAAAGACGTGCCAGCCCGAAGCGGGCGGAGGCGGAGGGATAATGGCGCGGGGAGCAGGAGGGGGCGGCTCATGTTGGAGCGGGGAATAATGGCAAAGCCATCCCGGGCCCACGTCACCAAGCCCCCGCGAAGCCAAACGCATCCCGCGCCGGTGCCGTGAGCCCTCTCTGCTTTTACGCGAAGTGGGCGAAGGCCTTGTTGGCTTCTCTGTTTATGGAGGGGGTTCCGGCCATCGCTGACGATAACATGCAGTCTATCGGCGGCGCGCCGCGCCTCTATCCCCCCCCGCACCCCCCTACCTCAGCCAACCAGGCCAACAAAAAACCCCAGTCGAGTGACTGGGGTTTTTTCTCGCGGGTTAGGCGATCGCTTTACGCGAAGTGGGCGAAGGCCTTGTTGGCTTCGGCCATGCGATGGGTGTTTTCGCGCTTCTGGATGGTGGCGCCGGTTTTGTTGTAGCAGTCGACCAATTCCTGGGCGAGCTTTTCGGCCAGGGGGCGGCCTTTGCGACCGCGAACGGCTTCCAGGATCCAGCGGATGGCGAGAGTCTGCTGGCGCTTCTTATTCACTTCGACGGGCACCTGGTAGTTGGCGCCGCCGATGCGCTTGGAGCGCACTTCGACCATGGGCTTGGCGTTCTGCAGGGCCTGTTCGAAAACGGGCAGCGGATCGGATTTCAGCTTATTGGCGATCTGATCCATGGCGTCGTAGAAGACGCCTTCGGCGGTCGACTTTTTGCCGTCGAGCATCAGGCCGTTGATGAATTTGGTGACCAGCAGGTTGGCGTAGCGGGCGTCAGGCTTGAGATCCTTGCCGACCCAGCGCTGAGCCGGGGGCGCAGCTTGGACCAGGCCGCTTTCGGCAACCGTGATCGAGCCATCTTCATTGACGATGACGTTTTCGGGGATTTCGCTGCCGTCGCCTTTTTCTTTGTCGTCGCGGTCGCGGCGGGGGCGGTCATTGCGGTCGTTGCGGTCGTTCTCGTAGGCCATGATAAGCTCTTTTCCCTGGATTCCGGTCACTAAGCCGGAGGTACTCCCGCGCCGAGGTGGCGCGGGTGATGATTGAAATTACTTCTTCTTCGGCTTCTTGGTGCCGTAGAGGGAGCGGGACTGATTACGGCCCTGCACGCCCTGACAGTCCAACTTGCCGCGGACGATGTGGTAGCGCACACCGGGCAGATCGCGCACGCGACCGCCACGGACCAGGACCAACGAATGTTCCTGAAGATTGTGCTTTTCACCACCGATGTAGGCAGTGATTTCTTTGCCGTTCGACAAACGAACGCGGGCGATCTTACGCATCGCCGAGTTGGGCTTCTTCGGGGTCATGGTTTTGACCTGCAGACAGACGCCGCGCTTGAAGGGATTCTCCTCCAGGGCCGGGCTTTTGCTCTTCGTAGTGAGCTGCGTGCGACCCTTGCGGATCAGCTGATTAATCGTGGGCACTGACGGACTCCTGAATAGGGGCGGGGAGGCTAGCGGGACCTTCAGGCAATACAATAGGTTCGCCCAATTTTTCGATCTGGACTTCTTTGTAGATGCTGAAACCCGTACCACAGGGGATGAGATGGCCGAGGATGACGTTTTCCTTGAGGCCGATCAGATGATCGACGCGACCGGCAAGGGACGCATCGGCGAGGACCTTGGTGGTCTCCTGGAAGGAGGCCGCCGAGATGAACGATTCGCTCTGCAAGGCCGCGCGGGTGATACCCATGAGCTTGGGCTCAAAGGTGGCCGGCTTCTTGCCTTCGGCGATCGCGCGCTGGTTGGCTTCGCGGATACGGATCTTGTCGATGATCTGGCCGGGGAGATAGGGCAGGTCGCCCGAATCCACGACTTCGACCTTCCGCAGCATCTGACGCACAATCGATTCGATGTGCTTGTCATCGATGCGCACGTTCTGGGCGCGGTACACGGCCTGGATCTCGGCGAGCAGGTAATCCTGCAGCGCTTCTTCGCCGCTGATGCGGAGAAGATCCTTGGGTCCGAGCACACCGTCGACCAGGGGCTCACCGGCGCGAACGCGATCACCGCGATGGACGCGATAATGTTTGCCCTGGGGAATGGCGTGTTCGACTTCGGTACCGGAGTCGCCTTTGACGATGATCGTGCGCTTGCCGCGCTTGCGATCGCCGAATTCAACCAAGCCGTCGATCTCGGCCATAACCGCGGGATCCTTGGGCGGCCGCGCTTCGAAGAGCTCGGTAACGCGCGGGAGACCGCCGGTGATGTCATGCACGCCCGCCATTTCGCGCGGGGTCGATGCCAACAGGGTACCAGCGCTGATTTCCTGCCCTTCGGCGACGCGCAGGGTGGCCTTTTCTGGAATCGGATAATGCGCAATCGGCTTGCCGTCTTTGCCTTCGAGCACGACCTGGGGATGGAGGTCGCCTTTGCCTTCGAGAATAACGCGATTGACGATGCCGGTGGCCGGATCGCGTTCTTCGCGCATCGTCACTTCGGGAATGACGTGCTCAAAGCGCACGATACCGCCCAGATCAGACAGGATCGGAATATTGGCCGCTTCCCATTCGGCGAGGACAGTGCCGCGCTTGACTTCGGCCGCATCGTCGACCAGCAGGGCCGAACCAACCGGCACCTTAAAGCGGTCGATGGCGCGCTTATTCTTGTCGAGAATGACCATCTCGCCGTTACGGTTGAGCACGACCTTCTTGCCGTCGCTATTGACCACGGTGCGCAGATTTTCGTACTGGACGGTACCGTCTTTTTTCAGTTTGTACGAGGTCTCTTCGGCCTTGGTACTGGCGACGCCACCGATGTGGAACGTCCGCATGGTCAGCTGGGTACCAGGTTCGCCGATCGACTGCGCGGCGATGATGCCAGCAGCGGTACCGGGTTCGACCTGGAAGCCGCGGCTGAGATCCATGCCGTAGCACTTCTGACAGATACCGCTCTTCGATTCACAGGTCAGCGGGCTGCGCACGCGGATCTTTTCGAAGCCGAGGCCTTCGATCGCGCGTGCCGCGTCGCGGCTGATGATGTCATTCTCGCGCACCACGATGTCATCGGTGATGATGTCGACGATGGTATCGCGGGCGACGCGACCAGTGATGGCTTCGGCCAAGGTGACCTTGACCAAATCGCCGTCGTAGACCACCGCTTTGGTAACGCCACCAACGGTGCCGCAATCCTCTTCGGTGATGATCACGTCTTGAGCGACGTCGACCAGCTTACGGGTCAGGTAACCCGAGTCCGCGGTCTTGAGCGCAGTATCGGCTAAGCCTTTACGGGCACCGTGCGTCGAAGTGAAATATTCGAGTACCTTCAGACCCTCGCGGAAATTCGCGCGGATCGGGGTTTCAATAATTTCACCATTGGGCTTGGCCATCAGACCGCGCATACCGCAGAGCTGACGCACCTGAGCCACCGAACCACGCGCACCCGACGTTGCCATCAGATACACAGGATTGATGTAATCGGCGCCAAAGCGGCGATCGTCCTTGAGACGATCCATCAGCTTGCGCGACAGTTCTTCGGTCGCGTGCGTCCACGCCTCAATGACGTTACGGTGCCGTTCCGACGAAGTGATCAAGCCGCGTTGATACGCTTTCTGATACTTCATCGAGCGCTTGTCGGCCTCGCCAACAATGTCGGCCTTCTCTTCGGGAACGTAGAGATCCGCAATAGCGAACGACATACCGGAGATGGTCGAATACTTAAAGCCGAGGTCCTTGATCGAGTCGAGCACTTCAATGGTGTGCTTGCGATCGAGGTACATAAAACAGTCGGCGATCACGCGGCGCAAACCGCCCTTGTCTTGCAGCTTGTTGTAATACGGCATGCCCTTGGGCAGAGCCTGATTGAACACCATGCGGCCGGGAGTGGTTTCGACGATGAGGTCTTTTTCCAAGGTCTTTTTGACCGGACCGCCGTCGTCGATGAGATGGCCCTTGGGCAGCAGGATCTTGATCAGCGAATGCAGGCTGACGACCTTGGCGTCGAGGGCCATTAGGACCTCTTCAAAGCCGGTGAACACTTTCCCCTCGCCGGGCTGGCCTTCTTTGGCCAGGGTCAGGAAGTAGCAGCCGAGAACGATGTCCTGGTCAGCCGAGATGATCGGATTGCCATGTGCGGGCGAGAAGATGTTGTTGGTCGACAACATCAATACGCGAGCTTCGGTCTGCGCTTCGATCGAGAGCGGCAGATGGACGGCCATCTGGTCGCCGTCAAAGTCGGCGTTGAAGCCGGCGCACACCAGCGGATGCAATTGGATGGCGCTGCCATCGATCATCACCGGCTCGAAAGCCTGGATACCCATGCGATGCAGGGTCGGAGCGCGGTTCAACATCACCACGCGGCCCTTGATCACGTCGTCAAGAACTTCCCAGACCTCTTCATCGCGACGTTCCAGCTTGCGCTTGGCGGCCTTGACGGTTTCTGCGTAGCCGCGCTCTTTCAGAGCCCGGATAATAAAGGGCTGGAACAGCTCCAGGATAATCGCCTTGGGCAGACCGCATTGGTGCAGCTTCAGACGCGGGCCGACGACGATAACCGAGCGGGCCGAATAATCGACGCGCTTGCCGAGCAGATTTTCGCGGAAACGACCCTGCTTGCCCTTGATCATGTCGGTCAGGGACTTGAGCGGACGGTTGCCCGAGCCGAACACGGCGCGCTGGCAACGGCCATTGTCGAACAAAGCGTCGACGGCCTGCTGCAGCATGCGCTTTTCGTTGCGGATGATGATGCCGGGGGCGTTGAGTTCGACTAACTTCTTGAGGCGATTATTGCGATAAATGACGCGGCGGTACAGATCGTTGAGATCTGAGGTCGCGAAATTGCCGTTTTCCAGGGGCACCAAGGGACGCAGATCCGGCGGGATCACGGGCACGGTGGTCATCACCATCCACTGCGGATCGTTGCCGGAATTCTTCAATTCCTCGGTCAGCTTCAGGCGCTTGATCAGCTTTTCGATCTTCTGCTTGGCGCGGGTGCCCGACAGTTCTTCACGCAGATCCGCGATCAGCTTGTCGAGATCAAGGTGGCGGATGAGCTCCTGCACGGCCTCAGCGCCCATCATCGCTTTGAAATCGTCGCCGTATTTGTCCTGCGCCTTGCGGAACTGGTCCTCGGTGAGGACTTCCATGTACTCCAGCGGGGTGGTGCCGGGATCGGTGACGATGTACTTCTGGAAGTAGACGACCTGCTGAAGATTGGACGACTTCATGCCCAACAAGGTGCCCAGACGGCTGGGCATGGTCTTGAAAAACCAGATGTGCGCGACCGGTGAAACCAGATTGATGTGGCCCATGCGCTCGCGACGGACGCGGCTATGGGTGACCAGGACGCCGCACTTTTCGCAGACGATGCCCTTGTACTTCACGCCGCTGTATTTGCCGCAGAAGCACTCCCAATCCTTGGTGGGGCCAAAGATCTTTTCGCAGAACAAGCCGTCACGTTCAGCCTTGTAGTTGCGATAATTGATGGTTTCAGGCCGCTTCACTTCGCCCTGTGACCACGAACGGATCACTTCCGGGGAAGCAAGGCGGATCGAGACCGCATTATAGTCGGGGCTCTGGGTGGCGTTCTGGTCGGCAAGCAGGTCGATCATGGAGGGGTCCAGACGGGGGTCAGAAGTTGCGGGGTCCGGTCCAAATCAATCGTCGTCAGCGGGCGCTACGGCGGCTTCTTCTTCGTCACCGGCGTCGGCGACAAGTTCCTCTTCCAGCACCGCGCTATCGTCGCCCATCACCGCATCGCGGAGCGGGGCGCCGAAGTCGAGGGTTGCCGGAGCAGCGCCTTCGAAGCCGACATCCATCGGGCGATGCAGGCGAATGTCGAGGCCGAGGCCGCGAATTTCGTTCATCAACACTTCGAAGGCCATCGGGGTGCCGTAGGTCAAAGACCCATCGCCTTTGACCATCGACTCGTAAATCCGGGTCCGTCCATCGACGTCGTCCGATTTCACGGTCAGGATTTCCTGCAGCACGTTGGCGGCACCGTAGGCCTCCAAAGCCCAGACTTCCATTTCACCGAAGCGTTGGCCGCCGAAGCGCGCCTTGCCGCCGAGCGGCTGCTGGGTGATGAGCGAGTACGATCCCGTCGCCCGTGCATGCAGCTTGTCTTCGACCAAGTGGTGCAGCTTGAGCATGTACATCACGCCGACGGTGGTTTTCTGATGCATGCGCTCGCCGGTGCGGCCGCTATGCAGGTAAACCTTGCCATCGTCGGGAATACCGGCTTCGACCAGCATCGCTTTAATTTCTTCTTCCTTGGCGCCGTCGAAGACCGGAGTCACCGACTGGATGCCAAGAATTTTGGACGCCCAACCCAGATGGGTTTCGAGCATCTGCCCGACGTTCATACGCGAAGGCACGCCGAGCGGATTCAAGGCGATGTCGACGGTGCGACCATCGGCCAGGAAGGGCATATCCTCTTCCGGAACGATAATCGAAATGACGCCCTTGTTGCCGTGGCGGCCGGCCATCTTGTCGCCGACCTTGAGGGTCAATTTACGAGCGACGAAGACTTTGACCATTTCCAGCACGCCGGTCGGCAGATCGTCACCGCGCTTGGCGTTGAGGACCTCTTTTTCGCTGTCCTGCTTGAGTTCTTCGATCTTGGGATCGAACTCGTCGTAGATCGCGCGCGCCCGACGGCGCTTAGAGCCGACGAAATTGAGCGCGGTCACCGGCAGGCTGCGGTGCAGAGTGAGAACTTCTTCGTCGTTCATCGCGGGCGAATATTCGACGACCTCACCGGTCTCGATATTCACCACGTTGGCGCCGGCGACTTCCCAGATCTGGTTGAACTTTTCGCGGGCCTGGCTGGCCATCTGGACCGCAAAGCGGTCTTCAATGATCTTGATCCGCGTATTTTCTTCCTTCTTGTCCTTTTCGGTGAGCGCGGCACGGCGCTGGAAGCGTTTGACCGCAACCACCACGCCGGTGATACCGGGCTTCATGACCATGGAATCGTCGCGCACGTCTTCACCGGCGCGGCCGAAGATGGCGTGCAGGAGCTTTTCTTCCGGCGAGAGTTCGCTCTTATTTTTGGGGGTAACTTTGCCGATCAGCACATCGCCGGGACGGACCATGGTGCCGACGCGGACAAAGCCACGCTCGTCGAGATTGCGCAGGGCCTCTTCGGAACGACCCGGGATTTCGCGGGTGAATTCTTCTTTGCCGAGCTTGGTCTCGCGGATTTCGACTTTGAATTCTTCGATGTGGATCGAGGTGAAGCGATCTTCGGCGAGCAGGCGCTCGTTGATGACAATCGCGTCTTCGAAGTTGTAGCCGTCGAAGGGCATAAACGCGACCAGGGCGTTTTTACCCAGGGCGAGCTGACCACGATCGGTGCCGCCGCCATCGGCGATGACTTCGTCCTTGCGGACTTTGTCGCCGATTTTGACCATCGGGGTCTGATTGAGGCAGGTGCGCTCATTCAGGCCGTGGAACTTGCGTAGATCGTAGCGCTTGGGGCCGATGGTGATGTGGCGGG
>Ga0209490_10004860_pt1 | contig 12320 bp, 11 predicted proteins | sample MAT06_FD_187209 | JGI IMG/M metagenome (GOLD analysis project Ga0209490, IMG submission 187209) | Freshwater microbial communities from Lake Fryxell liftoff mats and glacier meltwater in Antarctica - MAT-06 (SPAdes) (version 2) | ecosystem: Environmental > Aquatic > Freshwater > Ice > Liftoff...
CATCGGCGGCGCGGCGGCCACCGGTTGCGCGCCACCCTCCAGCCGTACCTCCGTCACCTGCCAGCGCGGCGCGAGCCCGGCCTCGCGCAGTTCGAGGCGGAGCGTCATCGGTGCCGCGCCGCCGAGCGGCAGGTCGAGCGCCGTCACACCCTGAGGGCGTAAATTCCGCAGCGCCTCGGCTGCCGCGCCGTGGCTCACGCCGCGGGCGCGGGCCACCTCGGTCAGCGCCCGGGGTGAGCCCCAGGCCTCGGTCATCTCGGCGGCCATGCCGGCGAGGAAGGCACTGGCCTCGGCGCCGCCCGGGCCGCGCGCGGCCTCGGCCAGCGCCCGGCCGGCGGCCTGCTGCACCGCGCCCTGGTCGAGCAGCGGCGCAAGGGTGGTGCTGTCCCGCGCCTCGATCGCCTGGCCGAGCTGCCAGGCGGTGCTGACCGGCGCGCCGAGCCAATTCGCGGCGCCACCAACCAGCGGTGCCACCAGCAGCACCCCGAGCCAGCCACGCCGACGGCGCGGTTTGGCCGAGACGATGGTGGCGGCCCGCTGCACCGTGGGCCTGGCCGGCGGCGCGCGCCGGGGTTGGCGGGCATCATACTCGGCCCAGGCCTGGTCCCAAGCCTGGCCGGCAATGGCCTCGTTCGATTGAGACGGCACCTTGCGCTCCACACGACAAGGTTGCGTGTCCGACCGTCCTGGCGGGCAACAGCAACGCGGTTTCAGTCAGGGGCGCGGGGGTCTCGGTCCTGGCCGGGGTGCCGGCGACGTCGCAGCTGTTTCAGCTGCATCAGGATTGAGACGGGACGCGCCCTCATTCTTGAAACCGAGAATGCGCCTCGATTGGTGGGAGAAACGTTAACGGGACTCGGACAATCGTCGAATTTCTGGGACGGCTGAGATTATCACCTCAGATGCGGTGCGAGCACGCTTTCCAACCGCCCGAAGCATGCCCCGAGCGCTGAGGCCATCGCCGCGGCCTCCTGCGGGGGCGTGGCGGGTTGCGGCAGGGGGTTGGTCTCGGTGATCTCGAAGGCGATCAGCACGCGCGAGGCAAGAGCTACCTCCCGCAGCAGCACTCCCGCGATTCCGGCCCGAGCCTCGCCCGGCCCGGCTTCCAGCACGGTCAGCTGCGCCTCAAGCACTTGATCAGCATCGGCCCGGCTGCCCGGCGCGACCACGGCGGCGAAGCGGCCCGAGGCCTGCATCCAGGCGCGCAGCGCGGCCTCGGCCAAATCGGCGGGCGGCGCGATCCATTCCTCGAAGGCCGCGACCTCATAGGCGCCGTCCGGGCGGCGGCGGCGCAGCGCGACATCCTGCAGCCCAGGCACGGCGCGCAGCCGGCGCACCAGCAATACCGGCGCGCCGGGTGGCGGCGTGTTCCGCGTGGGGCGTTGCGGGTCGAGCATGTAGCGCCGTGCCGGCACGAAGGGCCGATCGGGCAGGATGGAGCACGCCCCAAGAAGGAGCGGTGTCAGCAACAAGGCGCGGCGGGTCATCGGCGGCAATCCGGATTGCTCATCGACGCCTATCCGGCGTGGGCGGTGCGCCAAACAGCGCCTGGCTGGGCGAGGCGCGAAGTTGTTCGGCGGTGGCGCGCAGGCTGGCCGTGGTGGCGCGCAGATCCATCAGGATGGGCAGCAATTCGGCCTGCACGTCCACGGTGGTTTCCCTTGCGGTGCGCATCGTGCGCTCGAAGCCGTCCACCGCCCCGGGCAGGCGCTGCGCGGTGCGGCGAAGTTCGGCGGCGGCGGCCGAGGTGTTCGCCAGCGCGCCACGCAACTCCGGCCCGGCCAGCGTGGCGCGCAGATCGGCCGCCACGGCGCGGAACTCGGCCAGCGAGCCGGCGATGTCACCCTGCTCCAGCGCGGCGCGGATGAGCTGCATGCTGGCCGCCGTCTCGCGCAGTGCCATCGCGATGTCACCCTCGCTGACCTGGCGATTCACGCTGCTCAGCAGGCCCGCGACATCCTGCGCCATCTGCTCGATCGGGATTTCGGAAATGCGCGCGATCAGCACCTCCGCCGCCTCCCGTGCCTGCGCTACCGTGGAGGGGATGGAGGGGATGATGGGGAAACGCGACGTCCAGGGCGGCGCCAGGAAGGGCGGCGCGTTGCGCGCGAAGTCGAGCTCCACGTAGTTGACCCCGGTGATGCCCTGGCCCGTGATGCGCGCGCGCAGACCGATCCGGATCGCCTCAGCCAGCGAGGGCGTCTCGCCCAGCGCGGCCTGGTCCACCGCGAAGCGCACCACCACGAGTTGGAAGGCCTCCGAGAAGGGCCGGCCCTCGGAACGGCGGTACTCTGCGCTGGCGAGGCGAATCTCGGTGACGCGGCCGATCCGCACGCCGCGGTAGCGCACGGCGGCACCGACATCCAGGCCCTGCACCGATTCCTGCGTGTAGGTCTCGAAGGTGACGAGGTCCCCGTCGCGGGTCTGGCCGGCGAGGAAGATGACGAAGGCGAAGGTCAGCGCCAGGCCTGCCAGGACCAGCACGCCCACCCGGACATACAGCGTGCGTCCCGCGGCCATCAGGCAGCCTCCCGCCGAAAAAAGGCGCGCACCGTGGGGTGCGTCGCGTGGTCGCGCAGGTCGCGCGGGTCGCCGGTGGCGATCATGCCCTGCTCAGCCTTGTCCAGCATGATGCAGCGATCGCCGATCGCCAGGATCGAGGCCAGTTCATGCGTCACCACCACGAAAGTGCTGCCGAGCGATTTCGCCAGATCCTTGATCAATTCATCGAGCCCCGCCGAGGTGATCGGGTCGAGCCCCGCCGAAGGTTCGTCCAGGAACAGGATCGGCGGGTCGAGCGCCAAGGCGCGCGCGATGCCCGCGCGCTTGAGCATGCCGCCAGAGACCTCCGACGGCAGCCGGTTCGCCGCCTCCGATAGTCCCACCAGGCCGAGCTTGGCGCGCGCCACCTCGGCGCGGGCTTCGCGCGGCAGGGAAGTGTGCTCGGCCAGCGGCATCTCGATATTCTCCTGCAGCGTCTGCGATCCGAACAGCGCGCCCTGCTGCCACATCACGCCGATGCGCTTCAACAGTGCAAGCTTCGCCTCCCCCTCGGCCGACCAGACATCGGTGCCCAGGATGGCGACGCTGCCCTCGGCCGGCGGCACCAGGCCGATCATCAGCTTGAGAAGCGTCGATTTGCCGCAGCCCGAGCCGCCGAGGATCACGAAGACCTCGCCGCGGCTCACGGTGAAGGAGACGTCGCGGAACAGCGTGTCGGTGCCAAAGCGCGCGGTAAGGTGGGCGGCCTCGATGACCGCGTCCGCAGTCACAGGCCGAGTCTTTCGAAGGCGACCGCGAAGACGCCGTCCAGCAGCACGATGGCGACGATGCCGCCCACCACGGCGGCGGTCGCCGCATCGCCCACCGCGCGCGGCCCGCGCCCGGCGCCGAGCCCGGACCGGCAGCCGATGGTAGCTATCGCCAGGCCGAACACCGCCGCCTTGAACAGCCCGCCCAGCATGTCCTTCAGCGACAGCCACGCCTGGAGCTGCGTCGTCACCGTCACCAGCGGGAAGCCGAGCAGGCCCATGATGATCGTCATGCCGACCAGGCCTGACAGCGTCAGCAGCAGCGCCAGGATCGGCATCACCAGCAGCCCCGCCAGCACGCGCGGCAGCACCAGGATGGCCATCGGGTCCATGCCCATGACGCGCAGCGCCGCCACTTCCTCATTCACCGTCATGGTGCCGAGTTCGGCCGCATAGGCGCTACCGGTGCGCCCTGCCAGGATCACGCCGGCCATCAGTGGCCCAAGTTCGCGCATCAACGAAATGCCGACGAGCGAGGGCACGAAGATCTCGCCGCCGAAGCGGCGCAGCGGGATGGCGGATTGGAAGGCGAGGATGACGCCGAGCAGCGAGCCCAGCAGGATGGTGAGCGGAAAGGCGCGTGTGCCGGCCTCATCGAGGAAGCGCAGCACCTCGCGCAGGCGCAGCCGGTGCGGCTTGAGCAGCGTCAACATCAGGATGGTCAGCAACTCGCCGAGGAAGGCGAGCCCGTCCACGGTGTTGTGATAGAGGCCGATGGCGCCGCGGCCGATCCTGGCGAGCCACGGCAGGCGCGGCTCCGGCTTCGGGCGCGGCGCGGCCAGCGCATCACGCACCCGGTCCAGCACCGCGGCGACGCCCTCCGAGGCGCCTTCGATCTTCGGCCCATGGCCCGATGCGGTCAGCAGAAGCGTGGCGCCGGTGGTGTCGAGCGCGGTGACGGCATGGAGGTCGATGACCCCGGCCTCGCCGGCCTCGCGCGCCGCCTTCACCAGCGGCGACCACAGATCGCTGGCCGCGACCGTGTCGATCCGCCCGGTCAGGGCCAGCACCACCTTGTCGCCCTCGCGGCGCGAATCGAAAGACACTGCGGGCGGTGTTTCTTGCACCGCAACACTAGACCCTTCTTGGAGGGGCGAGATCAAGCAAGTGCGCCCATCGCGTGTTCGGCCGCCACCTCGCCGCTGACCCAGGCGCCGGCGACGGTGCCGGCCAGGGTGCGATGGCAAGCCTCACCCGCGAAGCTGAGCCGCCCGCCGGCCAGGGGCGTGGCAAGGGCCGACCGCGCGCCCGCCCGGCCGATCCGCGCATGGCTGTACAGGCCGCGCGTCCAGGGATCGCGCATCCAGCCGGTGGTCAGCGCGCCGGGTCGGAAGGCGCGGCGAGCGTCGGCGCCGAAGCGTGAGACGATCTCGGCCAGCACCGCGTCGCGCAGCGCCGCCGGCCCTTGGGCGTCGATCGCGCGGGCGTGGGGGCCGCCGAGATAGGCGGTCAGCGTGTCGTTCGCGAAGGGCCAGGCGCGCAAGGTCACCATCGTCTCGCCCGGGGCGATGATGCGGTCGAGGCTGGCGAAGGGCGGCAGGCCGAGGCGTTCCTCGCCGGCGGCGCGCAGCACCACCTTCACCCCCGCGCCCATCGGCAGGTCATGCGCCGCCTGGAGGGTTTCGGCCGGCAAGGGCGGGTCGAAGTGGATCGTCTCGGCGGCGATCAGGCTGGTCGGCAGGGTGACAATGACGGCACGGGCGCGAATGGTACCGAACGCGCCCTCCGCCACGGCTTCGGCGCCGCCCCAGGCGAGCCGCGTGACGGGGGCCGAAAGACGGATCGGCAGACCCGGCGCAAGGCGGGCCACCAGCGCGCCGAGCCCGCCGACGGGCAGGCGGTTGCCGCCCTGGAGCAGATTATCGGCGAAATCCTGCAGGCTCATGCCGGAAAGCGGGGCGGCGCAGATGATGTCGCCCTCCCAATAGGCGATGGTGGCATCGAAGCGACCGCCCTGCGGCGCGGCCTCGGCGGCCGAGATGTCCGGGTTGCCGGCGGCGGCCTCGGCATCGGCGCGGGCGCGCATATGCGCCTCGAAGCGCCGCCAGCTCGTCTCGTAGGCGGCAAGTTCGGCGGGAGCCGCGAGCCGGCCCTCGATCAGCGTGGCCTCGCGGCGGGACGCATCGCTGTCATGCAGCGCCACACCCTCGGCCTGTGCGAAGGCGGTGAGGGGGTTGGTTTCGGCGTTGTGCAGCCAGGCGGCGCCGTGGTCGAAGGGCGTGCCGAGGCTTTCGCTCTCGGTCCAGGCGCGGCCACCAACGCGGGCACGCGCTTCGAGGATGGCAACGCTGTGGCCTGCGGCGCCCAGCCGGCGCGCGGCAATAAGACCCGCCACGCCGGCCCCGATCACGAGGACGTCGACGTTGGCGGCGACAGGGGCAAACATGAAACATACTCTGTGTTGGGCCGGCGTGCCGACGGGGTGGCGGCCCTACACCATCCCCGCGATCGGCGTTACCGTGCGATGAAGTCAGTCCAGTCGAGCACCCGAGATTTGCACCAGGCGCTGCCAGCGCGGCTTCTCGGCCTCGATCAACGCGGCCAGCGCGGCCGGGGTTGCGCTGGTGACGGTGCCATAGCCGAGCGGCCTGAGCCGATCGACCAGTTCCTGCTGCGCCGCCACCGCCAGCACCGCCTGGTGCAGCCGCGCGATCACCGGGGCTGGCGTGCCGCCTGGCGCCATGATGGCGTTCCAGGTGATGAAATTATGATCGCCCAGGCCGAGATCCGCGAAATCCCCCATCCCCGGCACGTTCGGCAGGATCGAGAGGCGTTCCTTGCTGCTGACGGCGAAGGCGAGGAAGCGCCCGGCCTCCACATGCGGCATCAGGGCGGGCATCACGTCGAACATCATGTCGATGGTGCCGGCAACGATATCGTTGATGGCCGGGCCGCCGCCGCGATAGGGCACGTGCAGGATCCTCGCGCCCGAGGCCGCGTTCACCGCCTCGATGTTGATGTGCGAGTTCGTCCCGGGGCCGGAGGAGCCCATCTTCACCTGCTCGGGGTTGGCGCGGCTCCAGCGCACCAGGCTGCGAAAATCCGTCCAGCCGTTCTTGCGCGCATTCTCGGCGTTCACCACGCAGAGCAGCGCGCCATCGGTGATCTGCGACACGGGGGCGAGGTCGCGTTGCGGGTCGAAGGGCGGGCGGGCGTGCATGAAGGTGAGGCCGGCCAGCGTGCTGACGCTGATCAGGCCGATGACGCTGCCATCGCGCTCGCCCTTGGCCACGGCGTCACCGCCGATGATGCCGCCCGCGCCGCCGCGATTGTCCACCACCACATTCTGCCCCAGCGCGGGGCCGAGGCGTTCGGCGAGCATGCGCCCGAGCAGATCCACCGCGCCGCCGGGCGGAAAGGGCACCACGATCCGCACCGTGCGCCCGCCGGCAACGGGTTGGGCCACGCCAGGCGCCGCCAGAAGCGCCCCGCCCGTTGCCAGCAATCCACGACGTCCGAGCATCGAAGCCTCCTTCATGCCGATACGTTCTGGGCCATCGCGTGCATCAGCACCGCGGCCGCAACGGACACATTCAAACTTTCCACCTGCCCGCTGCCCGGCAGGGTCACACGCTGCGCGCAGGCGGCGATGGTCAGGCCGGGCAGGCCGGTTTCCTCATTGCCGAGCACCAGCACAAAGGGCTTGTTGCGCGGCAGAGCCGAGGGTGCCACGCCCCCGGCCGCGACGGCGGCCACCGTGGTGAAGCGCGGCGCCAGCGCGCGCAGCGTCACCGCCGGATTGCCGATGTTGAGCAGCGTCAGGTATTCGAGCCCGCCCTCGGCCACGCGATAGGCGGCGTCCGACAGCCCCGCCTGGCGCGGATCGGCCGAAAGCAGCAGTCCCTGGCAGCCGAAAAACGCCGCCGAGCGCGCGATGGCGCCGACATTGTGCGGGTTGCCGATGCCATCGAGCAGCGGCAGCACCGGGGCGGTCATCAAGGCGGGCGGAAACGGCCCGGCGCCGAGGGCCGCGACGCTGCGTGGAATGGCGATGGCGACCATGCCGCCATGGTGGGTGGTGCCGGCGACGCGGTTCAGTTCCTCGGCCTCCACCTCGCGATAGGGGCGGCGGAGCTTGGCCATCAGCAGGCAATGCGGCCCGGCCTCGCGCCGCCGCGTGGCGATGTAGAACAGGCGAAGGATGCTGTCTGGCCGAACGACAAAGGCGGCGGCGACGGCGGCGGAGCCGCAAAGACGGTCGAGCTCGTCATCGCGCATCATCTGGCGCGGCCGGGCAGGGGTCTCCGGCGGCGGCGGGTTCACGCTTCGGTTGTCTGGCGCATGCGCTCGGGCAGCGCATCGTAGTTGCTCAGGAATTTGGCACCTTCTTCGCGGATCGCGGCCGCTTCGTCGTCATACAGGAAGGGCAGGAAGGCGTAGCGCCGACCGCGCGTCACGGGACGCGCCTCATGCAGCAGGGAGCAGGAGAACACAACCGCGCCGCCGGCCGGCGCGCGGTAGGTCTTCGGCCCGAATTCGGGAAAGCACAGATCGCCGCCCTCATATTCGCCCGTGTTGAGGTTGATGGTGACGGCGAAGCGGCGATGCGCGGTGGCCTTGGTGGTGTTGTCGCGATGTGCGCGGAAAAAGCCCTGGTCGGCCGCGTCGTAGCAGGCCACCACGTAACGTTCGAGCCGGGTGACCTTGTACTGGAAGGCGCGCCTGATCTCGGGCACCAGCCGCGCGTTCAGCCTGGCGCGGGCGGCGGACTGGATCGCCTCATCCTCGATGAACACATCCTTGCGGCGCTTGTGGCTCGGGTCGTTGACGCCGACGGTCTTGCCGCCCTCATCGCGCATGAAGCCGCTGACGCCGCCGCCGATGCGCTCGTAATGGTCGATCAGCTTGCGGCAGAAGGCCGGTTCGAACAGGCGCGGCACGATCAGCACCGGCGCGTGCAGCGGCACGCCGGCATGTTCGGCGGGTGGCGGCAGGGCGGCCATGGTGGCCATCGCCTCCGCCCCCTGCTCCAGCGGCCAGATGGCAAAGACGCGAAGGCTCGGGTCGAGCAGCACCCAACCGGGGCGCAGCGTGCCGTCGGGCTCCTCGGCCCGAAAAGCCTGGCGGGCGGTGCGGCTATCGTCCCACAGCACGCGGCGGCCATGGCCATCCTTCAGGCGGCCCTCAGCCTCGTCCTGCGGGTCGGTGCCGATGACGATCATGAAACGGTTGTCGATGTCGAGCAGTCCGGCATGCGGTCCCACCATGGCGGCGAGTTGCTCGGCCTTGCCGGGTTCGCCGAGCGAGCCCGGGAACAGCACCATCAGCCAGCGCCCCGCCGTGGTGTCGAAGGCGAAGCGCGGGTTGGTGGCGGACCGGCTGTGGAAGGCCGGGATGGGCTCGCCGGGGGTATAGGCAGGGGTCGGCATCGTTGGGCTCCCGAAAGGCTGGCTACTTGGCAGATGCCACACAAACCAGCGGCTCCGCCAGCGCGCGAAGTTGGTCGAGCATCGCTTGCGGCACCTCCAGCCCCTCGGCCGCGGCGCGCGCCGCGAGGCCCTGGCGCCGGCTGCCGGGCAGGCGCACCCCGGGATCAGCCTGCATGGCGGCGAGCAGGAACTCCACCCGGTCGAGGAAGGCCTCGCGCCCCGCCAGCGCGCCGGGGTCGATGGCGATCAGCGCCTGGCCGAGGCGCGGGCGGTTGCCCTCCGTCTCGAAGAAGCTGTCGGCCTCGAAGCCGAAGGCGCTGCCGGTCAGCGCGCAGCACAGCAATTCCACGATCAGCGCCAGCAGCGCGCCCTTGGTGCCGCCCATGGCGAGCATCGCACCCCCCAGTGCCGCCTTGGCATCCGTGGTCGGGTTGCCCTCCGCGTCGAGCGCCCAGCCAAGCGGGATCGGCTTGCCGGCCTTGGCGGCCACCATGATCTTGCCGCGCGCGACCTCGCTCAGCGACAAGTCGATCACCAGCGGCGCTTCCTCCCGGCGCGGAAAGCCGGCAGCGACCGGGTTGGTGCCCATCAGCGCGCGCCGCCCGCCCGGCACCGGCATGGCGGCGGGCGAGTTGGTGAAGGCGAGCGCCACATAGCCGCGCCGGGCCAGCGCCGCCACCGGCAGGCCCATCGCGCCGGCATGGTGGCTGTTGGTGATGCCGAGGAAGGCCACGCCCTGCGCCGCGGCCCGCTTCGCCGCCTCCGCCACCGCGAGTTCCATTGCCGGATAGGCGAGGCCATGCCCGGCATCGATCAAAGCCGCCCCGCCGCGCTGCGCGATGATCGCCGGCACGGCCGCGCCATCGGCCCGGCCATTCGCAAGAAAGCCGGCATATTGCGCCACACGGGAAAGGCCGTGGCCGGGCTGTCCTTCGGCTTCGCCTGCCACCAGGGCGCGCGCCGTCGCCTCTGCCATGCCGGGGTTGGCGCCGGCGCGGGTGAGGGCATCGCGGACGAGGGCCTTGGCCTCCTCCAGGCTCACTCTGGGCATCAGAGCCTGCAAAACAATCGAGGTTGAGCCTTAACGTCCGTTGGAAGCATTGAGTTTTTTCCTGCAAATCTGGAGTGGGCGGCCATTGACGCACAACCGCTCAGGCGTCCGGCCGGATCTGCGCTTGGGTGACGAGCGTGGCCCAGCGATCGGTCTCGGCGCGGACGAATTGCGTCGAGCGCGCGCTGTCCCAGCCGAGCACCTGGAAGCCGCCCTCCCGCGCGCGGCGCGTGGTGTCGGCATCAAGGATCGCCGCCAGCACGTCGCGTTCCAGCCGGGCGAGGATCGGCGCGGGCACGGCGGCCTGGGTCAGCACCGCGGTCCAGTTGGTGATCTCGAGTTCGGGCACGCCCTGTTCGCGCACCGTGGGCACGTCGGGCACCAGCGGGTGGCGCTCGGCGGAGGTGATGGCGAGCGGGCGCAGCCTGCCGCCGCGGATCTGGGCCAGGCACTCGGGCAGGTTGCTCACCATCACGTCGAGGCTGCCGCCGGCGAGGTCGGTGACACTCGGCGCGCCGCCGCGATAGGGCACGTGGATGATGTTGTCCCCCGCCCGCGAAACGCGCCGCAGCAATTCGAGCCCGAGATGCGGCGGCGAGCCATTGCCCGAGCTGCCGCCGGAGAGCGAGCGTGTGCGCGCCAGTTCCAGCAACTCGGCGAGCGTCCGTGCCGGGCTTTTCTCGGCATTCACCACGACAACCAGCGGCAGCGAGCCAAGCATCGAGATGACAGAAAAATCGCGCCGGAAATCATAGGGCGCGTTGGGGAACATCGTGGCGTTGACGGCATGCGTCAGCGTGATGGCCAGCAGCGTATGCCCATCGGGCGGCGCCTTGGCGGCGAGATCGGCGCCGATCAGCGCATTGCCGCCGGCGCGGTTGTCGATCAGCACCGAGCGGCCCCAGATCTCGCCAAGTTTCTGGGCCACGAACCGCGCCATGATGTCGGTGAGGCCGCCGGGCGGAAAGGGCACGATGTAGCGCGGGTTGCGCTCGGGGAAGGGCGCCTGGGCGTGGGCCAAGCCGGGCAAGGCCAGGCCGGCGGCCAGGCTGAAGGCGGTGCGGCGGCGGATCATGGGGCCTCCCGTTGCTGAAGTTTCCAGCAGAGTGGCAGCAGGCGGGCGCCGGCGTCCAGTTCACGTGTGCACCGCCTCCACGGCAGCGCAGCAGATGCGCGTGTCATCCTTCCGCCAGGCCAGCGCCGGGTGCGGGCCACCGCCCTGATGGGGGGTGGCGGGAAACAGCCCGCGCTCGATGATGGTGGCCGACAAGCCGCTGGCCGCGAAGATATCGAGCATTTGCGACAGGCCGAGCCGGTTGCAGTAAAGCCCCGCCCGGCCTACCGCGCTGCCCTCCCAGAAGGCCGGGGAGAAGCCCAGATGGCGCAGCGCGCCGCCCAGATGGTCGTGGAAATCGATGCTGTGCAGCGCGAGCCCGCCCGGCGCCATCACCCGCGCCAGCGCGGCGAGCAGCGGCGCCATCGCATCGCGCCGCACATGCTCCAGCACGGCTTCGGAGAACACGAGGTCCACGCTGTCCGGCGGGATGCGCGCGAGTTGCTCGGTGCCGCCGACCAGGTAGGTGGCGCCGCAGGCCGCCAGCACTTCCTCGCGAGTCGTGCAGGCCGAAAGGTCGGGCGGCGAGAGGCCGGCGGCGCGCGCCACCTCGGCGGCACGGCGATAGGGGGCGAGGTCATGCGGCGCGGCGTCCTCGACGTCGAGATACCAGACCGGCCCGAAGCCCAGCGCCGCGGCAACAGGGGCGCGCGAGACCATGGCGCCCGGCCCCACTTCGAGCAGGCTGCGCGCAGGTTTGCCGATACGGGCCTCAAACAGCTTCGCACGGCTGACGAGCGGATCGAGCAGCTTGCCCGGCGCGGCCGCATCGAAGGAATGGCGGCGCAGCCCCACCGCGCGCCACAGCGCCGGCGGCACGGGCAGGCCGCCGAGCGCCAGCTTCACGCCGAACTTGACCCACCACGGCACCGGCGCGCCGGCGGCGTAGTCAGCCGGGATGATCCAGTCGTTCGAGGCCTCAGGCGGGAGCAATGCGGGCATGCGGGCGGCTATAGCGCGACCCGCCGCACCCGTCGATTTCGGTCGGCGGTCATGCTGGGCGTCGCGCCACCGCCCCGCGTGATGCCGAGGATCTGGGGTGCCAGCGCTTCGCCAGGGGTGCTGCCGTTCAGCCTCAGGCCGTTCGTCCTGAAGCCCTTATCCTCAAGGCCGTTGGACTCGATGCCATTCCAGGGTGCCGAGGGCGGCTGCGGCGAGGATGCGGATCATGGCGAAATCTCCCTTGCAGGTCGCGGTGCCCAAGCGGCGCCTTGTGGGAGCTTCAGGGCAGGCACACACGCCGCATGACGTCGCCGTGCTGCCTCGTGTTGCGTGTGTTTCGCTACGGTGCGCGCGAACGGTTCACCACCAACGCCCCCAACGCCGTCGCGCGATCCTCGGTGCCAAGCTCCGGGCCGGTCAGGCCGGCGAGGCGCGGATGCGCCGCCAGGACATCGGGCTGCGCGCCATTCTCCGGCACACGGACATGCGCGACGCAGACGGCGCCCTCGGGCATCCAGCCGGCCTCGAAACGC
>Ga0209490_10004861_pt1 | contig 12319 bp, 10 predicted proteins | sample MAT06_FD_187209 | JGI IMG/M metagenome (GOLD analysis project Ga0209490, IMG submission 187209) | Freshwater microbial communities from Lake Fryxell liftoff mats and glacier meltwater in Antarctica - MAT-06 (SPAdes) (version 2) | ecosystem: Environmental > Aquatic > Freshwater > Ice > Liftoff...
AACTTCTTACGCAGTTCTTCGGTCACACCGCGCGCTTCATCGTTACTCGAAATCACGGTCGGCGTGATCAACACCACCAACTCGGTGCGATTGTTGCGGAACGTCTGCGTACCGAACAGGCCGCCGAGGATCGGAATTTTCGACAGGAACGGAATGCCTGCCGAGCCAGTGCCGCGATCCTTTTGAATCAGTCCGGCCAGTACCATCGTTTCGCCGCTCGCAACATTCACTGTTGTCTGCGCTTTGCGCGTGTTGATCGGCGGATTGTTGTTCGACGATGCGCCCGCCGAGCTGACTTCCTGATTGATGTCGAGCGTTACCCGTCCACCGGCGTTAATGCGAGGCGTCACGGTCAACAGCACACCGGTATCAATGTACTGGCGCGTGGTCACGGTGTTGCCGCCGGTCCCGGAGCCGGTCGATGAACCGGTCTCAACCGAGATGCGCGTGCCGACGTTAACGGTACCTTTGGCGTTATCCAGCACCAGCAGTTTCGGCGCTGACTCGACGCTGGCGCGGCCATCTTGCCCCAACGCCTGCAACACCGCGCGGATATCGGTACCAAGCACGTTGATGAGTTGCAAGCCGGGTGTGGATGGAACGATGGTGGTCGAGGTTCCCGGGAAAGTGCCGCGCGGGTCGGTCGCCCCGAGAAGACCGGGAAGCTGTGGGAGCGCGCGCGGCAGGATGCTGCTGTCGCCGCCCGGGTTACGCAACGCGCCGACGGTATTGTTGCGCGCGTTGATAAACCATTCAATGCCGAACTTGAGCTCATCGGTCAACGTGACTTCTGCTACCAGCACTTCAACCAGCACCTGGCGGCGCGGCACATCGAGCTGCCGCAGCGCGGCGAGGATGGTTTCGTAGTCTGTCGGGGACGCCAGAATCAGCAGCGCGTTGTTGTCGTCGTCGGCGATGATGCGGGTATCTTTGGAGACCGCCGTGCCGCTAGATTGGAACATGTTGGAGAGGAACGCGCCAAGCGCACCGCCCTGTCCACCTTGACCACCAGCCTGTCCGGGAACCGCCGGCGTGGTCGTGGTGGTCGTAGTGGCTGGCCTCGCGCCCGGCGCCAACGTGGCGCCGGTGCCAGTGGTGCCGCCTTGTCGATTGCCGTAGATATCGGTCAGCAATTGCGCCAGGCGATCGGCGCGGCCGTTTTGTACCGGATAGACATTCAATCGTGTCCCGCCAGCCAGACCGCCGCCCTTGTCGAGCCGATCGATCCACTTGCGCGCCTCTTCAAGATAGCGCGGTTGTGTGGTGATTACCAGCAAGCCGTTAAGACGCTCGATCGGCACGATGCGCACGATGCCGGCCAACGGACTTGGTGTGGCCGCCGCCCCGGCACCGCCGCCACCAAAAATGCGATCCAGATCCGCCGACAGCGCTTTGACATCGGTCTGCATCGGGAACAGCCCGACGGAGTAGCCGGCCAGATAGTCAACGTCAAAAATCTCGATGACTTCCAGCATATGCTTCAACTCGCGCTGGGTGCCGGACAAAATCACCAGATTACGCAACTCGTCGATGCGGATCGACGATTGCGGCTCGACCGCATAGGGCTCAAGAATTCGCTGCATGTCGCGCACCCCGGCGAAGCGCAGTTGCACGATCTGCACGCTGTAGCCATTGGGCAATTGCGCCGGTGTCGTTGCCACCTGCGGTGTCACCGAGCCGCGCGTGCCCAAGGCTGCCGGCATGATTTTGTAAAGGCCATCTTCACGCACCATCACCTGGCCGTTCTGGCGTAGCAGCATTTCAAGGGTCGGAATCAGTTCCGTGCGCGGTACCGGCTTGGATAGCCGGATGGTGACGGTGCCAGCCGTTTGCGGGTGAATAGAAAACGATTCGCGCATCATGTCGCCCAAAATAGACTGGATGACGGCGCGAATATCGAGTGCTTCGTAGTTGAGCGTGAATTCTTCCGGGCCCTTGGCGGCGGGCACAACCGGGACGGGCGGCTTTACGAACTGGCCGGTGCCCGTGTAGAGCTTCGATGTATCCGGGATGGGCGGCGGTGCGGTGCGCCGCGCCGGCGACTCGGTCGCCGACGCGGCACTCGATGCCGTTTGCGCGATTGCAGCAGCGGGTGCCGCCATTGTCGCGACCGGCTCAGCCTCTGCCGTAGCAGATGCTGCCTGGCCTTTTTCCGGCGGCTGCAGGATGCTGCATGCCGTCATGAATCCAAACAGCAGCAGCAACGTAAGACGACGGGACCAACGGATTTCGGAGAAAGGTTTCATTTGTGGGTTCTAGTTACTGCGGCAAATTCTGGAAACGTCGGCGGCGTTGCTGCGCTTGATTGGGATCCGTTGCGGTGGCAGGGTCGACGTCCGAAACAGCAGCGGCCGGCACACCCGGCGGCCTTGATCCGGGTGGCGCAACTCCTTGGTATACACCGGGCGCTTGTCCCATCCCCGCTTGGAACGTAGCGCCCGGCGGCACAAAGCCCGGCGGCGGCGCTGCGGGCGGCTGGGGCGGCGCGGCTCCGGCTTGGGCAACCGGCGCACCAGGTTGCTGACCGGGCGCGAGTGGAGCGCCAGCGACCTGTTGCGGTGGTGGCGGCGGACGCGGCGAGTTACCCGTGCGCAACGATAGCTCCTCGGTTTCGTCGCCTTGCTTCAAGACAACCCGATTGGCGAACACGCTTTCAACCGTCATGCCGTTGATATCAGCGCCCTTGTTCACCCGGTGGGTCTTGTTGGTACCGGTTTCAAACAGGTATGCGACTGAAATCTGCTCACTGACCGTGGTTCCAGCCAGCCGGAACTGGCCCTTTTTCATCGCCATCGGCGCGCTATTGCCAGCCGGGGCGGGCCGTCGCGTCGGGATGAACAACGGCCGCTCGACGGTTTCGCGGTAGCCGCTACCGGCTGGTGAAAGCGGCGCGAGCGCGAACTGCGGCAGTACCTTGGTGTCCAGCGTGGGGGCTTTGGCACTGCTGCCGCTACTGCGCCCGCCCATCGGTGTGCGGCCCCAATCCGTTTCGAAACCAATCGCGACCACCGTGCCGGCCAGCAGCACGCCCAATATTGTCGTCAGTGCCAAGCGTGAGGACATCATGGCTTTGCCTTGGCGGCCGTTTTGCTGCTGGCGGGCTTGGCGTCAACCGGCGCAGCGGTCGTCGTGGTTTGCACCAGCGGAATCAGCGCGGACACATCGAACTGGATGAACATCTCGGGTTCAAACCCAGCCTGCGGCTTGAAGCCAGACGGCACCTGCGACCGGACGGTAAGATTGTCTAAAAACAGATACGGCTCACGGCTCTCCATCGCGTAAACAATCTGGCGAAGATTCTGGATATTGGCCGTCATCTGAATCGTGGCGTTGACCTGTCGAACGCCATTGTCGTCCTTGTGTGGCAGCAACTGCGACGACAAAATCCTGCCATTATTCGCCTCGATGACCGCCTTGGCAACGTCCTGCAAATCCGCACCCGCCAGCGCCGCAGTGGTGCCCTTGACGAAGAACTTCCTGGTGTCTCGGGCTTTCAGGGTTTCGACCGCCTTCATCAAATTCGGGCGAAGTTGGTTGAGCGACGTGTAGCTGCGTAGCTGCCGCGCCAGCTGTGAAGCCGCACTGTCGTAGCGATCAAACAACCACCAAGCCGGCAGCGCCAGTAGCGCAATCACGGCGGCGACGGCGAGGAGCAACAGGCCGAGTGCGGCCGCGCGATTGGCCGCCGGCGAGCGCAGCGGCAGCAGCGATCCTGCTTGTGATGTTGGCAGCGTCGCACTCATGGCGTCATGTTCATTTGTGGTGCCGCGCCCGGCACCGGGATCTTGCCTTGGGCGGGTACGATTGGGGCCGTTACGCTCTTGTCGTCGACTTTGTCCGCTCTGGCCGGTTTGTCTTTGCTGAGTTTGGCGGGTTCGGGCGCGACCACTGGCGCAATCGCCGGATTGGCTGGGCTGGCCGAGTTGGCCGGCGGTGCTGGCTTGTCCGCAGCAGACGGCGGCGCGGCAAGCAAATCGACCATTTCCGGCGTGACGCGCGGCTTCAACTCGGTGGCGATTTGAAACCGTTCGGTGTTGGGCTGCGTGCCGCGCGTGGTCTGCGCACGCTGGGTGGTGTTTTGCAGCAGCGGCGACTGCTCCAGCAGCTCGATCATTTTCGATGCCGTGGCGGCTTCGCCGATCAGCTGGACTTCGCGCACATTCTTGTTCGCCTTCGATGCGCCCGATGGTGCCCGCATTTCCAGACTCTGCAGCCAAGTGGTGTCGGGCGACAGGCGCGTCAATTCTTCGATGATATCGACGACTGCATAGGCTTGGTATTTGCGGGTCATGGCGAGTTGATAATCCTGCGACAGCCGCTGGAATTCAGCTTCGATCTTGCGTGTCACCTCCGCTTCGGCGCGCGCTTTTTCAACGCGTGGCGCGAGTTCGGTCATCTCGGCGTGACGTTGTGCGATCGGCACGGCAATTGCGGCAGCAATCAGCACGACAAGTAGGCCAAGCAAGCCAAGATTCAATCTTTGCAGTTGCGTCAAACGTCGCGGCGCGCGTTCCGTAACGGGCAGCAGCTCGGCGGTGGCGCCGCCGGCCGGATTGGTGATGACGGCGGAATAGACCGCCCCGCCCGCGCCCCGCACCCGCTCTACCGCAGCCGCCACCACCCGACGCAATACCATCGTCAGTTCAACATCCAGCCGCGCCACACCGTCGGCGGACTCGTAGCGACGCTCGACGCGATGTGTTAAATAAATCTGCTCCGGGGTAAACGGCGTTTGCCGGTCGAGGTCATTCGTCACCACGTCCGCCAGGTTTTCCTCGACCGCGGCTGGGTAAGCGACGCTCTTTTGCAGCACGTGCGACCAGTCGACCAGCAGTCGGACGTCTCGTCCGTTGAGCCGTGGCGGCAGGGCGAGGGTACCGTCGGCCGCGAGCATCAAATCAACCGTTCCAGAACGGTCTACCCAGTATTTTTCGACCAGCGGCGTGAGTATCTGGCGCAGCTCGGCACGCCACCACCGCCAGAAATGTTGCAGCGCGTGCGGCACGACAATGCGAGCACCGCCGTTGCGGGCCGCCGCCGGAGTACCTAAGGATGGAATCACTGCTGACATAGACCGCCATCTTACCTTTATGGAGCGCTGCCCGGCGAGACCAGTTTTCCCAACGCCGGGGCTGACGTGTTACCAGTTGTTGCGCTGGATTGAGTGCCATCGCCGGTCAGAGACGCTGGGTCAGCCAGGTCGCGCCCCTCTTTCCACGACAAGTAGGCATAGGGCCGCTTGGGATCGGTGTAGCGCCGGACGACGACTTCACGCACAAAGCGACTACCGTCGGCAAACACGGCATCGGTACGAATTCGCACCGCCGTCTGGTTATTCGACAGGCTGCGGAAGATATTCTGCGGAAAATTCGGGATGGGCCGGCGTGAGGCGCGCGCGATGTCGCGGCGGCTCAGGTATTCGTCGATTTGTTCGGCGTTCACATTCGGCAGGGCCAGCAACACCTCACGCGTGGCGATTTGCTCGTTGACGCCGGGCTGACCCGAATACACCGTGATGAGCGGTGCCAGCTTTGCATACAGCGCCGGCGTGATGCCCAGTACCAGTTTCAATTCTTCGATGGATTGGAAGAAGGCGTTGGCCGGGCCGTAACCGAGGCCTGCCGCCGTGTATTCAGGTGCCTCCGCGCCTTTGAGGCGGCGGGTCGAATCGGTGTCGCGCCAGTCGGCGATGGCATCCACCAGCTTTGGCACGTCGTCGTCGGCCACGCCTTGCGATAGCAACAGGCCGCGCAACAGCTGGTCATTGACACGGTTGATATCGATTTTGCCGGTCTCATCCTGCATGGTGATCGTGACCGTAATATCGCGGTACTGCCATTCCCGCGAACTGCCATCAGTGTTCCAGCGGCCTTCGATGTTTTGCGGTTTGTAGAGCTCGTACAGGGCGCGCTGTAACGCCGCATCAGCGAGCGCCTCAGCCTTGACGCGCGACAGCGAATTGGCGACGATGTTGACGTCGGTACGCATGGTTTGAATGAACGACGCGGCGATCACCACCAGCAGGGTGATGATCCACAGCACGATAATGAGCGCGACGCCATTTGATTTGGCTGGGGACGACAGCGTGCTGCTCTCTGCTCGCGCGCAGGCGGGAGCCCAATCTGGCGCACGTCGTCCGGCATGGGACATGGGGCTCCCGCCTGCGCGGGAGCGGGTGGTGCAGGGTCGATCCACGGCATGCTGCGGCCGGCGTTCTTTGGCCTGCGCGGAAGCGGGCGGTGATGTCGATGCAAGTCTCCGCACCGCCGAAAACATCGTCGCACGCATCATCGCGGCCTTGGCCCGCACTGGCGGGTAAAGTTGCTGGTCAGGCAGCCGGCTTCCTCGCCGACCTTGAGCGCGAACACCATATCTGGCACATCGCGCCCGCGCGTGGTTTCCACTTTCAGGCGCACCAATGATGGCAGCCTTGCCAGATCACGCCACTCTTCACGCCAGGTGGGTTCCGCCAAGTCGGTTTCAGCGCCAAAATAGTTGATCTCAAACGCGGTCACGTTGTCCATCAGGCGCACCGGCGGCACCACCGTGTTTGACTGCAACTGATCCTTGCCCGGCGCGACCAGCCCGTCAAAATTCTGCGCGGTAGTGTCGAAGGCCTGACGGTTCAATTGCAGTACGCCGCCGTCAATGAGCGCCAACTCGGCCCATTGCAAACCGCCGGCGGCACCATTTTGCAACGCGGCGTCGAGGTTGAGTGACGTCACGTAGCGCAGACTGGTCTTGCCGCCCTCGAAGGCAATATAAGGCTGTGTGACGGCACGCCAGCGCGTCGGAAAGATCTGTCCCAACTCGCGACGCATGAATCGCTCCACCAACCGCCAGTTGGAGGCTTCGGTGACACGGGCGTCCCCCGCGTCCCACGCGCGAACGCCGACGTTGAGTGCGGCGTAAATCATGCCCATCATGGCCGCCAGCAGGGTGATGGCGAGCAGCAATTCGATCAGCGTGAAGCCAGCCAAACGGCGTCCATTGATACGGGATCCCCGCATTCGGGGTCCACACATTTGGGGTTCACACATACAGCGCTCACGACGATTCGGGTTTGGAGCGACCGCGTTCATATCCGCGGCCCAATCTTCATGGTGTTGAGCGTCACGGCGCGCTGGCGGCCGTCGTCGGTGGTGAACGCCACGCTCAGCTCAATCTCGTAGAGCCTCACAAACAATAGCGAATCGACGTCAACGTTGCCAAGCGTTGTGGTCGGCGCGCTAGGGGCGAGTGTTGACGCGGAGGTGCCGCCGACACCGGTGGCTTGCGCGTTCGCCAGTGCGGCTGTTTCCAGCGTGGATGGCGTGGCCGCTTCACTAGTCGATGAATAGGCGCGAACCGACATGGTCCAAGTAAAGCTGTCGTCGAACTGGCCGGTGAAATCGCCTTCGCTAAGAACTTCTTCCACGCCGACGCCAGCGAGTTTCGATTCGGCCAGCGTCGCCGCTTTCGCGTAGCGGTCGGCAAGGTCTGCGCCGTTCACACCGCGCGAAAACACCTGCATGATGATGCCCATGGCGAGCGCCAGCAAGGTGATGGCGACCAGCACTTCGAGCAGTGTAAATCCTGAAACCCTAATATTGGCGGGCGTTTTCGAGCATTTTTGCTTCAAGATGCCCATGGATACTAGAGTTTTGGATTTTGTAGATCAGCCACCGTGACCCGACCCGTCAGCCAGTCGACGTCGATGGTGAACTCGCGCTCGTTGGCGATCACGCTAATGCGGCCGCCATTTGACGAGCCATCCGGATAGAAACGAAAGCTGGCGGCCTGTTCGGTGATCTGGTCAGCCTGCGAGGTGAACAGCTTCAACGTCAATTGATTGTTGAGTTTGTGGGTCTTGTCTTCGAAGGTGGTTGTGAATTCGCGACTGTCGACATTGACGGTGACAAACGCATCACGCCGGGTGTTGATTGCCGAATCGCGCGCCAGCTTCATGGCAGCGGCGATGGCGCGAACGTTCGATTTCAATTCGGCACCCGACACGCCGCTGCCCATCATGCGCGGCACCATGGTGAACATCAGCGCGATGAGCATGACGACCAGCAACAACTCGAGCAACGTGAAGCCGCCGGCTCGTTTAGTTTGAAGCTTCCTCATGGGCGCGCCTGATGTTTCCACCACGGGTCTCACTGCGGGGTTTCAACGCGGGTCGTCAATCCCACGAGCGTATATCTCGATCCGCCCCTTCGCCGCCGTCCTTGCCGTCGGCACCGAGCGAGATCAGTTCGAACGGCCGGTTGGCATCCCCCGGCGACTTGTAAATCATGTCATTGCTCCACGGATCTTTGATGGCATCGGCATTCTTCACGTAAGGCCCGTTCCAGTTGGTCGCGCTACCCGGATTCACCAGCAGCCCGCGAAGTCCCTCGGCGGTGTTCGGATAGCGTCCGGTATCCAACTTGTACATATCGAGCTGCGCCGAAATTTCGCTGATGCGCGCCTTGGCGAGGCCAGATTTGGCCTTGTCGCCCTGCCCGAAGATACGATTTCCCGCCCACGCCACAACCAGGCCGATGATGGTGATGACGATAATAATTTCAATGAGCGTGAAGCCCTTGTTCGCATGCGAACGAAATTGCTTGACTGACAAATCCATGCTGACTCCTTAGAAAATCTAGAACTTGATATCCATCATGCCGAGCATTGGATCAAGCAACAGGAACATGATGCCGGCGATAAATAGCGCCAGAAAAATGATGAGGATCGGCTGCATCAGCGCCAACGCGCGCTTGATCAACGTCGCCACCTCCCGGTCGTACACGTCGGCAACCTGGTAGAGCATCTCACCCAACTTACCGGTCTCTTCGCCGACTGAAATCATCTGTACCGCCAGCTTCGGGAACACATTGGTTTCAAGCATCGGCTTGGCAAAACCGCGTCCCTCTTTCAATTCGCGCGCGACGAACTCAAGGGCATCGCGAAACACCGCGTTGTTGATCGTTTCCTTCAAGATAAACATGCTCGACAACAGCGGCACGCCGTTTTCCAGCAACGTGGCCAACGAGCGGGCGAAGCGCGCCATCTCAATACGACCGATCAGCCGGCCGATAATTCCCCAGCCGAGCATGCGGCGATCCCATCTGGCTTTTGACGCGGGCTGTTGAAATGATCGCGATACCAGCCAGACGGCGGCAAGCGCCACGGCAATAATCACCTGCCAGTTGTCGCGCAAGAACAAGCTGACGGCGAACAGCGCTGCTGTGGCAGTTGAGACTGCCGCGCCTGATTGCAAAAAGATCTGCTTGAACTGAGGGACCACGATCAACAGAATCAGCAGGATCGAAACCAGCGCGCCGCCCAACAAAATGACGGGGTAGATCAACGACGATACAACCGTGTCGCGCAACTCTTTCGCGCGCTCCATGTAGTCGGCCAGCCGGAGTAACACGCCGCCGAGCGCACCGCCCGCTTCGCCGGCCTTGACCATGTTGATATAGAAACGCGAAAACACCGCTCGATGCACGTCGAGCGCCTTTGACAGCGACGAGCCGCCACGCACTTCGTTACGAATCGCCGATAACAGCTCGCGCATGCGTTCGCGCTCGGCGAGGTTGATCAAGATTTCGAGACTGCGGTCGAGCGGCAGGCCGGCTTTGAGCAGTGTCGCGAGTTCGCGCGTGATAATGGCCAGCTCATCCTGACCGATGTGACGCGAAGAGAACACAGGCTTGGTACCCGACGACGCACCGGCGGTTAACGCCGCAGGCGTGGTCGCCGTCTGTGCACCAACCTCGGCCGCGCGGATCGGAATCAGGCCGAGCGTTTTCAGGTGCGCGAGGACGCCGTCTCGTGAGATGGCATCCAGCACGCCCTCCTGTAGTTCGCCGGCGGGACTAACCGCCTTGTATTGAAAGAGTGGCATGACGAGGCAGCGACGCTCAGTCTTCTCTGGTGACGCGCAAGACTTCTTCGATGGTCGTTACGCCCTGTACTGCTTTTTTCAGGCCGTTCTCGTACATGGTCTCCATGCCCTCGGCAACCGCCGCCTGCCGCATCTCGGAGGCGGTAGCGTGCTTCATCACCAAACTTCGCAGATGGTCGGTGATGGGTAACACTTCCATGATGCACTCGCGACCGTAGTAACCGGTATGGCCGCAATGCTCGCAACCTTTGGCGTGGAAGAGGGAAACGCGCCCGGCTTTTGTGTAGCGTTTCAATCCCATTTGCTCGACGACTTCATCGACCGGATGGTAGGGCGTCTTGCAATGTGTGCAAAGTCTGCGAACCAACCGTTGCGCCTGGATACCGATGACGGTGGACGTCAGCAGATAATCATCAACGCCCATGTCGAGCAGGCGATTGATGGTTGATGCCGCATCGTTGGTGTGCACCGTCGACATCACCAGATGCCCGGTGAGCGCCGACTGCACGGCGATCTGTGCGGTCTCCAAATCACGGATCTCGCCGATCATGATCACGTCCGGGTCTTGGCGAACAATCGAGCGCAGCGCATTGGCGAACGTCAGGTTGATCTGCGGTTTGACCTGAATCTGGTTGATGCCGGGCATCTGGTATTCCACCGGGTCCTCAACCGTCAGGATTTTCACGTCCGGCTGGTTGAGCCTGTCCAGTGCCGTGTAGAGAGTGGTTGTCTTGCCGGAACCGGTCGGCCCGGTCACCAGTAATACGCCGTGCGGTTGCGACAGCAGATCGAGAAACACTTTCAGGTTGGCGTCGTCAAATCCGAGTGCGGCAAAGTCGAGCGCCACGCCGCCCTTGTCAAGAATACGCATCACCACCGACTCGCCGTGCATGGTCGGTACCGTCGACACGCGCAGATCAATTTCCTTGCCCTGCACGCGCAGCTTGATACGGCCGTCCTGCGGCAGGCGACGCTCGGCGATATCGAGATTGGCCATGATCTTGATGCGCGAAATGACGGCCGCCGACAGACGGCGTGGCGGCGATTCGGTTTCGTGCAACACGCCGTCGATGCGATAGCGAACGATGAGGCGGTTCTCGAACGGCTCGATATGAATGTCCGAGGCGCGCCGCTCCAGCGCGTGATTGATGATCAGATTCACCAGCCGGATGACCGGCGCTTCAGACGCCAAATCCTTCAGGTGTTCGATGTCGCCGAACTCCTGCTCTTCATCGCGCGTTGAAATGTCATCGACAATCTGGCCCATCGACGACTTGCCGGCGCCGTAAAGGCGTTCGTAGACGACGTCAAAGTCATTCGCGGTCAGCAGCTTGGCCGAGACGCGTTTGCCGGTTGCGGCGGCAAATGCCTGAAGCGTGAAGGCGTCTTGGGGATCAACCATCGCCAGCACCACTTCGCCCTCATTGTCGGCCACCGGAATGGCCCGCGACTCTTGAATAAACCGCGATGAGATTGTTTCTTCGAGTACCGGCAGTTCGGGAAACTCAGCCGCCTCAACAATCGTCCAGCCACGTTGTTGCGCCAGCGCCAGCGCCAACTCGCGATGCGAGAGCATGCCCATGCGCGTGAGGATCGAGCCGAGCTTTTCGCGGCTACCCGACAATCGCGCGGTTTCTTGCACCTTCAATGCACGATCCAGATTGGCCGCGTCTAATTTGCCGCGCGCAAGCAACGCCTCGCCGAGGCGCAACGCCGGTGGTAGCGTCGCCAAGAGTTCAGCGTCCAACAATGTCGTGATGTCTGCGGTCAAGAGTCTCTACTCTGGGTTGCAAAAAGGCGGCAAAAAAGGCGGCAAAAAAGCTGGATTGAGTATAGCAGCGCACCCGTTTGCACGACGTGTGCGACAAGGACGCCGTTCGCGTCCTGCGCGCGCATTGGTAACCGGTTGTTTCAGGGCCGTCAGCGGATGGCGAGATCAAGCCGGCCGCTTGCCGCCCAACGCCTCTAACAGCAGTCCAACAAACTGCGGCAATACCGCCAAAGTGTCAAAGTCGGCCGCGACGTGCTCACGCGCGCGCCTCGTCACTGTGCGGCGGAGGGTTTCATCGTCAAGCAGGCGCTCAATCGCCGCAACCCACGAGCCGACTTCGTCGTCTGCAAACAGCCCGGTTTCGCCATTCTTGATGTACGTGAGGTACGGCTCGGCGCGGGAATAGACGCCCGCCGCCCCACAAGCGGTGATTTCAAGATACTTGTTCGGGCACTTTGATGCTTCAAACCGCGTGTGCCCGACCGGCGCCACCAACACATCCGGCGCCGCCGCGACGACGGTTGCCGCGTAGGCGGCGTAGTTGAACCGGTATGGCTCAAAATGTACACGCCCATTGGGAAGCGCGGCAAGTTCGTCCGGTAGCGCATTCGACATCACGAAAATATCCACATCCGCGCGCCGGCGCGCGATGCTGACCAACGCATCGAAGGCGA
>Ga0209490_10004862_pt1 | contig 12315 bp, 10 predicted proteins | sample MAT06_FD_187209 | JGI IMG/M metagenome (GOLD analysis project Ga0209490, IMG submission 187209) | Freshwater microbial communities from Lake Fryxell liftoff mats and glacier meltwater in Antarctica - MAT-06 (SPAdes) (version 2) | ecosystem: Environmental > Aquatic > Freshwater > Ice > Liftoff...
AGATCAGTGTGAGGCAAGACCGATGATTGCTTCGTCTGCTTTCAGCCGTGCGCTTTCCAAGACCCGATGTGGAAGCAAGATGTTCCCAGCAGCCAGGGCGTCGAGCCAGCAAAGGCGTGCCAGCGGGGCAGCGCGTACACTACGCACCACATTTTTTAGAGTTGCCCCCATGACCTCATTTGCCGACTTCGGCCTGAATGCCGACGTATTGCGCGCGATTACTGACATCGGCTACGAAACGCCGACGCCAATTCAAGCGCAGGCCATTCCGATTTTGCTGGAAGGCACCGACATTATCGGGCAGGCGCAAACTGGCACCGGCAAAACCGCTGCGTTTGCTTTACCGCTGCTGACGAGAATCGATTTGTCGCGCAACAAGCCGCAGGCGCTGGTGCTCACGCCGACCCGCGAGCTGGCCTTGCAAGTGGCTGAAGCCATCGGCAGCTACAGCAAACACCAGCGCGGCTTAAATGTGCTGGCCGTGTATGGCGGGCAGGGCATGGGCACCCAGTTGAAATCGCTCGCGCGCGGCGTGCATGTGGTTGTTGGTACGCCGGGGCGAATCATGGATCACCTCGAGCGCAAGACGCTTGATCTTTCCGAGCTCAAGGTCTTGGTGCTTGATGAAGCCGACGAAATGCTGCGCATGGGTTTTATCGACGACGTCGAGACGATTCTTAAATCGGTGCCCGCGACGCGCCAAACCGCGCTGTTCTCGGCCACCATGCCGCCGCAGATCAAGAAAATTGCGCTGAACTATTTGCGCGAACCCAAAACCCTATCGCTCGGCGAGCGCACGATGACCGTGCCGTTGATCCGCCAGCGCTATTTGCTGGTCAAGCCGCACGATAAATTTGAAGCGTTTGCGCGCGTGCTGGAAAGCGAGCCGAGCGAGGGCGCGTTGGTGTTTTGTCGCACCAAAACCGCCACGGTGGAAGTGGCTGACAAGCTCAAGGCGCGCGGCTACTCGGCGGCAGCGTTGAATGGCGATTTGGTCCAGCAGCAGCGCGAAAAGATCGTCGAGGAATTGCGCTCGGGGCTTTTGGATGTGGTTATTGCCACTGATGTGGCTGCACGCGGGCTGGACGTTGAGCGCATTACCCACGTGTTTAACTTTGACATTTCAAGCGACGTTGAAGCGTACGTGCATCGCATCGGGCGCACCGGTCGCGCGGGTCGTGCAGGCGAGGCCATTTTGCTGATTGCGCCGCGCGAGCGCGGCATGCTTAAAGAGATCGAGCGTCACACCCGGCAAACCATCGAGATGATGCAGGTGCCCACGCTGCAAGACCTTTCAACGTTGCGCGTGAGCCGCTTTAAAGCGATGGTGCTGGAGGACATCGCGAAAGGCGGTTTGGAGCAACATTCTGAACTCGCCTATCAAATAGCGGCTGAAGCACTCGTCGAGCCCGGTGATGTGGCGGCCGCGCTGATCCGCATGAACTCGAAAGCCGATCCGCTGCTCAAGCTGGGTCGTGAAATTGAACGCGTCGAAGGCAGTGCCGGGACGCCGAATCGCGGCAAATTTGAAAGCGCCTCGCCACGGGCCAAGTTTGACAAGCCGCGCTACGCCCGCGAAGGCGATTCACCGCGCCCGCTGAAATTTGAGAATAAGTCAGAAGGTTCCAGCGAATCGCGCTTTGAACGCGCGCCGTCGGCTGCGGGCGATGAATCGAACTTCAAGCGCAAAGCGCGCGTACCCAGCGAAGGCGATTTCGCGGAACCGCCTGCACGTCGCCGCCCAGAACGCGCGATGGACGCCGACAAAATCCGCTTGCGCATTCAAGCCGGTCGCGAACACGGCGTGCGCCCGCAGGACGTAGTAGGTGCGATTGCCAATGAAGGCGGTATCAGCGGCGATCAAATTGGCGCTATTCGGATTGAGGAAAACTTCAGCACCGTGGATGTGCCGCGCGATCAAGCCGACAGCCTGATGAAACGGATGGCCAAAACCTGGATTCGCGGCACGCCAATGGGCCTCGAACACGACCAGGCCGCAAGCTCCGGCGATGCCGCGTCGTTATTTGTTAAACGCAAGCCGCCCTACGCTGGCAAAGCCGACTCAGCCCCACCTTTCGGTCGCACGCGTTTGAAAGGCGCACCGGTTACCACCGATTTCCGCCCAAAACCAGCGGGCCCTAGTGCACCTTACAAAGCTAAACCGCCGGGATTTAAGAAGAAGTTTAAGAAAGTTGAGCGTTAAGGAGCGACTGCTCAGCGGACGTCGTGCTCGTTACGACGCCGTTGGGCGATTTGACAATGCTCCACAAAAACAGCTTTTTCGCCGCACACACATTGTGTGGGAGCTACGCATTGTCTTATCTTTAGGCCATGCCAAATCCTACACAGCAAGCTGATCTTGCCGATCTTGAAGCGCGCATGGCCGAACTGGTCGGCGTGGCGCAGCGCTTGGCCGATGAGAACCGTAATTTGCGGGTGTCGCAAGAGCAGTTGAGTGCTGATCGCGCCAATTTGATCGCCAAAAATGAAATGGCGCGGTCACGTGTGGAAGCGATGATTACGCGGCTGAAGAGCTTAGAGGCGCAGTAGGATGGCAGAGCAGGTCACGCTTAAGATTCTTGATAAAGACTACGCGGTGGCTTGTTCGGCCGAGCAGCGCGTTGAATTGATTGAAGCGGCGCGCTTGCTGGACAGTCGGATGCGCGAAGTACGCGACAGCGGCAAGGTGTTGGGACTTGAGCGGGTAGCGGTCATGGCGGCGTTAAACATGTCCCACGAGATTCAAACCATGCGCATGCGCGAGGAAAGCGTGAATTCTGAGTTGGGAACGCGCGTGCATGATATGAAAATAAAGCTTGAGTCGGCTTTGCACGCGATCCTAAAATAGACGCAGGACGTTCTCGGCGATTGGACTCGCTCTTTACTATGTACCTCGATCCGTAACTTAACCCGCAGGGTTTGCAATGTTGGATGTAGTGAGCAGGTCCGCCTTCGCAGCGGAAAGCCTAAGCACCGACGCGCATCCCCACTTGAACCATTTGGTTCGAGGTCGCGTGAAGTGGGTCCGGAGTTCACTGAGAACGTCCACTCTTTTTTTTACTCATGTCCCGCGCTGACTTACGCCGGGACCTGAAGTCCCGTCTTCGGGACGCGCCACGCCCAGATTTATCGAGCGTGATTGACGCGCTATCAGCGGTCTTGCCGCATTCGGGTGCGCAAATTGCAACTTACCTGAGCGCGCCCGATGAATTCCCGACCGATGCACTCAATGCGTGGTTAATCGCTGCAGGCTATCGCTTGTCGGCACCTCGAGTGATTGGCTCGTTGCCGCCGGAAATGGTCTTTCACCGGTTCGGGAAAGGTCAGCCAACGGAGCGCAATCAATATGGCATCGCCGAGCCATCACGCGATGCGCCGTTGGCCGATACGTTTGAATGCATGCTGATTCCGCTGCTCGGGGTTGATCGACGCGGCCATCGCTTGGGGTACGGTTTGGGATTCTATGACCGATACCTACAGCGCTACCAAGAGCTTAAACAAACCCGTCCGCTGCTGATTGGCTTGGCGCATCGCGTGCAGCTGCTAGATTCGCTGGTGCCTGAGCCGTGGGACGTACCGCTCGACTATGTGCTCACCGATGTGGAGTTAATCCGCTGTCAATGAACTATTGGCTGATGAAATCCGAACCCGATACCTATTCGCTTGAAACACTCAAGCGCGAACCCACTGGGGTGGGAAGCTGGGATGGCGTGCGCAACTATCAGGCGCGCAACTACCTGCGCGAGCAGCGCGTGGCTGATCAGGTGTTTTTCTATCACTCCAACTGCGCGCAGCCGGGGATTGTGGGGATCGCCAGAATCGCAGCTGAGGCGCGTGCGGACCCGACCCAGTTTGATCCGCAGCACGATCAGTTTGACCCAACCGCTAAGCCGGAGCAGCCGCGATGGCTGCTGACCGAACTCGCTTATGTGCGAGATCTCAAGCGCACAATTACCCTTGAGGAGCTCAAGCGCCAGCCGCTGCTGGCTGAGTTTGCGCTGGTGCGCAAAGGCAATCGATTGAGTGTGTTGCCCGTCGCAAAAGCGTACTGGGATTTGATTCTTCAACTGGAGGCGTGATGTCGAGCTCGGCGGCAAAAGTAAACGCGGGGCTCGCTGCCCTGAAACACGTGCGTGCGAACTCGGTGCTGGGCGTCGGGACCGGCTCAACGGTGAATGTTTTTATCGAAGCTTTGGGTGCCAGCGGGATCAAGCTTATAGGCGCGGTGTCGTCGTCGGATGCGACCAGCGCACGACTGCGGGCAATCGGCGTGGAGGTGCTTGACTTGAACTCGACCGGATCGCTTGATGTGTATATCGACGGCGCCGATGAATGCGATCCGGCGCGCTGTTTAATTAAAGGCGGCGGCGGTGCGTTGACGCGCGAAAAAATCATCGCAGCGGCAGCGCGCAAATTTGTTTGTTTGATTGATCCGAGCAAGCAGGTGCAGCGTCTCGGACGCTTTCCCTTGCCGGTCGAGGTCATCGCGATGGCGCGCAGTTTTGTGGCGCGCGAGCTGCTGAAATTTGGTGGCGAACCCGAGTGGCGGCAAGGATTTATCAGCGATAACGGCTGCCCGATTCTCGACGTCCATGGGCTTGAGATCGCCGATCCAGAAGCGCTTGAACGTGCGATCAATCAAATCCCGGGTGTGGTGACGGTTGGTCTGTTCGCGGCACGCCGCGCGGATGTGGTGATTGTGGGACTTTCAAACGGGGCGCAAGAATTGTCATGAATAACCAAGTGAGATGGTTCGTCGCGCTCAATGTAGTGGGCGCGTTGCTGTCAACCGCGCACGCCGCCCCGCCGGTGAATGACGATTGGGCGCAGCGCACGGTGATCAGCGCGCTGCCGTTCTCAGCAACGGTTGCGAATGTCGCCGAAGCAACGCTTGCAGATACCGATCCGCGTCCATTTTGCCGGGTGGGCGCAAGCTCGCAAGGGGTGCGCACGGTTTGGTATGCAATCACTCCCAGCAGCGAGGTGTACCTAACGATCAGTGCCAGCGGCTACGACGCGATGCTGGGTGTTTACAGCGGCGCGCCGGGCAATTTTCAACAGGTCTTCGGTGGCTGCAACGACGACGGCTTGCCGTCGTTTGCCGCGCGGATTGTCGGGCTGAAGCTCGCGCCGGGCATTGAGTACTCGATCAACGTGGCGCAGTTTTCAGCCGCGACAACGCCCGGCGCGCTGACCTTTCAAGTGAGCGCACCCGCGCCCTATGTCGTCACTCAGTTTGCAGATCGCGCGGGCGTGAACTGCTTGCCCGGCAACTGCTCGTTACGCGAAGCGGTGTCGGCTGCAACCACTGCACCTGCGGCAATTCTTCTCAGCAACGGCGTCTATACATTGACCCTCGCGGGTGCCTCTGAGAACGCCAACGCGCTAGGCGATCTTGATGCGCGCGGCGCGTTGGCCATTTACGGCACGGGTTCAAGCGTGATCAGTGCGCTGGGATTAAACGACCGCGCGCTTGAGCTCGACCCTCTCGTCACTGATGGCTTTACTTATATTTTGCGCGGCTTGAGCGTGGTTGACGGCAATGTGATTGGCGACGGCGGCGCGATTAGCGCAGGCACAAATACTAACGACTATCTTGCGCTGGCTGACGCCAAGCTGCTGCGCAACCGCGCTACGCTCAACGGTGGCGCGCTGCGCTTTGGCGGCAACGTCGAGATGAGCCGTTCGAGTATTGAGCTGAACGAGGCCAATTCCTCGGGCGGTGGCGTGTCGTTTAATGGCGGCGCTAATACGCGCGCGCAGATCACTGAATCAACAGTTGCTGAGAATTTATCTCGAAGCAGCGTTGCGGGCGGTGGCGGCGGCATTTTTTCAAGCGCAGGCAGCACGCTGGTTGTTACCTCAACACTGAGCGCCAACCGCGCCAATTTTGCGGGCGGCGGCATCTTGGTTTCCTTAAGCACCGGCGGGTTGCAAATGCGCTATTCGACGCTCGCCAATAACTTGGCCGACGCCGATGGCAACGATGCCGCAGAGGGCGGCGGCATGCGCCATGAAGGCGGCTTGAGCGCCACGCTGATCGGCAATCTCATGAGCGATAACCGCACTGACAGCGCGGGCGGCGCGTTGAACGATTGCTCCCTTTCGGCGTCAGCCGGTGCGCTCGCGACGGCATCTAATTTTGTGCGAACGGTGGGCAATTGCGAGTTCAACTCGTCTGGTGACATCGTCAATCTGGATCCGCGTCTGGAAGCGTTGGCGTTCAACGGGGCCAGCACTCGCACGCACTTACCCGCTTTTGGATCGGCGGCGCTCGACGGCCTAGCTGCGGGCTGTCTTCCCTTTGACCAGCGCGGAATTGCTCGGCCAATGGATGGAAACGCCGATCAGGAGCCAGATTGCGATTTCGGTGCCGCTGAGAGTGACGTCATTTTTGCCGACACATTTACGTCGGCTCAATAAGCAAAAGCAAAATCGCGCCTTCGATCTCGTTGCGCACGTTAGGTGTGATCATTGAGGGTTGCTGAGTGGCTCGTGTCCACGCGTCAAGCAATCCAGCGCTCAGCGGGATTCGACCAGTGGCAATAGCTAATCTCACGCGCAGCAGCGTGACCAACGAGTGCTCTTCACCGAAGATCTCGCGGCGGGTTTCCAGTGCGCTTGCAAACAGCTTGGCAGCTAAAGAAGCGTCACCCTGAGCAAGGGCAATGCGGCCACTGAGTTCTTGTGCGCGCGCGGTAACCATATGCGCTGGACCTAGTATTGCTATGAGCGTGGTCAAGGCTTTTTCCGCGCGTGGGTAGCTGCGCTCAGCGCCATATTGCTCAAATTCAACGCTGGCGAGTACAAGCTCGGCCGTTGCGAGATCAAAACTTTTCGGATTGAAAAGCCGTTTTGCGATCGTCAGCGCTTCATCGGCGTATGTTGATGCGGCGGGAAAGCGCGAGCGTTCCAGCTCAACGCGCGCTAATCCCATCAAAGCAATCGGCGCAAACGGTTGCAAGCGCTTAGGTTCGCTGCGGTCCATTAGCTCAAGCGCGCGCCGATTGGCCGCGCCGGCTGCCTCCAGATTTCCCGCGCCGAGCGCTGAGATGCCTAATTCGGTATACAAAATTATTAAACGCGGGCTGTCAGCACCGTCGAGCGCAATTTGCGTAGCAAGCGCTGCCTCACTGATCTTTTGGCCCTGCTCGAAGCGACCCCGCATGCGCGCAATGCGCATCAGTTGGACATTCAGCGATAGGGTGTCGGACGTGCCGGTCTGGCGCGCAACGCTGAGCGCGCGCTCGAAACTCAACGAGGCCGCTTGAATCTCGCCTGCGCGCATTTCAACTTCGCCCAGCAGGGTCATAAAGTCAATCTGATCAGCTTTCGACGGCTCTGTGCTCATCAGCTGGTCGGTGGCGCGACGCGCGGCGGCCACACTCTCGCGGCCGCGCGACTGATCATCGGTAACCGCCGCGAGGGCGCGCAGCAGTTCAGTGCGCAAGCGTGTTCGCAGCGGAGCGGGGATTCGATCGAGCGCAGGCGTCAAGATCTCGGCACTTACGGCCATCGCGCCGGCGTAATCGCCGCTCGCGAAGCGGCTGCTGACATCCAAATAGGCAAATTCTGCCCACTCTGGGCGCTTGGCTGCGACCGCCAGCTTACGGGCATCGGCAAGGGCGAGCAGCGCATCGACGTGAAAGCCCAGCGAGCTCAGCGCCGAGCCGATTTGCCCTTGTAGTTGCATGCGTTCGACGGGTGAGGAAATCAAGCTTTCATCTACTTGTGCTCGCGCTTTAAGCAGCAGCTCGCGCGCATTTAGCGGCGTAGTAGCGCGCCCGTCGTTGGCGGACCCAAGCACTTCAAACAACAGCGCCAGGCTCGATTCCGCGCCGCCCTGCGCGATTCGCGCGCGGTTTAACGCCATCACCAGCACCACCGATAGGGCGAGCAGGGTGCTCAATGCGAAAGCGCCGAGACTAACCCCGAGAAGGTGACGCTTTACAAAACGCCGCGCCTGATCGACACGCGATGGCGATCGTGCCAGCACCGGCTGCCCGTCGACGAGCGCATCCAGATCATCGGCAAAAGCCGCCATTGAGGCGTAGCGGCTCGACGCCGCCTTGGCCAGCGCCTTATAAAGCACTGCGTCTAAATCGACGCGCGACAGCGATTTACTGAACGCCACGCCCAGTCGCTTGGAAGGCGCGGCCGGATGAGCTTCAACGATTGCCTGGGTGAGCGCGTAGGGTTTTTCCAGGCTTACCGCATAGGGTGACTGCCCGGTGAGCAACTCGTAGAGCACCACGCCAAGCGAGTAAATATCTGTGGCGGTAGAAAGAGGCCCGCCGACGACTTGTTCGGGCGAGGCGTACAACACGGTCATCGGCGCACTGGAGCGTCGGGACGTATCCGCCAGCACGGAACGCTGCTTGGCGGCGCCAAAGTCGAGCAGTTTGGGCGTGCCCTCGGTGGTCACCAAAATATTGCGTGGCTTTAGATCGCGATGGATCAGCAGGCGCTGGTGGGCGAAATGCACGGTGCGGGCAATGCTGGCAACTAGCCGTAAAATCTGCTCAAGACTCAAGGCATTTGAGGTGCAGTAGGCATTTAGCGGCAGGCCGTCTACCAGTTCCAAAACGAGGTACGGCTCACCGCGCGGGGCGGTTCCACCATCGATTAAGTGCGCGATGTTGGGATGATCAAGGTCGGCAAGATACTGCCGTTCGGCTAAAAATCGCCGGATCGAGCTGACTTCTGCCGGCCCGATTCGGTCGAGAATTTTGATCGCGACACGCTGCTGAAAATCGCCTGTGCGTTCGGCCTCGCAGATCGTGCTGGAGCCGCCTTGATCAATCACGCGCAGCAAGCGCCATACGCCAAGCTCGCTGTACGGCAAGCCGTGGCTGCGCTCTATGCGTGCGGGCATGTCGTCGAGCGGACTGGTAACAATCAGCAAGCGCAAGCGCTGCAGTACATCGTCAACCAGCCCAGGCGCATCGTTAACCGATGCCCGTACCAGCTCCTCGGCCTCTGCAAGCTTTAGGTTTTTGGCCCGTAGAAGAAGCTCTGAGATCTGTTCGCGAGAAAAATGCGGCATCGGAGGATGATGCCTTAACCCACGTGAGCAGACGCTAAAACGCTAGGCTTTTCTGGCGCCTTAGGGTTGAGGCGCTATTCAAAGCCATCTACAAACAGCGCTTCCTGGATAAGCACAAACTGGGTTAGCCCCTGATGCGCGCGGCAGCCGCCGGGGCTCGCGCAGTCTTCGATTAGAAATGCGCGCATGACCGCAGCGCCCGCAGTGGGCGGGGTCCACTGAAACTGAAGCTGCTCTTGGGTTTTGGGGCTGTTTGAGCCATGCGTGATCGACCACTGCCCGCAGTTGGCGAAAGTGGGCGGACGCACAAAAAGCGCACTTGGCAGGGCGAAGCTGCCCGCGCCAACGGTTGGCCCAGATTTAGCCCACAGCTGAATGCCGCGCAGACGACGAGTGGCTTCCAGATGACGCACGCGCACGCGCAGCGCGACTCCTGGCACGTAAGACAGGCGCTCGGGTTCGAGATACCAGCCGCTGACGGGTGGCTCGCTCAAAGTTGGGCTCATCGGCACCAGCGGCAGCACGTTAATCTCACAAATGGGCGAGCCGAAGGAATGTGCCAAGGCGTCCGATGAGAGCAATACGGCAAGAATCAATACTGGAATTCGCATGGCGCTAAGATTAATTCGCGGGCGTGCGGTTTTTGTCCAAAAAGTCACAAATCTTGTCAGCTAACCTCGGTAATAATCCGAACGTCATTACTCGAGATCGCCAAAGATGCGTCGCTTGCAGCCTATCGTTATCGCATCGTGTCTCTGCGCGAGCATTTTGAGTCCGCCGGTGTTTGCTGGCGATTGGATTTTTCAAGCAGGTTTTAGCGAACCAGCCGGTGGCCCTTACAACCCACGAGAAGCGTCGCGATTCTTGAGCCAGGCCAGCTTTGGTGCGACGCTCCCCGAAATTGATCGCGTTGGGCGAATCGGCTATGGCGCGTGGCTCGATGAGCAGTTTGTCGCGAGCCCCTCTTTACAGCTTCCTTATTTAGATGGGCTGATCGCGCAATATTTGCCCGGCCAGTCGATTCAAGTTTGGCAAGGCGAGCGCCAGGAAATTTGGTTCAAGAACGCCGTGACCGGCAACGACCAGCTGCGTCAGCGCGTAGCGTTTGCGCTATCACAAATATTGGTGACGTCTGACAACAACGGCTCCCTGGAGGGCAATCCCACGACGCTAGCCAACTATTACGACACCTTGGCGGCGGGCGCTTTCGGCAATTTCCGCACGCTGCTCTTTAACGTGACGCTGCATCCCTCGATGGGCCACTACCTGTCGATGTTTAAGAATCGCAAGCCAGATGCCGGACTAAACATCCGCCCGGACGAGAACTTCGCGCGCGAAATCATGCAGCTGTTTTCGATTGGGCTAACTCGCCTGAACCCTGATGGCAGCGTGCTCGATGGCAACCCCGCGCTGGCCGGTATCCAACCGCTGCCAACTTACACTCAAGACACCATTCGTGGCTTCGCGCACGTGTTCACCGGCTGGAATTTCTCAACGTGCACCGCGCCAACTGCGGTTGACGGCCCAAGCTTGAACTGGTGGCACTGGGAATACTGCGGTGCCGGCCCCGATACCCAGGACTGGCGCTCGCAGCCCGGCTGGCGAGCGCCACTCAAGCCGTGGGGCGAGGGCACTGCATTTGGTGAGATTTATCATGCGCAAGCGGGCACCAAGCAGCTGCTCAACTATCCGGGCGTGAGCTTGCCTAACGGCGTGTTGCCGGCGGGTGGCGGCGCGCGCGCAAACTTAAATGCCGCGCTCGATAATCTATTTAATCATCCCAACGTCGGGCCGTTTATCGGGCGACTGTTGATCCAGCGCTTAACCACCAGCAATCCGTCGCCGGCCTACATCGGACGGGTCAGCACGGCATTTAACAACAACGGTGCGGGCGTTCGCGGCGATTTACGCGCGGTGGTGCGCACCATCCTGACCGATCCAGAAGCACGCAATCCAAGCAGCCAAACCGCCGGCAAGCTGCGCGAGCCGCTCTTGCGCATCATGGCGCTGTGGCGCGCTTTGGATGCGCGATCTAACAATGGACGCATGTACGACTGGCCGTCTTTTTACGCGTCGCAAGCGCCGCAAAGCGCGCCGACGGTGTTCAATTTTTTCCTGCCCAATTATCAGCTGCCGGGGGAAGTCGCCACGTTGGGGCTCTATTCGCCCGAGTTTCAAATTACCACCGACACCTACATCACGCGCTTGACCAACGAATTGGGCGGCAAGATTTTTTGGGCGTGGCGCGGCAATCCAGGACTTGGCTCCCGGGATCCGGTGCAGGTTGATTTGGCGCGCGATTTGGCGATTGCCGACAACGCGCGTGCGCTGGTTGATCGCTATGACTTGCTGTTTATGGCCGGGCGCATGCCGATGCCGATGCACGCCGTGTTGGTGGCCCACGTCAACGACATTGCGATTAATTCTTGGGAGGGCGCGCGTCGCGAACGAGTGCAAGACGCACTCTGGCTCACCGTGACTTCGCCTGCCTACGTTGTGGAGAAATAACCATGAGCGCCTTCAAACGTCGCGAATTTTTGCATCGTTCCTTACAACTGGGCGTCTCCAGCGCCGCTTTCGCCTCGATGATGGGCAAGCTCGAATTGGCCCAGGCCGCTGGCGCACCGCCGCGTGCTTTGCTCGGCGGCGATTACCGCGCCATGGTCTGCTTGTATCTGTATGGCGGCAACGATTGCTTCAACATGGTGATCCCGCGTGACGCGGGCTACAGCGTGTACCAGGCAACGCGCACCAGCCTGGCGATCCCACAAGGTAGCCTGCTGCCGTTGACACTCAGTCAAGCGGCGCTTGGCGGCGGTCAATACGGCCTGCATCCGCAAATGGTCGGCGTGCAATCGATGTTTAACGCAGGCAGAGCAGCGATCGTCGCCAACGTGGGTCCGCTGGTAAGACCGGTCAACCGCGCGATTTACGACTCACCCGGCGCGCTGCTGCCCGCACAGCTGTTCTCTCATTCCGATCAAACCGTACTGTGGCAAACGCCACGCGCCGATTCGACCGATCGCACCGGCTGGGGCGGGCGCCTGGCGGATATTTTTGAGGCCAGCAACAGCAACCGCGTGCTGTCGATGAATGTTTCCCTCGACGGCGACAATGTGTTTCAAGCGGGCATTGATGTGGCGCCGTACTTTATGGCGAGCGAGGGCGTTGAGCAGATTGGGAGTATCCAAACCGGCGTCGCCAACTGCGGCACCGGCGGCTCATCAAGCTGGAATCGACGCCGCTGTTTGAGCTTTAACGCGCTACTC
>Ga0209490_10004863_pt1 | contig 12314 bp, 9 predicted proteins | sample MAT06_FD_187209 | JGI IMG/M metagenome (GOLD analysis project Ga0209490, IMG submission 187209) | Freshwater microbial communities from Lake Fryxell liftoff mats and glacier meltwater in Antarctica - MAT-06 (SPAdes) (version 2) | ecosystem: Environmental > Aquatic > Freshwater > Ice > Liftoff...
TCTAGCTGCGGGGCGATTGCTTCTCCTGCGAGAATTTGTGATTGCAAATGCGCTAACAAATTCTCGAAAACGGATATTTCAGCTTTGCAATTACGGGCAATATCTTTAGCGCGTTCGGCAAGCTCGTCATACTGCGATAGCGCCAACATATCCGCCAAAATCTGTTTGCGATCGCTAGGACGCTTGAGCATAAATTCATCAGCGCGACCTTGACGCAAATAAGCCGAATTTACAAAGGTCTCATAATCCATTTTTAGGTGCGAAATGATTGTCTGCTGCGTCGATTGCACCTTGCGCTCGGTTAGGGATTTAAATTTTCCTTCACTCTGTACCTGAAATTCTAAAGAGGTTGAACTATTTCGCGATCGGGTTCTGATCACGCGATAAACTTCACCACCTGCGATAAACGTAAAATCTACCTGTGCTTCTTTAGAACCGACATGAATCACATCATCTTGGCTTCCCACACGGCTTGCGCCCCATATCGCCCAAGAAATCGCCTCTAATAATGAAGACTTTCCCGCCCCATTTGCGCCACAAATACAGGCAACATGCAGCCCACTAAAATCTAGGGCTAATTGTTGATAGCTCAAGAAATTTTTTAATCGTAATTTCTGAGGGATCATATGCTAAATAATTTGGTGTGTAAGAACCTTTCTTATGCAGTTATACTAATTGTTATCTAATTATCATAATAATACGCTGTCTAACAAGAGTTTAGTTCTTACTAAGTAGATAGGCAAAAGAAAACCTAAAACCAAAAAAGCTGTGGCGCACGCACAGCGTGCGCTACAGCTTTTTTGGTTTTGGTTTACTCCTATCTATTTAGGTACGACATAGCCAATAAAAGCTGAGGGAGTTATGGAAATATGGGAAGAAATTAGCCGTCAAAGAGTTAGATATATCGTCGATAGCTATCAGTTAGATGGCAATGACGATGAAGATTTTGATGAATATTTAGAAGATTTATTGCAAGCCTACGCACCTCCACAAATTGAATTAGCGCTTGTAGAAGTTTTGATCGAAAGCTGGCGAGTTATGCCTCTAATTCGCGGTGTTATATTCCTAAAGCGATCGCACGAGCGTTTAAAAACATGGGAAAACAACCCGATTACGCCACATATTTCTGCCACACATTTTCGTTTGATTACAGGCTTAGATCCTACACCCGTGTTTGGTAACCAAAACATCCAAACAAATAGAAGTATCTTTTCTGCTATTAAAGGGTAAGCTAAAATTCACTGATCATCAAATTTATTAGATGAATCTTTCTTCACAGATCGCAAAATTCCTTCATAAAACTTTAGGAAATACAACTAAAGGTAGATTTCAGGACGAGTTTTCCAAAAAATCTACCTTGAAATACTTCTTTGCATTTTTATTGTTTACAACTCTAGGGTATTTAGGGAATTATTTTCGGCTACCGCTATTTTTTGGCGTTGATTTCTTGTTTGGCAGCATTTTTGTACTGATTGCCACCTATCTCTATGGGATCACGATGGGGGTGATGGTTGCTGCGATCGCCAGTATTCACACATATGTTCTGTGGGAACATCCATATGCCGCAGTTCTGTTTGTTTTGGAAGCTTTTTGGGTAGGGATTTGGCTAAATTATTACCAGACAATCAAAATGCGATCGCACAGCTTGGTTTTACTTGTGTTGTCCTATTGGCTATGTTTAGGTGCGCCTTTGTGCTTTGGGTTTTACCACTTTATTCTTGGTTTTGAGAGTGGTTCACTGATCTTAGTTCTCTTGAAGCAAATAATTAACGGGATATTTAATGCTCTAATTGCTAATTTATGTATTAATTATTTTTCACCATTACGTCAATGGGTTCAGAAAAAGCGAGTTGGGTACTATAACGCAAATATTCAACAAATGTTATTTCATTTGTTACTAACCTTTATGTTTGTGCCGATTTTAATGATCGCAGTTTTAGTCGGTTATCAATCGCTACAAGACATCGATAGTAAAATTAATACTAAATTACATTCAAGTATGGAGACACTTACTGTTGATCTAAAATTTTGGCATCAGCGCCATTTAGATGTTTTACACGAATTAGCGACAATCGGAACCGATCAGCAAAACTTAGAACGTTTACAATTTGCTACTACTACTCTAGGAAAAACTACACCCAGGTTTTTGAGAATCTATACCGCAGATGCTAAGGGTAATATTTTGACAAGATTCTCTAGCATTTCTGATACAAACATAGCCAGTCTTAGTCAATCCGTTGTCCACACAGAAATTTTTCGGCAAGTTCAAACGACCTTGAGCATTGCGTTCGGAGATATCTATGCCGATGCGATTGCCACTTCTCCTCATGTTGATATAGCTGTACCGATATTTAAGAATAATCGCTTTAATGGGCTTGTTGTGGCGGAGTTAGATATTGCTCGGGTCAAAAAATTTTTAGAAGATAAATCAGAAACATTGAAGATTGAGACTATATTACTCGATCGCCACAAAGATATAATCGCTAGTACAGCTCCCAACTTCTTGTCAGGAAAGCGCTTTGAATTAGAACAGGGTGGTGAGATTCGACCTTTTCAGCCAGAGCAGGTGCAATGGTTCCCAATAATGAAGGGAGCATCATTGACGACCCGATGGCGTAAATCCTATTATTTACAGCAAGTGGCGATCGGCGGAGGGATTCCTTGGAATATAGTCGTCCTTTTTTCGCCAGTTGACTATATCGATACCCTTGAGAAATTACATACCTACATACTTGTGCTTGTACTAGCGATTATTTTGCCAGCAATAGTAGTCGCGAATGCACTCAGTCGCCGTCTGGTGAAGCCGATCGCCAAATTGATTCGTCTCTCCACCGATCTCCAACAAAATCTCTCGGTTGAATCAAACTTTGCTTGGCAGTCTAGCAACCTCGCCGAAATCGATGCCCTCGGCGATAACTTTCAAGTCATGGCGATCGCGCTACGATCGCAGTTTCACAAAATCGAACAAACAAATCAAAATCTAGAGATACGCATTCAAGAGCGTACCGCCGAACTAATCAAGAGTGAAGAGCGTTGGCAATTAGCAATTAAAGCCGCCGATGATGGGATTTGGGATTGGAATATGGAAACTGGAATAATATTTCGTTCAGATCGTTGGCGCACGATGCTTGGTATGAATCCTGAAGTCGATCAGGAACAACCATTAGATTGGCTAGATTTGATTCATCCAGAAGATCGCGATCGCATTTTGCAGTTACAAGAAGATTATCTTACAAAGAAAATTCCGCAGTATGTCAGCGAATATCGTATGCGCTGTCAAGATGGGAGTTATAAATGGATACTAACTCAGGCTATGGCAATTTGGAATGACGAAGGCAAACCAATTCGCTTAGTTGGCGCAAATAACGATATTACCGATCGCAAATTCGCGAAGATGGAAATGTTGCAAGCAATGGAAGCCGCCCAATCTGCTAATCGGGCTAAGAGTGAATTCTTAGCAACAATGAGTCATGAGATTCGGACTCCCATGAATGCCGTGATTGGCTTTACAAGCTTACTGTTAGATACAAATCTCGATGCTGAGCAACGAGATTTTATGGAAATCATTAGCTCGAGTGGGAATAATTTGCTCACGATTATTAATGATATTCTTGACTTCTCAAAAATTGAATCTGGACAGTTTCGCTTAGATGTTCATCCATTTAACTTACGACATTGCATCGAAGAATCCCTAGATCTTTTAGCTACTGTTGCCGCGACTAAACAAATTGAGCTAGCCTACTGTATAGATACTGAAGTACCTGAACAGATTGTTAGTGATGTCACCCGCTTAAGACAAGTATTAGTAAATCTATTTAGCAATGCCGTTAAATTTACATCTCAAGGAGAAGTGACACTAAGAGTTTCTGTCCAACAATTTGACGATCGCAATCAAAACTATCAATTACTATTTGCGGTTAAAGATACTGGGATTGGGATTCCTCGAGATCGTTACGATCGCTTGTTTAAACCATTCAGCCAAGTAGATGCATCGACTACACGCCAATATGGTGGGACAGGGCTAGGACTTGCGATCGCAAATCATTTAACAATCCTGATGGGCGGCTATATGTCTGTTGAGAGCGTTGTCGGTATTGGCTCGACTTTTAGTTTCACGATTTCCGCATTTGCGGATCAAACAGATATAGATCAAACATATTCAGTGCGTGAAGAATGGAATCAGAGTCTGATCGGTAAACGAATATTAATTCTCGAAGATAATGATGTTAGCCGAGAAAGCTTAACTACATTTGCGCAAATCTTAAAAATGGAAGTGCTGGCAACTAGCTCCAGTGAGCAGGCGATCATATGGTTACAGAGTGAGCAAAAATTTGATTTAGCAATTGTTGATGCGAGCATTCCCTTAATTATGGTTGAGGAAAATACATCTAGTGATCAGTCTGATAATTGCGATATCAGACATGTAATACGGATACAATCAAGTTTGCTGCCAATAATTTTGCTTTCCCATACTTATAACTGTGACTTGTTCGCTTCTGACGCGATCACGACATGTCTCAGCAAACCAATTAAGCGATCGCAATTATACAAATCTATACTAAATCTCTGTAGCGATCAATCTCTAGTTAAAAGCCAAGCAAAACAGAAAGATAATATTCTTTTTGATGAGAAATTTGCTGCCAAATTTCCTTTGCAAATTCTCTTAGCCGAAGATAATATTGTCAACCAAAAAGTTGCGATCCGTTTCCTTAACCGCTTAGGGTATCGTGTGGATGTGGTCGCAAATGGCATAGAAGCCATAGAGTCAACCTATCGCCAAAATTATGATGTGATCTTGATGGATCTACATATGCCTGAGATGGATGGACTCACCGCAACAAGGAGAATCATCGCTGAATTTATGCAAAAGCCTTGGATTATTGCCCTAACCGCCAGTGCATTAGAAGGCGATCGCGAGATGTGTCTAGAATCGGGAATGAAAGATTATATAAGCAAACCAATTCAAGTTCGAGATTTAACCCAAGCATTAAAGAAAGCATTTGACAATCTCCACCAGTAAGAATCCTTACAACCCAAAAAGCTATGGCGCACGCGCCATAGCTTTTTGGGGTTTGGATGCTATATGGAGCTTGCCCAATTAAGGTAATCGCGATCAACTGCGATCGCAGGTATCGCAATAATTTCTGGTGTTTCGTAAGGATGTAGCGATCGCAATCTAGATCGCAAAGTTTCATAATTTGCTGGCAAGGTCTTGATCAAAACTAAATGCTCAGACTCATGACAGAGTTGCCCTTTCCACATGTAGGTAGAAGTCAAGCTAGGCATTATTTGTACACAAGCAGCAAGTTTTTCTTCGATCAATAAATTGGCAATGCTTTGAGCCTGATTAACATCAGGAAGCGTCGTCATGATTACGATTAAAGTTGCTTCTGGGTCTGACATGATTTAAATATTAAAGAGGGACTATTGAAATTGCCGCTTCGCGGCAATTTCAATAGTCCCTCTGGTTTTTTTACTTAGTTTCTGAAGTCTCACTTGAGGCTTCGGTAGTTGGCGCAGTGATTAATGCGGCTTCTTTCTGGGCGCGTTTTTTGCGTTCAGCTTCTGCCATGTCAGCCATCATCTGACGAGCTTGCTCGATTTTGTCAAGATTGGATCGATATAAATCAACATCTTTAACTAAGCGATCGCCCCCAAATTTCAGCATTTCACCCACTGACTTGATCACTTCTTCACGCTTAGTATTATCAGCAATCTCATCAGGATTACTGATTTCTAGCAATGCATAGAGACCCACACCGAGCAGGCGGCTGTATTTAAAATTCTCTTTGTGCGCGATTGTCTGTAGCTGATCAGACAAAGGTTCGAGACTAATCCCCGAATCTAGGTTAGTTAATAGAGGTTTAATATCATTAGGCGATCGCAATGCTAGATCGCTCAGAGTTGTTGCGTCTTGACGAATGCGATCGGAATCAAACTGAAGCGATGAACATAATGCATGAAATACAGCAAAGCGGTCAGTTTCAGGTTTGTACCCCAATGTAAAGCGATCAAAGGTTGTCACCAAACCTAATGCAAAAATTGAGTCATACACAAATGTTTGATTGACTTTCAGCAAATGGACTTCCACCAAAAGCTCATCTACAACCCGTCTATAGACTTGATTGACTGGCTTGGGGAAAGCTAAATAAAAATCTTTTTTAGTATCAGAAACAGTACGAACGGTATTCACAGTCAACAAAACCTAAAGACAAGATAGTTAAATTTATCATCGCACAGTTAGCCATAGCATCAGTCTATCCCTGTAGATAAATTTGCTCAAAGCCCAAAAATCTGTGGCGAACGCGCAGCGTTCGCCACAGATTTTTGGGTGTCTACTTTTTGCTTCGACTATCTTGCCAAGCAGTCCCAATCCCTTGCACCACACCTCGACCAATCAGTCCAATCCCTCGACCAATTACATTGGTCAATACATATATAAATCCACTACCAATAAAGGTGATCGCTGATTTTAAACGCGGTGCGATCGCATCTTGTAATTCCAGTACTAAAGTGACAGCAAGCTGTACACCTTCTAGCTGCTGTAGCTCCTGATTGCGTGGCGTATAAATACTGACTCTTTTGATGCCATAATCGGTAAATGCCAACAAAATATGGCGACTTTCAAAGATTAACTGCGGGTCAGTAATATATTTTTCCAAGCGATATTTCCAAGACAAATCATTACGAAATCTTTCAATTTCACGAGTAGCTAATAGATTATAACGATAGAAATTTTGTTTAATTTCTTCAGAATCTGCGAAATTATTTAAAAGTGGTTGAATTACCGCATTTGCAATTTGAATAATTAAATTATCTAAGATTAATCCTCCTCTTTGCATTGCTTCAGTTGTGCCTATAGGGTTACTAGAATTATCAACTACTAGTTCTGTCCCAAACAATAAATGTGATAGCAGATTATCAACATGAGGGATTTTGTCTAAGAACTCAGTCTTCACGACTGTGATATCATCAAGTAAAACATCGACAACATTTACCTCAGAATCAACCGCAAAATCTAAGTTAGTAATGTTACTAATGATGTAATATTTCCCAAAAAAGTTAATCACTGATTCCTGCCAAATATTTTTTAAAATATCAGATATTTGCGACTCTAGCTGTAATGGTTGAATTTGGGAAAATCGCAAATCAGTTATGCTTTTTTCAATTTGTCGCAAAGTAATATATAAGAGTTCACGCTTTTTTGAATCTTTTAAAACATCAATTTCTAAAGGGTTTTTACTCAAATTCAATAAACTAGATTGCAACTTTTTAACTGTGTTGTCCCATAAACTAGCTTGAATCGCTAAGGCATTACTACGCAACTTTTCATCAGATCTGCTTTGTGATGTATCAGTTTTGCGATCGCTTATTTCTATATTTTCTATATTTTCTAGATTAGGGCTAGTAAATTCTTCGTTTACATTAGGATTAGACGTAGGATTTTCTGAAATAATTACAGGTATTGATTTTTGTCCCCATAGCCGATCCACCAACCAACGCGCCGCTTGCAATTCTCGCGCCTGTCCCGCTAAAACTATTTTGGCAATGCGATCGCTAATCTGATCGTGATTGGTATCCGCTAAATTCGCCTTGACCTCATTCAACACAAGATCAATTCTCCGCATTCCCGAAAGATAAAAATTGCGCTTCACGATCGCCACGACAGTTTGCTCAGAAAAATTTTGCACTAAGCGAGTTGTCTGATTGGTGCGATCAATACTCAGCAAATTGCGATCGCCAAAATATCGATTACCTGAAGCAACTAGACGAATGGCGGTAATTAACTGATCAGGACTAGTTCCCTTTAAGCAATAGCCCTCAATTCCATTAAGCAAAGCTGTCTCCACCAATTCAGGAGCCTGTGGAGAACTCAACAATAAAATTGGCAATTTGGGATATGTAGACTTTAAGCCCTGACAAAGATCTAAACCAGATCGACGATCTGGCTTGCCTAATGCTGAATTTTTTAGGTCTAAGTTAAGATCGAGAATTATTAAGTCAAGATCGTTGTCTCCTTGCAAAATCCCCAAAGCATCTATGAGCGCATCCATCTCCGCCACTACTTCCAAGTCTGGAAATTGTGCTAGCCAAGTTCGCATCCCCATCCGAAAAATGCGATCGGCATCTACTAAAAGTAATCTATATATTTCGTCACTCATTGATAAATTGATCAGACAATTTTTGCTCAATACATCTTAAACTATGCTGTCTTCCACAAATCAAGGTGATTTCTAGCAATTCTCATTATAAATAGGCAAGCATAATTAAACCCAAACCCCAAAAAGCTGTAGTGTACGCTGCGCTTGCGCTACAGCTTTTTGGGGTTGTTTGAGTCGAGGGAGGCTGTTATGCCCCGATGCTCTCAGTTAGATCTGGACGTGCATATTTCTACGCATCCATCTCCCGATATTTTTAGTTTTCGCTAGTGTGACGAATTTTTCGCCACCTGTATTTTGAAACTTTGAAATTTTGCTTATGGCGAAAAAAATAGCGACACTAGTATGCAATCAATTACCTTAGCCATCGGCACACAGATTGTTTTGTCGCGTGCTATGCCTCGCTCTTTTCTTTCTGACATTGGAGTTCGCATCCTTGTCGTTAATCCTTATTTCTTTGTTTTACATCTCTTTTTGGGCAAGCTCAAACTGCGTTAGGAGCAGAAAATTTATGTATTGGTCTGCAATTTTGGCTTTTGAGAATCTCAAGTAAACATCTGCTTTGGAAGAAATAGGTTCTTCTAAGACATTATGGATCGCTTGAGATAAATTTTGGAGTACATCTCCTGCCAAACTAAAATAGGTACAGTCATTTGCTCCAATTTCTTTAAAAATCTCAATATTAGAGCATATTACTTTGCAAGAAAAGGATAAAGCTTCGATAAGAGGAATGCAAAAGCCCTCTAAAGAGGATGGTATGACAAATAGCTGACAATTTTGATATAGCCAGCAGAGTTCGAGATCATCTATAGATGAAAGCATAAGTATTGATGATTCTAGCGATCTCTCCTGAATGAGAATATTAAGGGATTCTGTTTCAGGTCCTGAACTACCGACTAAAACTAAACGAGTTTCTGAATTAATTTTCTTCTCGGACTTTAGTACATCATAGGTTTTGATCAATAGATCGATATTTTTGTTTTTGCGATGCTGGGCAACGCAAAGAATAAAAGGGAATTCAAAACGTTTTTGGAAGTCGAGGGATGGCTGTGTATGAACTTGGCTGAAGTCTACAAAGTTGTAAATTACTGTAGTTGGTTTACTTTGCTTTTGAATATGTGGAAAATAGGTATTTAAAGCTGCTAACGTCGTTTTAGATACGCAAGTGAGAGCATCAGATTGGTTAATGCACTGCCGTAAAAATAATTGATTGAATAGGGCCTGCTTATAACCAAAGTTTTGGGGAAATTGATAGGGGTATAGATCGTGAATTGTAGCAATGACTGGGCATGGAAACTGCGATCGGATCAATGGTAGGGGGAAAGATAAATGCACTCTATGAACTTGATACTGCTGAGCTAGTTTGGGTAAACCAAATAGAAACCAAAGATTTCTGGAAATAGAAGTATTCTTGATATCAATACTAACTAGTTCGATCTTGTCCGATTGAGTTTCGATAAGCCTCTCAAAATAGTGTTCTTGCCACTTGCCGATCGCGATTGTAATTTTGCTTATTTCTCCTCTATCTACTAGACAGCGAGCTAGGTTTGCCGCAAATCGACAAACTCCTGTGGGAGTGCTTGGGCGATGTAAGGCCGCGATTAAAATATGCATATCTAGGTTTCCTTGGGCTGGTTAATCAGTTTTTGATATAAATCAGACAGTTTTTTTCCCTTACTTTCCCAACTATAAGATTCGTGAATGTGGTGATGTCCAGCCTGTCCCATCTGGCAAAGTAAATCTTTATCCTGAGCAAGTTTAATCATGGCTTGAGCCATTTCCTTAATTGTTTGCTCGGAATTGATAGCAGTGACTTTGATACCAGTATTATCAGTTACTTGCTGGGCTGGACCACCTAGGTCGAGACAAATGACAGGTCGCCTTGCAGCCATTGCTTCTAAACAAACCCCTGCCCCTGAATCATGAAGACTAGGATGTACCAGTACCGAACATTGCCCAATTTTAGTTAGCACCTGATCGCGGGAAAGCTCGCCAAAAAACTTGACTTGCTCTCCAATCCCTAATTCGAGAGCGAGGGCTTGCAGATTTGGCAATTCAGGACCATCTCCTAACATCCAATATTCAGCATCAGGAAGGTTAGCTTGGGCAAAAGCATGTAATCCCAGATAGAATCCTTTCCAATGAAGCATTCGCCCGATACTAATAAAGCGGGTTGGGTTATTCTGTACAGGTGTACATTGACCTAGTTGCTCAACTTCATGGGTTAGCAATCCGATCGCGGGGAAAATTTCTAAATGAGATACTCCAAGTATTTTCAGTCGTTGAGCAGTATCTTCCGTGGCTGCATAGGCGATCGCACTACGACGAGCCGTCATTCTTGTAAAAGGGTCACATTCACCAATAAACCTCCAAGCCCCTCGCAAAGTTTCGTATATTTTGTTTTTGATGCTGAAGTCACTCCAGAAAGCTGCTGGAGCTGACTCTCCACCACCTACTGGTCCCCAAACAAATGGGATGGGGAGCAAGCACAGAAAGCTAGGACTGGAATAGCGAACAAAAGTAACGTGGTGAGCTACATCAAATTCAATGTCTTTGTGTAATTTGCGAGCGACGAAATAAGCCTGAATCTGCCAGAGATAATAGTGTAATTGCATTGCTCCAGACTGGCCCCATCGGAGGCTATCTTTCCAGAATGGCAATGTGAAGTAAATAAAATGCAGATTGGGAATAGGATTGCATAGCATCTCTGCCTCGATAGCTTCTCGGCTTTCATCTGGGCGAGTTAATACCCAAACTTCATGATGTTTGGCAACTTCGCGGGCAACGTTCCAACCAACTCCTCGTTCAGATCCCTTGCCAGGTTCACAAGAATAGGCCGATAGAAGAATTTTCATAACTAGACAACCTCATCAATGACTTTTTCGTTCAGCGATCGTTTTGCCGATTTCAAGGGAAGAAGTTGCGGCTGGAGATGGAGCATTACAAACATGAATTGAATTTTGATTTTTGATTATCAAAAAACCACCAACCAGTTTACCATCACTCATCAGTGCTTGAACCCTAACACCTGCTTGGCTTGGTATTATACGTCAGCTTGAACGATGGGAATTTAGAAACCCCATCCTCTCGTAGCAGGGTGGGGTAATGGTAGACCGCTACGAGAGGATTAACTCCTTAGACACGGGTAGGATGAGGCGTAATTGCCTCAAGGTATTCAGATTACACAAACTCAAGCAGATTATGGTTAGCCACGATAGAAATGTCAGTGAACTATGGAAAGAATTACCTTGGAAGAAATTTCGAGTTAACCTTTTCAAACTACAAAAGCGCGTGTACAGAGCAGTTCAAGTTAAAGATATGCGGAAAGCAAGGTCTTTACAAAAATTAATTCTCAAATCCAAATCAGCTAGGCTACTAGCGATTCGGCAAGTCACTCAGCTAAATGCTGGTAAGAAAACGACTGGTATAGATGGTAAAAAGTCTCTCACATTTGAGGAGCGCTTCACTTTAGAGAAAACCTTAGCTAAATACTATATTAGCTGGAAGCACTCAGGCTTACGAGAAATTCCTATCCCTAAAAAAGACGGGACAATGCGTATGCTAAAAGTGCCTACAATCGCGGATCGAGCTTGGTAATGTCTTGCAAAATACGCACTCGAACCAGCACACGAAGCAACTTTCCACGCACATAGCTTTGGATTTAGAACAGGACGCTCGACTCATGATGCTCAGAAATTCATGTTTAATTACCTCAGCAGTCACTGCAACGGAATAAAGAAACGAGTTATCGAACTCGATATTGAAAAATGCTTCGATAAGATTAATCATTCTGCAATTATGGATAACCTAATCGCCCCCTCTGGGTTAAAGCTCGGTATCTTTAGATGCCTCAAAGCTTTCCGCAAGATTGCGGAAATAACTACGCGAAAGCTAACACCCGCCAAGTTCATTAGGAGTAGGAGGCGAACCGAGCGCAAATTTTCCTGACAGAATCCGCATCATTTCCATGTAAATACCATTATCCAATACCATAAATTAAGTAGGCAAAACCGAAAAAGCTGTGGCGCGTGCGCCACAGCTTTTTCGGTTTTGCTTTTTATTACTCACCCTAAATCACGTTAGCTTAAACCGAGCCGAAGTTAAATTACGGGAAATTTCAAAAAAGGGCTTGTGCAAATGCACAAATCAGTAGTA
>Ga0209490_10004867_pt1 | contig 12309 bp, 9 predicted proteins | sample MAT06_FD_187209 | JGI IMG/M metagenome (GOLD analysis project Ga0209490, IMG submission 187209) | Freshwater microbial communities from Lake Fryxell liftoff mats and glacier meltwater in Antarctica - MAT-06 (SPAdes) (version 2) | ecosystem: Environmental > Aquatic > Freshwater > Ice > Liftoff...
GCCTGCGGTTGGGGATGCGGCGGTGATCGCTCGGCTTAAGGCGCCTACGCCCGGGACAGACGGCAAACGCAATGCTTTTGCCGGCTTGCAGAGCTTTGGTTTTGAGGTGCCGGAGTCGGAGTGGGAAGCGGTGGCGGCGGCGGATGTGGCGCTTGCCGATGTGGCCCATGACAAGCCTTCCGAGGCTTTCCAGTCCACCGCTGCGGGCAAGTATCCGGCGTATCCCGAGATTCCGAATACCGGTCCGGGGTTGTGCAACATTTGGGATCCGGAATGTTTGCCCAAGATTCGCGCCAATCTGAGTGCGGCGCGGGGTTTCGTGGAAAAGGCAGCCACGCGCTTGGAACAGGGCGAAAAGCTGTTGGGTTACGACCACTATCGCTATGGTTTCAAGCCGCGGTTCTATGCACCAATCCCGCAGATAAGCGGCTATTTCCCGCCCTTGCTGACGTCGGTCGCCCTGATGCATATTGATGGCGACAGCGTTGGTGCTTTTGATCGCCTGTGTCGCCACACGGCTGGCTGGCGTCGGCTGCGTGCGCATACCGATTTTTTGATTATGGATATGTTGGGTGTCGCGATGGTCACCGGTAGCAGCCGGCTGTATGCGGAGATGCTGGTTGAGATGCCGGCCGATTTTCCGGCGCCTTGTCCGGAAGTGTTTGCGCCACTGGCCGATGCTGAGCTTAATCAGTGCGCCGTTAATCAGCTTGAATTTCGCTCGTTAGAAAATTCGATTGAAGCGCAGTCGTCGCAGTTTGTGTGGTCAGTGCTTACCGACGCGAAAGCCGCAGCGCCCAGCCCGTTTGCCCCGCTAGTCAATAGCCAACATACGAAGATGCTTTTCGCACGCTCCGTCGCGCGTTTCTGCACAGACGAACACCGTGAGCGCATCCGCCTGCGCTCGGCGGCCGCATTGCCTGCAACACAGCATTGTGGCGTCACCGCTTGGGCCTTCGACCCGCTGGGCTGCTCGATCGGTGAGAGATTTATCAACTACGACCCCTACTATTTCCGGGTGCTGGATCTCGACGCCCGTCTGAAGCTGTTGAGCACCGTGATCTCACTGCACGGACTGGCGCCCGATGCCGCCAAAGCCGCCTTCGATACTCGCCCCGCCAGCTTGCGCAGTCCCGAGCAGGAGATGACTATCGATCCCGTGAACGGCACCTTGCGCATGATTCAGTTGGACAAGTTTCGCGGCAATCCTTGGGTGTTGCCTTATGCGCGGAATGCGGGCTGAGACGTGAGCATAGAGATTGGGCGAGCGCCACGATGAGCACAGGTTCAGTCATTCGGGCGAAGCGTGCATGATCGAGATTCCGGGCTTCGCCATCGGGGGCGAAATCGGTCGTGGCGGCATGGCCACGGTTTATTTGGCGCAGCAGCTGTCGCTACAGCGCGCGGTGGCGCTCAAGGTGCTCGATCCGAAACTGGCGGCGAGCGATCCGGGATTTGCGCAGCGCTTTCTGCGCGAGGGTCGGATTGCCGCCAGCTTGCATCATCGCCATATTCTCGCGATCCACGATGTCGGCGTTCATCAGGGGCAGGCGTATTTGGCGCTCGAATATGTGCCGGGTGGCTCGATTGCTGGGTTTGCCGGGCGCATGTCTCCGCGGGAAGCTTTGCGGCTGGTGCGTGAAATCGCCAGCGCGCTGGCGCTGGCGCATGCCAACGGCGTGATTCATCGCGATATTAAACCCGAGAACATCTTGCGCCAGGCAGATGGCGGCTTTGTGCTGGCCGATTTCGGCATTGCGCGGATGCTCGGCAGTGAACCGCTGACCGGGGAGGGCGTTTGCGCCGGCACGCCGGCTTACATGGCCCCGGAACAGTGGGGCCAGCAGCCCATCGACGGGCGCGCGGATTTCTACAGTTTGGGCATTGTGCTGTATCAGATGCTGAGCGGCCGCGTGCCCTATGCCGGCGACGACGGCTGGGCGATTGGCATGCAGCATTTGCAAGCGCCGCTGCCGCGCTTGCCCGCGGAATGTGCCGTTCTGCAGCCGCTGCTGGCGCGCATGCTGGCCAAGAATAAAGAGTCGCGCTTTGCCGATGCCGACGAATTGATTGCTTGCGTTGTTGCGTTCGAGCAGCGCCCGGAATTCGCCATTGCGGCGCCAGCGGGCAGCGATCCAATCGAACATTTGCAGCGCCGGCCGCTGGCGCTGGCGGCTCTGCTGCTGCCGCCGCCGACATCTCTGATCTGGCGTCGCTTGCTGCCAGCCGTGGTTGGGGTATTGGTCCTGCTGGCGATCGCGATCATGAGCTGGCGCGCCATGCACGGCCGCGCGCAGTGGGATCGCTTGCTGGGCGACACTCGCACCCTAGCGACGGTCGCCGTGTTGCCCTGCGAGAGCTATACCGACAGCGCCGATCAGCGCTTGCTAGGCGAGGTGCTTGCTGAGGAATTGATCCACCGCTTAAGCCGCTTGCGCGGGCTTACGGTGATCGCGCGCAGCTCCAGTTTCCCGCTGCGAACATCTGGGCTTGATGCCGCCGCGATCGGCGCGCGGCTAGGCGCCAGCCATCTGCTCGCTTGCACCATTCGCCCGGCCGGAGACGGCGTGCGAATCTTCACCGAACTGGTGGAGACCAGCACCGGCGCTCAGCGCTGGTCGGCCGAGTACGATCGCCCCGGCGAACAGCTTCTGAACGTTGTGGACGAACTGGCGATCGGCATCAGCGAACGCCTGCTGCTGCATCTGGCCGGCCCCGAACGCGCGCGCCTCATTCAGCATCGCACCGAGAGTATCGAGGCCATTCGGCTGGTAGAACAGGGGCGCGCCTCAGCTCGACAGCTGACGCTGGCCGGGATTGATCGCGGCCGCGAGCTGATTCGCGAGGCGATCGCCATTGACCCAGGCTATGCGTTGGCCCAAGTGGCGCTGGCGGATGTTTATCAAGCCCAGATGCAGCGCCAGCAGCATGATGCCGACTGGTGGCAGCGCCAGGTGCAGCCACTGCTCGCGCGAGCGCTGGAATTGGATCCAGAATTGCCCGCCGCGCTGGTACTTCGCAGCCAGCTGCGCTGCGCCCAATACGACTGGAAAGGCTGCCGCACGGATATCGAGCAAGCGCTGCGCGACGAGCCGGGTTCCGCCGATGTGCGCGCCGGCGCGGCCGCCTATCACGCTTATCTCGGCTCGCGAGCGCAGGCGGTTGAGCATGCGCTGCGCTTGGTCCAGATCGAACCGGAACTGGCGCGTTCGTGGGACACGCTGACGCAAACCCTGATTCAAGCCGGACGGCTGGATGAGGCGCTGACCAGCACCGAGCGCAGCCTGCAGCGCTTCCCGCAGCACTGGCCGACGCTGCGCAATCGGGCGCAGACTCTGGAACTGCTGGGTCGCTGCGATGATGGAATTGCAGCGCACGAACGCGCGCTGGCGCTGTCGGATGCAGCGCAAGAATTGAACAGCACCGTCGCCAGCCTGTACCGCTGCGCGGGCCGCCTGGATCGAGCACAAACGCTGCTGCGCGAACTGCAATTGCAGCGCGCCAGCGGCGATAAAGTGAGCGATATGGCTTTCGCCACCACCTTCCTTGCGCTCGGTCAAAAAGACGCGGCCTTGGATGCCATGGAAGCCATGCTCGGCGCCGCCGACCCGCGCCTATGGCAGTGGCTGGTCAGCCCTCGTTTTGGAATTCAGCAACTGGCCGGCGAGCCACGTTTTCTGGCCCTGCTCGAACGCCTGCATCTGCCACCCGATGCCATGCGCTGGAAACCGCAAGCGCCATGAGCGCGCTGCACACCACGCGCTGGAGCCTGGTAATCGCTGCGCGCAGCGACGGCGAAGCCGCAGCCAGCGCACTCGCCGAACTCTGTCGCCAGTATCGCCCCGCCGTACTCGCCTACGTGCGCGCCGCCGGGTACGCCGAAGCCGAAGATCTAACCCAGGGATTTTTTCTAAAACTGCTAGAAAAGCGCTACGACGCCGACGCCGACCGCAGCCGCGGACGCTTTCGCAGTTTTCTGTACACCGCACTCAAAGGCTATCTGGCCAACGCGCACGATGCGGCAAGCACCGCCAAACGCGGCGGCGGAATGCGCTTCGAACCTTTGCCCGATGGCAGCAAAGGCGTCGAACTGAACGATCCCGGCCTAACCCCAGAACGCGAATTCGAACGCAGCTACGCCCTGCTCACGGTAGCGCGCGCCTTGGCCCGCCTGCGCGATGAGATCGAAGCCAGCGGCCGAGCGGAACATTACGCAGCGCTAGCAGTATTTGTCGTCGATCCCCCCGCGTCTGGCGAATATCGCCAACTCGCCGAGCGCTTGGGCTTACCCGCCAACACCATCGCCGTCACCGTCCGCCGCTGGCGTGATCGCCTAAATCAGCTGATTCGGTTGGAACTGGCGGAGACGCTGAGCCATGTGAGTGAGGTGAATCGGGAAATGCGGGATTTGCGGGCGGCGTTGGTTTAGGGGTTGGTTGGGGCCCAACGCCATCGTGCTGCTGGGAAGTTAAAAATGCCTTGGTTTGACACGGCTCGCTTGGTGCGGCGAAGCGGATCCATGACTGGCTCGCCGAAAATCAACCGGGTGTGCCGGGCTTTCTTGATGGGTGTCCAGAAAATTTGGAATCTCGGGGACTGCGCTTGCGTCAGCGCGCAGGTGCGCGAGCATGGCTGGAGCCACTTCGTCCAAGTTGCTGATGAGCCTGGTCATGCCTTCGGGGTGCAGCATTGCGTCCAGCAAGTTGATGGGCTGCGCGGGTGGAAGTTGCCCGATCCAAGGCATCAGGGCAGAGGCCATCCATCGCGCGCCGCGATTCATTTGCACAACATTCTACGCTGCGTCCATGACCATCGCGGGCATCGGATCGTGCGCTTCAAGCATGAGGCTGAGCGCCTCCCGCACGGGCGCCAGTACGGCATCGCCAAACTCACTTCCGCGGTACACGGGTGCAAAGCCGGCCTGCTGCAAAGCGACGTTGCGCAGCGCCAGCGGTGCCTGCAGTTCGTGCAGCCAGGCCAGCAGCAGCTCTCGGCTGGGCTTTGCCCTGCCGGTTTCCACAAAGCTGACGTGCCTTTGGCTGACGCCCATGCGCAAAGCCAATTCAAGCTGACTAAAGCGCTTCGATTTTCGCGCAGCTTGCAGGGTGTCTCGAAGCGTGGGGCTGCTGGCATTCATGCCGATATTGAATCACGGCCCGGTGCCCACGTTATTACCTGCTACATGATTACCTGCCACGTGATTACCTGCCACGTAATTGTGGCGATTCAAAGCGCTGCTCAAAATGACGGCCCATTGAAAGGAAAACCCATGAACAAAATCGCATTGATCGTCGTGCTCGTTCTCTTCAGCGGGCTCAGCGCGTATGCCGTCTTGCACGCAGGCGGCGTCTTGGAGCTGGTGCTGGTTCTTTTACGGATTCCCGAGGGCTGGCAAGTGATGGCAGATTTGATCATTGTGATGTGTCTGTTCCTGGTCTTTATGAAGCGCGATGCAGAGGCCTCGGGTCGCCCGTTCTGGCCTTGGGCCATTTTTTCACTCATCGTCGGCGCGTTTGGCCCGCTGCTTTACTTCATCACCAAAAAGGAAAAAGCATGAGCGCGAATTTGGCGCAATGGGTGAGGCGCAGCGCGTTCGCGGTGGTCGGCGTGATCCATCTTCTGCCGCTGGCTGGACTGCTTGGCCGCTCCACGTTGGAAAGTGCCTACGGCGTCCGGCTTGGCGAAGGCCAGGACTTGGTCATCCTTATGCAGCACCGCGCCCTTCTCTTTGGCTTATTGGCTGCGCTTTGCTTCGCCGCAATCGCAGCGCCAAACCTGCGATTGCCAGCAGGTATCGCTGCGCTGGTGAGCATGCTGGGCTTTGCGCTGATTGCCGGCACACAAGCGCACGGCCAAGCCATTGCCAAAGTAATGTGGATTGATATCGGCGCGGGGCTTTTGCTCGCGGTGGGCTTGCTCGTTCATATCAAAACAAGCTCCACTGCATGAAAAAAGCGAGGCTCTGGGCTGGTGCGGAAGATCCGCGCCGAACTTGAATTTCATCCCAAATGTTGCTGGAGAGTTTTGAAAAAAACCTTGAAGCTGCAAGACACATTCCGGACGGGATCCAGATGCGGCGCGATCACCGATGCCCGCCCGACCTTCGAGAAGTCTCCCGTCAGTTGCGCCAGCTCTTGGGACGCATTGGTCATCCGATCCGGGTCACGGTATTTTTTCGTTCCGTTGGAAAACCGGCAGCCGGGATACGCCGCCATTACCGCTTGATTGTCTCCCAGAAACCAGCCTTCCAATTCCTGACAAACCACCCGGACCTTGAACAGTTTGCCAACAGGGGAGGCCAGATTTTCTAGCCGTTTTTTGAGCGTCCTACAATTGCTGCCATCATTATCTCGCAGGATCACAAACAGTGGATCACCGTAGTTCCATCTTTTCATCTTGACCGGAAAACCTTCCTCGAGATCGGTCTTCCCGTTGAAGTCGATCAGGAACCAATCCATCCCTTGAATCAAATCGGGAAAATGCCGGCCCATCAATCCTTCCAGAGCCGCATTCATCGACGCCTCTTCCGTGAAGATGACGATCATCGCTGCGCGCTAATCCGATGACCGATGCCCTTAAACACACCCTGATCCCACAGGTAACCGGCATGGTCTCCCTCGTTCATTAGGTTCGAAACAAGCGGATCGTCCTTCACCCGCCACACTCGACTGACGCCGTGATCCTTTTCCAGCACGAAAATCGATTTCAGCGCAACCGCGTTCAAAAACTCCGGCGAATGAGTCGAGATGAAAACCTGCCCACCGCGCCGGGAATAGTTTTGAAACTCTTCGGCGAGAAGAACCATGAGCTCCGGATAGAGTTGATTCTCTGGCTCCTCCACGCACAGAATCTTGTGCGGTTTTGGATCGTGCAGCAGCAGCAGATAAGCGAACATCTTGATCGTTCCATCGGAGACGTTGAGATCGAGAAACGGCTCAGCAAAAGCCCCATCCCTGTAGCGGATGACCAGTTCTCCATTCTCCATCGGCTTCGCTTCGATCTGCTTTACCCCGGGCACGCGTTCCTCCATTTTCCGACAGACCTCGTCGAAGATCGGCCGGTGCTCGGTGTAAAGGCGGAGCGCCACCGATGGGAGGTTGTCCCCCCGCGAGGAAACATGCTCACCCTCGTCCGCGGGTTTCGCGCCGCGGGCGGCGCTGATATGGATGTCTGAGATGTGCCAGTTCTCAATCAGCTGGCGGAACGCCTTTGCCGCCTTGAAGCGGTCGAACTGCCCCAGCCCCTTGATCGCCAGAATATCCGGCGAACTCAGTGTCTGCGTCTCCCGGTCTAGGTCCTCGTCCGGCTTGTTAAAGTCTTCCTCATTGCTCACGGCTGTCCCGCTGCCGTTCTCAAAATTGATGAAATGGAACGGAGAACCGTGCTGTCCGCGCTTGTAGCGCAGGATTTCACGACGGACTACTGGCTTGCCCCCTTGCTGTCCAATTTCTAGGCGATATGTCACCAGACGCTGCCGGTCGGCAATTTCCATGCGGAACTTGATTTCAATCGCAATGTGGTCCTTGGCTGGATCACAGCCACGACTGATGACTTCCTTGAAGCCAAAGAGTCCCCCTTCGCGCTGCAGGGCCACCCTCACGTTGCTGCTAAGGCATTCCTTTAGAAACGCGAAAATCCGGAACAAGGTGGTCTTTCCCGTGCCGTTTTTTCCCACGAACACGGCCACGGATGGAAGACCCTTCAAATGCACGTCCTTGAGCGCTTTGAAGTTCTGGATGCGGATTTCTTCGATGATCATCGTGCAATTTTCAGGGCTACGGCGGAAGCGGCGTTGGGCGTGTCTGGCGTGGTTCACGCAAAGGAGCGAGGACGCAGAGTCCTTATGGTGGTTTACAAATACGGCTTCTCAGGAAAGGATAGAAAATCCAAAACACTTTCCACCGCGAAGCCTACACCCACGGGCGCTCACGCGCATCGGGCTTACGATGACCGAGAGCCGATTCGGGCGTTTTTGGGCGTTTTGACGTTTCAGCTCGCCTCGGCGGCAGCAAGCGCGAACAGCGACGAGACCCGGTCGTTCGATCAGGGACCTGGCCGGCTCAACCATCAATTCCAGTTGAATTCCAGGACATCCAACCTTTAAGTCGGCTGGTTGAAGCCCCAGCCTCGCCAAACTGCCTGCTCAATTCCCCTCAAACCCATTCCGAAAAATCGGAATCTCCGCAGGCATTGCGACGGCACTGTTGTTGTCGAGATTGGCATCGAACACGAAATTCGGCGCTTCGCCGTCGGTGAGCGCTGCAGTGAACAGCGCGACTTGTTCGGGCAGGCTTTGCGGCAGGTTGCCCGCGACTGTGAAGTTCAGCCCTGATATTGGCGGCAGATCAACCAAGAAATCGACTTCGCCGCTGCCACTGGCGGCCGGGCACACCGCGCCGCCCTGCGCCACGCAGGTCCATGCCTGTCTCAGCAGGCGCAGGCTCTGGAAATCCGCTGCCGACAGATTGGCCGGCACCGCCAAGCACACGGTAATCGGCGGCGTATAGCTGGCGGTGGTTGAGATGTCGTAGGCGGGGCAGGTTGGGCAGAGCGTGTAACCCTGCGGCATCTGGCCCTGCGTTGGGGTGATCTCGACGAAGGAGGTGCTGCCTGGGGTCGCGACCTGGGAGAAGGTCACCGTGCCGTTGGGCGCGTTCACCGCCACGTTGCTGCCCGTGCCGGTTTGCACATCGAACGAGGCGTCGCAGGCGTCGCCTGCGCCATCGCCGTCGCGGTCCGGTTGTGGTGCGGCGGTCGGGTTGGTGTTGAAGCCTGCGCTGTTGCTCGCCCGACGCAGCCCGGTGCCGTCGCGGTTGATCGCATAGACCTCGCTATCGCCGTCATAGTCGGCCTGGAACACGATCTGCGCGCCGTCGCGCGTGAATGCCGGCTCGGTTTCGCGGAACACGCTGTCAGTTACCCGCCGCTGGTCGGAACCGTCGGCATTCATGGTGTAGATCTCGCCTTTTGTGCTCTCGCCATTGCGGAACGAAATGAACACGATGCGGCTGCCGTCGGGGCTGTACGAGGGATGGGTGTCGCGCAGTAAAGCCGTGGTCAGGCGCCGCTCCTCGGTGCCAGTTGGGCTGATGGTGAAGATGTCATGGTTGGCGTTGCCGATCGAACCGCGATCGGAATCGAACGCGATGCGCGTGCCGTCGTGGTTGAACACCGGATTGCTGGCGGTGTTGCTGAAGCTTGAGTTGGTGGTCAACTTGATCTGGTTCGCGCCATTGGCGTCCATGATCCACACATTGCGCTGCCCGCCTGCGCGCGAGGAGATGAAGGTGATCTTCGATCCGTCGGGGCTGAAGGCCGGCGCTCTATTGCCGCCCGAGATGTTGGTGATCTGGCGCAGGCCGCTGCCATCGGCGTTCATCGAAAAAATATCGTCGCGACCGCTGAAGCGGTTAGAGTTGAATACGATGCGGCTTCCGCTCGCGTCGAATCGGGGCCCGGTATCTGCCGCCGAATTGGTGGTCAGCCGCTGCACGGCCCCGCCGTTGAAATCGGTGGTCCAGATTTCCTGGTTGCTGATGCGGGTCGACGACATCGCGACGCGGTAGCCGTTGGGGACCGCCGGGCAGCTGTCGGCACCGTCGATGACGCCGTCGGCGTCGGTGTCTGGTCGGCCGAAGGCGCGGAGCGCGAGGCGGTCTTTCCGATTTTATTCGACTTGGAGAACGGGCGGTTCGGCATACGATGGACCTTTGAGCGGGTGGGGTTTAGCGGTGCAGCGGACCTCAATAGAATGGAGCTCCATCCCTCAATACGGCAAAAGCGCCCGAGCGGGGCCACAAAGGACAAAAATGTACGCTGTGCAGGCAATCTCACAGAAGACCTGCATTCCTACGCGGCGCGATTTGTTATCGTCCAGGCGCTAAAACCACGGCGCACATCTGATGACCGAACCGGCCCACCTTGGAGATCCTGCGTGGCCGCTGCGAGCGCTGTCTTCCAATGCGTTGTTTGAACAGGTGTACGACCGACTCAAGGCGATGGCGGGCAAGCAGCTGCGCCAGCAAGAGCGCACGCCCACGCTGAACACCACCATGCTGGTGCACGAGCTGTATTTGCGCATGGGACAAACCCCGCAGTTTGCGGACCCCGCGCACTTTTTTGCCTACGCCGCGCGCGCCATGCGGCATATCTTGGTTGATCGCGCGCGCTCGCGTTTAAGCGAAAAAGGCGGCGGAATGCTGCTGCGCGTGGCGCCGATCGAGGCCGGCACGGAGGCAGCGCCTGAGGAGGCCACTGACGACTATCTTGCGATCGAAAGCGCGCAGGCGGCGATCGCCTTGACGGACGCGCTCGATCAACTGGCGGCCGTGGACGCGCGCGCCGCGCAAGTGGTTGAGCTGCGCTATTTTGCTGGCCTGTCGCTTGAACAGGTGGCGCAAACGCTCAAGCTCAACCGTCGCACGATCGATCGCGATTGGCGTTTTGCGCGGGCATTCCTGAAAACGCACATCGCGGGTGAATAGTCACCTTGGCCAAACCACGGTCCCGCAGCGATGAGTAAAACGCTCCGAGATCTATTTGAGGCCGCTATTTTGCTGCCTGGGCCAGATCGCGCCGCCTTCGCCGAAGCGCAGTGTGCCGATTCGGCGTCGCGCGCGCACCTGCTGCGCATGCTGGAAATTGATCACGTCGAACAGATCGATCAAGCCGACGACCTCAGCGCGAACGGCGACTTGGCACTCGCGTTGGCGGCCGCGATTGGCGACAGCAATCCCATCTCGAATCGCATCGGCGCACAGGTGGGGCCCTACACGATTGAGGCACACATCGGCGACGGAGGATCGTCGGTCATTTATCGCGCATCGCGCCCAATCGAAGGCGTTGCGCAGGTGGTGGCGCTCAAGATTTTGCGCCGCGGCATGCACGCACCCGAAGCGCGCCGACTGTTTGATCGGGAGCGCCATGCGCTGGCGGCGCTGCAGCATCCTTTTATTGCGCAACTGATTGACGGCGGTGTGGACGCCAGCGGGCAGGCTTATCTGGCGCTTGAACTGGTCGATGGCGTGCCGATTACCGAATACGCGCGCAGCCGCAGTTTGGATTTTCGCGCGCGTCTCAAGCTGTTTATGCAGGTCGCGCTGGCGGTCGCGGCGGCGCATCGCGCGCTGGTGGTGCACCGTGATTTGAAGCCCGCCAACATCCTGGTCACGCACGACGGCTACGTCAAACTGCTCGACTTTGGCATCGCCAAACTGATGGGCGATGAGCATGATTTAACCCAAACCAAATTCCAGGCCTTCACCCCGGCATACGCGGCACCCGAGCAGCGCGCCAACGGCCCGATCACCACGGCGACCGACGTTTACGCGCTCGGCATTGTGCTCGGAGAGTTGCTGACCGGACAGCGCGTCCACGAGGGCAGCAAGCAGACCCCATCGACGCATATCAGCGAGGACACCGCGCCCGGCGTACTGCCCTCAACGCCGCAGCAGATGCGCAGGCTGTTGCGTGGCGATGTCGACAATATTGTGCTGAAGGCGCTGGAGATTGAACCCGAGCGGCGCTACCGCGGCGCGGCCGAATTTGCCGACGATATCGAGCGCTTGCTGGATGGCCAGCCGGTCAAAGCGCATCCGCCCAGCGTAGGGTATCGGGCAAGCAAATTCGTCCGCCGCAATCGGGTGAGTGTCGCCTTGGTCGGCCTATTGGTGCTTGCTTTGCTCGGCACCACCGGCACCGCGCTGTGGCAGGCCAAGCTGGCGCGCCTGCAAAGCGCAAACGCGATGCTGGAAAGCCAGCGCGCCGGCAAACAGGCCAGGCGCGCGGAACAAATGTCGGCTTTTTTAGGCAGCATTTTTAGCGGCGTGCAGCCGGTACAGCGCGATGCACAGCCGCCAAGTTTAAGCGCGCTGGTGCAGCGCGCCGCGCGCAAAGCGCAAGACGGACTGAGCGACGATCCCGAAGCCGCGGTTAATTTGCTGGTCACCGCCGGCAATATTTTTGATGATTTGAGCGATTCCGCAAACGTAAAGCGGATGTATGTCGAGGCCGTCCGGCGGGCCGAAAAATCGCTGCCAATCGAGAATGACGAGCGCCTGTTTGCGATTAGCGCACTGGCAGAATTCTCGCGCGTAGAAGAAAGCCTAGACGAGGCCGAAGCGCTGCTGAAGGCGACGGCGGCTGCACTCCCCCAGGCGGCAAAGTCGAGCAAGGGGCGGGCGGTTTTCACGCTGACCTACGGCAAATTGGAGCGCACGCGCGGACGCGTGCCTGAGGCGACTGACAGGCTAAATCGCGCAGTGCTTGAATGCGAATCCGAGTTTGGCGCCAACAGCTACGAGCTGATGG
>Ga0209490_10004869_pt1 | contig 12308 bp, 11 predicted proteins | sample MAT06_FD_187209 | JGI IMG/M metagenome (GOLD analysis project Ga0209490, IMG submission 187209) | Freshwater microbial communities from Lake Fryxell liftoff mats and glacier meltwater in Antarctica - MAT-06 (SPAdes) (version 2) | ecosystem: Environmental > Aquatic > Freshwater > Ice > Liftoff...
TCAAGCTATGGCTGGGTGTAGCCATGTGTTTCATGTGGCGGCGGATTACCGGCTTTGGGTGGCAAATAAGGCGGAGATGTATGCGTCCAATGTTGAGGGTACCCGGAATGTGATGGGGGCGGCTAAAGCGGCTGGCGTGGAGCGGGTGGTTTATTGTTCGACTGTGGGCGCGGTAGGGATGCGTAAGGGGCTGGTGGCGGATGAGGATTCGCCTGTTGGGGTGGAGGACATGAAAGGGCATTACAAGAGGTCGAAGTATCTGGCTGAGCAGGTGGCGCTCGAGGCAGCCAAGGATGGGGTGCCGGTGGTTGTGGTGAACCCGACGACGCCTGTTGGGGATCATGACTTTAAGCCGACGCCGACGGGGAAGGTGATTGTCGATTTTCTTGAGGGGCGGATTCCGGCCTATATCGATACCGGTTTGAATTACGTGGATGTGGTGGATGTGGCGGAGGGGCATTTGCTGGCGGCAGAGAAGGGAAGAGTGGGGGAGCGGTACATTTTGGGGAGTGAGAATCTGACGTTGAAGCAGATGCTGGACCGGCTGGCAGCCGTGAGTGGGCTGAAGGCTCCTACGGTGGAGATCCCGTATGCGATCGCTTATGCGGCGGCTTATTGTTCGACGTGGTGGGCTGGGTTGTCGGGGAAGCATCCGGGGATTGCGCTCGACGGGGTGAGGTATGCGCATATCAAGATGTGGGTGAGCCAGGCGAAGGCCGAGCGAGAGCTTGGGTACCGGCCTGTGGCTGTGGATGGGGCGCTGGGACGGGCAGTAGAGTGGTTTCGGAGGCGAGGATGAAGGATGTGTTGGTGATTTGCGCGATGGGGATGGAGGCGCGGGCGATTCCTGGCGGGTACCGGGTAGTGGAGTGTGGACCTGGGTTTCGCGCTGCGCGTGCAGCGCTCGATCTGGCCATTGCAGCGGAGCGTCCGAGGTTGGTGATTTCCGCTGGGACTTGCGGGGCTTTGGATCCTGGCCTCGCGATTGGGGATGTGCGGGTAGTGAGCCGGATCGAGTCTCCACTGGGGACATTTGAGCCGCAGGCATTGGTTGGGGTGCCTGCCGTTTTGCGAAGTCAGGACCGGGTGGCGGTGACGGCTCGTGACAAGAAGCGGTTGTTTGAGGATGGGGCAGAGATTGTAGATATGGAGGCGGCAGCGATTGCGTATGGGTGTGAGGCGCATGGGATCGCATTTGCCTGTATCAAAGCGGTGAGTGATTTGGCTGGTGAGGATCTGCCGCTGGATTTTAATCTTTACCGGGACGAAACGGGTGGATTTCAAACCGCCCGGATTGCATTTGCTGGCATCATGAAGATAGCTGACTTAATGCGGCTGAAGCGTCAAGCGACACTGGCCGTGCAACAACTTGGAGAAGCGTTTGAATCATCCGTCGCCGGAATTGCCTAAGAGCATGAGAGCTGCCGTTTATCGCGGCAAGCAAAGAGTTGAAATTGAAGAGTTGCCTGTTCCCGAAATTGGGGCAGGAGAGATTCTGATTCGGGTGGAGGCGTGCGGGATTTGTCATACGGATCTGAAGAAGATTGAGTATGGGTTGCTTGAGCCACCACGTGTATTTGGACATGAGACGGCCGGAATTGTAGCGGCTGTTGGTGAGGGCGTAACGAAGTTTGCGGTTGGAGACGCGGTGATTGGGTTTCACCACATTCCTTGCAAGAAATGTTTTTATTGCGCGCGGAAATTGTATGCCCAGTGCGCCGTCTATAAGAAGGTGGGGATCACTGCTGGATTTGAGGCGGCTGGTGGAGGCTATGCGCAGTATGCGCGGGTGATGCCGTGGATTGTGGAGCATGGAGTGGAGAAAATTCCGGCTGGGGTTTCGTTTGAGCAAGCCAGTTTTGTCGAGCCGGTGAACACTTGCCTGAAGGCTGTGGAGCAGTCTGGGGTGAAGGCAGGGGATTTAGCGCTGGTGCTTGGGCAGGGGCCTATTGGATTGATCTTTACGATGCTGCTGAAGCAACGGGGGATTGAGACCGTGACTACGGACACGATGGAGACGCGTCGAGAGAAGTCGCGAAGATTTGGAGCGGCGCTGTCGCTCGATCCGTTGGGTGAGGATTTGGGTGCTGAGGCACGGGCGCGGACCGAAGGGCGTGGAGCAGATGTTGTTTTTGTCGCTGCGAGTGCGCCGGGGATCGTTGAGCAGGCGATACAGGCGACGCGGCCTGGTGCGCGCATCGTATTGTTTGCGCAAACATCGGATAAAGAACGAATCGAGATCTCAGGTGCCGACATCTGTAAGGATGAACGCGTTTTGATGGGCGCATACTCAGCTGATGTTGATTTGCAGGTAGAATCAGCTAGGCTAGTATTTTCGGGAGAAATTCCAGTTGGAGATCTGGTGACCCATATCTTTCCGCTGCCGGAGATTATGACGGGGGTGAAGTTGGCCACCCATCCGGATGAAAAATCGTTGAAGATAGTAATACTGCCTCAGCAAGTATAAAGAACGGGATATCAAGACATAAACGCTGTGAAGCCTGAAATGCTCGCTGCCGTCCTGTACGGTAAAGAACACGTTAAAATCCAAAAAGTTGCCGTCCCAGAATTGGGCGAAGGTGATGTGTTGGTTCGCGTTCGTGCGGCTTTGACCTGCGGGACGGATGTTAAAGTCTTCCGACGCGGCTATCATGCACGGATGATTGTACCGCCAGCCTTGTTTGGGCATGAGTTAGCTGGCGATATTGTTGGCGTAGGGGCGAGTGTTCGGTCCTTCAAAATTGGGCAGCGAGTTGTGGCTGCCAATTCGGCACCTTGTGGGGATTGTTTCTACTGCAAGCGGAACAACGAAAATCTTTGCGAGAACCTGCTATTCAACAATGGGGCATATGCCGAGTTCATCCGTATCCCCTCACGCATTGTTGAGCGGAATATGTATGAGATTCCGGAGCATGTCGCTTATCAGGATGCCGCGCTGGTGGAGCCACTGGCCTGTGTGATTCGTGGTATTGATGAGACGAAGGTGCGAGCTGGGGATACGATAGTTGTGATTGGCGTTGGGCCGATCGGGTTGATGTTTGTAAGACTTTTGAGCATGCGTGGTTGCAAGGTGATTGCGATTGGACGACGGCGTCCGCAACTGGACCGGGCCACGAAGTTGGGTGCGCAGGTAACGCTTTCCATTCATGAAGAGAAAGACATTGTGAAGGCTGTGCGTCGTGAGACGGACGGTTATGGCGCCGATGTGGTGATGGAAGCAGTGGGGACGACGGAGACCTGGCAGCAGGCGGTTTCGATGCTGCGGCGTGGTGGGGTGGCGAATTTCTTTGGGGGATGCCCGGCCGATACGGTGGTGAAGCTGGATACGCAGTTGATGCACTATTCGGAAATCACTTGTACGGCGAGCTTCCACCATACGCCAGCGCATGTGCGCAAGGCGCTTGAGGCGGTGGTGTCAGGCTACATCACGGCTTATGATTTCGTTACCGGAGAAGAGCCTCTCAGCAATCTGAACGAAGTACTTACGCACCAACTACGCAAGAATGGCGCTATCAAAACAGCCATCATTCCTTGAGCCGGCGGCATTCGTCAGTGATGCGGCTTCGATGGAGCGGCGCTGGGACCTGGACGAATCGCTTGCTTATACCCGCTGGTTGTCTACACACCATTATGAGAATTTCCATGTAGTGAGCGTGTTGTTGCCCAAAGAGCTGCATCAGGATTTTTACAATGTCTATGCGTTCTGCCGGTGGGCGGACGATTTGGGGGATGAGATTGGGGACACGGCTGAGTCTTTGCGGTTACTTTCGTGGTGGCGGGATTTATTGTTGGGAGATGGGGGTGGGCATCCGGTGTTTGTTGCACTGCGGCCGACTATGGTGGCGCGGCGATTGCCGATGGTTTGTTTCGACAATCTGATTCGAGCCTTTGAGCATGATCAGGTTGTGACTCGATATCAGAGCTGGGATGAGGTGTTCGCCTATTGTGTGAACTCGGCCAATCCGGTAGGTCGGTTGGTGCTGGCGCTGTGCGGGTATCACGACGAAGAGCGGGCGGTGCTGAGCGACTACACTTGCACTGGGTTGCAACTGGCTAATTTCTGGCAGGATGTGCGGGTGGATGTTGGTAAGGACCGGATCTATATGCCGCTTGATCTGCTTGCCCGGCATGGGGTGCCAGAGAGCGATGTGATGGAGTTGCGGCAGAGTGCGGGGTTTGAGGCCGCACTTGATGAGGCAGTGGGTGTGGCGCGCGAGTTCTTTGTGAAGGGGTTTCCGCTGATTCCGAGCCTTGATGCCCGGTTGGCGCTTGATATCGAGTTGTTCTCTCGTGGTGGAATGGCTATTCTCGACAAGATTGAGGCTGGCGGGTACAAGGTACTCGATGCGCGGCCAAAGATTGAGAAGGGCGAGCGGGTTTGGCTGCTGGTGAAAACGATTCTGAGCTGGAGCAAGAAACGGATGTTTGTGTAGGGTCAGTGAGGCCTAAGCTCAGACTATGAAGGAGCTTGTATGAGTGTGACGATTCCTGTCGACCCGATCGGGTATGTTAGCCAGTATCTGCGGGATCATTGCGATGAGGCCGTGTCGCTGGAGGACATGGCCCGGATCACCGGGTTTAGCGCTTTTCATTTGCAGCGGAAGTTTAAAGCGGCTGTGGGGGTGAGCCCGAAGCAGTTTCAGGCTCGGTGCCGGATGGAGAGGGTGAAGCAGGTGTTGCATGGAGAGGGCACTGTTACCAGTGCCATTTATGAGGCGGGGTTTGGGTCGTCGAGCCGATTGTATGAACGGGTGGATCGTGAGCTTGGGATGACGCCGGCGCAGTATAAGGCTCGGGGGAAGGGGGTGGGGATTTCGTATGTAGTACTTGAGACCTCGCTTGGGTTGATTCTGATTGCGGCGACCGACCGGGGGCTTTGTAGCTTGAGGCTGGCGGATGATGAGGCTAGCTTGTTGCGCGAGTTGAAGGAGGAGTATCCTGCGGCGGAATTGCAGCGTGTCGAGGCTCCGTTTCATGAGGCGCTGCGCGTTTGGCATGAGACTATATGTGGTTATCTGGTGGGGAAGCGGATTGAGCCGGGGTTGCCGCTGGATGTGAGGGGAACGGCTTTTCAGGCGCGAGTTTGGCAGTATTTGCAGACGATTCCGGTGGGCGAGACGCGCAGTTATTCCGAAGTGGCGGCTGGGATAGGGCAGGCGACTGCGACGAGAGCTGTGGCGACGGCTTGCGCTGCGAATCAAGTGGCGTTGGCGATTCCATGCCATCGGGTGATTCGGAGCAATGGGCAGTTGGGCGGCTACAGATGGGGGATGGAGCGGAAAAGGAAAATTCTAAGTAGTGAAGGGGCGTCACCAGTTGCTATAAGTGGCGGAAGTTCCTAACATGTATTATGCGATTTGGCATCATCCTACCGCTCGCGTTTATCATGTTCGGTAACCGAGGTGATGCCAGTTCGATTTTTCAACTTAGGGACAACTCTCCGGCAGAGCAAAACAAGACATATGCATTCAATGTCGTTCCATTCGAAGTAAAGCCAATGGAGCTCTCTCCTAACGCTCTCAATCGGCGAATGCTTCGCCTTACCCTTAGCAACAGGATTCAGATTGCCGTTGCGATGGACACTGAGACTCTTGTACCGATCCAGTGCGGATTGGGGGAGGTTAAGGTTGCGGGGGTGCAGATCGCAAAGATCGACACTAGCCAGATCTATTGTGTCTGGTTAGGGAACGGGGATCTTGTGGCTGGACTGGCGACACGTATTGAGGGATTATTTCCGATCGTTGTCATCGAGATCGCCGATCTGTTTCAGCGCAGGCGCCCTGGAGTTCGGACTATTGGCAAGTAGCGGAATTCGAGCGATACTGGCTTAGGAAAGACTATCTGTGATTTCAGTTGTCGAATCGTACGAGTACTGCGTGGGCGTGGCGAAAGCACGTGCAAAGAATTTCTACTATTCGTTTTTGGTGTTGCCGAAGCAGAAGCGGCTGGCAATGTGTGCGGTTTATGCGTTTATGCGGGAATGTGACGATCTGAGCGATGAGGCAGGGGCTACTCGTATAGCACTCGACGGTTGGCGTGAACAGTTGGACCTGGCTCTTGATGGCGGAGAGGTTGCGCATCCGATCTGGCCTGCATTTGTGGATTCAGTTGTCCGGTACCGGATTCCTCGCTCCTATCTCTACGACATGATCGAGGGTGTGACTAGCGATTTAAGTTTTTCGCAGCCGCAGTCGTTTCAGGATCTGTATCAATATTGCTACCGGGTGGCCGGGGTGGTGGGACTTACGATTACGCATATTTTTGGGTTTCAGAGTGCGAAGGCGCTGGAGATGGCGGAGAAATGCGGGATTGCGTTTCAGTTGACGAATATCCTGCGGGATGTGGGCGAGGATGCCGGGTTAGGGCGGAGCTATCTGCCGATGGATCTGATGCAGCAGTATGGAGTGGGTGAAGAAGACCTTAAGAAGGGGAAGGTGTCGCCGCGATTACATGCTTTGCTTGAAGACTTAGGGAAGCGGGCCCGGGAGTATTATCAGTTTTCGCGACCAATGATCGAGATGGTGGACCGGGATTCGCGCTCGAGCCTGTGGGCGCTGATTGAGATCTACTCGCGGTTGTTCGGGCGGATTGAGGCTTCCGGTTTTGAGGTGTTGCGGGCGCGGCACCGGTTGCCGACCTGGGAGAAGCTTTCGATTGTCGCGATGGCTGCGGTGAAGTAGCTAGACTAGACTTCGACTTTGGGGCTGGAGAAGGTCTTGGTGATGTGATCGTGCCAGGTGAGTTTTTCTTCGTCGAAGAGACACCAGAGGAGGCCTACGCCCATAGAGGCAAAGCTGACGATTGAGACGAGTACGCGGAGCAGGCGTTCTTCGCGGCTGGGACGGTTGCCATCGAAATTGATCAGGCGGAGCTGCACGGCAGCCATTCCGGGCGTATCGCCGCCGCTGAGGGCCCACAGGACCTTGTAGAGGAGGGCGACACAGGCAGTGACAACAGCGTAGGTGCTGATGTCGAGTTTTGCCAGGCCGAACTGTACGCCACCGAAATAGTAAATCGTGACCAGGATGCCAACACCGATGGCGATCATGGCCATGTCGTAGGCGACAGCCATGGCGCGGTGAGTGGGGATCGCAACTGGAGCGTTGATGTAAAGGGCTCGCTCGACGGTGCGGGTTTCGAGATGCTCTGAAGGGAAGGCGAGTTCCTTTTGGATTTCTTCGGTGTCGTCCGGGTTGAGCGACATGTTGCGTTGCCTGCCGCGGGCTTTGGCATTGCGCTCCTGGGTGGAGCGGGCGGTTTTGGCGGCGTCGGGAGACAGTGATTCGAAAGGGATGACGCGCTTGGGTTCCTGTACGGGGAAGAGGCGAGGCTGGAAGGGTTGGCGCGAGCGAACGTCTTCGGAGACCAAGCGTTCTTCGAGAACATCGAGCCGGTGGGCTACGTTGCCGTAAGTGGCAGGAACGAGGACGGGCCCGGACAAGCGACGACCGCAGAGATGGCAACGGAGATCTTCCGCTGCGTTCTCGCTGCTGCAATAGCCGCACTTGATTGCCAAAGCCACACCCCTTTCTTCGGAGAGTCGATTCCAGTACTTTAGAGTAGCGTTGCTTGTGCCGCTCTAGCCCGTCTTGTTAACCTGAGCCTTGAGCCGCACACGTATATCCCCAAAGAACTACTCTTATTTGCATAACACGGTTGAAGCTATTTGTCACGTAATTTCTTCATTTCATTGGGTTTCGCTCTTTGTTTGTATTCCGCTTTTTGCTCAGTATAGGCCTCCTGTTATGGGGGCACCGCAGTCGCCAAATGCGGCTGTGAGTGGGACTACGGCGAATCCCAACATTAAACTTCCTTTTGTACGACCGGGTGCGCCACCACGGGACAAGGTGAACGTGAAGGCCTTAGGTTCGCAGACGGTGGAGGGGGATTGGGTGAAGTTGAGGGTGGGGGCGGTGGTTGATATCTACGAGTCGACCCTTGAGGCCGACGAGATTGACTACAACCTTGAGACGGGGGAAGCTCATGCACGGGGGCATGTTCACTACAAGAATTACGAAGAGGGGGAGGAAATCTTTTGTGCGAAGGCGGACTACAACACGAAGGATTCCACTGGTAAGTTCTATGAGATCAGGGGGACTTTTGCAGCGAGGATCGATGCGCGGCCGGGGATTCTGACTTCTTCGAATCCGTTTCAGTTTCAGGGGGATTGGGCGGAGCGGTTGCAGGACAAGTATGTTCTTTACAAGGGGACGATCACCAGTTGTTCTTATCCGCGGCCGTGGTGGACGTTGCGGGCGCCGAAGTTTGACATTGTGCCAAACCAGCGGGCGATTACGCAGCGGGCGATGTTCCGGCTGAGAGGGGTGCCACTTTTTTACTTCCCTTACTTTTATAAGTCTCTTGAGAAGCAGCCCCGGCGGAGTGGATTTCTGACGCCGAGCTTTGGGAACTCTTCGCGCTTTGGTCAGATGATCGGGGTTGGGTATTACTGGGCGATCAATCGCTCTTATGATCTTACGTACCGGCCGCAGTATTTTACCGCTCGCGGGCTGTCTCACAACGTGGAGTTTCGCGGGAAGCCGCGTAAGGGCTCCGATTTTGATTTCTCTTTGTTTGGCGTGGACGACAAGGGTTTGTTGCTGGATGATGGGCGACGGATTAAACAGGGTGGTTATAGTTTGCGGTTTGATGGCAAGTCGGAGTTGGGCAAAGGATGGCGGGCGCAGGGGACGGTGAATTACCTGTCGGCATTTATCTTTCGGCAGGCGTTTACGCAGAGCTTCAACGAGGCGATTTTTTCGGAAGTGAACTCGGTTGGGTTTATTGAGAAGCAGTGGCGGGGGAATAACGTGCAGGTGGTGTTTGCGCGGAGCCAGAATTTTCAGACGACCGAGCCTGGTGATTCGATTACGGTTAGGAAGTTGCCGCAGCTGGAGTACACTCGACGGGATACGCAGATCTGGAAGAAGATTCCGGTGTGGGTTTCGATGGAGTCGACGGCAGGGCTGGTGAGACGGAATCAGCCGCTGTTTCAGACGCGACAGTATGTGGAAAGGGCGGATTTCGCTCCTCGAATTTCGACGGCGTTCCGGTATGCGGGATTTAGTCTGGTGCCGAGTTTTGGATTGCGCGAAACGTATTGGGGTAGTTCGAAGCTAGATGGACGGGTGTCTGGCGAGAACGCCCGGCGAAGCGCGCGCGATTTGAGTGTGGAGTTGGTGATGCCGTCGTTTGCGAAGGTGTTTGAGAAGTCGCCGAAGTGGCTTGGTGGCGGCAAGATGAAGCATGTGATCGAGCCGCGAGCTTCGTTTCGCTATGTGGACGGGATCAATGATTTTTCGCGGATCATCCGATTTGACGATACCGAGTTGATGACAAACACGAAGGAACTGGAAGTCAGTCTCACGAACCGGCTGTATCTGAAGCGTGGCGGGACGACGCAGGAGTTGTTGTCGTGGCAGGTTTGGCAGCGGCGGTATTTTGACCCGACCTTTGGGGGGAGTGTGATTGAGGGGAAAAGGAATGTGAACCAGTCGACGGTTGATTTTTCAGGGTATTCGTTTTTGGATGGGCGGCGGAGTTATTCTCCCGTAGCGAGTTCTGTACGGATGCAGCCGTTGCCTGGAGCAGGTGTAGAGTGGCGGCTGGACTATGACCCGTTGCGCGGGAATGTTACAAATAGTTCGTTCACGGTGGATGGGCGTGTGGATCAGTGGTTTGTATCGGCGGGGCACACGCAGGTGGATTCATCGACTGTGCTGTCACCGCAGAACAACCAGTTCCGTGGATTGCTCGGTTGGGGTGCGGATAACCGGCGGGGCTGGAATGCGGCGTTTAATGCGATCTATGACTACCGGGTTGGGGTGTTGCAGTTTGCCAACACGCAGGTCACTTACAACACGGATTGTTGCGGGTTTTCGGTGCAGTACCGGAGATTTAGCTTTGGCACGCGGAATGAGAATCAGTTCCGGGTAGCGTTTTCGATTGCGAACTTGGGGTCGTTTGGGACGTTGCGGCGGCAGGAGCGGTTCTTTTAGCATTTTGGTTGATCGGAATAGCTTCAGCTTCTCGCATAGTCATGGTATGGAAACTGAAGGATTGTTGGTGGCGAAGCTGTTTTATTGGACTTCGCTTTTGGTGGGGGTGCCGTCGACGATCGGCGCGGTATTTTTTGGGGGATTTTCTCTGCTGCTGTGGTTTGAAAAGCCGGTAACGAATACGTCGGCGGACGCGAAGGTATCGGATTCACTCGTGAATGTGATCGTGGTGATGGCGGGGTTTGCCGTAAAGGCTTTGACTTTGTTTGGGGATATCGTGGAAGGTTTTATCCGTGGTCTGGCTGTTGTATCGTTTTGTGGAATTGTGTTTGCGGGGATGCTTTATTTGACAGGACGTGGGTTGGCTGGAGATGCGATGTGGGCAAAGGTGGTGGGGAGTGGGTTGATGCTGTTGATGTTGTCGTTGTCGGCGCTTGGGACTTTGACGCCGGTGTTAGGACCGTTTCGGGTGGTGCCTATGCTGCTGCTGGGATTGAGTGTGTACTCGCTATGGATGATTTGGCGGGGTGTGGTTTAGTCGCCTAAAATCTAGGGATGAACTTTATCGATGAGCCGCGGAAGGTTTGGTGGCGGAAGGCGCTGTTTCAGGTGCACCTTTGGCTGGGAGTGGGGTTGGGGTTGTACTTCATGATCGTGTGTGTGACCGGGAGTGTGATCGTTTACAAGAAAGAGATGGAGCGGATGATGATTCCGCAGTTGGTGAAGGTGGAGCCGCTGGCGGGGCGGGTTTCGTTTCAGGGGATGGTGGATCGGGTTCGTGCGGCTTATCCGAAGGCTACGTTGCAGAATGTGTATTTGTATTGGGGGGCGGGGGAGAGTTGGTCGTTCCGGATGCAGAGCAAGACGGAGGGGCGGATTCAGGTTTATGTGGATCCTTACCGGGGGGTGATTCTGGGGGAAGACCGGTACAGGGGAAAGTTCCTGCAGTGGGTCTATGACCTGCATGTGAATTTGCTGATGGGGGATCTTGGGGAGTTGCTGAATGGCTGGGGTGGATTTTCGCTTGCGCTGGTTAGTTTGAGCGGGATTGTGGTTTGGTGGCCTGGTAAGAGGTATTGGCGGAACGGTTTTGTTTATGAGACTCGCGCGCGGTGGAAGCGGCAGAATTACGATCTACATAAGTTGGGTGGGCTGTTGTCGAGTGTGTTGTTGGTGCTGGTGTCGGTGACGGGGTCTTATTATTCGTTTCCGAACACGTATGAGGCATTTCTGGAGAAGGTGACTGGGACTGCGGCGAAGGTTGCTACGCCCAGGGTTGCGGCTGTTCGGGAATGGGCGAGCCTGGACGTTGTGCTGGATGGGGCGATGAGAGCAGTGCCGGGCGGTGTGCCAACGCTATTCCGTCTGGCGGCGAAGCCGACGGAGGTGCATTCGCTGCACCACAGCTTATCTGGGGATTGGCGGACGCAGGGGGATCATGTGGCTTATGTGAATCCGCAGACGGCTGAGGTGGTGCGGGTGACCTATCACCGGGATGTACCGCTTGCGGCGCGGTTGCAGCGAGATATTTATGGGCTGCACTTTGGGACATTTGCGGGGGATGTGTCGCGGGTGCTTTGGATTTTTCTGGGGGTGGTGCCGGTGGTGTTGTTTGTGTCTGGGGTGTTGATGTGGTGGAACCGGAGTTTGGGGAAGGTTTGGAGGCGACGAGGCTTACGGCGCGCTGCGGTAAGCCTCGTCGAGTAGTTCTACGATGTGCTTGACGGGTTCGGGGTTGGACTTGAGCTTGCCGGTGCCGTGCATCTTGCTGCCGGCGGCTAGCTGGATCATGCAGCCGGGGTTGGAACTGGCGATCTGCTCGGGGTTTACCGAGTTTACGTTGCGCATCTTGGATACGAGGATTTCTTCGGCCATCTCGTTCTCGACAACGTTGTAGACGCCGGCAGAGCCGCAGCAAACGTCGCTGGCTGGCATCTCTACGAAGTCCAGGCCGGGAATCGCCTTGAGGAGTTTGCGTGGTGCTACCTTGATTTTCTGGCCGTGGCAGAGGTGGCAGGAATCCTGATAGGTTACGCGCCGGTTGACCTTGCCCATGTTCATGTTGAGGTCGATTGAGGCGAGGAATTCGTTTACGTCCTTGAGCTTGGCGACGAAACGTTTGGCTTTGTCGTGATAGGCGAGGTCGTGCTCGAGGATCTCGTGGTATTCCTTCAGGGTTGCGCCGCAGCCGCCGGTGTTGGAGATGATGGCGTCGAAGTCTGTTTGCAGGAGAGCGTCGATGTTGTTGCGTGCAAGCGCGCGTGCTTCTTCTCTGCGCCCTGCGTGGGCGTGGAGGGCCCCGCAGCAGCC
>Ga0209490_10004874_pt1 | contig 12298 bp, 12 predicted proteins | sample MAT06_FD_187209 | JGI IMG/M metagenome (GOLD analysis project Ga0209490, IMG submission 187209) | Freshwater microbial communities from Lake Fryxell liftoff mats and glacier meltwater in Antarctica - MAT-06 (SPAdes) (version 2) | ecosystem: Environmental > Aquatic > Freshwater > Ice > Liftoff...
CATTTACCCCACCCCTAAATCCCCTCCCCATTGCATGGAGAGGGGACTTCAAGATGCGTTTTTCTCCCCCTCTCCAAGTATTGGAGAGGGGGCCGGGGGGTGAGGTAAGCGAAAGTCCTGTATCAATTAGTCCTGTGCACCGCGAATTGCTACCAGAATATTCTGGTACATATTGCCGATAGATGGGCCAAGAATAATCAATAACGCCATCACTACGACACCGACAAAAACGAGAATGAGTGCATATTCTACCAAGCCTTGGCCGAATTCAGACTCGTTAACATCTTCATTCGACTCAAAGGCGTTCCACGTTTGCAGCGTGGCATGTAACCAGATGAGAAACGCCTGCATAACCATAATAAATCTCCCGAATAAGACCTTGAATAACAAGATTGGGTCAGCTTTTCAGCATTCCCTTATATGACTAAAGTACCTCCTCATATAGTATAACCTGACTTTTTCATCGTAGAATAAACGATTTTAATGACGACAATTTCAGTTTACCACAATACTCCATTGACTTACAATAAATAGTTGTCATTAGAAACGCCTATTTTGGTATTCTTTATCTATTTTTCATAACTTTTTCACAATTATGACTTTATCTTGGTTTCATCCAACCCAGCCGTTATAATTCCCTAAGAGGTATCTTAATTTTGGTGACAACGCATTGGTCAGCTTAAGCGGGCAAAAACTGCCAGTAGAGATGAAGAGTGGAATGCGTCCCGTTAATTTACGAACCGATCTCGCTCCCCTCGCTGATTTAATTGAATTGGTCTTTGCCTCCAGTATGGATAGCAATGGGCGTGCTGCCCTGCGGGAAATGCGCTATCTCAGCAAGATGGGCCCCAGTTTGCGCGTCCTCTCGCGCATGAATGAAACGGCACTCGGCATCAATATTGGTTATGTCTGGATCGAAGACGGCAAGCTCATTGGCAATGTCTCGGTTTATGCCGCCAATTGGCCTAGGCAGTTGGGCAGCGCATGGATTATCGCCAATGTCGGCGTACATCCCGACTATCAAGGACGAGGAATCGCCCGCCGATTGATGCAGGCCAGCATGGAGATGATTTATCAGCGCGGTGGAACAACAGCGATTTTGCAAGTCGATATGGAAAACCATACAGCGCGGCATTTGTATCGCTCACTAGGATTTATCGAAGAACGTGCCTGGACGACGTGGCGGCGCAGCAGTTATTCCCGTGTACCTGAACTTTCTGAAGGTTATGATGCCTTCATCACTCATCGTCGGCGCGGCGAATGGCGCGATGAATATGATCTTGCCGCCATTGTGCGTCCGCAGCAGCAGAGCGGTGTGGGCTGGCTGCGTCCGCTGCATCCCAATCTGTTTCAAAAATCTTTCTGGTCGCTCTTGAATGATTGGGCGAACTTACGCACTACCGAGCGCTTGGTCATCCGCGCCGGACAGCCGGAAAAACTAGTGGCCTCGCTCTGGATTGAAAATGCCTTCGCCGCTCGTACTCATCTAACGCTGATGGTCTATCCACAATATCAAGGCGTGTATGATGAGATTCTTTTGAATACGGCTGTCCGCCGCTTCGGACGGAATCCGCTTGGCATCGAGCATCCGATGGATGACGCGCCTATGAATCAACTTTTGGATCGCTATCGTTTCGTCCGGCTGCGTGATGTGATGCACATGCGCTGGGATGCGCGGTAACTGTCCATATTCAATCTGAATATTCTCCAAACAGCCTTTATAAACAAGGATAAAGACAATCAATGGATTTTTTGATACTGCTCTTGCTCACTGTGATTAATGGTGTGCTGGCGATGTCTGAATTGGCGATTCTCTCTGCGCGGCGTGCGCGTTTGCAGCAAAAAGCGGAAGAAGGCAGCAAGAGCGCCAAAATTGCGCTTGAATTGACCAATAACCCCAACCGCTTTCTCTCAACGGTACAAATCGGTATTACGCTAATCGGCATTCTGGCGGGTGTATTTGGCGGCGCAACTGTCGCCGGAGACATCGCCCTTCAACTCGCCAAAATCGACTTTTTGCGGCCTTATGCTGATGCACTCGGATTCGTGTTCGTCGTTCTGTTGACGACTTACCTTTCGCTGGTTGTGGGCGAACTCGTCCCCAAGCGGCTGGCGATACAAAATCCAGAGCGAATCGCCATGCTGGTCGCCCCATCCATGCACTATCTGTCTTTACTTACTTATCCGCTGGTGTGGCTGCTGAGTCTTTCCACCGAAGCCATTTTGAAGTTGCTCGGCATCAAAGACGATGGTCAATCCGCCGTCACTGAGGAAGAGATTCACGTTATGCTGCGCGAAGGGGCAGAATCGGGCGTATTCCATAAATCTGAGCAGGATATGATCGCCGGAGTTTTTCGGCTGGGGGATTTAAAGGCAGAAGCACTGATGACCCCACGCACGGGCATGTTCTGGTTTGAAATAACCGACACGCCCGACAAAATTCTGGAAAAAGTGGAACAAAGCGACTATTCGCGCTTTCCAGTTTGTGAGGGCGGCCTTGACCATGTGATTGGCATTATCAGCGCCAAGGACTTGCTGCGGCAGGCGTTAAGCGGGCAGCCGATTGATCTACGGGCAAATCTGCTTTCGGCACAATTTATCCCAGAAACGGCGGCGGCAGGCGATGTGTTGGAAGTGCTGCGTGGGCATGAAAGCCAGCTTGCGCTCGTGATCGGCGAGTATGGCAATGTCGAAGGCGTGATTACGATCAACGACATCCTAGAGGCCATCGTCGGCGCGTTAGATGACGAACCAGAAGCGGTGCAGCGGGCGGATGGCTCATGGTTGGTGGATGGCCTAATTTCGGTGGAAGAATTTAAGGATTTGGTAGACCTTAAGGATGAATTGCCCGGCGAAGACGAGAAACTCTTCCAGACGCTTGCGGGTTTCATCATGACGCATCAAGGTAAAGTCCCCGTTGTGGCGGATACGTTTGAGTGGCAGAGTTTTCGTTTTGAGGTGGTCGATATGGACGGGCGGCGGGTGGATAAAGTGCTGGTGCAGCGGATTGCGCCCGTCACAGACAGCAAACTTGCGACAGGCGAAACTAAGCCGATCAACGAGGATGCAACCCAGACGTAAATTGTCTGTAAAATGAGTGTGATATAGAAGAAGTTGCAGCCAATCTCTTATACATAGGACTTTCGCTCACGCATTTACCCCACCCCTAAATCCCCTCCCCATTGCATGGAGAGGGGACTTCAAGATGCGTTTTTCTCCCCCTCTCCAAGTATTGGAGAGGGGGCCGGGGGGTGAGGTAAGCGAAAGTCCTGATACAATGAATTAAAGGTGAGCGCTGATGTCAAGAAAGATAGAGATATTCACAAAAAAAGCTAAACGTGTTTTGTCGAATGCACAGGCCGCTGCCGAAGAGGAAAATCAGAGTTTTATTCATCCTGAACACATTCTCGCTGGTTTGTTGCGAGTGGAAAGTGCAACTAAGCGCGTACTTGAGAATGCAGGAATGCGAGAGCATCATATTCGACCAATGATTAAACAACTTCCGCGTCCCTTTCGTAAACCGAAGGTGATGAATTTATCAAGAGAAACAAAACGGTTGTTAGACCTTTCCTTTGAGCAGAAAAGAGATCTCGATCATTGGTATATTGGCACGGGACATTTTCTCCTCGGCTATGATGAAGCAGCGTAACAGCGCAGCGCTTGCTGCCATGAAAACGCTCCAAATTGATCCTGATAAAATTCGCAAACAGATAAGCGATTCTTTTTCCGAACAGGACGAACTTGAACCCAATGATCCTAGAGAAAGATTGGCTTGGATGATTCAGCAATCTGAGTATCGCAGTAATTACCAAGTACATCTCGCATTTACGCCGCGAGAGGGAGAAACTGCCCAAATTGAGAGATCACACCCTTTGGAAGACACCGTAACATTAGAACAAGTACAAGAATTCTTAGCAAATTTACTAGAAGCAATTGTCATTCATCATCATGACGGACATATTGTGAACTTCGTAGTTGGCAATTTCCAATTAGCAATTTCCGTTAAACCAACCGATTCATCAGGTGACAAACCATGACCGAAACGATTTTGATCGTCGATGACGAACAGCGCATTATCGACCTCGCGCAGATGTATTTGGAGCAGGAAGGCTATTTAGTCACCAGCGCGACGGATGGCACGGTGGCTTATAAGCAAATCCTGAGCGAAAAGCCCGGTTTGATTGTGCTGGATTTGATGCTGCCGGGGATGGATGGGCTGGAAATTTGCCGCCGGGTACGTGCAGAATCGGATGTGCCGATTATCATGCTCACCGCCCGCAGCGACGATATTGATAAAATCGTTGGGCTGGAACTCGGCGCGGATGATTATCTGACCAAGCCGTTTAATCCGCGTGAGTTGGTGGCGCGGGTGAAGGCAATTCTACGGCGCGGCGGCAGCGTTGATCGCAGGGCAACGGCGGCAGATACGGCAACCCTCACGATTAAAAATCTCAGCATCGACCCTGACCGCCGCACCATCAAAATTGATGGTCGCGTTGTTGATTTGCGGATGAAGGAATTTGATCTGCTGCTGACGCTTGCGAAAGATCAAGGCTTGGTCTTCAGCCGCGAAAAACTGCTGGAAATTGTGTGGGGGTATGATTTCGCCGGAGAGACGCGCACCGTCGATGTGCATATCGCGCATCTACGCCATAAATTGGAAGGGATGCGCCCGACGATTGAAACCGTGTGGGGCGTGGGCTATAAGCTGGATAGTGAGTAGCTTTTACCTTTCAGCCTGTTCATTCAGGGAGATTTCCCTCCCCTTAACCATTCTACTAAAAACTAACCACTAAGAACTATCGACAAAACACTATGTCTCTCCGTACCCGCCTTCTGGCTTCTTATCTCCTGCTCCTGACGATTACGCTCGGTGTAATCGCCATCGCGCTGTTCATTATTTTGGGCGCACAGCCGCAGCCGCGTGTGCCGACTTATGCGCGGCTTTCGACGCTGGCACAAGGCTTGAACCTGCGCGAGCTGATTAACTTGCCGCGTCCAGCCGATACGCTGCAAGAATATGCCCAAACCCGCGATGTGCGCGTGATGGCGATCAACATCAACGGCGATCAGCATATTATCGCTTATGACAGCGCGGGGGAATATCAAGCAGGCGACCTACTACTGGATTTGCATGTTGATGCCTCTTATGCCAACAGTCGGCTTGAACAAACGCTGAACTTGATGCCGCGTATCCGCCCTGTCGAACAGCTTTATGGCGATTTTGCCAATAAGGATGGCGCGGAATGGCTTTTTAGCGCATTGGTGGCGAGTGACCGGCGTCAACAGGCGGCGATGCTGCTGTTAGCCGAACCGCTTCCGGTGCAGCCGTTCCAGCAAAGGTTGATCGATTTCGGCACAACACTGGGCTTACCGATGATTCAGTCGGCGTTAGCCGGGGGCATTATCGCGGTGATATTAGCAGCCGTCATCAGCCGGACGATTGCCCGCCCGCTGCAAGCGCTGGCGCAAGCGGCAGCGAATGTCGCGGAAGGACATTTGGAGCAGTCCGTCCCGGTCACGGGGCCAACCGAAGTCCGCTCAGTCGCGGAAGCCTTTAACCGGATGAGCGAGGAAGTGCGCTCCACACAGCAGGCACAGCGCGATTTCTTGGCGAATGTGTCGCATGATCTTAAAACGCCGTTGACCTCGATTCAGGGGTATTCCCAGGCGATTATGGATGGCACCGCCAAAGACCCGGCACACGCCGCCGACATCATCCATGACGAGGCCGGACGGCTGAATCGTATGGTGATCGAACTCACTGACCTCGCTCGGATTCAGGCCGGGCGGCTTTCGATGAAAACGGCGGCGATTGATATGGGGCAAATTGCGGCGACGGTGGCACGTAAATTGGAAGTCGTGGCGAAGAATAAAAATATCGCGCTGGAAGTGGATACACCGCGTATGCCCGAAATCGCGGGTGATGGGGATCGGTTGGTACAAGTGCTGAACAATTTGATTGATAATGCCATCAAATATACGCCTAATGGCGGACGTGTTTTTGTTAAAACGCAGGTGAATCGTAATGGCGTGGAAGTCATCGTTGCCGACAGCGGCCCCGGCATCCCACAGTCGGATTTGCCGCGTATTTTCGAGCGTTTCTATCAGGTGGATAAAGCGCGGGGGCCGTCGCGGGGGACAGGGTTAGGGCTGGCGATCACCCGCGAGATCGTCCAATCGCACGGCGGGCGCATCGACGTGCAGAGTGCCGCCGGAAAAGGGACGATGTTTACAGTGTGGTTTCCTTCGCCGCATGTCAGCACCGTTGTGCGCGGGCGATAGCGCTTAAACGGAGGCAGCCGTTTCGTTCACATGGCGGCGCAGTAGACAAGAAGCGATGATACTTGCGGTGAATACCGCCAATGATGAAATCACCAATGGCAGATCGACATGGAGTTTTCCTGAAATTACATCGCCGTGTAAGGATGCACCCAACGCGGTAAATCCATAAACCCCGGCGATGTTGCCCACAAACGTCCCGCCGATAAATACACGGAATGGCATATACAGATTGCCCGCCACAAAGCTGACAATATCATAGGGGACATGCACCAGCCGCATAGCGACCAATGCCTCAAACGCATTACGCCGCAAAAATCGGGCGATTCGCTGCGAAAGGCGGCGGATTTTGCCGTGTACTTCGCCTGCATCCAACTCGCCTGCGAATAATCGCCCGCCATAGTACGGGATAATGGCTGAAGCAGTTTTAGCAAACAGCCCCACTATAAAGCCGACTTCTAAACCGAAGATGCGCCCACCGAGTGCGACCAGGATAATCGCGGGAATTAGTGTAAAAGGGCGGAAAATAAAGATAACGAAAAAGAGAACCGGCCCATACCAGTGTGTCGCCATCACCACTTCCAATTTCGCGGCAAGCTGTACCAACGTAAGATGGTTATGTTGTAGAGTCAGGTGAATAGCGAGGATGGCACTTAGCCAAAAGAGGATTGCCACAATCCGGGGGAAATGCCGACGTAAAAATTGAAATAAGACACTAAGATTCAAATTAAGCGTAACTCTCTATCCGTGATATGATAATCATCATATCCTATTGAGACCAGCGCCACCATATAGATTGATTCACGCCCTTGCTTTGAGCATCCAGAACCCTAAAACACGTCGGTCTCGTCGCTGTACTTCCCGGCATAAGCCAGCGCATCATCCAGATAAAGATGCAGCGTATAGGGGCCGGTGCGCTTTCCTAATCCCACAATCAAATCATCATCGCCGTTGAGCATTTCCCCGCTGATATGATGCTGCGCTCCATTGGGCGTTTCGATCTCGACGCGCACGGCAAACGGGCCACATTCCTCGCCTTTGCCATCACATGGGCTGAAGCGAAAACGCGCTTCTTCCGCTGTTAAGAGTGCCTCATCCACCGATAACCAGCGCCGATTAAACAGATTGTAATCCGTCCGTGCAGTCACTTTATCGTGCCATTTCTGCCACGCATCCGACGGCATCAGTGTTCGCAGCGTTTCATAATCCGCCGAGGAACGACACCAGATATGGCGTAAATGGTCGAGTCCGAGTGTGCCGGGGACGATCACCTGAGAACGACGCGCATTCATCACCTCGTCGCGTTCATCAGAGCGAAACCACGAATCATGATAAATCAGGTCAAACGATAAATCGCGGAAGGCCGTCGCGGATTTATAGGTTTTTTCCAGGCTGGTCACATCGCCTTCGCTAAAGCGTGTTTCCGGCATACAGATGACGGCTTCCATGTCGAACAACAGGTAAATCGGGACAGCCGTATGACCAGCGGTGCGCTGTTTAGCCGGACGCAGACCCTCGCTCATGAAAAGATCGGGCGTGCGCGGACGAAAATACAGCCGGACATTATGATCCCAGCGTCCAGTGCGACGGGCGGCTTTGGTAGTTCGTGCGGGGGGCAGCAGCAGTCCAGTCGTCAACACGGCGGCGATTTCATGCACATCACCGAAGTAAAACAAAAAGTAAGGCCACCAATAACGTGCGCCGAGCCAGGGTTCTTCGCGTAAATCCGTCAGATAGCGCTTAAAGGCACGCGCATCTCGTTTTTGCGCGGAGGGCTTCGCGGTGGTTGAAGTAGGCAAATGTACGGCGAGGGGCTGTGCTGCGCCTTGCTGTAACGTGCGTGTGAGTCTTTTGGGAATCTGCCCGGTGGCGATATAGCCCAACAAATCGCGGAACAATTCACCGTAGCGCGTCGGATTGGAAAAATCCAGATAATTCATATTTTCCAGATACAACGGGCGGTCTGCGTCAGCCTGTACCAAAATCGGAATCAAACGTTTGTTTTTGCGTAAGGCTCGCTGCTGCTCCGCCCGGCAAATTTCCGACACATAGGATCCCTGCGACATCAACGCCAGCACAATATCAGCCGACTCTATCGCTGTTTCAATATCCCATGACCAACTCGCGCCTACTTTAATTTCAGAGAGATCAAGCCAAGTATCGTGGCCTGAATCGATCAGATCGTCGCGCAGTCGAATCGCAATATCGCGGGCATCCTCACGGGCGTAAGAGACAAAAATTTTAGGAGACGGTGTTTGATGTTGAATTTGCTCGGTCATTTTTCCCAATCAATAAAATAAGACCTGATATGATTTCGTAGGGGTGAGGCGCGCCTCGCCCTTACAAAAACAGTCTTAGTCCTACAATTTATAAATTTTTTGCATGGGTTACGCTTCCTGCCATTCTATCCGATTCACCCGCGCCGCGCTTTGGCGTTCTACGGGCGGAATATAATGCAAGCCCGTAGCCAGCGTCCCATCGTCGCAATAAAGATGCACCGGACGCACATAATCAAGCTGCGTTAATAAACCCACGATCAGCGGCGCGGAAGCATCCAACCCGCCGGGCAGATTCATCGGCAAGGCGTATCCGGCGCTACGGATATACGCCCATGTTTCTCCCAAAAGACTTTCCGACACAAACAACGGCTGCGGATCGCCCGACGCTAAAAAGATCAGATTGTTGCCTTTGCGCTTCGGATCACGCCCGACGCTAAAAGTCGTCAGTCCATCAACGGTTTTGAGCTTATAGTCACGATTCAGCAGGCGGTTTAAATCCCGCGTCAGCTTGGCGAAGGACACGGGCTGCGGATTGCCTTCCAGCCACGCCCGGATAGCTCGGATATTGCGTTCTTTTTCTACAAAAACATCATTTTCATCAAAGAGATGAATGAACACCTGAATAGGGAGTGGGGCAAGATAATGCTCCATTAACGGGCGAACTTCACGCTGCCAATAGAGGCCGCCACTGCCAACGCCAAGTCGCGGGAAGGAGACTGAGGTGATGCCGCGCTCGGCATACATTGCCGCGAAATTTTGCAATCCGGTTTCGATGTCGTCCAGCCGTGCATCCGCCCGCCAATGGCGCTTGGTCGGGAAGTTCAACACCCATTTATGCGGCGTTTTATGCAGCATCAACTGACCCATTGTGAAAGCACCGTGCTGGCATAACACCCGATACTGCTCGAACATGGCCGGATAACACAGCTTAAAATCGTAGGCAATTCCTTTGCCCATCACACCGACGGTGTTGACGGTATTCACCAACACCCGTGCCGGACTTTGCAGCACATCCCCAATCACGTAGGTAATCATTTATTGGAATCCAAATCGATCAGCATAGATGCTATTAGACCAGCATTTGACGCAAAAAATCAATAGCGGTTAATTCAATTTAGAACAAATTTTCAATCAACGCAAGTGAGGCACTAACCCTCATTCGTCGGCAGATCACCTGTTTGTGCCCGTTCCCGTAAAAATTGGACACCGATATCGCGTTCTTCGACAATTTTAATCGAGACATTCCGTAGGGCAATTTCGATCATAAAACGCACAGCCGCATTAGGCTTAACAAAGACAAGCCAGCGAGCATTCGGGTGATTTGCAAATGCTAAAAAGGCTGTCGAGCGTAAGGTTGTATTGACCAGATTACGCGGCAGCGCGATAACGGTTGTAAGATCAATCAAGGTATAAATTGCACCCTGTTCGGCTGCTTCTGTTCCCTTTTCTCCGATAAAGTTGATGTCTTCGGCTGTGATTTCTTGATAACACTGAAATTCGATGATGGACGATTCCTCAATCCAGACAACGTTGACGGGCATATAAATCCTGATGAAATCCTCGATAATTTATGATCTATACAACAAGAACGCCGTATAGAAACAATAAGGAAGGATTGCCTTCCTTGATGAAGATATTATGAACTTTATTGTACATTAAAGGGCTGTCGCGACGGGTGTAGATTTGGTATGTATCTGGATAGAAGTGTATAGAAAATGTTACATCGCAGATTAGTTGTTGTCCGGTTTTGCACGCGGCACATGGGGCGGGCGTGTCCGGTCACGCACTTGGGGAATCGGCGGGTCGGCATTGGGCTGCGCGGGCAGGATGCGACGGGCTTGCGGAGGCGCAGACGGTGGCTCGTTCGCGGCGGGGATTTGTGGTGTTGGCGTTTGATTTGGCGGTGCGCTGCCTACCGACTCATGATAAACCGACAAATATTCCGCGATTTCTGATCGGCGGCGGCGCTCGGCTTCGGCGGCATTGCGCGTCCGTAACTGCTGCTGACGACGGGCAATTTCGGCTTGAACTTCCTGCGGCTCGCCGACGGAGCGAAACACCTTTTCGCTGCCGGGGTCGCCACCCACAAGCGAGATTTTTACGTTGCCATAATCAAAAATAGATTGCAGTAAGCCATTTTGATCAGACACAACACTATCGACCTTACTCAGCGAAATCTGATCGCTCTCGTTTTGCAGCCATAACGGGCGGCGGTGGATGATCTGAATCGTATCATTGCCGACGATATACATATCGTGCCGCCAGTCCCAATCCGTCCAATACAGCCATGCACCGCCTAAGACGATGAGGCCGAAGCCGATCACAGGCACAAGCGGCGTGTTCCGCAGCGAGGGCGAAATCGTCGATACGATAATTAAGCCAACGGCGAACAGAATCAATAAAGCAGGCCAAAGTGACAACTGCACCCGATACAGCGTATGCTTACGATACACTACTTGGTCGGGCTGATCGGCGGATTTTTGTGATGCGGCGGGGGTGTCGCCGACGACGATGCGATCTACTTCCGAGCGAATCACGCTGCGCTGCTGGAGGCTGGCTTTCTTTTGATAAAGCTCGCGATTGTCAAAAATCAGCTTTTGTATTTTTTGCGGCATGGGGATCATTGTCAGCCTTAAGTTACCCGCGTCGCCTGCCGTCTTGAGCGTCACCGTACCAAAACCGAGAAAGTGAGAAGCCGGGTCGCTCGTGACAATATCGGTCTGTACTTCCTGAATGCTGCCGATGGCGACTTCGCTGACGACGGTTTGAAAGGTCGGAATCGTCCGTTCAATGCGGATCACGCGCTGATCGGTGATGATGACATGATCGTTGCGCCATTCAAAATAAAAATAAAGCATCAACAGGCCGGGAATGATCAACCCTAAACCGAATACTGTCAGCCCCGCCAAAAATGATGGCATCAAAAACGCGACAATCAGACTGATGACAGCGACGATCCCCGGCAGCCATGCCCGCCGCGCATACGCCCACCAATGGCGGCGTGTATCCAGCAGGATATTTTCGTTTTCGCGCTGCTCACGGAACAAGCGGCCTTTGCCATCCGTAGCAGTTGCGATTGCGGCTATGGGAACAGGCGCAGTTGGTGGAACGAGATTCGCAGGCAGATTTGGCCGCAGTTCAGGATGTTCCGTCACAGCTTGGATGAGGCGTTCTCGCGCAATAAACAGCACGATTGAGGTTTCCAATACGCGCAGTGTGGCGGCTTCATTCATGATGCGGATGAGGGCGGCATCGTTTAGATATTGATTCGCGCCGATAATGCCGATCTGACGCTCGATTCCGTCCCCCGCACTTTGGATGAGTTGGGCGCTGCCGCTGACGAAATGATACATCCCCCGCGCAGGCTCGCCCTGCCGAAACAACACATCCCCCGCTTCATTTCGCATGACGGTGATATATTCCGACATCACCGCCACCTGCTCCGGCGGTAAGCGGTTAAACATCGGCAAGCTACGGATGTTATTTTCAATAAATGGATTTGGCATAGCGCAGCATCTCGAATCGCTGACGGATTGATTGCCCCTTATTGTAGCGCAAGGCTAATGTTCGTTCCATATAATGGGCAAACAGCATAAAAGCACTTATAATGATAGGACTTTCGCTCACGCATTTACCCCACCCCTAAATCCCCTCCCCATTGCATGGAGAGGGGACTTCAAGATGCGTTTTTCTCCCCCTCTCCAAGTATTGGAGAGGGAGCCGGGGGGTGAGGTAAG